>Ga0210239_100114_pt1 | contig 61400 bp, 24 predicted proteins | sample ChrtobMetP5a_0mM_FD_155451 | JGI IMG/M metagenome (GOLD analysis project Ga0210239, IMG submission 155451) | Chrysochromulina tobin associated microbial communities from unialgal haptophyte culture, Seattle, Washington, United States - P5a_0mM | ecosystem: Host-associated > Algae > Haptophytes >... | reverse complement strand
ACATGTCCTGTACATGACTGAGACTAGAGAACTAAAGTGACTAAAGTAAGAGCTCCTCTCCACCGAAACGACACACGACAAAAAACGACATACGGGGGTGGGGAAGCCGGCGTTAGCACTCTAAACAATTGCCGCCGTCGTGGGCGCTTTGTCGACACCTCTCCCAAGTGGAGGATTGCTGCTTTGCGTCTCATCCATCATCCCTTTGCATGCGCGTCGACCGCCTAGCATTGCTCACCACCACCCTCATGTTGCCTAGTAAGCCCAAGCTCCAATGCCGTTGTTGTGGACCATCGCTCCTTTTCGAGGAGGATGCGCCGCCGGAGGAGCCGCAGGACACGACAGATTACTATGCCCTTCGCTTTGACGGCGTGCGGCGCCTGTATGGCAAAGCGGCGCCGTCCAACCTGCGCTCAGCGCGTGTGGTGGTGGTCGGCTTAGGTGGCGTTGGCTCGTGGGCCGTCGAGGCGCTCGCTCGCAGCGGCGTCGGAACCCTCGTCCTCATCGATCCCGACGAGATCTGCATCTCCAATACCAACAGGCAGCTGCACGCCCTCAAAAGCACCGTAGGCCGCTCCAAGGCTCGCGAGCTCGCCGCCCGTATCATCGAAATCAACCCCGAGTGCGCCGTGCATGTGCGCGAGGAGTGGGTCACGGAGGCTAACGCGCACGGCATGCTGCAGCACGAGGCGGCCGAGGCACACAGCGCAGGCGGCACGCTCGCGGTCCTCGATGCTATCGATGAGCATCGCGAGAAGGCGGCGATGGTGCGCGCGGCGCACGCGCTCGGCGTGCACCTGGTGTGTGTGGGCGCTACCGGTGGCAAGGCGGACCCAACGGCCATCCGCGTGGCGGATCTGTATAACGTCACCGACGATTTGCTTCTGAAGAATGTGCGTCGGCACCTGCGCAAGGCCTATGGGTACCCGGAAGGCGTGGCCGGCTCGCCGAGACGCCGGCGCGGCAAGCAGCGCTTTGGCGTGCAGTGCGTGCACTCGCTCGAGCCAGTGCGTACGATCGCCTCGGGCCTCGGCACCCAATGTGACCGGTTTGGCACCGCGTGCTTCGGCACCGGTGCATTTGGCTTTGCAGCGGCGGCGGCGATCACAGAGGTGCTTGCGCGAGGCGAGCCTACGCCCGAACGGCCGCCATTGCCGCCCCTGCCGCCACTGGCGCCACCTCCCGAGGCCGGTGCCTCCATACTCGACCTTTGGAATGAGAGCGAAGACGAGGCAGACGCGGCGGACGCGGCGGACGCGGAGGACGCGGAGGACGGCGAGGGCGTCGGCGAGGGCGGTGGGATGGGTGCTGAGCCGACGGTTACAAGCGAAGCCCAAGCAGCACAAACACAGCCGGGTGAATCGGCCTCCTCCTCCTCCCATCTCCCTGCCGATGCCGGTGGCGAGGCAGCGGCAACGCCGACAATACGCGAAGGCCCGTCCACCAGCGCGTCGTCTTGGGCGATCTTCGACTCGCATACCCATGCCATCGGGGAGGCTCGAGCGCTGCTAGCAGGCCCGGCGCCGGCGGGCGTGTGCCTGATGAGCGTCGGAGAGGCCGAATGGCCCGCAATGCTGCAGGCGGCGGCTGACGCGGCAGCTCTCCAGCCCACGGCCGCGGCAGCAGAGGTGACCGGAACGACGCGCGTCGCGATGGGCGTGCACCCCTGGTACGTCGATGCGCAGACCGACGGGTGGCCGGAGCGGCTGCGCGCATCGCTGCTGCGTGAGCCGGGCGCTGTCGTGGGCGAGGCAGGGCTCGACCGTGCGCGGCTCGATAGCTCCTGGGACGCGCAGCTCGTCGCCTTTCGGACGCAGCTGCGACTGGCCGCTGAGCTCCGCCGCGCGCTCGTCGTGCACTGCGTGCGCGCCGACGGCGCACTGCTGGATCTGCTGCGGGCCGAGGCGGCGGCCGCGTCGTCGCTGCCGCCCGTGCTGGTGATGCATGCATTCGGCGGTTCGGTCGAGACGGCTGCCACGCTCGCCCGCCTGTCCGCCAGCGCGTCGCGGACCTGCCGCATCTTCTTCGGCTTCAGCGCCCGTGCGGTCCGGCTGCGCCGCGCGGCCGCCGTGATCGCGAGCGTGCCGGCCGACGCACTCCTTCTCGAATCGGACGAGCACACGGCAGACGGCGCGGCGGCGGCGCTCGCAGAGGCTTGCGCGAGGGTAGCGCACGCGCGTGGCTGGTCGGAGGCTGACGCGGCGGCGCGCACAGCGGCGAATGCGAGGCAAGCCTTCAACGTGGACGCGTGGGCCTTATAGTCTATGGAACTATGCTAGGCGCCTAGGCCCTAGGGATCTGGATGACCCGGCCGGTCCCTAACCGGAGCACGAATCTCGAAGATGAGCGGCGATCTGAGGAACCACCATTTATCACGTCGGTCGCATGCGGTGTGGTAGAAAAGACGGCATGCGAATCAGACGAAAGAACTTGTGTAAACGATACAAAAATATCTCGGAATTGCCGCCGTCGAGCCGCGGGACGCGCGGTGTGTGAACCCCGGCTCAAACGGAGAACGTGGGGGGGGCTGCCACGCGACGACTCGTGTTGGAAAACGCCCTCAGCCCGGAGAGGGATGCACCCTCGATATCCTCCCACTACGCCAGGCCCCGCCGTCGCCGGCTCCGCACGGCTCAGTTTGCCTCCTTCTCGATCTTGGCGATCGTGTCAAACTCCACCCTGAGGACGTATGCGCAATCGGACGAGCACGAGTCGGGATGAGCGGAGGAATGGAGGGTGGGGCGTGCGCAGCGCGAGGTCGCGTGCGCCATGCACGCACTTGCAGTCCGTATAACCCATACCCACGCCCACACCGCAGCCGAGGCCAACAATCGACGAGCGTGCCGACGGTGAGCCTGCAAGGAGACGGCGAGGTCAGCAAGCGGCGGATAGGTGCCGTCGACGCTAGTACTCAGGTTGCGGCGAGCGCAGCATGGGACCGCGCCAAGGATGCGACGAGCGCGGCGCGGGAAGCGCTCGCGTACGAAATAGAATCATTGCGGCGAGGCCGCCGGCCAGTGTCCCATACGCCAGCTTCAGCACGGTATTCTCAATGCACTTGTCCCAGGTTTCCGCAACCTGCAGGGCAGCGAGGAATGCGTGCCGTCAGCGAGGGCACGCGCGCCGGCGCCGTGGCCCAGGGGTTCTCGAACGCGCCAGCGCCTACCTTGAGTTCGGGCCGCGCGTTCGCGGCGTAGGACATTGTGTGCGATGATGTCAAGTGACCGGAACGGCGCTCGAGCTCGAAGTTTTCCTCACTGCTCGGCTTGTCTGTAATGTGTCTCGCGGCCAAGAAGCGGTACATGAGTTACATGTACAAGAAAGGAAAGCCCCTCACGGCTCGTGTGTGATCCGTGGCCTCATCCCTCATGGCGAGCTCTCCTGTCCAACTGATGCGCCAGTTGGCCATGCTGCCGATCCTGTGGCTCGCGCAGAAGACTGACTTCACCGATCCTCAGAACTTGCTGCTGCTGCAAATGGTGTTCGGGACCGTCATGCTCGGCGGCTACTTTCTCATCCAGCTGGCCATGCGGCGGGCGTTGACGCTCAACGACCAGACGAGAGTTGCCAACCCCGGAAAAATGATTAATCTGGCGGAGGACAAAAAGGCGGCGGACGGCTCGTGCACCGCGTGCGCCTACGACGTGGCCAAACTCAAAGAGTCGCAGATGCAGTATGTGATGGGAGCCATTGTGGCCATCGTTATCTACTCAGTGTGGGGATGGACGCAGCCGATGATGGTCATGTCAGTCTCGCAGCCGATGCAGCTGCTGGACAATAAGGCGCTGCTCATCTACCTTCGCGGGCACACGTACGAGCGCCCATGGGCGGCGGCAGATCCTCTCAAGCAGTGGGCGGAGAGCAGAACAGAGCAGGCAGGGACGACGACGAAGGCGACGGCCGCGCTCAAGAGCAAGAAGAAGAATTGAGCCGGGCGTCAGGTTGCGCAAGATGGGGCGCAGAGGGAGGCGTGATTGGGTTCTCTCCGACATACTGCATGGGTGTGCCTGTACTCGCCACTCTGTCGTCACTCATGCGGCCGCAAGCGGAAGCGCCCCTGCTCCTTTACCGACCACCGTTCCAGACGCGGTCCAGGGACTGTACGGTACGTCTCCCGATGAAATTCAGTGTTTTCGTGCGGCGTTCGGCACGACGCGTGCGACAAATAATGCCGGACACACTACCGATCACGGGCGCCCGTGCGTCGCTGTGCGCCGTCCAATTGCTGCTCGTGTTGACGAGCGCCGTGCTGCGTGGGCTTCCACCGGGTGCGGACAGCTCCGCAGTGGCACCGGCGGTTGTCGCACTCTGGGGTCGCCAGGGTACGGCAGCAGCGGCAGTTCGCTGTACCGGCGTCTTTGTGGCTCCCGAGGTTGTGCTCTCAGCAGCATCGTGCGCACTCGCTCAGCAGCCGACTACGGTGCTGCAGCACGCTGCGTGCGCGAGCGGCAAGATTGCCGAAGATACCTCGACGAATGCTTCTCACCTGGGCTGTCCACTGCATGCGCTCGCCGACCTGGAGGTGCTGAGTGCAGAAGCGCTGCCCAATCGGCTCGTTGTCGGCGAGGTGCTCGCGCTCGAGTTCCGTTACTCGGTGCCTGCTTTGATGCCGCTGGTCTGCACCGGCGGCGCGGTGTGCGGCGACGGCTGGGACGTGATCGCGTTTCGCGTGCGGCAGTCGTGCCCACGCCAGCACTGCATCCCTCCGCTGCCTTTGTCGTTCTTATCGATGGCTGTGGGTGAGCCTGTGCGGCTTGTCGGCGCAGGCCGCGACCCGTCTTCTGTGGCAGGCGCTGGCGGTGGGATCGACTCGTCCACCGTGTTCGAGAACAGCGGGTATGCGCTGCGCTTTCACGACGGGCCACTCGCCACCATACGAGCCAACCAGAGCTACCTGTTACCGAGCACCGCGGCCGCCGCCGAGGCGGCCGCGGCCGCCGCCACGGCCAACGCTGCAGCTGCAGCTGCGGCTGCCCGCGCCGCCGCCGCCTTCGCCGCCTCGGCTTCATTGGCGGCAGCGTCGGGCAGCACGGGATCCGCGGCCGCCGTGGCTGCGGTGGCCTCTGCAGCGGCCGCGGCAGCGGCCGCCGCTGATGCTGCCGCTACCGCCGCATTTGCGATCACGACGGGTGTGGTGGTCGGATGCGCTGGTGACGCTGGCGCGCCGCTGCTTCGATACTACGACTCGCTCGAGCACACCACCGAACCGGGGAGTGACGTCCGTGCGAGCGGTGTCTCGTCGGGCTTTGACGTCACCACCTCCTCCCCGACCGACTTGGACCAAGTGCCTGCCAACTATGGGCGCGAGCTCATCGCGGCGCACGCAGTCGCCGAGGGATTACGAGCGGAGGCGGCGAGCCGTGAGGTCTTATACGGACCAACGAGCCAGGAGGAGGCCATGGCGGCCGCGACCAGGGGGGGATGGGCGGTCGTCGGCATTCTGACCCATGTACAGGGCGGCGCGTGCGCGGGTTCTAGAACAGATGGCGCCGCCGCCGCCTCGGGCGCCGCCTTGGGCGCCACCTCGGCTGCGTCGGGGTCGGAGGTGAGTAGCCGCGTCTGGTCGCTCCGAGTGGCACGCTGCTGGCTATGGCGGGTGCTTGCGCTCTGGGACTCTCTACCGTCGTCCGTGAGCCTCTCGGCGGGCGCCCCCGTCGCCCCTTCCGCCGCCAACGCTTCGGCATGGATGCGCCGCGGAGCACCGTCGGCGCCGCCGCTGCCGCCCGTCACGCCCGACACTGTGCAGTGGCGCGAGCGCCCGGGCGTGAGAGCGCTGCATCTCCGGACGGTCGCCGAATGCGCTGGCTCGGACCATTGGCCGCCCGAGCTGCTCTCGCCCTCGCGTCCCCTCCCTTTGGCGTACGCCGAGGCCCTCTCGCGCAGCCTCGAGCTGGACGCCGTCCCCGCCCCCACCCATGCGGCCACCTGCTACCCTCAGCCCACACACTTGTGCGTCCACTTGATTTCGGAGCGCGGGCGGTTACGTTACTCGGTGGACGACGGGAGCGGCTCCGTGTTCGGCACGCCCCTCTACCTTCGCCGACGGATCACGTATACCTTCCAGATGGTCGGCGTGCCTGCGGCGCATGCTCTCGTCATCAGTGATTCTGAGACGGGCCCCGATCGGCGGCGTGGTCTCGAAGTGGTCGGACCGCACCCGGCGTACGCGTTCGACGTCTTCACATTCACGGCGACGCACGCGACTCCCTCGTCGCTCTGGTACCAGTCCGTCTCACGCTCGGGCGTCGGCGGGCCCATCCACATCTCCAACACTGAGCAGGCAGAACCGACCTCGCTGCCCGAGGGCTTCACCGGACTCCCCGCCACGCCGGCGGCCTTGCTTTTTTGGGACGCGAATGGGGCTCGGCTGATGCACTGGGTGCCCACGGAGGACGGCGACGCGGTCGCGGACGCGAACGCCACCTGGCGCCTCTCCACGATCAGCCAGCTGCCCCTCGCGCTGCTAGCCCGCTCGGCCGTGCACGAGTACGCGGCGGCGCGCTTCCGCCGTGAGCTCGCCGAGGCCATGCGCAACTACCCTATGGAGCCCAATGCGACCAACATCACCGACGCCAACGGCACCAGGCTCGTGTACCTGAGGAACGGCGTAGAAATCAACATGACGATCGGGCTGCCCAACGTGACCGCCGAGAGGATAGCCTACGAGGCCTTGCTGCCGACTCACGCGCAAGTGGGCACGCAACGCGTCACCGCCGCGCTGCTCCGGGCGCATACCTCAGAGGTCTTTTGGTCCACCCAAGAGGGCCACCTGCTCACGGCCACTCTGGTGGGATTGGTGGATCCGCCGCCGTTGGATCCTACGAAGACGTACAGCGAGTACGCCGCCGCCGCGGTGGCCCAGAGCGAAGCTGCCACGGCACAGACAGCCGCGGCACATCGATCCCTTATCTCAGCCCCGGCGGACCGAGTGGCCAACGGCCGAGCGCGCCGGCTTCCCCGCTCGTATGTCGCGACGAACGTGCGCGTGCTCAAGTTCGGCAACGAGTCGCAGGGGGAGACCTCCCTGTGGAAGCTCGGCCTCGACTCGAGCCGGGATCGTCAGCTGCTCGTCTTCTACGACGGCACGCGCGTGCCGCAGCTGCTCGACCTGTCGGCGCCCGCGCCGGCGCCGGGCCATCAGTGGCAAGCCCAGGACGACGCGATCCACTTTTACAATCAGAGTGATCCGCGAGAGGACGGTACTTTGGGGAGGCGGCACCTGGTCGACGGGAGGGCTCTGCCCGAGGATGGTGCCGACCCTGCCGACTGGTTTGATGAGGACTCGAGGCTCGTCGTTGACTGGCGGCGCGACCTTGTCTTCTGGTGCCAGCGCTCACGACGGCGCATCTTCCTGGGCGGCTTGCGAGCGCGCATCCCCGTGCTCGAGTTCGTACGTGATGCGCTCTGCACCGGCCTGGCCATCGACCCGATCCATGCGCTGCTCTACTGGACCTCCGCCTCTGGCCATCTGCTCTTCCGCGCGTCCTACGCCGACTTCAACGCGACCGTTGACTCGTATAGGAGCGACTTGCCTGTCTACCAGCTCTCCCACCCGCGGCGCATCCACCCGTCGATGCGCGGCAACACCTCCGCGCACGTGGTCGTCACGGCCGAGGGGCTCGCGGGCGACTTTGGAAAGGTACGTTGATTGCCACTCTGATGACCTGCCGTGCATGCAAGTGCTCACCACGGCGCCCATCATCTCCCCGCGCTCCGATTTTGGAAAGGACCCACGCGTGGCGCCACTGCTCGCGGCGGTCGTTGGGGACGATCCCGATGCGGGCGACCTCGAGTTTGGGAGCGGCGACACACTGACTCTCTTCTTCGACCGACCGACGAATATCTCGACGGACTTGATAGGGGGGGTGCAGCCTCGCGAGTACGTGGACTCGGTGTTGAGCGTGTCCGAGCCGCTGGGCATCGAGTATGACGGGCGGTGGCTCGACACCTCCACCTTCCGGGTCCACGTGCGCGATGGGTACCTGCCCGCGCCGCAGATCAACGACACGTTCGATGCGACGACGCGCTTTTGGCTCGCGGACAATGCCCCACTCAGGTCGGCGAACCGGCTCGACTTTGTCGCCCCACGCACGGCCTCGCAGGCGTTGCGCATCAGAGGCAGCCTCGGCACGCATGCCAAGCCACGCTTGCTCTGGGTCAACGGCTCCGATCCAGACAACGGGGATTTCATCTACTCCGACCGCGACATTCTCACGTTCAAGTTCAATATGCCCACCTACATCGGGCGCCAGGGCTCCCGAGGGAATGATGACCCGTTTCGGCCAAGGACAGCCGGCGCCACCGGGCTGCGCTACGACGCCGCTGCCATCCACGCGCTCTTCGAGTTCGACTACTTCGCGCCCAACGAGGCGGCGATTCGCGTGCCCTCGTTTGGACGTAACTACGAGGGCTACTGGACAGACGATTCCACCTTCGTGATGACTGTCCTCGACCGGACGGCGCGCATCGGTACCGACTCGCGCGGCCGCTTGTGGAATCGCATGCCGGTCATCAATTCGGACGCGTACATGGGCTTGGACGGCAAGTACATGACACGAGATTCGATCTGGGTGCGCGTCCTCGGCGACGTACGCTCCCTCGGTCGCCAGTCCCCGCGGTGTGACGACCGCGTGCCGCTCACGGGCGACTGGGGCGAACGGCAGCAAGCGCCAAGGGTCGTCTCATACTCGGGCACCGACCCCGACAACTCGGACAGCGTGCCGAGCGCGGGCGACACGATTAGAATCCTCTTCGACCGAAAGACGAGTCGCGGACTCACCGCCCGCCCGCCGCCCCCCCAGGAGGGCACCATGGCGTACGCAAACTTCTTTCTGGCCTTCACACCGTCTATCGGCGACCTGTACACGGCGCGCTTCTTACCGGACAACATGACGTTAGTGGTCACCATCCTGAGCGGCAACCCGAGCTGGACCCACGAAGTCTTCGGCGTCCCCTCCAAGATGCGGATCAAACCGGAAAGCCAGATCCGCTCGTCCTTTGGCGCGTCGGACCCGGTCAACCGCGAGCTTGTGCTCGGCCAGACCTTTTTTGGCAAGCCCGGCCCGCCCGTCTTCGAGAGCGCGACCGTGTCCGACTACGACAACTTCAACACGGCGTGGTCGGGTGGAGACGTGATCCGCATGGTCTTCGATCGTTCAACCGACGACGGTCGTCGGGGCGTCTCCGGCGGCAGGGCGTACATCGACAGCATCTTCGAGACTGACCACCACCTGGGCAACGAGTACACGGGCCAGTGGGAGGACACGTCCACGTTCGCCGTCACGGCGGTCAATACACAAACCACCCGGCCGACGGTGGGCTTGACCAGGGTGCGTACGTCGCGCATGTTCCTCAACCGTGCCGCGACCGCCACGTGCTGCAGTGTCTGCGCTCCGGGGTCGCAGCAAGTGCGCTGCGCCGACGCCTTTGCATCGCAAGACCCCTTCGCGCGCGAGGCGACCGTCTCCGGCCGCTTCGGCGGTAGGCTCGCACCGCAACTGATCTCGTTTCGTGCCGTGGATGCTTGCGGCCCTGTCCCAACGAGCCCAACGGAGGTGATTCCACTGACCCCGACGATGCAGGCCGTGTACGGTGGGAGTCCGGTGAGCACTGCCTGATGCGGGCCGATGACTTCTGAGTACCTCTGAGTACCTCTGAGTACCTCTGAGTACCTGATTACCTCTGCCATCAGGTGAGCACAGCCTGCGCCGGGGCCAGGCCCGCGCAGGGTGACCGCATGCAACTCCTCTTCGACGCGCCGACGGATCGGCCGCCGGGCGACGTTTTCGACTTTTTCGACTTCGATCCGCCGCTGGCGCCCGACACGGGTCGCGGCTGGCTCGACATGTCCACCTATCAGCTCACGGTGGGCGACTCTGGTGGCGGCACGATCGGAGACGTGCCGGAGGCGGAGGGCGGCGTGCTTCGCCTGCTCGTGGGCATCACCAGAGTCACTTTGAAGCCGGGCGTCATCCGATCGGAGTTCGCACGCCTCGCCACAATCCCCTCGGGCGGTGGTCCCTCTGGACCCTCACCTCCAGAGGCGTACGCCGTCCAGACCAACCTGACGCTCAGCGGCACATTCGGTACCTCCGAGGCGCCGCGCCTCGTCGGTTTTGTGCCGGCAGACCCGATGAATGGCGACGTAGAATTTGGCGACGGCGACCAGTTTCATCTCACGTTCGACGTTCATACGAGCGAAGGAGGCAAGCTGCTGACCAAACCCGAGGTGGATGCGATCTTCAGCTTCTCCACGCCGCTGGGCAAGGATTACAGTGGCGAATGGACTGACTGTCTCAACCCGACTGCCACCGACCTCGACAAGATGTACTGCCGCGCGTTTGTCCTGACCATGATCGACTCCAGTCAAGCACCAGGGACGCCAGCCTACTCCGACCCGCCCATCATTGGCGTGACCCTTGCGTGGCCGAGGCCGCCCGGTACAGGCCAAGCGCAGCCGCCGGTCGTCGGGTTACATCCATCATCATTGGCGGGATGGCGCGGCATCCGCACCGCCCGAGGCTCCTCAGCATACTCAACGGCCGCGCTGGCACTCGGCGCACATCCGAAGCTCGTCGAGGGCGAGCCCTTTGGGCCGATGCTCGACTTGGGCATGGACCGTGTGCTCTTCCTGCAGCGGGGCACCGTCGCAGAGGGGTTGGAGGCCGCCGAGGTCATGGCACGTGCAGTTGAGAGGGATGCGGCGGAGACCACCATGATGGAGCAGTTACGATCGAATCAGGGAGGAGGCCACGTGGCGAGACTGCTTCAGGAGCGGGAGCGTGGGCGGCTGGTTCGGCAGCTGCAGCTCTCCGAGGAGGCCGCCGTGGCTGCGGCCGCGGTCGCTGAGGGAGCAACCATCACCGAGGGCTATCTCAACGGCACACAGGGCTATCGCTCGATGCCCATCGGCGGAGCGCCGAGTCTCGTCGTACGGCAGTGCCCTCTGCCTCCGTACGTTCACGACGGCACACCGATCGCACCGCCGCAGCAGCGTACTCGGTGGCTCGGCGGACTGGCGCTCCGCATCGGCTCATGCTCCGCCGCGGATCCGAACATCAGTGCGATGGCGGCCCTGGGCCCTGACGCGCTAGAGTACGGCCGCTATCAGCCGCCCTTGCGCTTGGGCACGTCCATGTTCGCGGGCGGCGGCTGCGGGGTGAGCGGGCACGGGTGCGGCCTTGGTCTCAGCATCTCGGCCGCGTACGGAGTGAATTCCCGTCCACCGGGCGTGTCACTCGAGGGTGGCACAAGCATCGATCTGCTCGGCGACGACCTCGCCTCGGTGGTGATGTGTCAGTTCCTCGTAGACGGTATGCCGCTCGACAGGGGCATCTCGCGCGCCTTGCGGCACAATTCGGCCGGACTCCGATGCCAAGTGCCACCGCTGCCGAACGCGAGCGCGATGCGGCTGCTCTCGAGCCGAACCCCAAACGAGCGAATCTCGTTACGCCTCTCGTTCGACGGCATGACCTTTGAGAACACCTCCGTGCCGATCGTCTACTTCCGCCAGCCACAGCTCACGGCGGCTCGCACTCTTCGTGGCCCCTCGACCGGAGCGACGCTGACGCTCCGCGGCCACGGGCTACACGCGTGCCTCGCCGACGCCACGGTCGCGCGCTGCCGCCTCGGCAACGTGCTCACATCCGTCTCGTGGATCGATCCCTACGGCCGCGCGATCTCGTGCGACGTGCCGCCGATGCCTTCAACGTGGCAGCCGGGCGAGGCGCGCACCGTCTCTCTCGCCCTCGACGGGCTGACCTTTGTGGACGCCGCCCATCTCGGCGCTTTCTCGTACTATCCCGCGCCGGCCAACGCGACCATCTCGCCGCTTTTCGGAGGGACCGAGGAGGAGGTGGAGGTCGCCATTTTGGCGCCAGATCTCGTCGAAGCTGCCCAAATGTTCGCAGAGGCAGCCGCTGCTCCCACGAACGAGGACGGCGCATCGAGCTTCAACGAATCGGCGGCGCCGCCATCCCAAGCGCCCGACGCCGACGAGGGCAGCCTGCTGCGCTGCCGCTTTGGGCTCGCGGGCAACTCGCCAGCTCGTCTCGTCTTGGTGCCAAGTGCGGACCCGCTGCGCCCCGACCGTTCACACCTTGAGATGCGCTGCCGTGCCCCGCGCTGCATGCGCTCCGAGTGCATGGGCTCCGTCGAGCTGGCTGTCGCGCTGAATGGGATCGATTACACGGGCTTCACGCCGCCGGTGCTCTTTCAGTACCGCAACGAGTTCTTGGTGCACGTGTGGGGATGCCACCACACGGCGGGTGGTCCCGCGACTGCGAGTGCCGGCGCGGGGCACGCATGTGCTGGTGGGGCGGTGGTGCAGCGGGCGCGCGACCTCTCCGACTTGCAGACTCGTCTCGTCGCGCGGCGCGAGGCGATGCTCGAGGAGCTCACCCAAGGCGCCGAGCCGGCACGCCGGGCCGCTGCGGCCGCGCTCGAGGCGACGCTCGCCGACCGCGCCTCGAGATCGTGGGAGATTGTGCAGGCGCAGGCGACGGCCGCACGTGCGGCGGCGCGCGAGCGCACTGCGCGCGTTAAGTACGAGGCGGCGGCGGAGGCGCTCGCGGCCTGGGAGGCGGAGATGACGGTGCTTCGCGCCCTGCCCATCGATGGGCGCTCGCATTTGGCAATGGATACGCTCGACAAGCGCGTGTACGTGCTGCGTTCGGGTCTGCTGCGGCGCTACCGGTTTGCAGACGCCCCCGGCGCCAGGATCGCTGGCGGCCGCGTGACCACGCAGCCCGAGGAGGCGGCCGACGCTCTCGCGAACGCCGTGTGGCTCGAGGGCATACCGGTGGGCGCGCAGGCGGACAGCCTCTTTCTGCATCGGCCTACGGCGCGGCTGTACTGGACGGCGATCGCGCCGGGCGGCGGCTGTAAGATCGAGCGAAGCTTCCTCGACGGGCGCGGGCGCGAGGTGGTGCTGTCCTCACTGCCGCGTGGTTCACGTGCTGTTGGCGCCGTCGTGAGCGCCGACGGTCTGGTGCACGCCGCGTACGTGTCCGTCAGCCAGCCTGGCAATGCGTCGCTGCTCATGGTCGCCGAGGAGAAGGCGCACGCGACCGACGCCACCCCCCTCCGCGTCTCCGTGCTCACCATCCAGCGGGGCATCGCCCCCTCCGCGCTGACGACCTTCGGTCCGCACCTCTTCTATAGCGTCGCCGCCTCCCGCGCCATTTACCGGTGCGGGCTGGATGGCTCTGAGTGCATCGTGATCGTGCAGGGAGACGTGGGTATGGCATCCGGGGCGGCGGCAGTCCCCGCTGGGTTCTCGCTCGACCATGCAGGCAGCAGGTACCTACCGGAGCTTCGAGCCGGCGCCGTTGCCGCCGATCGGGGCGCTTCCGAAGGGGTTGTTGGTTACGACTCTGCCGCCGCCCGCCACAGCGCCTTCTCTACGGCCACGGCGCCGCAGGCCAGCGAAGGCTCCACCGTGAACGCCGCCAGCGTCAGCGGCGCGAGCGGCGCGACGGCTGGGGCGAGCCTCGAAGCCTCCGATCTCGCCCAAGGAGATTCCGATCTCGCCCAAGGAGATTCCGATCTCGCCTTAGGCGCGAGCACCTCCTGGAATGCCGCGGCGCTCTTGTGGGCTGACTCGGGCCGGCGACGGGTGCTCATGAGCGCCGTATCGGGCGAGAGCGCACGGCAGCTCTGGCAGCTGTCGTATGAGCCGCTTGACGCGGCGCTCGGCCTCGAGGGCGAAGCTGTACTCGAGGCGGTGCCACCCCCGCCTCCCCCACCCGCTGAGCCGCGCTACGACGCGTACAATATGGGGAACGCGACGGCTGGCAATTACTGGGATGACGTTGCAGGCGCCACCCGCCGAAGAGCGTTGCTCGCGAGGGGCTCTGCGGACAACGACGAAGAGGCTTCGCAGCTCGCGATGGCACTGCGGACAAGTAGCCTGCCGGAGTCGGCCCATCTCAAGGACCTCCCGCCGACGCTTCAGAGCGTCTCGCCTCTCGGCGGGCCCACCGTGGGCAACTCGTCGATCACGCTCCACGGGATCGGGCTGGGCGCCATGCGTGAGGTCCGATACGTACCCAAGGGCGCCTGGCTCGCCAAGGAGGAGGTGGGCTTGGGGATCGCCATGCTGCCGCTCTGCCATGCCGAGTGCCCTCGGTCGGTTAAGCAGGTGACAGAGCTCAACGAGGGCTGGAGACGGCTGACCAACGAGTCTGCCACTGCCGAGGCGGCCATCGGGCCCAGCAGCGCCGCGGCCAGCTCCACGGCTGTGTGCGACAATGGCGCCGCCTCGTCGTCGTCATCCTCTGCCGCGGCGCGCTCGCCCATCAGCCTGCACGGCAGCTTGGACAATGCCACCTGGTATCGCTTCACCGGTGCCGCCGGCAAGCGCCTGCTCAACACGGCTCCTCGCGCTGGTGAGCGCTGTGGCAGCGAGGCCGCGGGATGGTTACTCGATGCCCACCCGGCCGCAGGTGCAGCTCCGCAACTGTCGACGGTCTGCTTCGCCTTTAGCTGGTCCGATTGCTTGTGGAGGACGCAGGTGCTCAGTTGCGCTTGCAGCTTCGACAACGGCGCCTCCACCTTGTACACGTATCGGCTTCCACGCCCACCGGGCGATCCAACGTGCGTCAGTTACTGCGGCGACTCCCGGAGACCGGAGGCAGTCGAGACGACCGGAGGCAGGAGATTGGAGCAGGACTTCGAAGCGGAGGCAGAGGAGGAGGCGCAGAGTGGGAACACGGCCCTGGACTTTCAGCGCCTTGGATCGGACCGCGGGCGTCTGGGCAGCTCTGACATGCTGCGTGCACAGGAGCGGCTCGCCGCCGTCGCTCTGAGCAGCAGCAGCACCGGCCGCGGCAACACGACCACCATTAGCGCCTCGGCCACGTCGCCGTATCCGCCGAGCAATCTGAGCCGCTTCGAGATCGTCGGTTACATGCGTGACGATCCTCGTGATGACGGCGCTCATCTGGATCACGCCACCGACGCCGCCCTCTACGGTCGCACGCCCCCCGTCGCCTTCAACCAAACCGTCGAGTTGCAAGCGAGCATGGACGGCACGCTGTGGTTTGGCGGCGTGGGCGACGACCCTCACGTGACCTATCAAGCCATCACGTATCGCTACTACACCCCACCCGTTCTCTCGAGGCTATGGCCAACGGCCGGCCCCGTGCTGGGCGGTACCAACGTGACAGTAAGCGGCACGGGGTTTGCCGGACTGGTCGGGCTTCACACTGCCACATGCCGCTTTGGAGCTGACACCTTCACACCGGCGTACTTCCAGAACGACACGTACGTGCTGTGCACCACCCCTCCGCGGCGGCGCGGGCCCATGACCCATCCGGTGGGGCGCGCCGCCTTTGCCATCGCGCTCAATGGGCAAGATTATCACAGCGCGGCGGCGGCCTCAGCAGACGTGGCCAATGTCACCTCCAATTCTAGTGCCGTTATCTTCACCTTCTACGCCGCAGCGCTCGACTCCATCGCACCCACATGCGGCGGCCTTCACGGCGGGCAGTTGGTGACGGTGCATGGGCGCGGCTTTGATTCGCTCGGAGGGCTGGGACTGGACAATGGGGGCGTTCCACTGGAACCTCGTTGGCGCCTGAGCCTCGTCCCGACGTCGTTGACGGCGGGAACTCAGGCCGACGGGCAACTGTCGAGCGCTGCCGCTGCCCTCTCGGCTCCCTCAGCAGCTGGTTCAGGCGAGCAGTGGAGCGCAGCACAGCCTTTCCAGTCCCTGGACGCCACCCATCTCGTCTTCACACTCCCTTCGACCACCCTCGTCGGTCGCTACTTGGTTCAATTCGCTCTCAACGGCATTGACTTCCAAGGAGAACTACCTTTTGATCGATGGGCAGCACCCGTAGTGCAACGGGTGATGCCCAGTGGAGGGCCCATGGGCGGCGGCACAATCATCACGATCAGCGGTGAGGGGTTTCGGCCAGTAGCTCAGGAGGACACCTACCTCGAGCAATGGGCCGCCGCGGCCACCGCACGCTCCGAGTACAGCGACGCCTATGGCTCCGCGAGCCGGGCTGCCGGCCCTCCAGATGCCACAGGATGCATGCGAGAGCGGCTTGAGCCGTTGGCTTGGATGCCGGCCCTCGGGACCGACCTTCCCGACTGGCTCCAGGTGAGCTTCGCGCGGCCGGTGCGCCCATGGAGATGGCGCGTGCTGCTCGCTACCGACCCGGCGGCAGTGATGACAGTGGAGCTCATCGGGCTGAGAGGCGAGCGCATACCGGCCCCCTTCAACTCGAGTGGCAGCGTCAAGCCATGCAGCTGTGCCGGCGCGGCGCGACTGGGATGCAGCGCCGTGGTCGAAGGGTACGTTGACTCGACGTCGTCCCCCCTCGTCCTCGGCTTGCGCATCTCCACAGCACTGGAGGGCTGGGAGGCCGTGGATGCCGTCCAGCTGGCTGGGTACGTCGAGACGCAGAGATGCATGCTGGGCGAGCAAGTGGCGCCCCTTGTGGTGCAGAATGCGACGCGGCTCGTCTGCATCACTCCTGAGCTCCCAACGGCCGCGAGGCTGATGGCGAGGGCAGCTGCGGACAGCTCTGCTGCCGATAATAGCTGCTTCTGGTCCATGGATGGGCTATGCGACGTGCCGCCGTTCTGCGCGGCGCACACTGACTGCTCAGATTGTGGGGAATGCATGGATGGGAACGTTTCGGTTGCCGTGCAGTTGACGTTCAACGGCCGGGACGGCGCTCCCGCCGAGCTCAGCTCCGGCGACGCTGTCTCGGCAGTCAACTTCACATACTATCCGTCCCCGATCGTCCAGGCCCTCTCTCCGCAGCTCGCCATGGCGACGGGAGGCACCGTTCTGACCATCGACGCTACCAATCTGGGGACCTTTGGAGATCTGATGACGAGCCGCTGCCGCTTTGGCACTCGGACGGTACGCCCTATGCGCAAGGGACCGGCACGGATGCTGTGCCGTGTACCGGCAGCGGCGGTGGTCTGGGCGAGGGTGGCAGCGGGGTCCGATGACCTGTACGTGGCCAGCGGCGTCGGAGCCTCTTCTACCTCCTCCGGACGCGTCGAAGAAGCCGCCATCTCCGCCGTTGCGGCGGAGATCGCCTCAACCGCTTCCCCTGTGCCGCCGACCGTTGACGTGTCTCTCACTCTCAACGATCAGGACTACCATCCTGTGGGCACCCTCCGCTACTTTCACTATTCTCTGGCGGAGCTGCATCCAACGGGTGGGCCAACAGGTGGAGGGACGTTGCTCACGCTGCGAGGCGAGGGCTTCGACTCCGTGCCCAACGCAACCATGGCCTCCTCCGCTTCCAGAGAGACTGGCAATGAGCTCTGTCGCTTCCGCTACGCCCCGCCGCCCTCTCATTCGCCGGCGCTCGCCGGCCGGGGCGCGGCAGGCTACTTGTCCGGGGGGTCCGACGATTTGGGTGCGCCATGGCCAGCAGCGTGGACGGCATCAACTCCCGTCATCTTCCGGAGCTCTCGCGTGCTCAAGTGCGTTGTGCCGTCCGCTCCTGAGGGCTTCTCGAGCCATGCGACCGTTGATGTGACGCTGAATGGGGTGGACTACTTGCCCTTTGCGACGGCGGGCACCACCATTGCCACCATGGACACCATTTCTACGGATCAAGTCTCAACGGGAGCTCGTGCCACCGCCTTGGATGCCACCGGCCCGGAGGGCACCGCCCTCACGTTCCAGTATTACTCGATTGCCTTCCATGGCGTCTCCCCTCGGGGAGGGCCTGCGCACGGCGGCACGACGGTGGTCGTGCAAGGACGAGGGTTGGCTTCGTTCGGGCAGCTCGAGACGACGCTCTGTCGCTTCGGGCGGCTGGTCGTAAGAGCTAGTGCGCGCGCGGACGGGAGTGTGACGTGCAGCGCACCCAACACGTGCGACCCGCTCGACTCGACCGGCACAGCGTGCCGGCTGGACCGGCCTTTAGCGGCTGACTCGACCAGCGCAGCCTCCGCCACGGACACCGCCATGTCTGCTGGCTCGAGGGTTCTGCCTTCACAGGTTCGCACACGGGTGGTAGTGGGAGGGCGGGCTGTGCTGCTCGCCTCTCAGGCAGATGGCGAGACGGAAGTGGACGCGGCAGAAGGCGCGGGGTGGGCGGAGACGGCCGTGCCGCCGCTCGTCAACAATCTCACGGCCTCCTCCATCGCCGCCTCCGAGGTCACTGCTGTCCCTCTCTTCATCTCCCTCAACGGAGAGGACTTTGCACGTGTCCAAATGCCAACGACTCTTGGAGCCACCGAGACGACCGCCGCGGAGGCAGCGCAGGAAGCATTTGGCTTCATCTACTACCCTCTGCCCACGCTGACCGACATCATCCCAACCGGGGGCCCGGCGCACCCTCCGGCCGGTAGCATCATCACCGTGATCGGGAGCGGGTTCAGCGCTCTACATGGCTCCTCGCAAGAAGCTGTATTCCAAGCTGGTCTCCGAGCGGCTGTGTTGCACTCGGCCTCGGGCGCCGTGATGGGCGATGAAGGCGAGGTTGATGGCGGCAGCGCCTTCTGCAAGTTTGGGTTTGGGGCGACCGCACTTGCCACGCCAGCCACCGTGGTCAACGACACCGTGCTGCTTTGCGCACTGCCACGCAGCCACGGTGCTGGGATCGTGCCAGTGAGAGTGTCCCTCAACGGTGTCGACTGGCTCGAAGAGGACGCGGCGGAGGAGGTGGACGGGGGTGCTGACGAAGAGCATGGCCCACCAGTGCGCGGCTACTTTTCGTCTGGGAGGCGGCGCGCTGAAACCCGGGGTGTTCCTCTCACGTATGCATTCTTCGAGCCCCCCACCCTCCTCTCGCTCCACCCGCCGGAAGCCCTTACCGGCGGCGGTCTTGTTCTGACCCTCACCGGTGCAAGGCTGATGGCGTATGGCGCTTCATGGCAAGCACGCTGCCGATTTGGGCCCGGCGACCGTGACGGCGCCCATCGTTGGGCTGTCGTGCCAGCGCTCACCAAGTCGGATGAGGCGATCACGTGTGCAGTGCCGCCGGCAACGATGCAACGCCCGCCCGATCAGCGGGCCTCCCTCTTCCCAATCCGCGGCGTCGAGGCTGTGGAAGTCTCCGTCGATGACGGCCGCTCGTGGGTGCGTCGCTCATGGCTGCGACCCGAAGGCGTGGTTGATGCGGATGCAGAGCCGACGGGCCTGGAGCTCATGCGGTACGATGCGGTGATGACGGCGATGACGCCCTTGTCGGGGCCTGTGCGAGGTGGCTACACGGTCCGCGTGCACGGCGAGGGCTTGCACATCCTGCCAGATCCCAGATCCGATCTCATCTTCTCCGATGCCGCCGCTCCCGACGACACCTCCGCTGCTGCCGCAACTGCTGCTGCCGCTGCGGCCACTGCCGCCGCTGCCGCCGCCGAGCCTCACAACGCCTCAACGAACGCCTCAATTCGAGGCCGCGCCGCATGTGCCTTTGGCGCCGACGTGCGTCCAGCCCGTCGGCGCGGACAGGGCTGGATCGAATGCCTCGTGCCGCCCGCCTTCAACCAGCAGGCCAACGCCTCCTTTTCCCGCCAAGCTCTGACAGTGGGGGTGCGCATCTCGCTGCGCGCGGATGACTTCCTCCCAATGGCACATGCTGACATGGTACCTTTGAGCTTTGAGTACTATCCGGAGCCCGCGCTGCGCTCACTGACGCCGGCAGGCGGGCCGAGCGAAGGCGGCACGCCCGTCACAGTACTCGGCTCCTTCCCACTTTCGGATGGGACGCTTGAGAATGGCTCTGGTGCCCTGATGCGTCGGAATTCGACCCGATGTCGTTTCGGGGGGCTCGTGGTCCCATCACTAGCTGCCTCGGCGCATCGCGTCATCTGCCTCGCTCCGCCACCGATTCACACCGCCGACAGCGGCGGCGAGGGGGTCACTTCCGTCGAAGTGGCTCTCACCTTCAATGATGGCTTTCACTACTCCTCCGCCGCAGTGCCGCTCGCATTCCGCTACTACACCCTCGCGCTCTCTTCCCTCGCCCCATCTGGAGGACCCACAGCTGGCGGGACTCTTTTGGCCGTGCGTGGCGTCGGGTTTGGGCTCCACGGCGTGGCGCACGGGGTGAGAGGGCTTCTCCGTCCCAGGAGTGAGAACGGCTCGAGCGCTACACACGTCGATCTTGGCGTGGCTCTGAGCATCGCTCCCCGATCCGTTTCCTTCGTCACCCCTCCTTCTTTGGCGCCTGGCCTCTCAAGTCTTGCGGTGAGCCTCAATGCCGCCGACGGCCACCGCGGCGAGTACACTCCAACTCTCAACGGCACCGGGGCTCGGGCATTCGAGGACCAAGCGTACGCAGTGACGTTCCGTACGTACCCTCGTCCAGAGACGCACTCGCTCTCCCCTGCCGTAGGCCCCATCACCGGCGGCACGTTCCTCACGCTCGTTGGCCGAGGCTTCGATGCCTTCGGCGAGCTACCAACTCAGCCTGTGGTACACGTGACCGCAGTCGAGATCTCCGGCCAGTACCTTGGCTATGTCGTCAACGGCATCCTCAACCATCGACTCCACCTTCGGCGCGGTCTCACGTACCGGTTCGATGTGAACGCCGTCGGCCATCCGCTCATCATCTCCACCATCAGCGGGGGCGGGCGCATGGCAGGCGAGCTCCTCGAGGCGGACGGCGTGCGCAACTCGCGCGTCGAGGTGGGCAGCTTATACTTTACGCCCGGCGCTCGAACGCCGACGGCACTCTTCTACCAAGACATGGGCGCGCCCGCTCCAGTCGCTGAGTCGCTCGAAGCTGCCGAAGCAAAGGGGCAGACGATCACCATTCTCGATGCGACCGGTGGCGTCTCGGCACGCATCGGCTCTCGACGCACCACGCCCCTCGCTCGCAATGCCTCGAGGCTCGAGCTGAAATCCCCTCGGGCAGCGAGCGAAGGGTGGCAGGAGGTGGACATCTCTCTTAATGGCCAGCAGTACGAGGCGCCTTGCCGCTTCTACTTCCACGCGCTGCCGGTGGGCTCATCCCTCTCCCCTACGTCCGGGCCTAGCGCGGGCGGCACACGTATCCGTCTGGCGGGGACGGGCATGGCGCTTCCGGTACCGGTGCAGATGGCGCTGGCTTTGCCGGGTGGCTCGCAGCCAGGCGCACCGGCGGATGCACAGCCTGCGGCACCGCCACAACCCGCCATCATCCTCGATAGCCAGCTGTTTCCGATCACCGAGTACTCCTCGGAAGAGCTCAACTTCACGCTCCCTCCGCTGCCAGTCGGCATGCATGGCATTCATCTGACGCTCAACGGGTATGCTCGCGACGCCTCACCCCTTGGTGTGGCGGTTAGGGTGTGGGCGCCCATCTCCATCCCGCTCACAGGGGAGCAGAGTTCGGGTGCGGGCAGTGACGTCGCTGCGGGGGATGGTGTTTCGAATGGCAACGGCGGCTACAGCAGCGACACTAGCGGTAGTAGCGGAAGCGGAAGCGGCAGCAGCGGCAGCAGCGGCAGCAGCGGCAGCAGCGGCAGCAGCGGCAGCAGCGGCAGCAGCGGCAGCAGCGGCAGCAGCGGCAGCAGCGGCAGCAGCGGCAGCATTCAACCGCCCGGCGGCCCTATTCGTGGTGGCACTGTCGTGTCCATCATCACCGCGCCTCTGCCTCAGGACCTCCAAGTGTGTGTCGTCTTTGGCCAAGGCTCCGCGTGCGTCCCTCCTAGCACGATCGTCCGCGGCGCGTCTCGCGACAGCATCCAGTTCGTATCGCCTGCGGCGGCAAGCGGCGCGGTCACAGTGGGAATCTCCCTCAACGGCGGCGTTGACGTCGTGGTCGCGGGAAGCTTCCTGTATACGTCCATCACCCTCGCCTCCATCGTGCCCAGCTCTGCACCGGTCGACGGCGGCACACTTCTCACCGTTCATGGGAGTGGCTTTCTGACGCCGGGGCTTCCCACGAATCTCGCGCGTTGTCGCTACACCTACCAGGCTGGCTACTACAAGCCACAAGCCACCACGCTCACGATGCAGGAGGACGTGCTCGTGCTGGCTCTGAGTGATAGCGTCGTCGAATGTGAGGCCATCCCTAATTGCGGTTGTGGCTCCGGCGGCTCAGGCAGCGGCGACGCCGGCAGCGGCGTGGAGGCTAACTGCAGTGTGGCACTGTCGTTTGCACGCAACGGTGTCGACCTTGATGGCCCCGTGATGCTGCGCTGCTATCCTAACTTGGCACTCGCTGGCATCAGTCCGTCCGCTGGGCCCGTCGGAGGCGGCACGTTGTTCACGATCCTCGGGGGACCCTACGCCAACGGGGCCGCAAACTGTCGCATCGGCAGTGGCGACGCGGCCGTGACGATTGCTGCCACTGCAGGCGCCGACGGCATCGCATGTGCCGCCACGCCGCCGCTCTCGGCGATCACCCTAACCGCCGGCGGCAACACCCAAGGGCTCGCTGCGGCCCTCCCAGTCTCCATGTCGCTCAACGGCATCGACTACTCGCCCGCGGATCTGAGCACCGCTCCCCGATTCCATTTCTACGAGTCGCCGTACGTCCAACGGATCCGACCAACGGCGGGCCCGGTGCGCGGCGGCACGCCTCTGACGATCACTGGACTGCGACTCGGTGCCGGCGGGCGGGCGAGCGTGGGCACCATCTCCGTGGCGCTGCTCGGTCCCCCGACGCTCCCATTGCATCCTGTCGACGGCACGCCGCTCGACGTTTCATCGGCGGCGGCTACAACGCTCGTCGAGGCTGCCCACCCGTTCGGACGGAGCGCCGCCCGCATGCGAGGCGAGGCCGCTGGCAACGAGAGCAGTGCGGCCTTCGCCTCGTATCGGCTGCCACTCAATGCGAGCGAGTTGGACGCTGTCGGAGTCCGGATTGTGACCACTCCAACGCCAGCTCCGCCTGACGAGTGTCGACTGCTGTGCTGCGTACTCAGCGCGGACGGGCGCGAAGCCTTGCCCTGTGCGAACGCGCCGCTGCCCAACGTCACCGACGTGAGTGGTGGCGAGAATGGTAGCGACGCCGCCAGCAGCGACGCCGCCAGCAGCGAGCATGGCGATCCGGCGCTCTTTTCTGACGCCAAGCCGCCGCCCGACGCACCACCGCCCGACGCGCCATCGCCACCCGCACCGCCGCCCGGCGCGTTCCCCGACGGCCCGTGCGACGTCTGCTTCTCGCGGCTCAGCCTCGCGCTGAATGCCATCGACTTCGAGGTACCCACGAAGCCCCACAGCGCGGGGGATGCGCCGCACACGTTCGCCTTCTACAATGCGTCCGCGCTCACGATCTCGAAAGTGGAGCCGCGCTCCGGGCCGGCACATGGAGGGACCATCGTGACCATCCGCGGCTCGGGGCTGGCCCCGGCGGGCTCGGCAGCGGAGGACGCCCGCTGCGGGTTTGGAAGCAAGGTCGAGGGAAGCGACGATGGGGATGGCAGCGTTCAGCCTCTGCAAAGCACGTCCGTGCTGCGTGCGGACCCGTTCGGCCGGTGGCTCGTCTGTGCGCCCACGGCCCCATTCAACGGTAGCTTCCTCGGCCTCGATGGCGAGGAGGGGCCGCCAGCTGTGCCGCTTCTCGTGAGCATCGCGCCGAACGGGGTCGATTTTGAGCGATCCGCCTCCGCAGCGGCCGAGTCTTCTTCGTCTCCAAACTCCACAGCCAAGGCCACCGCCTTCGATGCCTTCCACGTGTACCCGGAGCCATTGCCCGCCTCACTTGTGCCCTCGGGAGGCCCGATCTCAGGTGGCACGTCAGTGCGCGTACGTGGCAATGGGTTGCGCCCAGGCAATCACACCGACGCCACGCTCGCTCGTTGCCGATTCGCCAACGCGATCGTCGTCGGCGTGACGCAGCTGGACGCGAGCGGCGTGCGCTGCTTGCCCTCTCCTCCCACCATCTCGTTCCGAGGCGGCGCCAACACTCTCAATTACGACCTCAATTACGACCCGGGCTCCGGCTACCAAGTTCAGGTGGCCATCAACGGCCAGCAGTTCAGCCCTGTGGGCTTCGGCCTCCCATTCCACTACTACACGCAGCTAGAGCTCTCTGCGGTGTGGCCCACTGGAGGGCCCTCTGATGGAGGCTCGCCCGTTACTCTGTACGGCATCGGCTTCAACCGCCACGGCCGCCGTAGCACCACCCGCGCGGCCGCCGCACGAGCCGCCGCCATAGTCGCCGCGGCCGCGGCTGCTTCCACCAGAGCCAACGCCTCAGACGTGCAGATCGGCGCGGCGTTGGCGGGCGCCGCCGATGGCGATGGGCTCGGGGTTTGCCTCTTCGGCGGATTGTGCTACGATGAGCACGGCGTGCAGCGAGGCTTGAAATGCCGCGACGCGCCCCGTGCTCTCGCGCTGCATGATGCGTACGCTTCGCCGATGGCCCTTGCTGCGGTCGACCTTTTTCGAGGCACCGCCGCCGTGTGTCGCTCGCCGCCGCTCACGCCGCAGCCGCCGCCAGGGGCGCGGGGGCGCACATCCGTTCGCATCGCGGCGGCGGCCAACGGCCAAAATTTTGTGCACGTGCGCACCCCCCTCTTTACGTTCTATTCGGGCGTCACGGCCACCGAGGCCGTGCCGGCCGTCGGCCCTCCTCATGGTGGCATTGAGCTACGCGTGGCGGGGACGAACCTGCACGTGTTTGGCGAGCGACGCGACGCGCGCTGCCGCTTTGCGCAGTGGCGGCCACTGATGCCCGGGGCAGCGCTTGGCTATGAGCACGTATCCGCAGTGGTAGCGATGGCGGCGCCCATGTACAAGGGCGAGAGCCACATGCTTTGCCGCACGCCGCCCTTCCCGGCGGGCATCGTCGAGGTTGCGATCTCGCTCAACGGGCGCGACTTCCACACCACCCATCCGTCCCCGCTGCAGCACACGTACGCGTGTGAGCAGATGGCCGTGGCCGATCCCCTCGACGTCGTCGGCTGCGTCAACGCGAACCCCTCCTGCGGCCATTGCCGTGATCGTCTGTCGCCGTTGGGGCTCGACCACACCGCCTACGGCGTCGTGCAGGACCGGGTTGGATGCTTCGCGTGCCACGCCGACGGCTGCGGCCGTGGGCCTGCTGAGGGCATCTGCCGCATGTGGACTTTCGAGACACGCATGCTCTTGCCATCCACTAGTGCCGCCCAGGCGGCCGCACTCGCTTTCGCCAATGTGTCCGAGCCCACCGACGGCCTCGGGCGCGCCGTCGCCACGGGCGCCGTGCTGCCTGATCAGATGCGCTACTACCGCGTACGTCCACCGCACAGCGGCGTGCGGCTCATGCTGAGCGTGCGTTTCTCGTCCATGGGCCTGCGGCTCCTGGCGCGTCGACGCACCGCGCCCGAAGATGCGTCAGGGCGGTACGATCTCATCGCGGAGAAGGTGGGAAGTCCGATCTCGCTTGTGATCCCGTCGAGCGAGCTGCACTGCCATCCCGAGGGCAGCGGAGGTGCCGAGATGAGCGGGGGCGCCGAGATGGGCGGCGGTAGTGCAGTGGCCACCTGTGAGGAGTGGGTGATTGGCATTCACGGCGCGGGGTTCCGCGCTCAATACAGCAACAGCTACTTGCCGCAGCACCGGCTCACGCCGTTCGAACTTACGGTCAGGTGGGAAGCAGACGCAGCGAGCTTTGCATGCGAGGCGGATTGTATGCGCCACGCCGCGGCGACTGCCGCCGCAGAGGCCGCCGAAGCTGAGGCCGACGCCGCCTCGGGCCCCATCAGCGCACTCGAGGAAGACGGTAGGGTGGCCGCCGCCGCTGCCGCCGCTGCAGCAGCCGAGCAGGTCGCCGCGGCCGCCGAGGCGGCCAGCAGCGCGAGCACCACCTACCTAGCGCGTGCGGCCCGCTGCACGCGGTGCAATTCGACGTCGGTCAACGGCTGGCAGGCTGGGCACGCGACACAGTTTCTGAGCGACGATACTGGACACGTGGTCGCTCGCCTCACCAACGACACGTACCAGCGCGGCACGCTGTGGCTGGCGCAGCCGCAGCCGTACTCGCGTGGCTTCGAGCTCAACTTCTCGTTCCGCATCACGGAGCCCTCAGTCTGCACTGGCCCCTACGAAGTGTTTGGCTACAACGACACCGCGCGCCTCAATCCTCTCAGCCGCGTCAGCGCGGAGCGGCCATTCATCTCGATGGACGAGCTCAGGGCCAACGGCGACGATCTGACGCACTATTTGATCGATTCCGAGGCGCTTCCGTTTGATCCACTGCCCCCGCCGCAAGGAGTGCCGCCGCAGCTGCAGGAAACCTACGGTATCGGCCCATCCCATCCGTTGGCCAATCCAGACGGCCGCTACGGCCAGTTCCAGCGGCTGCCGGTCACGAACTTGAATGCCCCGTACCTGCCACGGACCGACCTACGCTGCCCACCCGACACGGACCCAACCAGCCCGAGTCGAGTGGGAGGCGAAGGCTTTGCGGTCGTCTTGCAGTCGATCGGCCTCGACGCCGTCGGGTGCGCGGGCAGCGGCGTCGGGTATGCTACCGGCTCGCAAGCGGGGGGCGTGCCGGGATGCACGAGTGGCGGCATCCCGCGGAGTGTGGCGATCCAATTTGATACCCACCACCACGGCCGTACCGTCACGACATCCACCTGCAACGATCAAGGCCCCGACGGCAACTGCCGGCCGGGGGCGCTCAAGGTGACGTCCAGTTTCGTCGCGGAGCGCAAGCATGCAATCTCCGTCTACATCGACGGTGTGAACACCGCCGACGCGCATCTGCTGCAGCACTTGCTAGGGCACGTGGAGCCGAAGCGGTTAGATGACGGCCAGCCGCATCAGGTGAGGATCGTATACCTCCTGATGACCTCTGATGATCTCTGATGACGCCCTTGATTGCCTCCCGCATCAGGTGAGGATCGTATACCTCCTGATGACCTCTGATGATCTCTGATGACGCCCTTGATTGCCTCCCGCATCAGGTGAGGATCGTATACCTCCCGCCCGCGCGCCACGCGCGCGCCGTCAACGCCAGTGTCAACGCCAGCTCTGGAGCCGCGGCGGCTTCACCCGCTCAAGGACGGCTGAGCGTTTACTTTGATGAGACGGGGATCTCGTTTCGTGAGACGGGGCTCCCGACGATCTCGCTGCCGATCACGCTGCCGATGCCGCCGCGGAGTGGCTGCATGAACCCCAACAATGGCAATGCGACCAGTGGGGATGGCGCCAGCTCGGATGCCGGGGGCGCGGCGACAGATGCCAGTGGCTGCGACATCTCACAGATGCTGCCTGGGGCTGTATCCACAGAATCGGCGGGGCCGCCTGTGAATTATGAGCACCCGAGCACGCAGCCCATCCCGCTGACCGGTGACGTGGTTCATCGCGCCTACGTGGGCTTCACGGCCGCAACCGGCGAGGCAAGCGAGCAGCACGACATCAGGCGGGTCTCCTTTTGCCATCGCCTCGGTTGTTCGGTGTTGTAGTTGTACGCGAGCACGATCTATATATAATATCGCTCCGCGCGGCCTAGATGATCTTGTCGCGAGTCGGACTACACTTGTGTTGTTGCGTTTGGACGCTCGTTCGCCGTTCAACCATTAGGATAGCTCAAGTTGCTGCGCCCCCGATATTTTAAGAACGATCGATATAAGAATCAAACGATATAAAAACACCGACCACGCGGCAGTCCGGTGCCGGGTGTCCGCCATCGCCCCACGACGGCGCCATGCAACTCGTCGTGGACTTTTTCAGTATGAGCCTCGTCGAGCGGAGCCGAGCGTTGGCAGACGAGATCATGCGCTTGGGATGAATGGGAATGTTGACCCGCGGCGTTCGGACTCGCGCGGAGTCCGGAGCCACAAAGGGCAAAGGCGGAGGCCCTCGCGCGTCGGGTGGTTAAAGACCGAACTCTATGCGCAGCCACTGGACTACGGTTGTAGTACAGTGTCAGTGACTAAACAACTGCCGACTGAAACTCGCACCTAGACAAGGCGTCTGCGTCTCGTGCCCCTCGCTCTCCACGCAGCTCCACGCTTGCTCCACGCCTCTGCGTCAATCGCCGAGCTCTGCGATGTTGCTACACTGCCAAGGCGTAGCAACAAAGGCGGAGCAGTTGTCTCTTCCCGAAAGTGCCACCCTCGGCTTGTGCGGTGGCGCTACTGGCGTGCTGCTGGACCAGCTGGGCGGCACCGCCGCGCCTCGTGCCACGTGCGGATCAGCCCACGCACGGTGTGATTGGGGAATAGGTCCTTGATCTTGAGCCCTGCGCCCGTCATCGGGCTGGTCGAGTGGCCGACGAGCCACTCCTCGATCGCACGCCGCTCGTAGGTATGGCCGTCCGCAGCCGAGACCGGGTCGATCATGAGGTTGTGCGTGATGGGGCAGATGAAGTGGTCGGGCGGCTCCTCCACCGCTGCGGCCTCCTTTGCAGCGTGCGCCTTTGCTGCTGACGCCTTAGCCTCTTGCTCCGCCTGATTGCGAGCGTGCTCTTCTGCCTCTGCCTGGGCGGCCTTGGCCTCCGCCTCCGCTCGTGCCGCGGCCCTCGCCTTTGCCTCAGCCTCAGCTGCGGTCGCCGCCTTTGCCCCGGCCTGTGCCTTCGCCTTCATCTTCGCGCCCGCTAATACCGCAGCGTTCACCTCTACAGCGTGCTCCACGCTGGATTTGGCTGACGCCACTGCAGGAGCGTCAGCCTTCTTCTTGGCATTGGCCTTGCCCTTCTTGCTCCGCGCCTTCTCAGCCTCGCTATCCTCTTCAGCCAGCAGCTCTGCCATTGCCGCATCCGCGCGCGCTGCCGCGGCCGCCAGCGCAGCAGCGTCCTCGACCTGAGCCGTAGCGTTCTCGGATGCACCTTTGCGCGCTTTGGTCACACGCGGCCGCTGCGCCTCGGCCTCGAGCTTTTGTCTGCCATGCGCGGCATACTTGTGCATTCGAGCGACGATGGCCTGTGCACCAGCGTGCCCCTGCGCGAACGCGAGGCCAAGCAGGCGCCGCGCCTCCACCTCATCCTTGGGTCCGCTACTCCCGTTTAAGAGCATGCCAGCGAGACTGCACTGCGCACCAGCGTGTCCCTGCGCAGCCGCGAGGCCATAAAGCCGCCGCGCTTCCACCTCGTCCTTGGGTCCGCCGAGCCCTAAGACGAGCATGCTAGCGAGTAAGCCCTGCGCGTCAGCATGTCCCTGCGCGGCCGCGAGGCCAACCAGCCGCCGCGCCTCCACCTCATCCTTGGGTCTGCCGCCACGCCCTTGGTGAAGCATGTCAGCGAGGCGGTACTGCGCAGTCGAATCCCCCTGCGCGGCCGCGAGGTCAAGCAGCCGCCGCGCCTCCACCTCGTCCTTGGGTCCGCCGAGCCCTAAGTCGAGCATGCCAGCGAGACCGAACTGCGCACGAGCGTGCCCCTGCGCGGCCGCGAGGCCATACAGCCGCCGCGACTCCACCTCGTCCTTGGGTCCGCCACTCCCTTCGAAGAGCATGCCAGCGAGACCGCACTGCGCACGAGCGTGCCCCTGCGTGGCCGCGAGGCCAAGCAGCCGCCGCGCCTCCACCTCGTCCTTGGGTCTGCCACTCCCTTCGATGAGCATGTAAGCGAGGCGGTACTGCGCTTCAGCATCACCCTGCGCGGCCGCAAGGCCAAGCAGCCGCCGCGCCTCCACCTCGTTCTTGGGTCCGCCACGCCCTCCGTCGAGCATGCTAGCGAGGCAGCTCTGCGCGCCAGCGTGCCCCTGCGCGGCCGCGAGGCCAAACAGCCGCCGCGCCTCCACCTCGTTCTTGGGTCCGCCACTCCCGATGAAGAGCATGCCAGCGAGGCGGCACTGCGCTTCAGCATCCCCCTGCGCGGCCGCGAGGCCAAACAGCCGCCGCGCCTCCACCTCGTCCTTGGGTCCTCCACTCCCGGCGAAGAGCATGCCAGCGAGGCGGCTCTGTGCGTAAGCGTGCCCCTGCGTTTCCGACCGCTTCAGTGCGCTTCTCTCTTTTCAGCACGTTGTGAGGATCGTAACGCGAATGCATGCATGGCCTGAACACCGTCTTTAATGCGCAATTTGCAAGTTTCAGCTCAACGGGTGTGGGTCCAAGCAGGCCGGTGGCGGTATGGACAGGCCGCGCCCCACGCTCGTCACACAGGGACCGCACTCGACCGGGATACTCTGTACTGTTCTAGACACCACCCGACAGCGGAGGACACCGTCCAGCACCGTCCAGCACCGTGGTGTGCATTTCAAGCTCATCCTCATGTGTCAGCAACGGCGGCCGGCTAGTGGCGTGATGTCCAGATGTGTAACGTGACGTGGCATTCGGCGTCAAGCAAAAAGTCAAGCGAGAAAGAGACCACTTGAGAGATTCCCCAGGCCCGGGGCCACAGCAACGAGGTGGTAAACTTCCAAGATCCTTGTATTCGTGGGAGGTTCTATGAAAGATGTCAATCGTCGTCAATGTCAATCTCCTGGTCGAGTGTCATCACAGGCAGCGCTCCCAACAAACCCATCGCATGCGCCGGCGCCGACCGGGCTGCCTGGCTCGGGTTGTAACCGTAGCCTGCGGGATCCGCCGTGAACGGAGGGGGTGTGAACGGAGGGGGTGGCGGTGCGGGCAGCGAGGCTGACACAGGCTCGGGCAGCTGAAGCGGGGGCCTCCCTGGCGGATGAGGCGGCCGAAAGCCGCCCCCCACGCCGCTGCCTCCACCGCCAACTCCAAAGCCGCCGCCGCCAGCCGCAGTGGCAGTCGATCCCGCCTGTGCGAGATCCGGCTGTGTAGCGCCTCGCCGCGTGCGAAAGTCGGGCGCGAGCCCAAACTTGTGCACGAGGAGCAGCGTCTGCGGGTGTTCGGCAAAGGGGGTCTGCGGCGCCACGATGGACTCGCCAGGCACGTAGGCGGCCGCGGTGGGCTCGAAGTTCAGAGGCACCTGATGAGGCAGACCATCAGATGTCATCAGAGGCGATCAGAGGTCATCAGAGGGATCAGAGATCGAGCTCGAAGTTCAGATGCACCTCGAGGGCCACGCCGCCGCGCTGCCGCACCTCCGCCTCCTCCTCGAGGGTGGGCCCAAAGTCAATCCTGCCGTTGGAGACAGCAGCCACCGCCGCGGGCCGGAGGTCCACGCGGCCACGTATGCCGCTCTCGAGATGTGCCGTGGCGCGCAGCACGGCAAGCCACTCAGCGTCGTAGCAGAGCACGTGGGGACCCGACTTCCCATCGCCCTCGATCTCGACGAGCTGGAGGAAGTCGCCACGGACGTTGCACTTGCCCAGGGCGAGGAATCTGGTCACGTCGTTCGTAGCAGCCGCGCTCGCGCCCGCGGCGGCGTTGGCGGCAGTGCTGGCGGCAGTGCTGGCGGCGGCGGCGCCGCCGCTGATCAGAGCCCTATGATTGACTGCCGCAGCAAACTTGACGTGCAGATGCGCCGAGAACCAATAACGCGGACGGAGCGCGTGCAGTAGCTGTGCGGCGGGCGGCGAGCCGAGCGAGCCATCCGCAATCTCGGGCTGCAAGAAGGACTTGCGGCGCACGAGGCCCTGCGTGTCGCCGTGCTTGGCGATGTGCTGGGGCCAATCGTGTGAGAGGAACACGTCCATCGGCTTGCGCAGCTGGCGCAGCCGGAAGACATCAGTCTCGCGCACGTGGTAAAAGGAACGCATCGAGTCCTCGTCAAAGGGAGGACGCTCGTGGTGGCCCTGGTTGTAGTGGTTGCTCTTGTAGATGCCCGAGAGGCCGCCGATACGCACACCACCCACGTTGACAACACCGGCGCTGCCCAAGTAATAGATATTGGGCGCGGCCCAGCCGCCGTAGCACAGCTCACACAAGTGCGCGCTAGCCTCGTGGTTGCCACCAATGAATATTGTGAGCACGGGTGCGATTTTCTCGCCCGAGTAGTACTTGTAGAAGGTCTGCATCGCACGGTACTTGGGCGGGCACGCCATGCAGGCAAGGTCGGCCGCATTGCGCACCGCCTGGAAATCGCCGCAAATGAGCAGCAGGTCCACTTTGCAGCCGTGCCGCTGCTCGACGGCTGCGAGCGAGGCGTAGATGTTGTCGAGCTCGCCGTGTGCGCAGCCCTCGACCGCGATGAGCATCGCGCTCGCTCGCGGAAGTCCTCGTGACTGTGAAAATCAGAGTGTGAATGAGGGCCACGGAAGCCCACGAAGGTTGCGGGATAGTATACGAATGTGCCGCTCCATCCCCGTCTACCGCTCTTTCATGCACGCGACGCCGCGCCCGCCGCCGCCCCTTCTGAGGTAATTCGCGCGTACCCGATTATCCCCGGATCGGGCGCGCGCGGGTCGTCGACGACCGCCGTACACGCGTACTGTACACACAGCCGTGTATCGGACGGGGTCGCGCGACGTGCCGTCGCGCCTCTGCCTCGGAGCCGAGGCCCCATGCCTCGGGACCGAGAACCACGCGCCTGCTTGTTTAGGCGGGCGCAGGCGAGGCCATCATCTGCGGTGGCACCATGCGCTGGTACCGTCCACGCAGCAGCGTAGTGGGCACTGAGGCGGAAGAGGGGCGGCCGCGCATCTGCGCCGCGAAGGCGACGTTTCCGATATGGGTCGGGTCGAGCCGCGAACCCTCGACGACGGCCAGCCGGTCGGCGAACCGCTCGAGCTCGTGGGTGAGCGCGAGCTTCTCGTCCAGGTGCGCACGCCGTGCGAGCGCCAGCTCCTCCTCAAAACGCCTCGCTCGCTTGAGAGCTACCTCCGCCTTCACCTCGGACGCCTTCGCACGAAGCTCCGCCTGGTGTATCGTCTGCAGCAGCTCCGCCTCGCGCGCGGCGCGCGCGTGTTTCAACTCGGCCTGCTCCTGAGCGTGCCGGCGTGTCGCCTCCTCGAGCGTCGTGAGCGTGCCGTCCAGGTTGATCTGCAGCTGGCCTCTGCTCGACTCGAGCACGCGCGCACGCTCCGTCGTGAGCCCGAGGGTTGCGTGCGTGCGCGCGAGCCGCTCGTTACACGCATGCAGCTCAGCTCGGCACGTGTCGAGCGCTGCCTGCAGCCGCGCTGCTTCCTCCGCCGCTGCCGCGCGCGTCGCCTCCAGCTCGTCGTGCAGCCCTGAGATCACCGTCTCAAGGGTAACACGTTCAGTGCGGGCATTCCCCATAGCAGCCTCGCCGCCCTGCTTGAGGTTGTTCAGCATCTCCATGGCGGCCTGCGCCTCTTTCTGTGCGCCTACGAGCTTCTTGAAGAGCGCCCGATTCTCGCGCACCAGCTCATCCCGCGAGCCGACGTGCGGCGGGCCTTCGGGCTTCACGCTAGGACGGCTCGCACTCCAATCGACGTGGCCGTGGGAATCTCTCGAGGCCTGCGATTGAGTTATCTTGAGGCTCACCAGGTCGTGGCCTGGTCTGAGATGACCGGGCGAATTGGGCTGCACTATGCGTGACTCCCGTGGGGTGCTCATAATTCCGAGTGGATCGTTCGCGCGCGTCGGAGACAAAGAAGTCTCGTCAAGTTTTGTAACGCCCAAACATCGAACTGGCGCGTTAAAAACTAGAAAAGTGGCGACCTGCACCGTCTCACAAACTTACTCGTCTCTTCCGATAAATCACGGAGGTTACTGACACATTCATCTGGTTCCCTTTTTCGTTCACCATTGTCGCATTGAAGCGACGGACCAAGTTCAATTGGGCCATGGATGGTGGGAGCAGTCCAACAGCTCCACACTCTCATCGAGCTCTTGGCGAGGGACACGGAGCGACGGCCTTCACGTTCTCCTTCTGATTGCTCTCGTCCATTAAATGGCCCACCTTAAGTTAAGTGCCCACGATTGGCGGACACGTTCGGTTCATATCAAGCGCGCATCGACACGCGCGGCGTGCCGACAGGGTCGTAGTGGAGCGAAACGCGCGCAATTTCCTTCCATTCGGTGCTGCCCTCGGCCGTGGCTGGCGTGCAGTCGAAGACAGCGACAGCGTCGCAACAAATCGGCTTCGGCACTTCGATATCTTCGCATATCGACGGATCATTACCATAAGCGAGAGAAACGTGGGGGCGCCCAAGCGGCGGCGCCCACACGGCTGGTACATGATTGCCCTCACTGGCGCTTCCCAGCGGTGAAGAAGGCTCAGCCCAGCCGGTGTAGACACTGTCCGCCAGGCGCTTGATGCAGAGAAGCTCGGGCGACTCCTCGGCGCACGCTGCGGCGCTCTGAGACCACGGAACCTTGCCGGCCCGCTCGTGGTCATCTGGAAAGCGTCCTGCTACGACCGCGTTGAAAGTCACGGGCACCACTCCGGATGCGCGCAGCCGCTGCAGCTTCCGCATGGCCTCCTCAGGCGTGTCATCTAGAGTGCCGATGAGCGTGAGGTGAGCTTTGAAGTCAGGCAGGCCGTGCGCCGTTGCCAGCCCCTTGATCTTGTCCTGCAGTGCTCTTTGCGAAGGCTGATCAGGCACGAGCCACAGGGAGAGCGGCATGCTGCTGCTGCTGTGAAACACAACGCGCACGTCTTCGGGACCCCGAGCACAAGAGCAGCATGTTTAGGAAACCGGGACGACGCGGAAGATTTTGGGAAGTCCTATGTATATAATGTTTTATCGATTGTTGCTCATTCATACATGTAGCAGGCAGCGACCGGGTCACTAGCTAGCGGGTGTTGCCCTTTCACGCTTCACGCGCAGTTCACGCGGCGGCTGTACCCGCCACTGCACCCGCCCAAGACGGCACAGGCAATGCCGGCAGCGAAGGCCTCACCGGCCCCGACAGGGCGCACAGCGCCTAGCAGAGATAGCCTCGTCGAGAGCCTGAAGTCTGAGCTTGAGGCGGCACGTGCGCTCATTTCAAGGCAACAGGAGGTGCTTCCGCGGCTCGCCGATGCGGCCGGTCGCGCCGACGAGGCCGTGCAGGCTGCAGCGTCACTGGAAAAACAACTGCAGGCGCAGACGAGCGAGCGCGCGGAGCTCGAGACCGCGCTCAGGACCGCGACCGATGATCGCCGCCAGCTTGAAAGGGACCTATGGCTCACACGGCAGGAGCTCGCTGCGGCGAGCGCGTTGCTAGAGTCCGCTGCCTCGACAGCCGCAGCGGGCCAGAGCGAGGTGCTCAGCCTACGCGCACAGCTGCAGGCCGCGGCGGCCGCCCGCGAGGATGCCGAAGCGGCGGCGCACGAGGCGCGGACGGCGTACATAGCGGCCGAGTGCACATCGCATGCACAGAAGTCGGAGGCGCACGCGCGGCTGCAGCTCGAGCAGCGGCACGAGAGCACGTCGCTGCTGGCGCAGGTGCGAGCACTGCAGCGCAGCCTCGCAGATGCTGAGGCATACTCCGCCGCGCAGGAGGCCGAGGTGCGCCACGCGCAGAACGCCACCCTTCAGGCGGAGGCGGCGGCTGCGGCCGCGGCCGACGCAGCCGAGGCCGCGGCCGCGGCGGTGGCGGCCGAGCGGCGGCGAAGCGCCGATGCGGTCGGGGCAGCCGTGGCAGCGGCCACGGCCGCATCTACAGCCGAAGCGGCCACAGCGCGCGCCGAAGCGGCCGAGGCACGTGAGAAGCATGCGGCGCTCAGCAGCAGCCACGAGCGGCTCGGCAACAAGGTGCGTGACCTGATGGAGCTCGAGAGCGACTTTGGGAGCAGTGGGCGCGAGGCGGCGTACAGGGAGACGGTGCAGCGGCTACAGCTCGAGCTCTCGGCCGCGCTCGAGTCGCTCCGGTTCGTCGAGAGCAGCCGTCAGCTCGAAACGTCGCAGGCACTGCAGGCGATCGCGCACGCTGAGCGCGAGGCGGCCATCGCGGCTCGTGAAGCCTACGTGCCGCAGATTGCGAGCGCGCGCGAGGAGGCGCAGGCGCAGGCGCAGGCTCAGGCCTCGATGGCCATCGAGGTCGCCAGGGAGGCGCTCGCCGAGGCGGTCGGCGCCGCGCAGGCCGAGGCGAAGGCGCGCCAAGCCGAGGCGGCCGCCGCGGCGGAGCAGTTCAAGGAGTTGACGAATGAGCTGCTGCGCTGGCGCGGGGCGGCCGAGGCGCTCGAGGCGGCGCTCGCGGAGCAGCGCGCGCTCAACGCGGAGCTGGCCGCCTCGAGCGACGAGCGCGTGGGCAGGGTGCAGCGGGCGGTCGAGCAGCAGGCGTCGCTCATCGGCTCGCTGCGCGCGGCGTTTGCGAAGCAGCTGGAGGAGGCCGTGGGCGCCGAGCGGCAACAAGCGACCGCGCAGGCGGAGCAGGCGCTCAGGAATGCGCTCACGACGGTGGCTGCCGAACGCGCGCAGGACCAGGCGCAGCTCGCCAGCGCGCTGCAGCACAGCCAGACGCTCCAGCACGCCATCGGTGACGCGGAGGACGAGCTCACTCGAGCACGCGAGATGCTCGATGAGACGGGCGCACAGCTCGCGGCGGCTCAGGCCGCGCTCGACGAGGAGCGCGACCGGGCGGCGGAGCGGGAGCAGTGGCAGCACGAGCAGCACCAGCAGTGGCAGCACGAGCAGCTCGGCCGGCTCGAGCAGCAGCAGCAAGCGCTCGAGGCGCAGGCGGCGGCGGCGCACAGGGCCCAAGCGGAGGCGGCGGCGCAGGCGGCGGCCGAGGCGGCGCGCGTGGCGGAGGCGACGCAGGCGGCCGCGGTCGAGGCAAAGCGCGAGGCGATCTGGAAGGAGGTAGAGGAGCGCTGGGTGCGGCGTGACGTGCACAAGCTCGAGATGGAGGCGGAGGCGGCGCGTCAGGTGGGCGCAGCGGTGGAGCACGTCGCTGAGCAGTGGAAGGCGAGGCTGCACGAGGTTCGGCTCTCGTGTGCCGCGGCGATGGAGCGCGCCGTCCAGGACGCAGTCAACGAGGCGGTCAACGAGGCGGCGACCGAGGCCGGGCGCACTGAGTGGCAGCTCCGCGCGCAGCTGCAGCACCTCACTCGACAAGCGGAGGAGGCGACGGCGGCGCGGGCGAAAGCGGAAGCTGCCTGCGCGGAAGCGACGGCCTTGGCGGCGAAGGCGGCGGAGGAGGCGACTTCCAGCAAGCACGCGGCGGCGATGGTGGCGGCCGACAAGCAGCGCGCCGAGGCCGACAAGCAGCGTATCGAGGCCGAATGCGCAGTGCTCCGGGACAAGGAGGCGGCGGCCCAGAAGGCGGCCATCGAGTCGCGAGAGCGCGAGTTGAGCGAGGCCAAGCGAGCGGCGGCCGCGGCCGCGACCGGCTCGTCGCACGCGTCGCAGGCGGCGGCGGCGCAGGCCGCCGTGTATGCGGCGCAGGCGGAGCGCGACGCGGCGCTCATCGAATCGAAGGCGGCGCGGGCGGCGGCCAATGAGCATGCAGACTCACTCCAGAACCTGAGCAGGGAGATGGCGGCGCGCGCGGATGCGGCCGAGAAGGAGGCCGCCGCCGCAAAGCGTGAGGCGAACAGGGCGCAGCGCGAAGCCGAGAAGGAGGCAGCAGCCGCAGGGACGGCGGCGGCGGAGGTGCTCCGTCTGAGCGAGCAAAGTAGGGAGAGCGACAAGGAGCTCTACCGGCTGCAGGCGGCCTTGGAGAGGGCCGAGGCGCAGCTCGACGCGTGCAAGGCTGATGAGGGACGCGCGCGTGCGGCGGCCGAAGCGGAGCGAGACCGTTACAAGGAGGAGCTCGCGAGGGCAGTGGCGTTGGCCGAAGAAGCCAACACGCGGCTCGGGAAGGTGCAAGGGGAGTGCGACAAGGCGGCGCGGCGCGCGACCCTCGCTGAGGCGGCGGCCGCGCAGGCAGTCAAGGCCTCCAAGGAGCTCGAGCAGCGCACGAAAGACCAGGCGATGGCCGTCATCAAGGAGCTCAAGGCCTCAGGCGAGCAAGCGTCGAAGCTCACCGAGTCCGAGCAGTCGAAGAGACGCTCGGAGGCAGAGAACGCCTTCTCCAAGGCGCGAGAGGCCGAGGCGGCGCGCGCGGCGCTCGCCGACGAGCTCAACGGCGCAAAGGCGAAGCTGGCGGAGGCCACGGCGGAGCTGGCGGCGGAGCGGGAGAAGTGGGAGGCCAAGTTCAACACCCTGTATCAGGCGACGGCAACGGCGCAGGCGGCGGCGGATGCGAGCGAGGCAGCGGCGGCCGAGCGACACAGCGCGCTCGTCGCGACGCGCGCCCAGCTCGAGAAGATGGAAGTGGCTGGCAACGAGATCGTCGAGAGCGCCCAGCAGACCGAGCTGGCGCTGGAGCACGAGCGGGCGAACGTGGCTCAGCTGACCGAGGCGCTCCACGCGCTTCGAGCGGCGCACGAGGAGGCTCTCCAGCTGCCCGCTGCTATCGAGGACACCTTCCAGGAGCGGCTGCATGCGCTGATGGCAACGCACGAGGAGCAGCGCAAGCAATGGATGCACCAGCGCCGCCAGACCGTCGAAGAGTACGACGTGCGCACGCGCCATCTGACCGGAACCGAGCGCCTGCGCCGGGCCAAGGTGAAGTCGGCCTCGGGGCGGCTGGCAACGTCCACGAGCCTGCTCAAGGACGATGTGGTGCGCCTGCGTGGTACAGTCGCGTCCGAGCTGCGCACGATGGCCAAGAGCTTCACCTCCGACCTCGCCGAGCTCGCCGCGCGCGCCACTAGCAGCGTCGACCGCGCCAACGCGGACGCCGCCAAGTACCAGCGTCAGCGCGATGAGGCGCGTCATCAGCTCGAGATGTGGCAGGCGCGAGCGGCGGCGGCCGAGGCGGAGGCCAAGGCGATGGTGTCGGAGGTGGGGAAGGCGAGCGCGCGCGCGCGCACAGCCGAGGCACGGGCAGCGGCCATGGAGACGGTGGCCGTGGATGTGGCGACGCTCCAGAGGGACGTGCAGCGTGAGGCGCGTGCCGGTGTCAGTCCCGCCGCCTTCCCCACCTACAGCACTGCGCCGAACACGCCCAGCTCGGCCTCCCGGCTGAGCGCCGCCCAGCAGAGCGAAGTGGTGAGTGCGTTCACCGTCGACGAAGGCGAGCTCACACCGAGCGTGCGCACGGAACTTTCGCCTCCAAGGACGCGATACGAGCTCGAGGTGGCGCGTGACGCTGCCGAGGCCTCCCTGTCGGCCGCATCGCCCCCGCAATCGCACTGGGCACGGGCTCGTAACGAGGCATACGCTCAAGGCACGCAGGCTCGGCAGCCCCTCAAGGCCCTCAAGAACGAGCCCGCGCCAACACCCGAAGGACGTCGCCAGGGCGGTGCTGCTGCAGCCGGACGCCCCGTTTCCAACAACCCGTTTCTGCAGCGCGATCGCTCCTCTCGCTCCTCTCAAGAAGCCCTTGGCCACGTCTCCAGCGCGAGCCGTGCACCATGGTCGTCCGAGTCGGCTTTGTAGTGCTTTTGCTTGATTCTTACTCATCATGCTCACAGCTCCAATCGAGCGATCGTGTACCTGACTAACGCTCTAACCGAGTCGTCCAGTTTGACTCGTGCATGCTTTTCGAGACATTTGAAGGACCGAGATCCGCGAGTCGAACGTCCGCGCCAGCCTGCGGGGAGGCAGCGCGACAAAGCTGCCGCTTAGCTGCCCGCGGGGGCCGGGCCAAACACGATATCTCATTCTGGCGATCTGGTCGTCCGGCGCGTGGCTACGTCCAGCGTCCCGTCCGCCCAGCGCCCACGAGGCCACGTATACGCACAGAGCCGCGGAGAGCGACACCACACGTACAAGCGTACAAGCGAAGGGTGAGGTGCGGCACTCGGCCAGGTGGCGAGGCTGCTTTTTGCCGCACCTCATCCTCAATTAAGCTTTCGTCCCCCGCAACACAGGTACACACGCAAAACCCTCCTGTCCGCCTCGCCTCAACGTATTACCGATCATATTACGAATGTCTCCGAGTCACCGAGTCAAGCACATTGTGCGTCAAAATGTCAGACTGTGTATTTCGGTCTCGACACACATCTTCGGTCTGGCATGTACCAGACCCGCACCCGGCGCGGCCGCGCACGAGATGAGAGCTCTTGAGCGTCTCCGGGTCGGTAGGCTCAAACCGAACGGGCGCGGCTCAGACCCACAGGAGCGCACAGCCGGCAAGGGCTTGTGCCATAAAATCGTTTGCAACAGGCTCGTGCTCTCCATGGCCAGAGGAGTCGGACCAGCTGAAGTCGAGCTGCAGGCCCGTCCACTTGCCAGTCTTTGCCTCCTCTACGTCCTCAACGTCGTCATCGTCGTCGTCGTCGAGCTCTCGCGGCTGTGGAGGCTTCGCAATCGCCGACAGTCCAACGACCCACTCCGGATCAGTTTCGGCCCAACGACCCACTCCGTTTCGGTGTGATGGCCACGGGAGCCGTGCGAGCCATGGCGGCTTCACGCTGCGGTTCTCCAAAAAGATGGCTAGCTCAGGTGCCTCATCGGCACCATACTGTGGGGCAATGGCATCCTTTGGGACGCGTCTGTGACGATTGATTACGACTCCTTCGAATTCTCCCCGATCGGGTGGATTCTCGAAGTCAAAGTCGCACTTCATGAGGTGAGCAACGCTTCCGTCGCTCGAACGGCGCACAAAGACATCGACGGTCGCTGTTCCAAACCCATCAGATCCCTCGGCGTGAAGCCAGTCGTACGACCAGTCATGCTTTGCGCCGACGTTCAGCACAGCCTCATTATCGAATAAGGCCTCGAGGCGGAAGTAGACATCGGGACGACTCTCAGGGAAGCGCCAATCGAATCGTGGAGCGCACTGCGTCGCTGAAGATGACACGGCGTTGCCCTCAGCGTCAGCTACCGAGACGACGAATGAGTACATGGCCTTGATGTCCTGCCCCCCCCAGCCACCCTTTGGACAAATTGACTTCACGCGTTGACAGAGCAGCTTGCAGCGCGTCTTCCACCCCGTGATTCCAAGGGTCTCGAACGCTTGGAACACCCCGGAGTGCAGCTCCGACGGAAAGTCGGTCTTGAAGGCGCACTCCCAAGACTGTTCCACCCGAGCCGCAGTGGCCCACGCCCGGCAAACAAGGCTCGCAGACACCATGTCGACCAATGAGCTTAGCTTCGAAAACACCATGATGAGCGAATCACCGTCCATGACGTCCATGACCACGAGACCTGGCCGATAAGCGACGCGTCCGGGCCTCCATCAAAACTACAAGTATTGGGTGCCCAAAAATGGCTCGAGGAGTCGCTTCATGTACCGGTATGTAACAGTTTTAGAATCGCATGAAGTCAAGTCAAGTCAAATCATGTCATATCGCGGCGCCACGGCGGGCGTTCTTCGGGCGCCGCATTGCTCGTCGAAGGCTCCAGGGCGTACATTTAACCAATTGCATTTAACACGGGGACGGCGTAGCGACGCCTCAGACACGCCAAGTTTGAAGTTACATTCTTTTGTACCGTCTGGTAACGTGGGAAGTCCGTCACGCCGTCCCACCCCTGTCCTCGGGAATGGCGGAAAGCGGGTTCGAGTTAGGTTCGAGGTGTGGGTTCTCACTAAGCTGGGGTCTAGTTAGTTAACTAGTTAGTGGCAATACTGCAGACCGTGCCATGTACTTCACCATGCACTGTATCGTGTATGGTCTCACCGTGCGACCTGTAAGTACGCTAGCCTAGCGCAACACACGGAAGGCGACATATGCCGAACTTGCCACGATGACGACCACGCCGGCGGTCCCGGCCGCGGCCAACCGCAAGTCAGGAAGCTCCTGGCCAACTGCCGCAATGGGGGGGGCTTCCATCTGCTCTCCCGACGCCCTCTCGCCGGCCTCGGCTGATGAGCTCGTGCTTTTCTCGGCGGCCATCGCCTCCGAAGCGAGCGGTGGAGCGAAGCGGGCGGACGGTAGGCTCGGAGGCACGCTGACTGGCGGTCCTCCGAGCGGCGCTCGCGCGAACGCCCCGGTGCGGTTGTTGGCGCTTGCCGTGCTCTTGGCTCCGCCGTTGGTCTCGAGTGCGGCGCCGACAGCCGTCGCAATCGCCGTCGTCGCTGCATCGAGAGGCTCTGCCAAAAGCGGTGGTGCATCTGCTGCGCTCTCCTTCTTGCTGATCCTGCGCTTGCTCAACGCTTGGAAGCTCAACGAATGCCACCACCGGCTGGGCCCGTTCTCGTTCTCATCGGGTGAGCGTGGGGGCGAGGGTGGTGGCGCAGGCGGCGAGGGCGGCGAGGGCGGTGGCTTGGGCGGTGGCGGCGGCGGCGGCGACGGGGGCGGCGGGAAGGGATTGTAGATGCCGCCGCCCGCACGTTCGCAACCGGTACGATTCGCGATCTGATCACAGAGCGCGCCGCTCCAGCACCGCTCGCACTGGCACGCGCCCGAGACGCAATAGCCACGACCGTTACATCCTCCATGAAGCTCGCAGGTGGACGTGGCGCAGTCGACGCCGTGCCAGCCACGCTCGCACGCGCACTTGGCGCCCGCGGTGGAGCTGTAGGTACACGTGCCGTGCCCGGAGCAGTCGTGCACGCAGCGGCGGGGCAGGCTGGCGAGGTGGACGGCGGCGCTGGCCGGATTGGGGTGCGGCCCCCGCGTCCACGCGAGCATACCGCCGAATCTATCGCCCGGCGGCGGCGACGGTGGCGGCGGCGGGGCGGCCGCAGCGGCGGTGGCGGCGGCGCCGGTGCGCTGGTCACACGCGACCCCGGCGAAGCCGGGGACGCAGACGCATCGCTCACCCAGGCAGTAGCCGTGCTGTGAGCATCCGTTCGGGCAGTGGGGGCTGTTGCAAGAGGGTCCTATCCACCCGTACGAGCACGCACACGTGCCCGTCGTCGAGTCGCACACCCCGTGCAGCGAGCACTCCACCTTGTCGCCCGGGCAGCGTCGGTGCTCGCAGCCCGCGCCGTGATACGGTGCCTCGCATTCGCACGTGCCCGCGACGCACCGACCGTGGGCCGAGCAATGGGATGGGCACGTGTCGCTCTCGCAGTGATCGCCTTTGAAGCCCGGGTCGCACAGGCAGCGACTGAGGCGCGGAAAGAGCACGCCGTGCCCCGAGCAATAGCTCGTGTTGCTGCTGTTTGCAGCACCGACGACGAGAGCGCAGTCGTCGCCTCCGAAACCCTCAGGGCACGTGCACTTCCCCGCGAGGCAGAGCCCGCGGCCACTGCAGTGGCGGTGGTCTGGCAGCGGCTCGCCGTTGACGTCGGTTCTCAAGCCCGGCGGGCACGAATCGATGTCGCAGCGCTGGCCGCTCCACCCCCGATCGCACTCGCAGTAGGAAAATGGCGTCGACGGCTTGCACTCACCGTGGCCCGAGCAGCCCTGCCGCTCGCACCCGACCCAGGGCAGAAGTGTGCCAGCCCAGGCCATCGATGCGCCGCTGTTTGGGGCGGGCAGCACTGCGAGGACACAGAAGGGTAATATTCCACGCTCCCTACCCATAGATGATCCGCGGGGTGGTGTTGCTGGGAGGGATGAGGGAGAAGGCAACCCGAGCGGCGAAGAGGAGAGTGATCCGAAGACGGCTGCGCTGTGCTCAAGCCGTAGCGTCGTCTCGGGCGTTGGTCGTGCTCACGAGCCGTTGGCGCAGGAAGGGGCGGTCAAACACGCAAAGTGAGTCACACTTTTCATTTCTGATCAGTACGCTTTCACATATAACACGTGGGGCTACTCGAGCTTTCGCCACGTCTCCGTCTGGAAGACTGGGTTGATATCCTCGAGTTGGGCCTTCTTGCGGCCGCGCGATTGCGCGCCTTGCATGCAGCAGCAGATGAGCGCGATCAGCAGCAGTATGGCGCCGAGGCAGCTCGCCGCGATCGCCCACACTGGCAGGCCGATGACGGTGGCTTTGATGTCGTCGACGAGGCCCTGCGCGCTCACGGTGTGCATCATCGAGGTGCGCGAGCGCACCGCGGAGAGCAGGCCACTGAGCTTGCTGCTTGCCGAGGACAGGTGCGAGCTGCCGCCCGCCGCAAGCTCCGCGACTGCTTGGGAGACGTGGCCCTTGTGTTCCTTCTCATCGTACTCATACATGATGTCCTCGGCAATGAAGATCCTGTCCGTGGGCGGTGGACTGCTCGGGGGGGCTGGCGGCGAGGGCGGCGGGCTCGGCGGCCTTGGCGGCGGCGGTGACTGGCGCGAGAGCGCGAGGATGCGCAGCGGGTTGGACTCGTCGGTGTCTTCCTTCCCCACATGCTGCCGATGCACTGAGCGCTCGCCAGCAAGGTGCTGCAGCCCGGGCGCCGCCTCCATCGACGTGACGGACGCTGGCAGCTGCACGACCGGCTCATCGGCCGCGTGCGCAAACTTGAGCGGCACTTTGAGGTCGATGCGCGTGTGCAGCGCGCGCCCGTGCACGCGGCGCGACGCCTCGTAAGGGACCCCAGCGCTCGGACTCCATCCGGAGGCACGCGCGGCTGCCTCGGCCTCTTTGGCTGCCCTGACACTCTCATCGTCCGCTTCGTCAATGGTCACCTCGGCGCCGGGCGCCATTGGCACCGCGCGCAGGGCAGCCGCCTTGGCCGCCTTGGCCGCCTTGACCCCCTCGGAGACCCCCTCGGAGACCCCCTCGGCGAACTTGCGCGCAAGCTCGCGGCTGCTCGCGAACGACGAGGGGAGCAGTGCCGAAGCGCGCGCCTCGAGCTGCAAGAAGGCCGTCGAGAGGCGACGGCGTGTCGGCGCCTCGGGGTTGTGCACCATCATCGGGTGGAGGCGCGAGGCCGCGGCGGCGCTCGCAGCCGCGGCGATGCGGCTCGTCGCGGCCTCGATGCGCGCGTCCGCGGCGTCGCCGGCGCCGCCGGAACCGTCGCCGCCGCCGCCGCCGCGCGCCACCGCCTTCGCCTTTGCGCGCACCGACTCCTCGAGCTTGTGAGCGAGGGTCGGCTCCTTGTGCTCGATGGCGCTGTCGGCCGCGTGGCGCGCCGCCGCGAGCGCGAGCAGCCGCTTCTGGGTCTCCGAAAGGACGCGCTCCCCGAATCCCACGATCTGGTTGTCCTCCTGGTTGGGCGCGCCCGGGTTGATGCGCAGGATGCGCCCGATGGTGAACTTGGTCGTGTCCTCGAGCTCAAGCGTCTCCTCTTTGGCCGCATGCCCGCGCGTGACGTAGGTGAAGGGACATCGGGTAATGTTACTCATCTGGCACATGGCATCCTCGAAGGTGTTCGTGCCGTAAATCACCGCCGCCGAGAGCACGTCGACGCCGTCGTTGAGCGACGTGTCGATGTAGAGCGGCACGGCGTCGTCATCTTCTTCTGTTGCGAGCAGCGACTCGGCGCCTACGATGCGGCCCTCCGTACCATTGTGGAGGGTCACCGTGTGGTTGCCCATGACGATGGCGCCGCCGCCCGAAGCCGTTGCATTGCCACTGATGGCCGAAGTGGTCGCGTTCGAGGCGAGCTCCGAGGCGCCGCCGCCGCCGCCGCCGCCGCTGCTGCTCCTGCTGCTTTGGCCGCCCGCTGCGGGCGTGCCGGAGAGGGCTGCAGTCGCCTGCGCAGCGGATCGCTGGCCGGGGAGGAGCTGCAAGTTGAGATTGAGTCCCGCGTCCTCCTCAACGACGTGGACCGTCGCATTGAGCTGCTTGCCGCCCTGGATGAGGCCATCGAGGGGCAGCTGCCACACGTCGCTGTAGCAGTGGTCCTGCGCCGCGTCCTGCGCGGGCGTGCACCCGCCCGACACCACCAGCGAGGCCCCATGCACCCACGCGGTCAGCATCTGGCGCGCCGCCGGCCGTTGCATGCCGACCGGTAGCTTCTGCCAGTAGTGGCCCTGCGGGTAGGTGGTATCCAGCATGAAGGCGTCGTCGTAGCACTGCAGCTCCGTCTCGTCGCACCCGAAGGCGACGAACAGGTTGCCGCCGTATGACGAAGACACGGCGGCGTGGTGGCCGCGCGCCGCCGGCGGCCTCCCGATCGTATCTACCTTGACCCAGCGCAGGTAGTCGGAGCCGGGCGAGTCGCGCTGCTGCTCGCCCAGGCCACCGCGCAGGTCGAGGGCCCAAAGCTCGTTGGTCGCCACGCGGTGCTGCGCGCGAGGGGAGGCACACAAAGGGGCGAGGTGAGGCGTGGGACGGCGGGTGCGCGAGCGCGGGGCGAGGGGAGGCCGGTAAGGCGCCAACAGAGGGGCGACGACGGGCAGCGGGCACGCGCTCCAACGGCCGAAACGCGCCATCCCACCATCCGCAACCCCCCCCCCCCACCCCCCCCCCCCCCCCATCCTGCTCCTTGCAGGGCATTGGGCATGGGCAGCGCCTGCGCTCACCTGTCGCGTGCCACGGGCGGCAGTGGTGTAGCCGCCAAAGATGTACAGCGCGTGCGAGGTGGGCGTCTTGATGAGCGTGGCAGTGTGGCCCATGCGACCCGCCGGTAGCAGCCGCTCGGCGCCGAAGCGCTCGTCACCTTGCGGGTGCAGCCGCCGCCACTCGCCCTCGAGCAGCGAGAACAGGTACACGTCGTTGAGGTACTGGCCGGGCGTCGTGCCCTCGCCGCCAAAGACGATGACGTGCTCCGGGTCGATGGAAGTGGCGGTGTGGGCCCAACGATCGGGCGGCGGCGTGCCCTGGAAGGCGCGGTACTGCCACTGGTTGTGAATGATGCTGTACTCCTTGATACCATTGGGCACCACCCCATCGCCCGACCAGCCGCCGATGACTAGCAGCACCTGCTCGTCGAGCGAGCGGCCCAGGAGGTTGAGGGTATGCCCCTTGCGCTTCTTCGGGGGCGTGCCCTTGACCTGCTCGGTCGTCCATTTGCCGCGGTACAGGTCGAGCCGCATCAGGCCATCGTAGCACTGCACGATGCTGCAGCCGCCATACATGTAGAGGAGCTGCTGCGAGGCGAGCTCCCAGCGGGCGACGGCGGCGCCGCCACGCGCGTGCGGCAGGTCGGACATTTTCCCCGAGGCTGCGTCTGTCCACCGCAGCAGGTCGCGCCCGTCCGTAGACGAGGATGCCAGTGTGGCCAACGGCATGGAGCCCGTCAAGGCACGAAGCATGCCAAGGGTATCCACAGACCGCTTCCTAATTGGGGGGTCGAAGCCGCGCCGTCTCAAGCACCTGCGATGGAAGGGAAAGCTTGTATGCATGGTCACCAGACGGAAGATGGGCAACGCTGCGTGTGTGCTTACGGATGGGAGGGACGCCACTGCACATTGGACGTGCTCGCTGCCTGTGCTGCAGCCAGGGTTGCCACGAAGGCGTTCATGAACGCCACGATTGCGCTTGATCATCGGCACAGGCCATCACTGCAGATGTCGGTCGCGAGGTTTCGATTCGAGCTGCACCGTGCGCCATGGACTTGTGACCTTTTGTCGCTCCTCGATGAGAGCGAGTCAAACGGTTTGTGCCGCTGTCTGGAGGCTTGCGCAGCCTACCTAGAGGGTATCCGTGCAGCAGGCGTTGCTGTGCCGCCCATCTTGCTCCGGACGCCACCAGCGTGTGCTACGCCGATGATGAATCGATCGTTTGCAGCGGGTGCCATGCGGCGGGAATCACTGCAGGCTGCTGTACCAGTTGGTTTGTCAGCCTGGGAGGGCAAAAAGGTTCTCTCGACAGCTAGGCATGTCAGTACGATCGGATGCTGGGCAAACTGCTCCAGCCACGGCTCCTGCGCGGGCCACTTTTGCGAGTGCGAGGCTGGGACTTTCGGGCCCTACTGTCGCACTCGCGCGCTCAGGCGAGGGCCGCATGAACGTGATGAGCTGTCCGTTGAATTGCTCGACCTGCCGGCAGCTGTGCATTACGAGATTGCTGAAAGGCACAGGATCGGTGACGGGTACAATTACGGCCCTGGAGCTCTCTTGGAGAAGCGGGCCGTTTATTGGGCAGCTGGCTACTTCTACGCAACCCTTGTCCACGACACAGAGGTGGTCGTCGCGTCGGGTGGCGACGTGGCGGTAGCGGTCCATGCAGGCCTTGAGATGAACCGGGACACGGTGTCGCGGCTCGCGCCTCGTTCGTTTGCATGGACGCTCTTGCTCAGCCTGCAGCCTACCGACGCGCCAGCTGCTCTCAGCGAGCCTGGAGTGATCCGCATGCACCCTCACTGCCCACGCCGCTCTGAGGTGGCACCCTCTCACTCTGAAAGAAGCTGCTGCTTCAACGAAGGACGTGACGTCTGTATCCCGCCCTCCGACCCGTTCTACGCACCCAACCTCGATACGTGGAACGCCGCCGGCACATCTCACATCCTCGCCTCCTCAGCTACGGCAACCGCCGTCGACGGCCCCAGCGCTGTCGAGCGGCAGCTCGATCATCGGCCGGACTCGCGAGACGCCTTCTTCGATGTGCACTCGAAGACGCAGTTCGACCTCTTCTTCGTCGGCGATTCGGGTTTGGGCAAATTCCATTCCCGCTGCCACGTCAATTGCACCGAGTCGATCGGCACGCTCGTGCGCGTGCAAAGTGCTGAGCTGAGCCGAGACTGGTGCTCGCGCCACAGCGCAGCGTGTGGCCGGATGGTCTGCGCCAGCTGCTACTCAGGCGGTATACGCCAGTACATGTACATGCACTGGCGGGGCGTCTCGGATCGGCTGCTCATTGAAACGAGCCTTCCTCGTTGGGCGCCTCGCGATGCGCAGGCACGCTCCAAGTTCTGCCTTGTTGCTGGCGGTGTCGGGTTTGATACGCGCATCATCTCCTCCGTGCTCAACGGCTGCGTGCCTCTCTTTACGAATCGATTCGTCTGGCCGCCATTCTTTCGGGTGCTGCGGCACGAGCGATTGCTCGTCAGCTTCGCGGACTCCCTCTCCGACCGGCAGCGCCTCAGCCAGATGGACAACCTCCCAGCGTTCCTCGCGTGCTATGACCTCGCCCATCCGAGCCTTCTTGCCAACCTTCAAGCCGCGTGGCCTGCGTTTGTGTGGGGCAACGGCACCGCCTTCGAACACACGCTTTTGGAGGTGGCCGCGGTCGCTGGAAAGAAAGCGAGCAGCGCGTTACGGCGCGTGCTCGCCGTCCATGGACCGAGGTATGTCGCGGAGGTGACCCGCGTGCCGCTCGATGCATACAGCGCAACGATGGTCCCGGGGCTCGACGCCGCAAGGACTATTCGAGCGAGAATGGCACGGGATGATCTCCTGGGCGAACTGCTTGCGCGCGTGACTGCTTGTTTGGCACGCATTCCCACTCGAGTAGGAATGCCAAAATAACGGTTAAGACGATCCGTGAAATGGGTGCTTTCTGGTCGTGTTCACGTTCACACACAGTTCTTCCCGAATTTGCACGCCATGCGTGTGACGCTCGTCGTCCGCACCATAGTGATGGCGGTGCCTTGGCTCGGCATCGCAGTGCTCACGCGCCCGCGCGCTTCCGACTGGCCAGAGGCGGTCGCACGGATGCGCCGGAAGGAAAAGCTTGGGGCTGGCACCTTTGACATTGCGTCGAAGCCCATCCGTGAGGTGTGGGACACGCCCGAGCGCTGGAGGAAGCTCAGCGCAATGGTTCGCGAACGATTCTATTTCGGGGTTGAGCGCTGGCCCGAGGATAGGCTTTGGGCCCTGGATGCTGGAACTGTCTCGCTTGGGTGCACCTCCAAAAAGTGCTTCGTCGGCGTGCTCGGCTCCTGGAACGGTCTGCCTGGGCCTCAATACGACCTGTACGCGCTGGCTGCCGCCCATGGCGTCGCCTGCTTTGTGTACCACAGCTACGGTCCGGGTACCTTTTATCGCTATTTTGCGCCGCTGCTTTCGAAGCCGCACACGGTGCTGTGCGGCGCCTTTGCGACGAGCTCCGCCTTCGAGATGCTGTGGCTGGGCTCGTCGTTGCTTGGACTAGGCCACGAGCTGCAGCGCGCGCTCGGCCGTGCTGGTTTCCTCGCCCTCTGGCTGTGCGGCGCGCTCGGCATGTCGCTCGCAGCCGCCACGCAGCGGCACTCGACCAACGGCACCGGGGGCATCCTCGCAGCGTTCACCTATCACACGCTGGCCACGCCGCACGCGCGCCACAGCCTGTATGGGGTCTCGATGAGCGCACGCTCGGCGCTCGCCGTGCACCTTGGCATCGCATGCTTGCCAGCCCTCCAAGGCTCGGACAAGCCAGCTGTGGCGTTGGGCCTTGCCGCGCTGCCCCTCGCCGTTGGCGCGGCCTTCTTTCACGGAGGCTGGCTGGGACTGCGATCATGACTGTCAGAGTCACCGAGCTGTGCGAGCGAGTGCTCCCGGGCTGGAGGTGGGGTGGGGGGGATCGCTCTCGGGCTGCACAAAAGAAAATCTCACCTTTCCGGTTTTCTAAGAGAAAAGTATCCACACTACGCCAACGGCAACGCGTTCCGACGCGCGCGCCCGTGCGCCTGCGCCGCGCGGCTTGGCATCCTTCGGCCTGTGTACCCTGAGCGTGTCGTGTGTGTGTGTGTGTGAAGTAAAAACGGGTCGACACAGTACAGCGGCGCTCATGTGAGTGAGCCCGGTGGGGCGCGCTTAATGATGACTACTGGCGCAGGAGGCCAGCAAGCGGGGCGCCGCTTAGGAGGTGAGATTTTCCTGGCTCTCGCCCACGGCCACGCGGGGCCAGAATGATGGCGACGGGGAGCGCCGCGCCGACCACGGCGGTTAGCGAGATGAGGCGAAGGTGGTGCGTGAAGAAGGACGTGGTGGCCATGCGCAAAGAGCGCCTTAAGACCGTGCATGCACCCCTCGACGCGCGACTCAGTGTGTGAAGTTAAAACGGATCGACACAGTGCAGCGGCGCACACATGCGAGCGCGCCTGGTGTTTAGCGACTCTACAGGGTTCCAACATCGGTGTCGACACTCAGTTGACCTTCGAGCGCACTTTCTTGAGAAAGGGTCAGTTGAATCGACACACAAGGTACCGGTACCGACCAGCCACACTACCACGCGAAACACTGCCACGCAGTGGTCGCGTCGCTCGGTGGCACTTTCTTCTTTCGGAAGCTTCGTCCGCGATGATGCTGAGGAGAAGCTGATTGAGCACGTGATCGCGGCTCGTGCGGAGCTCGGCGTGACGACTAATGCAGAGCTGCTCATCCTTCTCGAGAGCGATTTCAAGGGCCTGACCATGAGCGAGGTGAAGAAGGCGGCCTCGAAGGCCACCAAGCGCACTGGTGGAGCCTGCGTGCCAGCTGCCGCCGAGCCCATCCCCGCCGAAAAGGCGCCCTCGAAGCGCCAGGAGAAAGCCCAGGAGAAGGCCAAGGCTGCAGCGCTACCCGAGCACGCTGCTGCGTCACCTGGCCTCGCCATCATTTCCGGCCGCGCGCCCTATTTCCAAAAGGCCTGGTGGTTTGACGAGGCAGTACCGAAAACGACAGGAACGTTGGCACGATTCAAGGCTGCCTTTGTGCGAGACGCACCTGCCATGGGGCTTTCCTCGGAGCAGATTGCCCAAGAGCAGATCCTCTTCGACGTGCCTTTCTTTTTCGATCTAAGTGGCGACGATCGCCAGGATCTCACCACGGCCACCTCATTCTTGTGCAACGCCATGCGCCTCGGTATCAGCAGCCTGAGCGTGGCACGCCTGAAAGTTATAATCGACTGCGCCGATGCGCTGAATGCGCTTGGAAATCGCGTCGTCGATCCGGGCGCCGTTGCGGATGCGCTCTCGCCGATGGGATTCCCAATTCGCTCAGAGGACATTCTGATCCTCACGGTGGCGCTGAACCTACCGGCCGTGTGCGATGCGTACGTCTACAGCGCCCCCGCCGATAAGGTGATCGCCTGGAGGTGCTCGCTGGGGCTGGATGTCGCTAAGCTGGACGTGGCGATGCGCACTATAGTGATGAAGCCGACGGCGACGCAGAAGGTCGTGAGTCGGCAGGTGTGCTTCTTCTGTGGAGCCTCGCCGCTGGCCGCGTCGGTCTGCCTCACAGATTGCCCCAGGTGCGGATGCGTCGCTTACTGCAGCGAGGAGCACCGCAAGATCGACCACTTGATCGCGCACCAACTCGAGTGCGGCTGCAAGAAAGGCTTCGTCTCGGCAGGCGTCCCGGTCACACCGTGCCGTGAGCTCGGCATCTCGCGCATCGCAACGGAGATCTCAAAGGAGTTCTCGGCAATGATCCCCATCGAGGCGCCGGCGGCGAGCCGAATCTCAATCGTGCGTCACTGTTGCGAGACCGAAGGCATGCACGGGCCATGCGCGCTGCCGATGGGGTGGAACATCAGTCCCGTTTGAGGAGCCGAGACTGAGGGAGCACACCGTGCGTGTGGGAGCTCCGCCTGTGCGCACACGAAATTGCAAACTCTAAGCGAAGTGTAATTTGTAGGTATTCTGTAATTTGGTATTTGCGCTGTTCAACTCTTGCTCTAGCCGCTCGGCTACGCATGTCGCTAATACGCTAGCGTAGCACGGCACGTACAACAAACAAACACGATCCATCAAAAACGCGCCTCCCGTTTCAACCAACCGCAAAACGCGCGACAGCGCGCGCGCGCGCGATCGTCCTCGGGTAGCACGTCAGGGAGCACCTCGACATCACTGCCGGGCGCGCGCTGTCGCTCTTGGCGCATTGAGTGGCGTCACGAGCCAACTCGTAACTGCTCAAACTCATGCTCTGTCGAGCTCTCAAGTCCTATGCCTCGCTCCCCACGCCTCTGGCAGTGCGCCCAGCCTCTGGCTCTGCGTCGCTCGCCGAGCTCTCTACTACGAGCTCTCCGACGTTACTACACTCTTAAGGTGGAGCGCGAGTCTCTTCCACCAACTTGCCCCGCGGCCTGTGCAGTGGCGCTACGGGCGTGCTGCTGGACCAGCTGGGCGGCACCGCTGCGCCTCCTGCCACGTGCGGATCTGCCTACGCACGGTGTGATTGGGGAAGAGCATCTTGAACTCGAGCTCGGCGCCCGTCATCGGGCTGGTCGAGTGGCCGACGAGCCACTCCTCGATCGCACGCCGCTCGTACATGTGGCCGTCCGCAGCCGAGACCGGGTCGATCATGAGGTTGTGCGTGATCGGGCAGATGAAGTCGTCGGGCGGCTCCTCCGCCGCTGCGGCCTCCTTTGCAGCGTGCGCCTTTGCTGCAGACGCCTTAGCTTCTTGCTCCGCCTGGTTGCGAGCGTGCTCTTCTGCCTCCGCCTGGGCGGCCTTGGCCTCCGCCTCCGCTCGTGCCGCGGCCCTCGCTTTTGCCTCAGCCTCAGCCACGGTCGCCGCCTTTGCCCCGGCCTGTGCCTTCGCCTTCGTCTTCGCGCCGCCTAATACCGCAGCGGCGTTCACCTCTACAGCGTGCTCCACGCTGGCGTTGGCTGACGCCTCTGTAGGAGCGCCAGCCTTCTTCTTGGCCTTGGCCTTGCCCTTCTTGCTCCGCGCCTTCTCAGCCTCGCTCTCCTCTTCAGTCAGCAGCTCTGCCATTGCCGCATCCGCGCGCGCTGCCGCGGCCGCCAGCGCAGCAGCGTCCTCGACCTGAGCCGTAGCGTTCTCGGATGCACCTTTGCGTGCTTTGCCTTTCGTCACACGCGGCCGCTGCGCTTCGGCCTCGAGCTTTGGTCTGCCATGCGCGGCGTTGTGCATTCGAGCGACGAGGGCCTGTGCACCAGCGTGCCCCTGCGCGGCCGCGAGGCCAAGCAGCCGCCGCGCCTCCACCTCATCCTTGGGTCCGCAACTCCCGTTGAAGAGCATGCCAGCGAGACTGCACTGCGCTTCAGCATCACCCTGCGCAGCCGCGAGGCCAAGCAACCGCCGCGCCTCCACCTCATCCTTGGGTCCGCCGAGCCCTAAGACGAGCATGAGAGCGAGGCGGATCTGCGCTTCAGCGAGCCCCTGCGCGGCCGCGAGGCCATACTGCCGCCGCGCCTCCACCTCGTCCTTTGGTCCGCCACGCCCTGTGTAGAGCATGCTAGCGAGGCCGCTCTGCGCACCAGCGTGCCCCTGCGCGGCCGCGAGGCCATACTGCCGCCGCGCCTCCACCTCGTCCTTGGGTCCGCCACGCCCTGTGTAGAGCATGCTAGCGAGGCCGCTCTGCGCACCAGCGTGCCCCTGCGCGGCCGCGAGGCCATACAGCCGCCGCGCCTCCACCTCGTCCTTGGGTCCGCCCTGCCCATCGTAGAACATATCAGCGAGGCGGCACTGCGCGTCTGCGTGCCCCTGCGCGGCCGCGAGGCCATACAGCCGCCGCAACTCGGCCTCGTCCTTGGGTCCGCCGTGTCCTTCGTAGAGCATGGCCGCGAGATAGCTTGGTGTGTCAGCATTTCCTTGCGCTGCTTCGAGGCCTAGTAGCACCTCCTCGCCGACCGCGTTGTGCTTCGGCCCGCCGTGCCCTTCAGTGTGGTTGCTCAGATCGGTGCTCATCTTCGTTTTGCGACGTTCACGCACTCGTGAATGCATGCTAGAGTTGCAATCTTTAAGGCGAATGCGGTGTGAATAACCCTTAACCAGAGATATCGAGCTCCTTGCGCGGCAGAGGGCGAACGAGTTCCGAAATACATTGTAATCATCTCTCTAGATGATTGCTTCAATCAGCATGCGTGTAGGACCGGTCCCTGCCAGTTGCATCAAGGAGGTGGCGGTTGCGACTTGTGCTTCGGGAAGCCATTTGTCACGACGAGAAGGCGCGCGCGAGGACAGAGACCCAGCTCATCGGCAGCAGCAAAATGGCGGCAGTGCAGTCCATGCGCTGCGATTTCGGCTTGCGCTTCAGCTTACGTACCATTTTAATGCTGCTTGCGATCGAATGGACCCGTGCATGCGTGCCCAGGGCAACGCAGTGGCGGCTAGAGATCAGTCAGGAGTACAATTCGTGGGAAGCCTACGTGTACGAGTTCATGGCATTCGAAGGGACGAAGGGGCTTAACCTCACGTATTCAGGCGACAATTGCACCCGGCCGGGGTACGAGACAATCAACTCGGGAGCACGTGCGTTCGACGGCGATTCGTCAACACCATGGCAGACGTGCGTTCATAAAATCGGCGGGTGGGTGAGCTTCAATCTTTCAGCGCCAGCCGCTGTCACAAATCTCTGCGCCACCCAATATGACGGGGTGCATGGGAACACGGTCAAAGCGTTCCATGTCAAATATTTGGTGAATGGTACTTGGGTGCTAGCATGGGACACTGGTGCCGTCGGCAACATGGGGCCTGGCAGTGTGTGCCTTACGTCTCCGGTAGCAGCCTGCCCGCTGTCGCCACCCGCATCTCCCTCGCCTCCCCGTTTGCCGCCTGCGCCACCGCCCCCTCCTTTGGCACCGGGCAGCCTGTGCGCCGAAACGTGCATCGGCCTGCCAGCAGGCGCACAGCCAGGTTTCGCATCGGATGGCCTCTGCGACGACGGCGGCCCCGGCGCCGAGTACACTGCTTGCCAGTACGGCACCGACTGCGCAGACTGCGGCGTGCGCCGCAGCACCGCGCTTGACCCATCTCCATCGCCCGACCCATTCCCGTCGCCCGACCTGGCCAACTGCTCAATGATGCCCACCGGGTGCGTGGAGCTCTGCGCGCCGTACGCGTACTGCCTCGCGGCCTCGCGGGACGCGGCCTGCGACAACGCGCCGCCATTTTGTCAGCAGTGCACCCCCTACGCTCACTGCTCGTCGCCCTCACCGTCAGCCGAGTCATCCCCATCGCCGTCAACAACCCCACCCCCCTCTCCTCCACCGCCCTCCCCTCCACCGCCATCGCCTTCGCCCTCACCGCCACCACCTTCACCTCCGCCCACCCCTGCGACGCTACCGTTTCGGCCACCGCCCCCGTCGCCCAACCCGTCCCCCCCAACCCCATCGCCGCCACCGGACCCGCCGCCGGCCATGCCGCCGCCTAATGGGCCTGGCGCGACCACTGAGCGGCGCGTCCGCGCTTCCGTTCGGTTGGTAACGGGCTCAAGGAGGCGGTTGCAGCAGGGCATTGCCCTGAATCCGTCTAGTGTGCGTATGGCTATCCTCGGCGCCCTGCCTTCCATCTCCCCAAGCCAGCTGGTCCTGCGGTCCTTTGACAATGTAACGGGCGTAGCCGCGTTCGAGGTGATACCCAACGCCACTGCCGGGGTGACTGTCAGCCAGTTGATTGCGACCATCAACAGCCCGAGCTTCACCGCGTCTCTTGCCTCCACGCTTCAGATCTCTGTGCAGCTTGTGAGTGCAGCAGTGCAGGTGGCCGTCCTGATCCGTGCCCCATCGCCGCCACCGCCGTCGCCGCCTCCAACGCCGCCGCCCACCGATCCACCATCGGTGCCGCCGCCCTCGCCTCCACCACCATCGAAACCGCCACCCCGGATTCCACCCCCAGGTCGCCCACCTCCTGCCAGGCCGCCGCCCTTTCCGCCTTGGGACCGGGACCCTCCGCCGTCACCGCCACCGGTCATCCGACCCCCGCCGTCGCCACGGCCTTCGCCATCCCCCTCGCCCCCTACTCCGCCCTATCCGCCGCCTGCGCCACCTCCGAGCTCCATCATATCCCCACCGCTGTCCGTGGTGGTCACCGGCAACTCGGCCCTCATCACCCTAATCGGGACCAATGTGCAATGGGGCGATAAGGCCAAGTGGGTGCGCCAGGACGCCACGAGCTGCGACTCCCGCTTTGACGTGACCCGCACGAACGAGATGCAAACGGTGGGCGACGGCGTGGCGGCGCTCTTCAGCTTCATCAACGCCCCTGTCGGTACACACCTGCTTTGCTACAAGTTCAACTACGCCCAGTCCTCGGCGGGGGTCGCAACGCCGACGCCCTTCCTCTTGTTCAGGCGGATCCGCGTGGCTGTCGTGCGCTACGACAGCGTGTTGCCCTGGGGGACGGGCATCGGCTGCGTGAGCAACCTCACCATCACTGGCGCCGGCTTCGACGGCATGCAGCTGAATTCGAGCGCCGATGGCGGGGTGTCGTGGGCATTGACGCCGGCTAGTGCTCTCACGTGCGCCTTCACGGGAGCGCCTTCTTCTGCGGCCACCATCATCAACGACACCACGATCACCTGTACAAGCCCCGCTCCGACGGCCGTCGGCACTCTACCGCTCAAGATCAGCATGGGCGCCTTCACTGCTGGCCACCCACTGTCCTTCCCTAGCTTTGGCGTCTTTGACCCCTCCAACTATAGAATTCAGACTCTATGGCCTAACGGTGGTGCGTACAATCGCGAGTCTGACCTAGCCATCACGGGCACCTTCACGGGCGCCGACTGGGGGGCGGTTCGATGCCGAGTTGGTGGGTGGGTGGGCACTGGCGGCTTTTTGATCAACGACACGCATGCCGTCTGCCGCAAGCCCCGCTTCCCCGACTCGGAGCGCGCAGCGGTGGGCGACTATGCCGTGACCTTCTCACCCAATGGTCAATGCTTCTCCTCAGCCTCCTCTAACTCCTCCTCTGTGATGTTCAAGACGTACAACTCGCAAGTCAACAGCCTGGCCGTGAGCGGGGCCCCCGCCATCAGCTCCGTCACGCTCCAGGTCGTCGGTGCTGGCTTTGTTTATCCAGCACTTGTGGGTAGCGTGTGCCGATTCGCGCGGCAGCGTGCGGTGCCGCCTGTGCTGCTGCCGCCTCCGCTGCCATCCTCGATTGTGTTTACATCTCTCACGACCGTGAGTTCCACGCTGGTGCGCTGCCCCACACCTGCGTCTGGTACCGCGGGCACGTGGACGGTGCAAGTGCTGCAAAACGGGCTCGACCCGGAGCCAACCCTCTACGGCAGTGACCCCGAGTTCACAGAGTACGACCTCACGGCCGTGCGGGTGATGGCCTTGGTGCCGCCGGGGGGCGTCACTGGTACGAGCACGAGTGTAACGGTCGTGGGCAGTGGCTTCGCAGTGTATGGCGAGGGGCAGCTGACGTGCCGTGTCGGTGGCGCTACGCTCGTGCCGGCCGTGCGACTTGACAGCGGCAGGATTCTCTGTGAGATTCCAGCGCGGCAGAATCCCGGGCGTGTCAACGTCGCCGTCTCTCTCAACGCGGGCTCTCCGAGCACGTTCAGCACAGACTGGATCCAGTTCAACTACTACATCCCGCCCTACTTTGCGACCATCATGCCCACTCAGGGGGGTGCACAGGGCGGCACCACCATCACCATCAGTGGAATGGGCTTCTCATCGCTTGCCCCCGAGTACCCGATCCGCGCGTCCTTCATGCGCTGCCGCTTTGGCTCGGAGGTGCAGAGGCAGCCCCCCTTGGCGCACTCTGACACCTCTGTTGTGTGCAACACCACGTGGGGCCCAAATGGTGCGCGGCCCGTCTCGCTCGCCCTCAATGGCGCCACCTTTGTCACGCGCCTCACGGAGTTTGGAGGCAGCGCCCAGGCCACCAACGCCGACGTGCCGCAGTTCACCTTCGTTGGCTTGCACCCGCCAGCACTGCTTGAAGTGTTCTTCGACCAGGCGGGCACGAAGCTCAATGTGCGCTTCGACTCACAGCCGACAAACCGCGGGCTCATGAACGGCCTAGGGCCGTGCTCTATGGTACTTGACGACGCCACGTCGATGCAGCTGCGCGGCTCGGCATTGGCCGACGCGCTCTGCGATTGGGTCGACGACTCGACGATGTTCGCGCAGCTCACGCTCTATACGAATGCGAGCGCGGGCATGCGCGTGGGCGTGCGAGCCAATGTGCTGTGGCCGCGCTCCTACACGGGCAGCTGCAACGAGCCCGACAGCAAGTGCACCCCCGCCCAGGCCTTGGACGTCGATGCCTTCTTTCCGTGCGATCGGCGCGACACCACGGCTCGAGATGCATGCGTCACGCCCACTGCGCTCGTGCAAGCTCCAAATGAGATCTCGTCCTGTCCAGGCACCTCGCTCACGCTAGATGCCACGAGAAGCTCAGGCGGCGGCGTGCGCCCGCTTCTCTTTCAGTGGAGCGCCTCGCCGCGCACGTGCGACAATTACTACGCAATCTCGTCGCGCCTGAGCACTCTCAATAGCGCCGACCAGCAGCAGCAGCAGCAGCAAACTGTGGAACTCACGGGAGCGGAGCTCGACGGTGGCAACCAGTTTGAGATCAGTCTGATCGTCAGGAGCTTCCTGGGCTCGTCTAGCACGCCCTACACTATCATCGTCACGCGCGCCGCGCTGCCCGTGCCGCTGCTGACGATCCAAGCGCCACCACTGCTCCAGCTACCCGTCTCGGCACCTCGCACGGCGCTCCAGGGCAAAGCGTCGATCGCCGAGTGCTTCGCCTCGTCGGATAGCTCTTCCGCCGCCATTGACTTCACCTGGGCTCATATTGCAAGCTACAGCGCGACAAGCATGGTGCCCCTCGAGTTGAATGCAGCGCCGCTCGCTCTGGACCCAGTCTCGCGCATGCAGCGCGACCTCTTCCTCCTGGCCCACACGTTCACGCAGGGCATTCGGTACAGGCTGCAGTTGAGCGGATGCATGCGCGGATCGAACGCCACGTGTGGCGCCTACTCAGTCGACGTCATGCTGCGCAACGAGCCGCTGCAGGCGCTTATTGCCGGGGGCGATCGGTCCGTGGGCGACGACGATCCCTTCGTGATCGACGCGTGTGCTTCCTCCGATCCGGATGATGTGAGTGCCATCCTCTCGTATCGGTTCGCCTGCATGCCGTTGAGCGCTAACATGACGGCGAGAGATGAGCTCAGCTTCCCGGACGGCGATTTGGGCTGCTTCGGGCTCATCGCCGATGGCGCAGGTGGTGCCATCGCGAGCACCACAGCGCGAATCGCGCTTCCGCCTCCGTCGTCGTGTGCTTGGTCAATCTCCAACTCCACCTTGGCATCGGGACGTTACGCGTTCCGCGTGACTGTTGTCAAGACCGACGGTGAGACGGCCATCGCCATCGCTCTCATTGAGATCAAGTCGGGCTCACTGCCCCTAGTTTTGATGCAGCCCCTCGCGGCGACCAAGCAGAATCCATCCGACAAGCTCAGGCTGATCAGTGTCGCCTCCGTGCCACGCGGTGTCGTGTGCCCGCGAGGTACTATGTGCCTCGCCTACGAGTGGTCGATGACGCCCGCATCCGCCAGCCTCGAAGGGGGCATGGGAACGACCACTGGCCTCCTCGGGCCGCGACTGGTTGTGAACCCGGACGTGCTCATCCCCGGAGCCAGGTACACCTTCTCGTTGACCGTTACCTACCAGGGCACCGCTACAAGTAGGACAAGCATGCAAGTGCTGATGAACAGAGCGCCATGGGGCGGCGGCTTGCAACTCATACACGACACCCCCGCAATCGCGCTGAGAACCTCGGTCGAGGTGCAGGCAAGGCAGTGGGTAGACGACCCGGAGGACCTGCCCCTAAAGTATGCGTTTGAATACCGGCCGCAGGCGGCGAACAGCACGCGCGGGGTATCGCTGGGTCAGACGAGTATGGCGGCGACCTCGCGCTGGCTGCCTGGCCAAGAGGGCAACTGGACAGTCTTGTGCCGCGTGATGGACGTCTTTGGTGCTTCGACGACTGTGGGGAAGTCGCTTACCGTGAATGCCGTGGTGCTTGATGCTGCCGTGTCGGCCAATCTCATCGTGCGAATGGACGCAGCGCGGGGCTCCGGCGACATCACCGCCAGCGTTGGCCTGGCCGCGTCGTTGGCCGGCGCGCTCAACAGCGTTCTCGCTCGGGCGTCTCGGGCTGCGACGGCTACCTCCACCGCTGGCACCATGAACGGGACGACGGGCAGGACGCTGCAGCAGGAGACGGGAGCTGCACCTGAAGTGGCCGCGCAGGAGCAGCTCGCTCTTCGCGGGAGCATCATGGATGTCATACAACGGGTCTCAGGCGCTTCAGCTGCTGCCGACGCAAGCCAGATCGAGCAGACGGCATCGGCCGCGGGCAGCGTGGTCGAAGGGCCATGCAGAGGCGACACCCTTTCGAAAGCGGCCGGGATCTTTACCGATCTAGTTGCCGGGGCCGGTCAGGTGGGTTTGGGCCCCGGAGCAGCGCAGACGATCGCCGCGGGCATCGGCAACGTGCTCGCACAGAGCTCGGGCGCAGAGGGTCGGCGTCGGCGGCTGCAGGAGCACTGCTATCGACGGTTGCAGGACGCGGAAGCGGCCGAGAGCCTCGGACGGCGGCTGCAGTCAACGAGCGTGGAGGCTTCGAATGCGTCCCTCGCCAATGCAAGCAGCAATACGACAGCAGCCACGGGTGCGTTCAACGCAACGGACGAAGAGGTGACGAGGCGCGCTGATGTCGAGCGCGCGTTGGTCCTGGTCGACATCTCGAGCCAGCTTGGGAGCATCATTGGAAAGGGTCTGCTCGCCGGCGAGGCGGACGTGCAGGTGGGGGCGCCAGCGCTGTCTATGACGGTAGGAAAGAGCGACCCATGCGCTGCGAACGCTTCCAAATCGTCACAGGCGCCGGCGCTGAGCAGTGGCGTCACAGGGGGCCTTACTATGCCTCCCGGATACGGCTGCGAGCGGGAAGGCATGGCAGCGAGTAGCAGCGTGGGGGGGCGCCGTACGGATGCTGAGATTGAAGATGGCGGCAGCAGCAGCCTGGAAACGTCTGTGGTCCTATTCCAAGCAGATGTGTTCAACCGTGAGTCGGGCGAAACCACCGGCACGGCCACGGCTGACATTCGGCTTCGCAATGGCGAGACCGGCGAGGAACTGCGCATCACCAACCTCACCGAGCCTCTGGTAGTGGCTCTCTCCATTGATCCGACAGCAGGCACGCGCTCTCTTCTTGAGCCGGTTTGGATTTGTTCGCCGCCGCCACCCTTGCCGCCGCCGCACACTCCTCCGCCACCATGGCCTCCATCGCGTGCTCCTTTACCGCCACCACCACCCCCATCTTCGCCACCTAAGCCACCTCCTTCACCGCCACCGCCCTCGCCACCTCCCTTGCCACCCCCTTCACCGCCGCCACCCTCGCCGCCGCCGTCACCCCCACCGTGTCCACCCCCACCGTCTCCACCACCTCCTTCGCCCCCCCCCCCTTCCCCCTCCCCCTCCCCCCCCCCCCCCCCTCCCCCCCCCACCCCCCCCCCCCCCTCCCCCCCTCCTCCCTCCCCCCCCCCCTCCCCCCCCCCCCCCCCCCC
>Ga0210239_100112_pt1 | contig 61502 bp, 38 predicted proteins | sample ChrtobMetP5a_0mM_FD_155451 | JGI IMG/M metagenome (GOLD analysis project Ga0210239, IMG submission 155451) | Chrysochromulina tobin associated microbial communities from unialgal haptophyte culture, Seattle, Washington, United States - P5a_0mM | ecosystem: Host-associated > Algae > Haptophytes >... | reverse complement strand
CTCTCAGCTTCCTTGCGCGGCGATCGCCGCTGATCCTCATCGGCTGGCGCTTCCACCCGAGCAGCAGCCGCACTTGTAGCAGCAGCTTCCGATACGGTTTGTGCCGCTGCCGCCGCTTTCTCCGCGTGCTTGGCCTGTGCGGCGGCTTCGTGCTGCGCTATGATCGTCCTTTGACGCTCTCCTCAAACTCAGCGACCATGTCCTCGCAGCCTGCTAGGTGCTCGATGGGCTCCCACGTGTTGTCTTTGTCGGCGTACCATTCACATTGAACGTCGTGACGCCTGTGCTGAGGCGCTGGCCAAATGAATTTTCTCGGCTTATAGATGTCCTTGCCGGCCGCCGGGTCGAAGGCGCTCGTAGGTGTGCGCTTCGCCCGTGCCCTCCAGCTTCGGCGGCGACGGCAGCGCGCCGTTCTTGCTTATCGGTCGAACGCGCTTTTTCTTGACGCGAGTGCGCGAGAAATAAATAGAAAATCATCGATTTGGAAGTTTCGAGTGTTCCTTCCCTTCAGGGCTGATCGAGGGGCCGCTCAGGTCGTCAAGTTTCCGCAGACACGTGCGAACACGCCCAGATGATTGGAGCCAGTTATCTGGGTATTATCTGGCAGTATCTGGGATGTAACACCCAGCCCCAAAACTCAACCAGTTATCTACCAGGCAGTTTTGAAACTGTTATGTGGCAGTTTTGAAAACCCCCCTGTTAATGGTCCACCCTTGCCTTGACAAGCGGTCAGTGCGGTGCGCCAGAGCGCTGCGAGCGCGCCTCCCGCCAAGGCCATCCAGCAGTTCCGCACACATCCCTTCTGACCACGGGTTGAACCCGCAAAACTGATAGGCGGGCGGCGCTCCCGTGAGCTCGTGAGGGCACGCAAGACCATCGGGCTCCGAGGCTGCGTGCCGCTAGGCTGCCTGCTTGGCGGGGCACGCAGCCTTGGTAGCGCGGCAATAATGGCATCCGCACACATGACGCCCGCCCGACCAGTGGCAATCCACGCTGCACACGCCAACCGCCTCACGATGGCGTCCTGTTCTCCCGCCGCGGTCGTCGCCGGCGCACGCGCGCCTACTCGCGCGTTCTGCTGTCGAAGCGTTCAACATCTCAGCAGAGAGGCTTGAGTGACTGTCCGACGGACCACACGCTGAAACCGATGGCCTGGCACTCGGCGATGTTGATGAGGTTGCGGCCGTCGAAGATGAAGGCGGGCTTCTGCATCTGGTCGTAGATGCGCTTGTAGTCGAGCGTTTTAAACTCGTCCCACTCGGTAAGGATGCAGATGGCGTGCGCGCCCGAGCATGCAATGTACGGATCTGTCTCGATCTCGATCTTGTCGATGACCTCCTTGCCCAGGTCCGAGTAGATCTGCTCGCGCGCGACCTTGGGGTCGTAGATCGCGAGGCTGGCCTTCTCGGCGAAGAGCATCTTGCACACGTCAATGGCGGGCGTCTCACGCGTGTCGCCCGTGTCCTTCTTGAAGGCAAATCCGAGGATGGTGATCTTCTTGCCCGAGACGGTGTTGAACATGGACGAGACGACGTTGATGGCGAAGCGCTTCTTCTGCCAGTCGTTCATCGCGATCACCTGGTACCAGTATTCGGCCACCTCGGGCAGGCCGAACTGGCGGCACAGGTACACGAGGTTGAGGATGTCCTTCTGGAAGCACGAGCCACCGAAGCCGACCGACGCCTTGAGGAACTTGGGTCCGATGCGGGTGTCGACGCCGATGGCGTGCGAGACCTCGGACACGGAGGCACCGGTGGCCTCGCACAGCGCCGAGATCGAGTTGATCGACGAGATGCGCTGCGCTAGGAACGCGTTCGCCGTCAGCTTCGTGAGCTCCGCGGACCACAGGTTGGTCGTGAGCACCTGCTCCGTCGGCACCCATCGGCGGTAGACGTCAGCGAGGTACTGGACGGCGGCGTGGCCCTGCGGCGTCACTGGCCCGCCTACGAGCACGCGGTCCGGCTTGAACAAGTCATCGATCGCCGTCCCCTCTGCGAGGAACTCGGGGTTCGAGAGCACCTGGAAGTCGGTGCCCTTGCAACTCGCCGCCATCACCGCCGCCATAGCGTCCGCGGTCTTGACGGGCACGGTCGACTTCTCGACGATGATCTTGGGCGATTTATCGGGGTTCGCGTTGCACACGGCTGCGATGCGGCGCGCCGCGAGCTCCCAGTACGTGAGGTCGGCTGCCTCGCCAGCACCGATGCCTGAGGTCTTGGTCGGAGTGGCGACGGAGACGAAGATGATGGTGCACTCCTGAATGGCGGCGTCGATGTCCGTGGAGAAGAAGAGGTTGCGCCCTCGCGCCTCCTCGACGACCTCCTGCAGACCCGGCTCATAGATGGGCAAGTTGCTGGAGTTCCATGCGGCGATGCGGCGCTCATTGAGGTCAGTCACGGTGACCTTAATGTCGGGGCACATCTTAGCCATGACGGCCATGGTCGGGCCACCGACATATCCGGCGCCGAGGCAGCAGATCTTGGGCGGGTAGGGGTACGCCTTAACGCTAGAAGTCGACGAGGACGCCATTTGTTGGGATTCGCCCGCCGAGGCCGCCACGTTTCGGCGCGCTTTTGCTCATAACGACATTTTTAATCCACGTCCCGAGCCGTTTGACCAGGAGGGAATGGTATAATTTTGAGATTGAGGGATCGTCAGGCACTTGGACTGAATGGGCAAGCTATGGCTCCGCGGAAGTGCGGATAGGCCCTCGGAGCGGTGGTTTCGTCTGTCCACCAAGAAGCACAGCATGCGAACCAACACTTTGACGGTAGACGCTCCCGCGCACCGCTCCGCGCCCCTGCTGGCCCCCACGGTGGCTACGGCTTCACTGCCGATTGCATCCTTTACCGCTGGCTCGCTCAAGTACCCGCGTGGCATTGTCATCCCGGAGGCCTTTGCCGAGTTGGCGCGCACGACGTCCTCAGTCAGCCTCCAGCCGTACGGAAAGCGGCGGCCACCTTCGCAGCCGACCCGTCCTGCACCTAGCAGGAGCCAAGCTGCGTCTGCCCCAGCATTCGCAGTAGTGGTTGCTTCGGGTGGGGCGCTCGAGCGGGAAGCGAGCAGTAGCAAGCTGTGGGTGACAGCGCCACCGGCCAAGCAGAGCACTGAAGTACTTGAGCTTCGAAAGCGCAACGCAGCGCTTGAGGCGGAGCTTTCTTCATTGGCCTCGTCGCTTTCCGGGCGCGCGATGGCCGCGGTGGTCACAGACCGCGTCGAGCACATCTGCGAGAAGAATCAGCAGCTCCGCGCGCACGTCGCCAAACTCGAGCAGCATATCGCAGAGTTGCAAGCCGAGCTCGAGAAGAAGAAGCTCATCGAGACGATCACGCAGCGCCAGCTGCTTCACGAGCGGACGAGAGACGCAAACGATGGCATGTGCGGAAGCTCATTGCGCCCCGAGACGAGTCGTCACATCTTTGGCGACGGTGCGCCCAACACGGCTGGGATGGAGCTCCTGCAGGCGGCGCTTGAAGAGGCGCGCGCGGAGAACACCCGTCTCGCGTCTGAGATCAAGAGGCTGGCATTGGAATTCGGGCGCGTCACGCAAGCACACACGCGCGCCGAAGCACAGCTCCAGCAGCTCCGAAGGGAAGACGAAAAGCGCCTGCTCATCGAGGAGAACCAGCGGCTTGCCGCGGAGAACCAGCGGCTTTTGACATCGCATCAAAAGGCCGAGGCGACGCTCGCGATACTTCAGACGAACAGCGAAAAGATCAAGGAGAGGTGGGAAGGACGCCATGCCAATGCGCTTCGGCGCGTCAAGGAAGAGACGGAGCACAAGGTTGGTAGCAAGGTCGCGAAGCTCCGAAAGACAATTTCGGCCATGGAAATGGCCATGAAGGAGCAGGCGCGGCGCGTGGAGACGGACGCGCGCGTCACTGGGCGGGAGAAAGAGGAGGCCGAAGTGAAGGCCATGTCCAAAGCCTACGACAACACGCTTTTGGACCGGACTTTTGCCGTCAAGCTCAACGGCGAAGCCGCCAAGGAGGCCGTGTTAGCGCATGTGCACGCGAAGCGGGTGGCGTACCGTGGCGCGGCGGGCTACCTTACGCTTACGCTTAGCTGGGCGAGCACTTTCGACCTCAACCTGTGCTTCCGCTTCCCCGACTACCAAGTGATTTGGACGCGCAACACCAAAGCGCACGGCGGGCGCCTTGATGTTGCCTCGCAAGACTCAACGAAGCCGCTACAAAATATCTTCTTCACCGACCGACCGGCCGACGGCAATTACAAGGTCAAGATCACATCGTACAGCGAGCCGAAGCAGACAGACTGTGCGAGTCCCGTGCCCTTTGACGTCGTGATCCAAGTTGGTGGGGCCGTGTACGTGTTGCACTCGCCGGAGTGGGCGCCGAAGCGTGTGAGCTCTTCACCCATCACGGGCTCCTTATCGATGGACGTGTGCGAGCTCACGCTGCATGCAGGCACGCACTGGTTGACGCTCGACCCGGCGTTCGAGCAGGTGGGCGAAGTGAAGGGCAGCGCGGGTCTTTTGGAGCCGGTACGTGGCCACTTTGTGTCCAAGCCCCCTGGCGAACTAGAGTGGTCGACTGACCACCTGATGTTCGCTGGCTCCATGCCACGGCCGTGCTTATTTGACGACAGCTAAGCCTTTGGACTCTTTAGCCATGGGCATGTAAGGGCAACGTCGTCCGCATCGTCAACACCGCGCCGATCGAATTCCCATGATGACCTCCGGGCGTTGTCCCGCACTCGAACAACACGGACATTTCCGCGGGCGACGTCGTCATCGGCGGCGACTGTGGCCGGTAATGTGCAGGCGGCGCGGCGGTCACCAGCAAAGCGATCGGATTGTGTCGCACACAGACATGAGCGTGGCGAGAGGCCGGAGTGTCCCGCCTTCTGTTGGCGACTTGCCGGGAACTCCCGCACCCGCGTGCCTGTGACTTATCGCGTAGCACCAGGTTCTATAGAAATGCGCTTTCCAGGGTGAAGGATGGGAGGCGCTCGCTTCTTGCTTCGACGACGAACGCGGCGGTGTGTTCGTTAATTTTTTTGAGTCCATGAAAGCGGCCTTCTCCGCGGCCTTTTCCGCTGCGGCGTCTGCGGCGTCAGCGGCTGTGTTCAGCGATCCGGACAAGGTGCACGATCAGAAGCTGGCGGGCGTGCACATCGACCCGGCAGTCACAGAGATGAAGATCAGACTGCGCCGGCTACGCACAATAACTGAGAGCACTGCCAACTTTTACGTTGAGTACTTGAAGAAGAGGAAGCAGGAGGTTGAGATTGCGCTTCTGCTGCCGGAGTTTGCCGAGTGGTCGAATAATGAGCTTTTCTGCGGCTCGAACGGGAGCAGCAAGCAGCTGCACCTCGACGCCTCTCGGCTGGCGGCCATCGAGGAGCTCATGTTGGCAGAGCGTAAGGCGATCAGCTCGGAGGTGGTGACGAGCCTGCGTGACGGCGTGCGCACGGTGTCCGAGAGCCTCGAGGGACTCTACGCTTTCGAGTTGTGCATGGTTACTGCGAGCCAGGCACTCGAGGCGGGGACCAAGGCGCTCGAGCGCTGCAAGAGGTCGTCGGAGGCGGCGGCGGCCGAAGAGCGCAAGGCGAGCGCCCTCAAGGACATATCGAAGCGGGGTCCCGCGGAGGCGGCCGCCAAAAAGGCGCTCGAGCAGGCTGAAGCAGACATCGCCGAGACCCGAGCGGGAGTCGAGCGCGTCGAGGCCGAGCGCGAGCGCCTGATTCGCGAGGATCTGCCCACGGCACTCGAGACGGCGGCGAAGGTGCGGCGCGCGGCTGAGACGGGTCCGATCGGCGGCGCCGTCGCGGCGCTCGCGCGAGCGTACGGCGAGTTTGCGCGCGGTTCGAGCGCGGTGCTGCAAGGCGGCGACAATGCTGCGTACAACCCAACGGTCTTGCGCACGGCACCAAAAGAGACGGCGGCGCGTTTCGCGGCGTACATCGTGCAGTGGACGCTTGCCAAGCGCCGGTGCAAGTCGTCAGCGGCGCTGCTCGAGGAGTTCGTAAAGTCACGCCTCGAGACGCTCCTTGCGCCCGCCAAGGAGGCAGCTACGCTCGAGGCGCTTGCAGCCGAGGTCGACGACAAGGCCGTCAAGGCGCGCATCGAGGCGGTACGACTGCCAGAGGGCGAGCTGGGGGAGGCGTGCGGCGCGTGCCGCACGGCGGTCGAGACGTTAGTCGATTCGCTCGGCGCGTGCCGCACGCTCTTTAAGGCCCGGGCGGCGGCAGCCGAGGAGTACGAGAAACGCGATAAGGATTTGAAGGCGCTGCAGGCCAAGCGCGACGCGGTCAACCATGAGGTTGATAAGCTCGAGGCGCAATCCGGGGGCCAGCCGGGTGGGAGTGGCGTAGAGATGAAGATCTCGAAGAAGCGCATCGACCTGCAGGCGCTGACGGTGGAGTGCGAGCGGCGCGCGGCCGCTCTCGAGACCGCCGCGGCAGAGCTCGAGGGGTTCGCAACCGAGCTCGCCAGCGACCAGGGAGAGCGCTCGGTCGTTGCACTCGTCGGCCAACCGCTGAGGGCCTTCCTCGCCCAGTACGGCGCCTTCTGCGCGACGAGGGGCCGCGGCTCGGCGATGGCGGGCGCACATGACGACGACCACGAGGACGTCTTCGTCGATGGCCCGGAGACAGTCCCCACGGTTGTCGCGCCGCCGCCGCCGCCGCCGCCGGCACCAGAGCCGGACTCATTGATCGCCTTGAGCCCTCGAGAGGAGCCTCCGGATAATCCCTTTGGCGCGCCGGCTCCGGAGCCGGTGTCCTTGATCGCCTTCAGCCCCCCTGCCCGGTCGAAGCCGCTCGACCCGTCCACCGCGCACGCAGATCCATTCGCCGCGCAGCCAGATCCGCTCGCCGCGCAGACAGATTCGTTTGCCGCACCGCCGGCCGCCGTGCCGCCGGCCGCCGCCCCCCCTCTCTTGGAATTTCTGTGACATGGGACGGAGTGACATTTTGTGCTGAGGACCTGCTTTCTCTTTGGCGTCGTGATGGTCCACAGCTCGCGTGACTGCGGGTGGCTTACATGATGCCCTCAGGTGGCTTACTGCATACTGCACTGGCGTGGAATGACACAAGAGGACAGCGAGTCAGCGACCCTCTGCTAAGCACTCAGGCAGGGAGTCAGGGTGGGCGTGCGCCGTCGACACGTACGTGCGCGGCGGTCCCGGTCGCCGGAGGTTTTGGTCAATGTGACGGGGGGTCGGTGAGGCATGGTGAGGCCTGTGGGATTTACATGTAGAGAGGTTGTGCCCACAGGAGGAAGCGGATCCCACGTGTTGTTCTGCGTGAACTGTTGGTGTGATGTGCTCGCCTCCTCCGTGCCGAGACCCTTGGGTGTGCAGCCTCCGCCCCCCATACCATATGCCCCGGGCCATACCATACCATTATATTCCATTTCATAACATCATTTCATACCATGTGGGCGCTGTCGTCCAACCACCTCATGGGCGAGGCGGTCTGGACTTTCCACTCGCCAGCCACGCGGAGCCACACGCAGGCGACGTGATCGTATGTGTTGTGTGTTTCAAAATGTGTCCGCCAACGGAGAACGGTCACACGCCAGCCAGGCGAGGTGGTAGCACGGGTTCAGACCCGTTATCAGACCCGGGGTTGACCCGGGGTATGGCGACTCTGAACCGTGTCTGTGAGCGCGGTACGCGTTGCATGTCGCGAGCATCGCAGCGCAGCATGAGAACATTGCATGAGAATGAATGAAAAGAGAAAAGCGACTGTCACTGTGACGTGTGCGAGGTGTTGCTCTTCACGCATTTGAGTTTGGTTTGTGCGTGTTGGTGTGACATGAGGAGCGCACACGGAAGGAAGCGTCGGAGAACGCACGAGCGCCGAGCCCGCAAACTTGCACGCATGCGCTATGAAACAACCAACTCGGCGCCACCGAACGACCGACGAGCGCGACGGTGCCGAGAAGTGGGGCAAGCGGTCCGGCGCCGCGTGGAATACATGCCCACAAAGTACTTCCCTCGCATCGCGGAGGTGCGCGCCTACTCGAAGGGAGGAGCGGCCGAGAAGGTGGAGTCGGGCAAGCAGGGCAGTGACTGCCACGACGTGCCCTCCGAGCACTGGATCAATGGCAACGGAACGATGTGGCCACCGATTGCCAACCCTATGTCTTGCTGGCCCCAATATCAGAACAAGGCGCGCACAGGGTGGGGAATCAACGCGCTCGGCTCGTGCATCGTCGAAGTCATCGCTGAAGACGGTACCAGCGGCATCGGTGTCACGACCGCGGGCGAGCCCGGCTGCTACATCGTCGAAAACCACCTGTCGCGCTTCGTCGAGGGCGAGGATCCGCGGAACGTGGAGCAGATCTGGGACAAGATGTGGCGTTCAACGATTAACTACGGGCGCAAGGGTCTGCCCCTGCAGGCCATCTCCGCCGTCGACCTCGCGATCTGGGACCTGCTGGGCAAGCTGCGCAACGAACCCGTGTGGGCGCTGCTCGGTGGCATGACCAAGGAGCGCTGCCCTGTCTACTGCACGACCGCGCGGCCCGATTTGGTCAAGAAAATGGGCTTCGCAGGCGCCAAGATCCCGTGCCCGTACGGCCCCGCGGACGGTGACGAGGGCTTCCGCAAGAACGTGGAATTCTTCGCAAAGTGTATGACGGCCTGCGGCTCGAAAGCCTCTCATTCTGCGGTTCCCCTCTCTCCATCTCCCACTGTCTCTCTCACACACAACACACGCTCTCGCAGGGCGCAAGGAGGTGGGCCCCGACTTCCCACTGATGCTCGATTGCTACATGGCGATGAATGTGCCCTACACGATAAAGCTCGCGAAGGCGCTTGCGCCGCTCGGCCTCAAGTGGATTGAGGAATTCCTTCCGCCAGACGACTACGACGGCTACAAAGAGGTGCGCGAGGCGCTGAAGGGTACGGGCGTGCTCACCACCACGGGCGAGCACGAGTACACGCGCTACGGCTTCCGCAAGCTAATCCAGGACCGCGCCGTCGACGTACTGCAGCCCGACATCACGTGGTTGGGTGGTCTCACCGAGGCGCGACGCGTCGTCGCCATGGCCGCAGCCTACGACATACCGGTCGTGCCACACGGCTCCTCCGTCTATTCGTACCACCTTCAGTACGCCTTTGCCAACTGCCCGCTCGCCGAGTTCATCACGCTCTCGCCCAACGCGGACGCCATCCTGCCCTACTTTGGCGGACTTTTCCCGGACGAGCCGCTCCCAAAGGATGGTTTCATCGACCTACCCGACCGCCCTGGCTTTGGCGTCACTTTGTGCCGCGACGGACTGCGTCGGCCCTACCCTCGCACACCGGCGCAGTCGGCCGCGCAGGCCAAGTTCAACAAAGAGAAACCCCAGCCTACGGTGCCGAGGGTTCGGCTGTGAAAGACCGGTCGACTCTCGGCTGTGAAAGACTCTCGGCAAAGACCAAAGTTGCTCTCGGCGCACGATTCAACCACCTGATGCGGCTCTCGCGCACCCTGACGCGTGACGGGCAGCGGCAGGGGCACGGCATGAACCTAAGTCCATCACCGCTTTCGCGCAGATGATATAGACCTCCGCGTTCAGTGACGCACTGACCGGTCGAGTAACGGTCGAGTCTCAAACACTCAAACTGTGCGCCGCCGGGCCGGTTCCGCTCCCGCGCCCGGTTCGTCAAGCGCCGGTGTCATGGCAACGGCGCACAGGCGCACAGCCGCGCACGGTCGCGCGCCGGCGGGGGCGCGGTGCGGCGTGTTGCGTTTCGGCATTCGGGCTCGCCGCGCTTTCGTCGGGCGTGTTGCCTGCCTCGCGTTGCGGCAGCCCCAGCCGACGTCGTGGCGTTGCACGAGCATCGTTGCGAACGGAACACCAACGAACACTCAACGGTCACGTTCGCAACCGCACCGGCGCCACGAAAATCTAGATGCGTTCGCGCGACCCGGCGTGCGGCGCCCCGCCGCGGCGCGGTCTCGCGCGTGGTTGTCAATTCATTATACATCCGTGCGCCCCACGGCGTCGTTCGAGCGTCGGAAAATAGCTAATAGGAATAAGCGATACATCGACGCTCGGCTTTCGCGCACGCCGCACGCGGGCTACGCGGCTAGGCCGAAAGCGGAACAATGAAGCGGAAAGGCCGCTACGCCTTACCCGGTGTGTACCACATGGTGCGGTGATACATCGACCTCAGACGTCCGGAGCGTTACTGACCCGTGATGAAGGTTAAACCTAGGTTAAAAACCTTGAAGGTAGCTCACGATTACAGCGGTGCAGTTTCGTTTTGGCAAACTTAGTTTCTGGCTCCGATCATGTGGCTGCATCTTCGCTTTTGGACTTATATGTCGATGCATTACCGCTGGTTGACCCTCTATCCGCCACACCTATCGCGGACCATTATGTATCGCGGGGGTTCGTCCTAGATCCGATCTCGCGGCGCCTATCGCGGCATCTCAGAAGTGAGCGGCATGAGCTTCCGATCGTCCGGCAGACGCAGATCGAGGTCCTCGCGCGGGGCCCGCCCGAGAAGCTGATCGGCGACCTTGGCATACTCGTGGCTCTGACGTTGCACACCGCCGTGCTGGCCCGGCCCGAGGCAGCTCGTTTGCGGCGTGATCTTGACAAGATGCACTTCGAACTTCAGATCGGCGTTCGGAGGCACTGGCCCGTTGCCGGCGGGCCCGTAGCCCAGGGCGGACGGAATCATGAGTAAGCTCTTCTCGCCAACGGACATGCGCGCAATGCCGAGGTCCCAGCCCTTGATCACCTTGCCGTGGCCAATCTTGAAGGTGAATTCGCGGCCCCGCTCGTAAGAGGAGTCGAACTGCGTGCCATCCGAAGCGAGCAAGCCGCGGTAGTGCACATGGCACATGTCTCCGTAGGAAGGGTACGTCTCACCGTCGCCGACCTCGATGCGGATCACCGAAACGTCATTCGCTGCCGAGGAGATGTCGTCATCGAGCGTAGCCGGTTTTGGCGCTGGCGGAGCGGCCTTGCTGTCCTTGAACTCGGTAGTTTGAGCGATGTGAGCGGCCGCTTTGTCCTCGTCGCCGTCAAATTTCTCGAGAGCTTCCTTGCAGCTGCCTCGCGGTGCTCCAGTGCGGTTCTGAAGCAACTTGATCGCTCCAAAAGTGGCGACGCCCATGCGACGGCCCGACCGTTGAGGTCGACCTGTTCTTCAAAATGGCACAGAAAGTATGTTACCTTTCGAACTCCCATACGAGCGTTTCGGGGTGCCACGATGTGGGTGCCATTAGTGTGCCATTAAGTTTTTTTGTCTGCACCAAGGCTGGCGGGAAATCTCGAAATTTTTCAATGCGACGCGACGTCCTCGCGTTCATCGCGGAGCACGAGGTGCAGCACAGCTCGAGTCGCAAGCGAGCTCGCGATTCAGACTCGGCGCAGCCGCCATGCAGCTTCGCCATCGCAGGTGCGCATGGTGACGACGACGCCGCCATCGCGCGTGACTGGGCCGACCTGGAGGATCGTTGGTGGGTGGCCGCGTGGCCAGCCCTCCCATGCGAGGCCACTGCGGCGATGTGTGTGCGCACGCGCGCAGCTCACGCGTCGTGCGCCTTCAACCCTCGGCGCCTGGTGCGGGCGTCGCTCGGCCGCACGGATGCGCCGCTTCTGACGGCGTGGGCCTTGCACAACGCGGGCATCTTGCCTCTCGTCGAGTGGTTCGATGCGCTGCGGCTTCCCGTCGACGCCGAGGCATGGGCCGGTGCGCTGGCCGAGCTCCACCACCGTGCCTTTGTAAGCCAAAGGGACCTGGACGCCGGTGCCAACCCGTTTGCGAGCCTGCTCAAGCCGCTATGTGACGCCATCATGGGCATCGCATGCGAGCACATGACCCCGCATATGCCGCCGGCGCGGGTAGCGGCCGAGGCCACCTTGCACGCGTACCTCACATGCACACCGCGTGGCTCGTCGTGCGGCCATGGCAAGTCGGAGGCAGCCGCGCTGCGCCGCTGCTCGAGCCTGCTCCGTGAGGCGAGCGCGCTACCAGCCGCCGACGTGCACGCTCGGTTCGTAAGGGCATTGCTTGCGAGCTTGGTACGAACGGGCCGAGACGCGCACTTGGGCAGAGCAGAGGATAAGGATAAGGAGGAGGAGGAGGAGGAGGAGCGCACGGCGCAACTGCTCGCCGCGCTCAGCCAAGCCGCCACGTCCAGCGCGGACGCCGAAGTGTCCACCGCGGTGAACGTTCACACCGCTGTGTCCAGCGCGGACGCCGATGTGTCCACCGCTGTGGAGCCGTTCACATCAGCCGCAGCCGCCCGTCGCGAGTGCGTGGGCGCCTTGGCGAGCGTGCTCGGTGCTAGCGGCCTCGGTGCGGCGATGATCGACGCGTTGCTGTGCATACCACGTGGGCAGAGCGTTGAGCGAGGCACGCACAGCAGATGCATGCATGAGCGCTGGGTGCGCCTGGCGGTGTCCATGCGCGAGGCCGCACCTGCCGCGGCGGCGGTGCTCGCAAGGTCCCTGCTCGACGCAGCGCAGGAAGCCCTGTGCGCGAACGGCAGCGAGGCTGCGGGTGGGTCTGGCGCACTGCACGGCATGCCGCTTGCGGCACTCATCCTCATGGCGAGCCTCATCGCGAGGGAGCCCGAGGCGGCGCTTCTCCAGGCGCCTCCACCGCCCGAGGCAACGCACGGCGCCGCCGCTCCCCTCGCTGCCGCCGCTCTCGCCGCTGCCGCTTCTACCGCCGCTGCTACCGCCGCTGCTACCGACGACACGGCGGACGCGGCATGCGCGCATGTGGGCAGCCTCACGTATGCGGACTGGCTCGACGCTCTCGCTACCTCAGCAGCCCTCGGTGGCGGCAAGGGCGGCGGCGTAGGCAAGGGCGGCGGCGGCAAGGGCGGGCGTGCTGTTGGCCGTGCTGGTGCGGTTGGCGCGAGCGCGAAGCGCGCGGCGTGCCTGCGTCTGGTGCGCGCGATGAGCGCTCTCGTACCCGTGCAGAGTGCCCTCGAGCTGCGCACACATATCGCGCTCTGCCGCAACCTGCTGCCAGGCTGGCAGGCTACTGGCGTGGCGGGCGCGGGCGTGGAGCTTGCCGACTATCTACTGCTGTTGCGTACGCGGCTGGTCGACGTCGATGGGTCGGGCGCCGTGCCGGGCGCCGAGGCGGCGGTGGCCGAGCGTGCGGAGAAGCAGTTGGTGGACGAAGCAGCTCGCGAGATCGAGGCAGCTCTCGATCGAATGGAGCGCGACGGCGGCCTCAAGGCGAGCGCTGTGCCCGAGAACCTGAAGCGGCTTCGCTTCCTCAACGCGCGGCTGTGGATGCGGCACGTGACACCCCGCCTGCTCGCAAAGCCGCCACGCCACGAGACCTTCGAGCCCCGCCGCGTGCATCGGCAGCAGCTGCAATTGCGCCTTGTGGAGCTTCTTCGGGCTGCTCACATGCTGCCGCCCGCTCCGATCGGCGCGGGCGGCGGCGCGGCGGTGGCCAAGCGCGGCTTGCAGGCTGGATCTCTTCCGAGGCCCCTCGTGGGGATCGAAGGTGGTCCTGCAGCTAGCGACGACGCACTGGCCGACGTGGCCGTCTCGTTGCCGTTAGATTGGGCAGGATTGTTGGCTGCGCTCCCGAGGCTTGCAGCACGCGCCACCAGCGCACCATGGACGGCCATGTCGGCAGTCTCGCCCTTTGCGGCGGCGCTGAATGCGCTCGTGCCGGCCATGCGCCCGCCGCGGCGCGCTGGGGAAGCGGACGGGCGCGGTGCAGTCGATGCAGGGGCGCTGCCGGCGGGCGAGGCGCTCCGCTGTTGCGGCGGGCGCGTGAGCGCCGTACTGAGCACCGTGCTCGAGGCCTTTGCCCATTGCCTCGCCGAGGGTGGCCCTCTGAGCACGGATGCGCCCATGACGGCGCCTTCGACCGCGCTGTCGTGGGCCCCCGCGTTCGTGGAGGCGCTGCTGTGGAAGCCGCAGCAGGCGTGGCCGCAGCTGCACGGCGCGCTGTGGGGATGGGTGCGCCTCGCGATCGCCGGTGAGGCTGGCTGCCATGAACGCCCTCTAGCGTACCTGCTGCTCCTCCTCGGTTCAGCACAGCGTGCCGAGTGCGCGCAGAGCGGGCACGCCCCGCCCCCGTGCGCCCAATGCGACGCGCAGCTCACGGCCGTCTTCGGGCGCGCCGTGGCGGGCGCGCGCTGCGCGCGCGGCTGCCACGTGGATGCTCTGCTCTCGCTCTTACCCGTCGGGAGCCCGAGACAGCGCGCGTGGAGCATGCGATTGGGCGCGAGCTGCCTCGAGGCCGCATTCTTCCACTTTGATTGGGTCGACGTGGGCGCAGCGCCACCGGAGAGTTGGAGGTCGCATGCAGCGAGCGAGGGGGGTGCACGCGCCGTGGGGTTCGAGCCGCCTGCCACGCCAGCCGGCGGCGCCGCCGTCAGAGTTGGAGGCAGCAGCGTCACTTCGGCCCCTAGCCGCGCGCTGCTGCCCGCCGCAACGCTGCAGTTGCTGCAGTGGCTCAGCCGGAAAGAGGTGACTGAGCCGGCGGAGCAATCGGCGAGGGCCGAGCTACGTCGGTGCTTGGAGCTACCGGGGGGGCGCCTGCTGCTCGCTCAAGAGGCATGCCGCGTGCCCGACCGTGCAGTCCGCGCGTGGGAGGCGCTCGCGGGTGCAGAGCCAGTCGCCAGCTAGGAAGCGGGGCGTTGCTGAGGCACAGGCGCGGTCCGTCGCGCGGCAGGAACCAGGACAAGAGCGCGCCCGCAGCCCAATTAGTTCATAGTGCAAGTGGTCGAAAGACTGAAGTAGCCCGAGGCTCGAGGGGGGCTCGACGTTTTCGCATTTCGGTAATTTTGATTGTGACATATATCGGTGACAGCCGAGCCGAAGTACCAATTGGACGTTTTTTTAGTTTTACTCCGTACGAGTCTTAAGATTAAGTGGTCATAACCGAACGGTTTTGGTTATCGTATGATAACGCGAGTTTAAACTTTCGTTTAATCATCACGCGGCCCCTCCACGTCGTACACAGACGCGCTCTACTACAGCACGTAGCTACTTATAAGTTACCGTAGTACCTCTCAAGGTAGCGTAGCTCGCGCAGACGGCTAGCGAAGTCCGAAGATAAGCATATCGGCCATCGCTAGTTCTAGTAAAACACGCCCTCTCGCGCACACGTTCCATCGGTCACCTGCGCGAAGCTCCCTCTCTCTCTCTCTGCCTCGCCCCCCGAATCGCGTCCGCGAACCCCAACCCCGGTATCCCCCCCGGTCCCGCATCCGCCCGGTCGGAGACCCAGACCCGCACCCCCACGCCCCAGCCCCACGAGCGTCCGCGCGCTCGCGGTACATACGCATGCGAAATATCCATTGGATTCGTGGAGCAACATGGCGCGTGTCTCCAGTCTCAGACGCGCGCCGGCGTCGCTCCCGCTCCTGTGCGATCCGCGCCCTCCGCGCCCTCACCCCTCGATAGTAGCTGCCCGATCTCCCGAGCCGAGATCCCATCTACAGCGCGGTTGAATCCGCCCGCCAAATTCCGAGCCGCGAGCGCTGTGCCGCGCTCGGCTATCGGCTCTATCACCCCCATGTGGACCCTCATTGTAGACCCTCTTGGCTCTGTGGAGCCACTTTGCACATGGCTGTGCCACTTTCCACAGCACCTGTGCCCGGCCGCTCCTCCCCCGCCCCCCCTCCTGCTCCCCGCACACTTGGCGTGCCTGGGTACCTGGTTAGTGCCTGGTGTGCCTCACGCGTGCGCGCGCAAAATCCAACACGGCCGCTCGAAGATGCGAGAGAGCGTTCAAGAGAGCGCGACCTCATCACTTGTGACTTCGGCGGACCTCTCTGCATGCCAACATGCGTCCATCTGCCAGGATCTCTCTCACGCGCGAGTAAGCGCACTCTCAAGAGCACACTCGCGACAGAGCGAGAGCGCTCACATGCCGCGCCCGGTCGAGTACGACCACCACGACTCGTTGTAAAGGATCTCGAGCCGGCTCTTAAACCAGAAGCGAGTGGGTTCGGTCGGCTCGCGGTCAGCGTTCTCGTACGTGAAGCCCTGCACGGCCGGGTGCTTGGCTGCGAAGGCCTTTGCCTCTGCAAAGGTCATGATGGCCTCATGCACGTCGTGACCGGCGATGCACAGCCCGCGGTACAGGCCCTCGTGCAGCGGGCCTATGAGCGACTGCTCTTCGATAGGGACGGGCGACGACGGTTGCCCATCCTCTCGGAAGGCTTTGCGGATCCACACTTGCGAGACCCACTTGGTGTCGACCGCGGGCATGCCCGCGTGCAGCGCGTCCGTGTCGAGCTCACCGTTCAGGAAGCCCGGGAAGAAGATGAGCGCGGTCCCTTTATCGGGCTTGATCGAGAGGTCGAGCCGCTTGAAGTGCGTGCACCCCCCCTCGCTCACCTCGTTCAAGTACACGAGCACGGTGGCTACGCGCTGTCCACCCGCGGCGCAAAACGAGCGGCCCGCTTCGGTGTGTGGGTCGACGCCGTCGTAATGCTCCACGTAGCGCTGAGACGAGGCGTAGCGCGCGACCTGCGGCAGCTCCATGTGGCCGTACGGCTTGTTGGTCAGGTTGTGGATCTTCTTGAGCAGGATGGGGCACGGGTACACGTGCTTCGCCAGGTGGCACGTGAGCGAGGTGCGCCCTTTGGTCGCCTCGGAGCCTGCGGCCGCGTGCGTCTTGGAGCGCTGCAGCAAGGGACCCGCGGTCTCAATGAGCGCCTGGCACTCCTCGTCGGTCAAAAAGTCCTCCACGAGGTACACGGGAGGGCTGTCGTGCACTCGCTTGAGCCCTGCGAGTGCGAGAGGAGAGCGAGAGGGTGAGGAAAGCGAGGTCACGAGTATGATCACGAGTAGGTCACGAGAGTGAGAGTACATCAAAGATGAGCGGAGGAGCGCCGCGAGGAGTTCAGAGGAGTATCAGAGGAGCGACCGCGGTAAAGCGACCGGCACGATCGATGAGATGACGATGAGGGTCCACATGTGATCCCCTGTGCCACCCCCCAGCAGGCGGCGCTTACCAGGATAGTCCGCGTTGAGTTGAAGGAAAGTAAAGCCGTCCCTCACAGCCTCAGGCGGGTACTCGACCACGAGTGGCAGGTCGCAATGAGGCTGGCTTGGGCGGTCGCGGGGATGCGCAGACTTGGTGGGATTCGAGCCGGAGGCCGCACCACTTGGCCCAGCAGGAGCAGCCACGGCAGCGTAGGCGCGCCGCTGGCTTGGCAGCCGGGGTGGAGCCCTGGCGTGGTATTCCCCCTGTATCTTCTCATCTTGCTCCAAGAGGGCAACGTCGATGGTCATTGGCTCCGGCGACGACGTGTCAGGCTGACCATAGGCGGCAACGGGGCGCCCCGGCACGCTCCTGCGTACCGGGGTTCCGAGGCCTTTGGCCGATGAGTCCAGGAGTTGAAACGACGTCGCTGTTGAGGTGCGGGCCTTTACGCTGCTGTTCGCTGCTGCAGCTGGCAGTTTGGGAACTAGATTCTGCGCGCTGTTGCGGCTCGAGGGGAAGGACGAGGAGGGTGACGTTGCTGTTACACCCCTTTGGGATGCCACGGCCCCCGAAGCCACGCGCCGCGCCGCACACATGATACCGCCCGTGCCCCAACTCGTGGATTGATGGCACGAGCTCATGGGGCCGGCGGACGTGGACGCGGGGCCGGCCCCGCCGCTGAACTTGGGTGCGCCTGGGACCGCTCCCCCCGCACGCTTGCTCGGAGAGGAGACGCCCGGCATCGTACCTCCTCCGCAATGTCTGCCTGTGAGCCCGAACGCAGAGTGACGCGGCGTCCGCACACGTTTGTGCGTTGAGTCTGCACTTGAGACTCGCCACCGAAGACGCACGCAAAAAAGTCAAAAAAAGTCAATTTATTGCATGCAACTGTGAATCCCTCTTTCATGAGCTCCGGTTTGAGGTCAACAAGTGTTAGGCACTGGCGCACGCGCGCGCCGCGCGCGTAAACTTGGCTTGGTGAGGTTTCGTCACGGGTTCCTCGTTTCCAAAACGCGTCCAAAGTCGTCAAAGGGAAACTGCTGATTTTGCACAGTACGCTCGCATCGCGGTAGAACAGTCTCGCAAGCGCAGACCCTCCCGAAGGTGCTGCTCGCAAGGCGGAGGTCTTTCTTTGTGGCAGGTCTCCGCCGCATGTCAAGCTGGTGGAAGCCTGACGCGAGCCATCAGCAGGCGGCTCATCAGCCCCAGGCAGCATACAAGGGGCGCTCGCCAGCCCACCACGACGATGCGGACGCTGCGCTTGCAACTGCAAGGCTGGGTGGGGTGCCCGAGGCGCTGCCGCCAGTCCCCAAGCCTGCCGCCCCTTCTGGGCCGCAATACATGCCGCTCAATCTCTACTATCCAGGCCTGCAAAAGGTGTACGATAAGCCCCCGATCTACATCGTCGAGGATTTCCTGACGGAAGAGGAGTGCGAAACTCTCAAGGAAACTGCCAGGCCACTTCTGCAGCGCTCGAAAACGCACGCCATTGCAGGTAGCGAAGCAACCAAGGGGCGCACGAGTCTGACGTGCCACCTCGCCAAGAAGGCCCATCCATGCCCGCTCTTGCTCACCAAAATCCAGGCGCTCACTGGCAAGCCATGGGGCCATATGGAGCTGCCGCAGGTCGCGCGCTACACGGATAGCCAGCGCTACGTAGAGCACTACGACGGCGTTGACCCGCATACGGATGCCGGCCGGGCCTTCTGCGCCAACGGCGGGCAGCGCATATGCACCGTCCTGTGCTACCTCAACGACGTCCTCGACGGTGGCGCCACGGCCTTCCGGTGCGCTCGAGCCGCCGGACCTCCGATCTTCTCACTCCAAGCGGCTGCTCTTGCGGGCATCGTTGCTCACGATCTGCCATCTTTCCCCTGTGCGTCTTGCGCCCTGACAGGCGTGTCAAGTTCGAGGTCAGACCCAAAAAGGGCCGCGCGCTCATCTTCTTCCCGGGATTCATGAACGGCGAGCTCGACACGGACGCGCTGCACGCGGGCATGCCCGCGGTGGATACCAAGTGGGTCTCGCAAGTGTGGATCCGCCAGTCGTTCCGTGAGGATGGGCAGCCATCGACGCCAGTCCCCGAGAGCGAGCAGACGCTCATCGGGCCGCTGCACGAGGGCTTTTACCGCGGCTGCTGCCTCGCCGGCGACGATGTCTATGAGGCTGACATGACCATCGAGGAAGCGAAGGCGTACACGGCCGCACACGACCAGATCCTTGGGTTCACGTACAACACGGTGGCGAAGGACCCCAGGGACGAGCGCGGTAACCCGGCGAGGGTAAAAATTTGGTTCAAGTCGAAGTTGAACGTCCTTTACAACGAGACGTGGTGGAGCTACAGCGCTGGCAGGGGAATGGACTAACTGCTGGATATGGGCGCAAGCATCGTGTCAGGCAAGGTGCCGGCAAGACAAGATGCACTGTCCTGAGGGGATGGGGCGTGGGCTATAGCTGCGGCCCTCGCCCTGTGCGGCACGAAATCATCGCCGCGATGTAGCGGTTCTCCCATGTAGGATGGACGTTCGACGAGTGGGTAGCAGCTGCAGACAGTAGCACTAGCAGCGGACGGAGGCACTGTGTGCAGGCGGACGAGAGGCGGCGCTGCCGGATAGACAGATACGAGAGTCTCCGCGCCCACGTCTCGTCTCGCGCATGTGCACGAGCGCAAGAGTAAGAGAAAAGTATAAGACGGACGGACCCGACTGCGACGCGCGTCGATAAAAAGTCGCGCGCGGCGGGACCGTCGTCTCGGGTTACGGGTAGCTCGGGCGCCTGCGCGGCGGCAGTAGCCGGCACGGTCGCTCCTCCTGGTTGCAGGGTCCCGTGACGTCTGTGGTCCGGGTCTGAGGTCTGGCGAGCGGAGAAGTGTCTGCACTTTAGTCTTGTTTGTGGCCGCGCCGGGGGCTGATCGATTTCGCGACCTCTACACCACGCGCGCGCCGCGGGGCCGACCCACCGCCCAGCGGCCGCCCTCGCGGCTGACAGCTGCGTCACGACAGGACGGCCTGCAGGAGCCTGGAGCCGCCAGCACGCAATTACACAGCGCCAGGCAGCAAGCGCCAATCGAGAGCCATTTTGCCGGCATGCGAATGGGCGAGGTGACGCGTACTTTTTGCGTTTTGAGTCGCGTCGCGTCGCCGTTGGGGCGCCGTCGGCGTCCGTCGGCTCCTCAGTCATCTGCATCCTCACTCGTCACTGCATCACTGCTCACACCGTCGCGCAATCCGGAGCTCAAGGTCATACCCACGGGCGCCCCGACAGATCTGAACTTCGGCTTCCGTGTACTTCCTTCTCTGGCTGCCACGATCACTTCTGCTGCAAGTAGTTGCTCAGCAGATGATCGAGCTCTTCTTTCTCTTGGATGCCGGCCTCGAGCCTCTCGAGCCTCTTGAGACGCGCCTCAGCACTCGCGGCCATGCCTGTGCCCATGGAGGCCGAGGACGGCCGGGCCGAAGCTGAGGGAGGCCGAGGCAGCGCGCTCCCACTGTTGGGCGAGGGCGGCGCCCCGGGGGAGGCGAGGAGGATCCCTTCCATCCCGAGCTGCGCCTCGAGCTGCCGGAGCCACGCTGTCCTCTCCTCGACAGTGCGCTCGCCCGAATTTCCCAGCGTGCCGCTTGGTGTGGCGCCATGCGACCACTCCGTGTACGGTCGGTCCTTGGGCAAACCCATGGGACCCAAATCCGTCATTTCCCGTGACGGCGCGTCGCCCCTGCCACTCCCGGGTATCTCGCCCCTGCCCACGCCGTACCCGCCCTGAGAGCGCGGGCGCGCCACGGTCACGTCCACGGAGGCATCGCCGTGGTGCAGCGCGTGGAGGCGCGCCGCATACTCGGCCGCGCGCAGCTCCTGGTCGACGGCATGGCGCTCGAGCGCAGTGCCGGTGCTCTCGGCGACACTCCGACTGCTCTCGCGCGAGTCCATTTCCGCCCGCCGGCCCGTAACGACCTCAAGACGGCCGTTACTATACGAGGGAGGCGTTCCGTCGGAACGGAGCCATTCTGGCACCCCGTCCGTCTCATCCGCGAGCGGCACGAAGGCACTCTCCGCGTGCATTGACCCGCGCAGGCTATGGTAGCTCTCGTGCGCCTTTGAACTGCCGCCACCGCCGCCATTCCCACCGCCGCCACCGTGCGCATGGGCATTCCCACCGCCGCCGCCGCCGCCGTGGTCGTAGTCATGAATGTCGGCGAAGTTCGGAGCGGCTGCGAAGGCGACGCGGTGGGTAGACTCGGGAGAGCCCTCCGCCAACTGGAGTTGACGAAGCCGCTCCTCGGCGCGACGGACGAGCGTATCGAGCCCTGGCGTCCCCGGCAGCTCGGGGGCGGAGGTGGGACGGCCGGAAAAGGGTCCCGCAGAGGGCGGCCTGGAGCCCTCTCGCGAGTCCGGGCGTGACCTACCGGCTCCTCCTCCTCCGCCGCCGCCGCCGATCGCCCGGCGGCCTGCGCGCGCACCCTCGTCATAGTGAAGGCGCGCGTCGTCGAGCGCGTCCGCGGCGGCGAGGGAGCGCGTCAGTTCGTCGGCCTCCGGTACCGCCGGCAGCGCGTGCTTTCTCCCACCCTCCGAGAAGCCCAGGGTCGGCTGCAGCCCCAACCAGGAGGCAGTCGCCTGCGAGCGCAGGGCCTCTTTCTCGGCGCTCTCGGCCGCGAGGGAGCGGCGGAGCGTCTCCTCAGACGGGTAGAGCAATTCCGAGGCCCCGCGCAGCGAGGAGCGCAGATCCTCGGGTCCGCGCAAGGAGAGGTTCATATCATCCTCCAGCCGCGGTGCGGCCGGAGGGCGGGGCGGGGCCGGTAAGCCCACGCCTGGCTGCGCGTACCCCTGCCCCTCCTGCGCTCCATAGGTCGGGTGCACCAGAGGTGACCATCCGCGCTCGTCGCCGCCGATCATCGGCCCACCGATCGCGCCCGCAACCGCAGCCGTTGCCGCACCAGGCAGCCGCAGCCGCGCCAGAGCTGCCTCCACCTCGGGGGCAGGCACCGGCAGCTGCGCCCGTGGCGGCGCCTCGTAGGTGGGGTCGAGGTACGGCGTACGCAGTACCGACTCGGAGAGGGCGGAGTCGCAGCGGCGCTCACCCTCCGCGGGCGACGGCTTGGCGAGCTTCGATTTGAGCGCGATCTGCTCCGTGTGCAGCTGCTGGTACTGCCTGGCCATTGCGGCGCGAAGCTGCTCATTCTGCTGGCGCAACGCCTCCATCTGCTCGGCTTGCTCCGCCTGCGCCTGCAGTGCGAGGCTCTCCGCGCGCGCGAGCTGCTCCGCCTGCGCCCTCTGGATCTGCTGCTGCTGCTGTCGCATCTGCTCGAGCTCGCGTCGAGATTGATGCGAGAACAGCTCGAACTCACGCCGCGTCTCAGACGTGACCGCCGCCGGCGCACCGCCCGGCGCGCCGCTGCCCTCGGCCTCTGCGCCGCTCTCCATCCAGCCGTCGCCGCCGAGCACCCCCGCTTGGCTTCGGCTGGTGCGCCGCCCCTGCGGACCGCCGACGCCGTCTCGGAGCTCGTCCGCCACGGGGGGCGCCCTGCCCGCGCCGGCTGGCAGCAGCCCCTGCCGTTCACGCTGCTCCTTCTCCTCCATCTTGCGGTGGTACTCCACCGCCTGTTGCGCCATTCGCTCCTCATACGTCATGCACGTGGTGGGCGCGCCGTCTTGGGCACCGCCCGCGCCGCCCGCGCCGCCCGCGCCGCCGCCTCGTGGAGGAGACCTGGCGAGCCCGCCGGGTGCGGAGCCCTCAGCCGCATGACCGCCCGCCTTCTTGTCCATCTTGGACTTCTCCTTTCGCCGCTGCTCCTCCTTTTCGGCCTCGAACTGGACGCGCAGCTCCTCGCGCTCGCGCTCGAGCTTGGCGAGCTCTCGCAGCTCCTCCTCACGCTCGGCCTGCTGGCGGAGCTGCTTCTCGCGCCGCTTCTGCTCCACCTGCTCGGCGAGCGCGCGCTGCATCTCGGTCTGCTGCGCCGCGCGCGCCGCCAACTCCTCTGGCGGCGTCAGGTCGGTGATCTTAGCCTTCCACTGGCCAGGCCCGCCTACCGGGCTCGTCGGCCCGGCCGCACCCGCCGGCTCGGACGCGGCGTGCCCAAAGATGTCGTGAGTGGGGAAACGGTCTTGCTTGAAGCGCACCTTGTCCGCTTCCTTGCGTTGCTTCTCGAGCACCACCTGCTGCGCGAGCTCCTCGGCATAGCGCGCGCGCGCCGATTGCCGGTCGCCACCTTCCTTATCGTGTCGATCTTGCTCCGACTCGAAAGCGTACCCTCCGCCCTGGCGTGTCTTCTCTTTGAGGCCTTTCTCTCTCATCTGGTGCTCAAGTGCGGCTGCGTATTCCTGCTGCTCCTGATGCCGCTTGCGCACCTGCTGCTCGCGCTCGCCGCCACCGCCGCTTAGAATGTCACCGCCGCCGCCGCCGCCGCCGCCGAAGATGTCGCCTCCGCCGCGTACGAATTCGCCGCGCCGCAAGCCTCCTTGGCGCTCCTCTTGGCGCTCATGCATCTGCTGGTGGAGGTCTTGCGCATATTCCTGCTGCTGACGACGGCGTGCGTCCCCTTGAGGACCGCCGCCGCCACCACCAAACACGTCGCCGCCACCACCACCACCATCGCCGCCGCCGCCGCCGCCGCCACTTCCCCTGCGCTGCTCGCGGCTCTCCTTATCTCGCCGCTCGCGTTCAAGCCTCTGCTGCTCGAGTGCCTGCGCGTACTCCATCTGCTGCCGCCGCTTGGCGTCGATGGGATCGCCGCCGCCTCCGCCTCCGCCAAAGACGTCACCCCCGACGTCACGCTCCTGCACGGCGCCGCGGCGCAGCAGTGCGCCATGGCCCTCGCGCGCTTGCTTAGCCGCCACCTGTTCCTCGAGCGCATGCGCATATTCCTGCTGTTGCCGCTTGCGCAACTGCTGCTCGCGCTCGCCGCCGCCGCCGCTCAAAATATCGCCGCCGCCGCCGCCGCCGCCGCCGCCGCCGCCGCCGCCGCCGCCGCCGCCGGCGCGATCCCCACCGCTGCCGCGCCGCCCCTGGGCTTGGCGCTCGTACACCTGCTGTTCCAGAGCTAGAGCATACTCTTGCTGCTGCCGCCGCTTGGCGTCCGCCGCTGCGCCGCCGCCACCAAACACGTCGCCGCCGCGGCCGCCCGGCGATCCAAAGCCGTCGTCGCGCCGCCCCTGCGCCGCCGCCTGCTGCCGCTGCTGCACCTGCTTCTCGAGCGCTTGCGCATACTCCTGCTGCTGCTGTCGACGCGTGGCGTCCGCCCCCGAGCCGCCGCCACCAAACACATCGCCGCCACCACCACCAGCATCGCCGCCGCCGCCGCCACTTCCCCTGCGCTGCTCGCGGCTCTCCTTATCACGCCGCTCGCGTTCAAGCCTCTGCTGCTCGAGTGCCTGCCCGTACTCCATCTGCTGCCGCCGCTTGGCGTCGATGGGATCGCCCAACGCTTGCGGTGTCGCAAGTGGCGGCGCGTACTGCTGCGGCGGCGGCGCGTACTGCTGCGGCGGCGCGTACTGCTGCGGCGGCGGCGCGTACTGCTGCGGCGGCGGCGCGTACTGCTGCGGCGGCGGCGCGTACTGCTGCGGCGGCGGCGCGTACTGCTGCTGCGGCGGCGCGTACTGCTGCTGCTGCGGCGGCGGCGGCTGCTGCTGCTGCTGCGGCGGCGGCGGCGGCGGCGGCCGCGGCTGTGTGGAGCGCAGCCGCTGGCGTCCAAACTTTTGATCGCCAAGCGAGTGGAGTTGGTCCAGCTCCGAAGGCGGGGGCGGAGGGCCTTGGTCGGCCGTCGGCATCTCGTTAAGTGCATCGCCGAAGCCGCCGAAGCCGCCACGCTGCGTGCGGCCAAAGTCGGGTGGCCCCGGCGGCGGTGGTGGCCCCAGGTGTCCTTGACTCAAGGGAAGTTGGAACTGCCCTTGGCGCACAGCCTCGGCGTGCGCATCTGCGACGGCGCGTGGGTCGCCCCGCGGCCCGTCAGGCTCGAAGCGACCACCGCCGGGCGCGCGCGACCCCACAACCCTCGGCTCGGGCGGCGGTTCCTGTCCGCCGGCAGCCTTGCGCTCGCGCTCGATGCGCTTCTTCTCCCACATCTCATCGCGCTTGGATTTGGCCGTCGCAGCAGGCGCAGCGGCAGGGACCGGTCTATTGAGTGCCGCCGCGTTGGCGGCCGCGCCGGAAAACAGGTCGGGCGCAAACAGGCGGTTGCCGCCACCAGCCATGGGCGAGGACGGCGCCTGCCCACCCCGAGGAGGGAGAGGCGGATCGCCTCGAGGGCGCGGCGGAGGTGCTGGCGCGCCGCGCTGAACCATAGGCGGGCCAACTGGCCCGCCGCCCAGTGACAACTCGCTTGGATCCAGGCCGATGGCCCGAGCCTCAGCGAGCAATCTGCTTTCCTGTTCGCGCACGTAGGAGTCGTCAGCGTTGTTTTGACGCATGTGCTTGAGGTTATCAGCCTTATCGCGGAGTAGCTGCTGCTGCTGTTGCCGCCGCTTGGCTTGCACCTGCTGATCGAGGTCGGCAGTGTAGGACGCCATCAGGCGGCGGGCGGGAGAATTCCGCGCCTGGACAGTTGGCGCTCTCGTGTGAGAGCTTGCGCCAGTGGACGCGTGAATGTTAACACGACAAACACTACCGGTACGGGATGTTACTGACGCGTGTGAAAGTTAACACGACAGACGCGACAACCGGTGCTACGGTTATGTTACAGCCCGCTCAGAATACAATTGTAGTACAAGTATTGTACGCCTTACACGACCCCATAGAAACGGAGCATGCGCTCGCGCTGGCCGCTGCCGCTGGCGGCGTTGAGGAACATGTTGAGTCCTTCGATTCTGATCGCGATTTTGTAGTCGTCCTGCTGTGTCGATGCATGTGTTCGTTTTTTGCGCGTGAAATGCGCAAGGAAATGCGAACAGCTTAGTCGCTTCAGCATTGTCTTCAGCCAATGGTTAGTTGGTTACCGGTACGTGTGTGTCCCGGGCTCCCGGCTGCCCCCGGTGTCTTTTTGCCGGAACATGTATCTCGTGTGTCCGGCTCCCCCGGTGTGCTTGCCCCGGTGTTTTTGAACCGGTACCGTACATGTACAATTGTAGTGAGCGCGGGGGGACCGCGACGAAACTGACTGACTGGTACCGGTAAAAAGACACCGGGGGGAGCCGGGACACACACGGGACACGCGTAGCACCGGCTGTTGCGTCTTTCGTGTTAACGTTCACGCGGACGCACAGTATTCATATCCAAAACGGTACCGTACTGTTCGTCTTTAGAAATCACATCTTCGACTCGCAATACCGGCATTTGATCATGGGCTTCGACCCGGCCACGGGCGTCTGGCTCGGGAGGTGCCTTCACGCGGAGTGGCTTGGAATTGATGTGGAGACTTGCTGCCTGTCGCTCAACATTGCGCCCTCCATGTATTCCATGTTCTTCATGTGCATAATCATCGGCTGCGCCTCGTGGGCTTGGCTCGCCTTCTTTCTGCTGACGGGTCCGACCATGTTTGTGTTCATCATCTACGTCGCCGTGGCCGACAGCGAGCCATGCCTGTCGATCGGGTTGACTGTCCAAGCCCTCTCCATCTGCCTCGCCATGGTCGCGCTTGCGCATCGATGCTGCAGCTTCCAGCGCCACGGGGCACAAGCGGCTGAAGGCATGGACCCAGTGGACCCACCTCGCTTTGCGGACGTTCTAACGGACGCAGTTGCCGAAGTTCTCACGCCGCGCGGAGGTCAGCGCTCATCGCGTTCGGAGCAGCCGCTTGGGCTTGGGGCGCCACGGCTGACGCCCCGTGGCACATTTCGGACGGTGTCGTCGTCCGCGCTCACGCCTCGTGGCGATGGCTGCTACGCCCCTCGCGGCGGCGGTGGCTTGAGCACGCCACGTGAGAGCCATGGCGCCGTCTCGTACCGTGCGCAGGTGCAGCAGCCACAACCACTCCCGCCAGCCGTGTTTTCGCCGCCGTATGCTTCTGCGAGCCATCGTAGCCCCCCGAGCCATCGGGAGGCGGCAAGCATGCAGAGCCATCGGGAGGCGGCAAGCATGCAGAGCCATCGGGAGGCGGCATGGATGCAGAGCCATCGGGAGGCGGCATGGATGCAGGGGCAGTACGTGCAGGCCCAAGGCCAGTACGTGCAGGGTCATCCAGTTCCGCTATCTGCGCAGACATCGCCCGGCCAGCTGGTGGAGACGGAGATGTTGCAGGTGCAGTTGCAGATGCAGATGGCGCAGCAGCACGCGCTGCATGAGTCGATCCAGCGCACGGCGATCATGCTCGAGACGGCGCGTGAGCAAGAGAGCCACCGGGGCATGGCCAGCCACCGGGGGGGCATGGAGCCATCCTGGCCGTCGCCCCATGCTCAGCAATACGTGCCGCACCCCGCGGCTATGTACCCCAAGGAACATTACGCCTCGCCCGACCTGGCGAACACTTGGATGCAGAACGCCCACTTGCCACCAGCGGCCGCGTACGCCGTGCAAGGCATAGGCTGGGACGCGCTCAAGGGTGGCGGGGCCAATGATGATGACGGGGACGTTGATTTTGACGAGCTTCGACGTGAAGCTCGTAAAAGCTCGTCGGGCAAGCACGCGTCAGGAGCCCCGTCTGAAAGCGGATACACATCAGCTTGATTTCGACGAGCTTCGGAACGATGTGGCGTGCCCTTCGCGCGAGAGCCTCTCCGGGAGAGCGACCGCGAAGCGCGATACTGTGCTGATCGACGCGCCACCCAACACGCAGCAGCGACCCGACCTACAGCAGGCCGCCGCGGAGGTGGAGGTGAGCTCTCCCACGCTCTCCCCCCGCGAGACGAGGAAACGAAAGGTTACGAATATCAGGATGGTAGTCAGTAAGTTATACTCACTTAAATCAGTCCTCACTCCACCGAGCACACGGTGCACCCTGCACCGTCCCTTCACGGAAGCAACCTGGGGGCGGGGGGGGATGGGTCAGATGTGGGAGACGAGGACGATATGATATGTGACCAAGCTAACGTTAGTCGAAACACAAGTATCTATACAAACGCAATCGGGTGCTGGTTGCTTGCGGTGCTATAAACACGCATGCACCGGCATGCATCCTTTGCTTCCTTCGAAAAGCATCTCAGTTTCGTCTTTCGTGACGCGAGAGTGAGGACCAGTGGCAGGCGGAGAAGGAAGTTCATCGTAAAGCCGATGGACGCCGTCTGCCTGCCTTCACCATGCAGGGCATTGCGTGCCAACTCGGACTACCCCTTGCCATGTGAGAACAGCTCATTCACGCCATTTGCATTTCCAGTAGGCTTGCAGTACCGCCATCCTGATCTTGCACCCTGCCCAGCGCCGGGAGAGTTAGGTGTGCACAATGCGTGGCTTCCCGTGACACATACATGTCCAGCAGGTTCAAAAGGGGCGCGCGGCCTCTGGATGTACTACGCACGAGGATGCAGTGACATGCTCTGGAATGTGGGACGCACGCTCTTTGCCAGGAATCGCTGCCATGCGGCGCTTCTCTTGGAGCAACTCGATCGTGCTGGCTGCAACGAACGGGAGGCTGCGAGACGCGCAGCAGCAGGCATGTCACTACGAAACTTCCCCGAACTTAACTTGGTACGTTTCCGTGCTGGCAGCTGGCTCGGCATGCATAACGCGAGCATGGCCGAGCTTCTCAACGAGTGTGCGCGTGGCATGTTTGGCAACTGCTCTGGATCTACTTGGAACCCGAACGATGGCACGCTCAACATGTGCACGTGCATGACCCAATCCATCCACGGCCGGGCACGTCCCTGGCGTATGTCGAGCAGGCGACGAGCGTTGGTGCTCAGCGCCCTGGCGGGCTCCGACGCGCTCGGCCCTCGAATTGGGACTTTGCTTCGGAAGCACTCGTTTGACTCATTGCAGCTCTGGCAGCAGCCGCAAGGTGGTGGCTCGCTCTTCTGGACGACGGAACTTTGGGATGTTCGGGAGCTTCAGATGAAGACTCCGGCGCTGGAGACGCACCTGGGCTCAAAGTCACTCGACGGGCGCGCCAAGCTCGCCCGCCACTTCGCTGACGATGGGTCCTCATCTGAGACGTGCAAACCGACCCCTCGCTTTGTCGAGTGCATGGCATGCGCTCACTCTTCCCTCGCGACCGCCTGCGATTATGAGATTGCGGCATTCAATGAAAGCATACTGGTGACACAGGCGTGGGAAGTTGCGAAAATGAACAACAGTCGGCTGTTGTTGCGGACCCGCATGTCTCGACTGGAGCAAGCCGTCATCACCTACGCCAGCCAGGTACTGCCTCATAAGAGCGCACAGAGTCACCCCACCGCTGGCACGAGCCGGAAATGGGAGCTCGTGAGGAAGCTTATTAACGCCGCAACGACCAACGTTGCAACCGCACCGACGAAGTAGGACCCAGTGAGATTTACGTTATCTGTGAACGACCTAATTGCGTCGACATGTGTACATCCTACTTCCTACAACCTAATATACAGGAGTACGTATTCTTGTGAGGCGAGGGTTTGGGATAGCAGTCAACTCGTTTTCGACTTGACAAATCAATCACATTTTTTCTCGAGGACCGGACCCGTTAGCGGCCACTCTGTGGGATACACCGTTTCCTCTACTCCATAATGCATAAAATCTCGACGAGTAGCGTTTCTTACGGCGTACTCAAAAGAGAATACTCAAGAGAGAGCTCCTGCTCCGCTGACCACGTAGCGAGGAGAGCGCCTGGTCGCCACCGCCGGCGGCCTCGGCCTCGGTGACACGCGACCAGAGAGCAAGTGCGAGGATGGCTCGCGCGACGCTCGCTTCGCTACCGTCGCCGAGGGAGGAGGGCGGCGAGGGCGAAGAGCGTGGCGAGAACGTCGAAGGTAGCGAAGGTGGCGAGGGTGGCGCACCCTCGCTGCGAAGGTAGGCAGCGAGCTCGACAGCCTTGGCAGCCTCCCACCGGTTCCATGCAGCCCCGTCCTCGAGCTCAGCCGGTAAACCACTCGTCGCGAGCCACAGGGCATGGTCGAGCCTCGCCTTGCCGAGCCGCGTGTCGAGGCGGGCGTGCATCGCGTGCAAGCTGCTCTGGACCTCCGTGAGCATCTCTGCCGCGCGCTCTGACGGAGAAGGCTCTGGCTCAGGCGAGGACGCCGCCGGCCGCTGCGCCGGAGCCGAAGCCCACGCCTTTCCTCCAAGCCCGAGCAACGACAGACCTCGCTCAGCTAGGAGAGCGAGGCCAAGGAGCGAGAAGGCGCCGCTGCCCACCGTCGCCGTCGCCTCGGGCTCGGCCGCGCTATCATTGCCCGCCAACTCCGCCGCCGCGCGCACAGCCGCCCGCATCGCAGCCGCGTCATCCGAGTCAGCCTCGAGCCTCGCAAAGAAGCTCGCGGGCGGCGGTTGTTCCGGCTCGAGCTGTTCCAGTACGGGGCGCAGAGCCGGGTGCTCGAGCACCTCGTGTGCAGAGATGCGCACCTTCGGGTCGAGTGTGAGCAGCCGGCTGAGCAGCTCGCGCACGCCCGATGAGCACGCGCCCTCGGGCGGCGGCGCGTATTGCGCCTTGCAGATGCGCTCGAGCACAAGCCCCATCGACTCTGCGTAAAAGGCGGGCGCGAGGCAGATGATCTCGTAGAGGACGCAGCCGAGTGACCACAGGTCGCTCGCGCTCCCGTACGGCTGGTGCAGGCAGATCTCGGGCGACATGTAGAAGGGCGAGCCCACGCGCGAGGTGATCGCTTCTTGCTCGACGGTCAGGCGCGCGAGCCCAAAGTCGCCTAGCTTGAGCGTGCGGTCGGCCGTGACGAAGATGTTAGAAGTCTTGACGTCGCGGTGCAGGATGTGCTGCTTGTGCAGATGCGAGAGCGCAAGGCACAGCTGCGCCAACCACGCGAGCACCTGCGCCTCCGGCACATGCTCGCCACGCCGCCGCAGCTCGATGAGCAGCGAGTGCAGATCGCCTTGATCGCAGTACTCGGTCACCATGCCCAACTGACCGGGCGACGGTCTCAGCATCTCCACGACGGGGATGATGAACGGATGCTTTTGCGACGTGAGCAGCAGCACCTCCTGAGGCTCGTCGAGAGCGGCGGCGTCCAACTCGCGGTCTAAGTGCAGCTCCTTGAGCACATACAGCCGGCTGGAGTCGCCCGAGACGCGCCGCACGAGCCACACGGTTGCCGTCGTCGCCTGGCTGATGCGGCGAATGCACCGGTATTGGGACTCGGCCCAGGCAGGGAAGGGGTTGCCGGATGGAGTTGCCGATACGGCTCGCATTGTGCACCCTTTCTCCGTTTTCCCACAGTGTGAGGACGCTCGGCGTGTGTGTCCCCCCATTCACCTTGGGTTGCGTGTGACCCGGCGTAATTCGTCGATCTTCACGGCGGAATTCGGCGGAATTCGATCACGAATCGTCACAAACCTCGTCCACTTTGTTGCGTGCGTGATGTGGGTGCGTACATGGCAGAACAGCTCGTGTACAACAAATCTGCTCTCATGCTTGAGCTGCGTGACCTGCATAAGGACGACTCTGACACGGAGGCAGACTCCCTTGTCTCCTCTTTCTCAAACGCACTGAGCGTCGCCGATGAAGCTGGACCAAGTGCTCTAACAGCACCACCAGCCAAGGTGCACGAGCTCGAGGTCGGCGCCGAAAAGGTGCGGCAGGAGCTCGCTGTGCAGCAGCGCATGCTGGCGCCCACGTCTTGCGAGTCGGTCTTTGCCACGGCACTGCATCAGGCGCTCAGTGACGGCGGTAGGCAGAATCTCAAGAGCTTGCAGGAGCTCCGTGAATATGCCCAGCGAGAGGCCGAGGCGCACCCTGAGCGCTGGACGAGCCCGCACGCCGCACGCGAGATCGATCGCATCGCGGCAGAGCGCATTGCAGCAATCCAGACTGCGACAGAGCGCGTGTACACCGGCATGGTGCGGTCCGCGGTACCCACACACGGCACGGCGGCGCTCGAGGCGATGGCGGCGTGCCGTCAACTGCGGGAGGTGGTCGTGCTTCCGGACGATGTGGTTGCGCGCCTCGAGGAGGCGTACGAGCAATCGGCAATCGTCGTGCTGCAGGCCGTGCTGAGCATGCTGAATGGGCACCTCAAGTCAGCGCTCACGCCGACCTCGCTTCTGGGCGCATGGGACCCTCGTTGGCTGCGTGGCACGCTCAGCGCTGAGTACCTCCACCGGCTGCGTCAGCTCGTGCAAGTGGCCGAACGGGCGGTGGGATTGGCGAACGTGACCAAGCACCGACTGGCGGAGGCGACACAGCTGCGGACCGCGGTGGACGACCGGCTGCGGGCTGTGAACAGCCTTCTGAGGCAAGCCGCCGAGGACGGCACCTATGTGAGCGCGCTGCGGGGGCGCTGCCGGCGTGTGCAGCTGCCGCAGCCTGAGGAATGGTTGAGGAGAGACGGCACCGGAGGCGCGGGCGGCAGCAATGGTGATCGCGACAGCGGCGAGACCATCGCGCTAGAGACTATCGTCGCCTTCGCCGAGCGCTTCGAGCAGGCGGCGCAGCATGCCCGCGACGTGCACCGGCGCGAGCTGGACCAGCTCCGATCGAGCTGGTCCACCGCTTCGAGCAGCGCGGGCGCTCAGATCCTCGGGGAGCGTGAGCAGCTGCATCGGCGCATCGCCTCTCTCGAGGCGGCGAACGCGCAGCAGAGCTCAGAGATCTCTCGCCTCACCGAGCTACTCACCGCCGCGCGTGTACCCTTCTCGCCGCCTCATGGGCATCGGACACCGGGGAGTCCGGGTGGCGCCTTGGGCGGGGGAGCGTAAGCACTTCCAGCGCCCTTCGGCATCGCGCATGTGGCAAGGTCAAGGGAGGGTCGAGGCAACACCAACTGGCGTCTGCTCTCTTGCTGCTTTAACCCACAGCGCACAGAGTAGAAGACTGAGCGTGGAGAGTGTGTCTGACGAGTTCGAGGAGGACCGCCGGTTCGAAGGACCGGACGTCGTATGTGCTCGCGTGCGCAGTGGGCACTTAACGTATGTCGCACTCGAATGTTGCACACGCTTCACACGATACCCTTCACAGATCCACCTCCCGAACACAATCACCGCGATCGCACCGTCAACTTACGTTAAGTCAGTCGCTGAACTACTACCTGAACGCTCGAGAGCTGCCGATCACGATCGTGTTTACCGCTCTACCCCCAAGGCTCCCTCCAGTAACGCTCGACGCATGTCAATCGGCTGCATGCAGGTCGGGCACACTGTCCTGATTCTGATCCACGTGGCGGCACAGTCCGCGTGAAACTGGTGACCACAGCGTAGGGTTGAGACGGGCCTTGGCGGGGGCTTAGGGCTGGGTGTGACGGGCGCGGGCGAGATCGCGGGCGCAGGCGTGGGAGCCGGCTCCCAGGGCCATCGAATGTAGGACGACGCGGGTGCAGCCGGAGCGGAGCCTGGTGCTGTGGTCGCCGCCTTATCTCGCTCGAGCTCGCGCTGGAGCTCGTCGCGCCTGCGCGTCTGCCTCTCAAGCGTGACGCCGAGGCTCGTCATACGCTGGGTCGCGGTCGCTGCTTTTGCCACGTCAGTGGCCTGTTTCGTCAGCTGCTCCGCCACTGCGTGGAGCGCCTTCTGCTTCTGTGCCCCCGCCCCGAGTAGGTTCCACTTCTGGTTCGCCTTGTCGGCCTGCTTCTGGGCCAGCTCAAGCGCTTGCTTATCCTGCTCGACGATCCGCTTGAGCTCCGCATCCTGCGCCTTGGCAGCTTGTACCTCCCTCTCGAGATCATGCACCTCCCTCTCGAGATCATGCACCTCCCTCTCGAGATCATGCACCTTCCGAAGGGCCTCCTCGAGCTTCTCACGGCACGTGTGTGTGTCTTTCAAGCCCACCGGCGAGGTTGCGGGCACCTCCGCCACGTCGTCCTCATCCTCCCTGAGCGCCTCTTGGCAGATGGCACAGGTTTCCGTCTCATAGACCCTCTCAGGCTCCGGTGCCGCTGCAAGCGCGGCGGCGAGGCGGGCGGTGCCCTGGGGCTGCCTTTTGAGATTGCGGAGGGTTTCTTGCACCGCAGCCTGCTCTTGCCGTGCTCGGTGCGAGGCTTGTGCTGCGAAGTAGAGATAGGCGCCCAGAAGCAGCGCGGCGACGGGCAGCAGCCGTGCGGAGCCTCGCTCGAAGATGAGGACCACGCCGGCTTCGACCGCAGCGAGCGCTCGGGGCGGTGGCAGGATGGGCGATGCCTTGACGATGATGACGAAGAGGAGCCAGATGGCGAGGCTGAACGCAGGCTGCGCATGCAGCTGGCCGGCGGAGGTGAAGGATGCTTCGAGGGCCGCCATCTGTTCCTCGGCAGCGGCCAGTACGCCTCGAGTGACACTTGCCGCCACAGATGGCACGACCGGCAATGGACCGGCAATGAACGCCGCCGTGAGGCGGACAACGGCCGCAGCCCTTGTCGACACGTGCGTCAGCTGAGATGTCACCACGGCCAGCGAGGGAAAGGCAGCCACCGAGCCCACTAGTGGCGCCCAAATGCCCGATCGATGGATGGCGTAGGCAGCCGTAGCCAAGAGTGCACTGAGGAACAGTGACGCCATCGGCGAGTGCCAAATCACTTGCAGCGGGTGGAGCACCAGACGATCGAAGACAAGGAAGACAACGCTCATCACATGCCGAAGCAGCGACGTCGCCAAATGGAAGACCACGCCAAAGACGCGGTGCAGTAAGCCCAATGCGCCCAGGACGGTGTGACGAACCAGCTGGCGCAGCGTGTGGAGCCGCTCGCTCACGAAGCGGGCGAGCAGGACGAGTATTTTCGACGCTGCCGGGCCAATCGTCCCAAGTAGCGAGCTGACGCCGAGGTCAACGTTCCGGATGCCCCACGCTCCCCACGCCTGTAGCCGAGGCCTGCCGAGCGAGTAGCCGGCAAGCAGGAGGCCGACGGAGCCTGTAGCCCATGCACCCAAGGCCGAAGAGAGCACGATGAGCGCCGGAGTGAGCGCCGGGCTCCTCGCACCGATTACGCCAGCGCTCTGGAGAGGCCGATGGCCAGTTGCGATCAACTCGAGAGCCGCCGCACGTGTGAAGAGGGCCGCACTCATTAGGGCGAAGCCACAGCTGAGCAATGGCCAGTGTCGCGCGGCCATCATGGCGAGGGGCTTGAGCACTGTGTGAGCCAAGGGCACAAGCAGCCCGTCGCGAATGGCGCGCGCGAGGGGCACGAGCACGTGCACGCGCAGCCGCCTCGCAGCCGCTACGCAGGCGCCGCCCACGCGATCGAGCCAACGCCGCACCGCCCGAATGCAGATCATGGCCACGCTCGTACCTTGCCGAGCGACCATGCGGATGCCGCGCCGCAGAGTCTGCAGACCGCTCGCGAACCAACGCCAGACGGCACGGCCGACGCTGGCCAGCACGCGGTAGCACGCGCCGCCCGCAGCGCAACACAGCCGAGTGGCAGGTCGAATGAGCACCCTCCACATGGCGCTCGAGACGGCGCGCCTGTACGCATGCATCGCGTCCCACAGCCGCAGCAGCACGCTCTGCAACGCGTGGATCACCACGCGCAAGAGACCGAGGCCGTGGCTGGCGGCGGCACGAGCGCGCTCCGAAGCAGCAGCCACCGCGCGGATGCAGAAGGCCTTTGCAGCCTTCGCTACCAGCACCTCGGAGTGCCAGCAGACGGTAGACCCTGCGAGCAGCACGACCGCGCCGATGGCGCCCTCAAACAAGCGTGCAAAGAGCGTGTCATGCTCCTCACTGAGTGCGGGGTACTCTGCAGGTCCGCAGCAGATTGGTGGCTCTCGGAGGGCAAGTCGCAGGAGGAGGTGCCCTAGAGCTACTGGGCAGATCCCATCCCGGACCAAGTGCACGCTCGCGGCTGGCGGCGTGAAGATCAGACGGCGCAGCGCCTGTAGTGGCGCACTGAAAGGGAGACGCGCCACGCAGATGAGCGGGACCGGCCTGCCGTGGACAAGGAGCAGGTCGCGTAGGAACAGCTCTGTGCTGCCAGCTGCGCACATGAGGGCACAGAGCGTCCGGGCGAAGCTGGCCGCGCATGTGGCCCCATACAGCGACAAGACGCGCACGAAGAGGCGCAGCGGTAGAGGGCTCCAGCACAGCGCCACGCCGATCTGGCTACCAGCGCTGGCACACTCTGCGACCAGGGCCGCCGGAGCAGGCCACGCGGCGCCGAGCTCGGCGTGCAGCCCAGCGCCCGCGAGGGCGCCCAGGAGCACGCCAGCGAGCGTGCGCCATCGACGGCTCGAGAGACGAGCGAGCGAGCCCGTGGGCGCAACGACGCACCTGATCGCGACGCGCTGGAGCACTGGCGCCAAGAAGAGCATCTTCCGGTACACGACACGCAGCACGTTGGCGGCAAGGCGGATCGGTGCACTGACCCACGAGAGCAACGGCCCGCTGCCTGTGGCGACACCGAGGAGCCAAAGAGAGAGCCAAGCACTGAGCGCGCTGGCAACCTTTACGGCGAGGAGGCAGCGCCGATGCAGATGTGGGCACTCGTCCGAAACCATCGCGTGGCCAGTACTCAGCGTGCGGTTGAAAAGACGAGCGAGCATGTGCCCGACTTGGAGCGCGGGACGGCGGGCCTCCGCCTCCTCCTGCTGCCAGCCATGCAGCTGCTGCGCCGTCGCACAGAGCGCAAGCGCGACGAGCGCGCCGACGCCCGCGCCCACGAGCAGCGCAGCGGAGGCCATGCTGCCAACCGCTTGGCTACGCGAGATCAGCTCGGTGGGACTCGGACCCCGTGCTACAAGCAATGCGAGCCATATGAGTGGCGCGCCGCTCGGGACGACATGGGCCGTGAAGCGTAGGTACTGCGCCGTCTGCGCTGCATATGCCAGCCATGCATCTTCGGCAATGGCTGCGGCCATAGCCACAAGAGATAGCGTGGCGAGTGGTCGAATGGCACGCTGGAGCCGAGGCGCTAGTGCGCGCATGCCGGCGAGCACCGGTCGCAGCACGACCCCGAGCACGGGCCAGGAGACGGAGATGAGCGAGACCATGGCGACCAGGCCCGAGAGGACTAGAACCGGCCACGCGTCACGAGCAAAGGTACCTTGCGGACCAAACCACACGAGCGCGTCGTGAGAGGCGGCTCTCAGAGCCGAGGGCACCTCGGCTGCCGCGCCGAGCGCTTCTCGGAGCTTCGATTGCTTGTCAGTCGTGCTCGTCTTTCCTGGACCCACGATGCGGAGAATACATGCCATGAAGCATGATGGCGGTAATGTTGGTGGTGATGGTGGTGGAAGTGGAGGAGGAGGCAGACGAGGCGCAGAGGGAGCCGAAGCCATACTGTAGGAAGGCGTCGTTTGCTCGGCTTCCAAATCCGATCGGAACACAACACTCAAGATGGCCACACAGGTGGTCAGGAGAGCACTCCTGCCGAATGGCATTTGTGATGCTCTGAGAGCACCCCCAAGCAAGAAGAGCGGAATGATGCGCAAGCTCAAGATCCACACGATTCCTAGTAGTCCTGCTACGATCAGAGCGAGTACCAAGAGAAGTACCACGGTGGCTCGCGACGGAAGCCAGTTGACTGCCCTCATAAAGGACCAGGGCACCAGTGTGGCCGGCCCGGGCGAAGTCGAGCGCAGGGCGTGCGCGAGCGTGAATTCATACCTTGAATTCATACATATACCGGTAGCTGTGAATCACACCGCGTCCGGCTCCGCGAGTTATAAGGAAGTAAACAGTATAAGAATCGTGGCGTTCAAGATGAAGACGTAACACCATTTTCTGGGGTTTTGCATGCTAATCGTCGAAAGAGAGGGGCGGACACGCGTATGAAAAAATTGAAAATGAATACGCTTGTGAGGCGTCTTGGTTGTCACATCATCAGCTCAGAAAAAGCAGCTCGGCCATGCGAGATGCATTCTTTCTCACCGCATACGGCTTTAGCCGCTTAAATAAGTTTACATGTCATGACATGTACTCGCTTTTACGGTTAAAGGCGAAAAGCTGTACACGCGCTCACGTGTATACAGTCTTGGAGGAGCGGGCCTTGTTCGTAGTTCATTCCTTATCCTTTGTTATACAGCCGGTCAGTATTCAACCTAGGTGCCTTCAACTAGGGGTACCTCTCGTGCACTCGTCTTCTCATGTACGAGGGTCAAGAAGCGGTTAAACGGGGGGGGCGGATACGTATCGGCTAGAAGTCGCTGGATGGCTCAGATACTGCGTTATTTACTGGAGATCATACAACATGGAGAGACGCATTGCAGAAGTGGAAGTAGACCTCCCCAAACACTTCCACGTGGTCATATGGTCCTAGCACCCCGGTCTTGGTCTTGTTGCGAGCCGCTAGCTCAGCATGGAGTCGACCAAAGCCCACACACCAAGGGGAGAAATGAAGCAGGAGGCGCGTAAATGTCTTGCTGTTGGCGCATCCTGCACGACTTACATTGTTACTTACATTGAGTGACGATGCCGGGTCCCTCAAGTCGCCCTTTGCATAAACCTTTGCAAGTCCCATCGCACCATCGTGTAAGATGGGCGATGGACGAAAGAGGTCTAAGGCAAACATGCGAAGCCAATCGACATAGTTGACCAAGGGTGGCGCATGGCCGTTCGCCGCGAGAATGCCGCGGCGCCCGTCGGCGGTAACGTTCCACGAGAGCGCATGAGTGCTTCGATCGAACAGTCGCCACTGCCCTCTACGTGCATCATCTCGAGCAGGGCGTGCCTCATTCCATTCCGAGGCTTCTCGACGCAGCTGCGTTTTGTTGTGGAGCAGCGGCAGCAGAAAGCGTTGGTCGAAAGTTTGATTGCGATTGTGCATCCCAAGCGTGGTTCCGTAAATGAGCACCTGCGGCGACGCGATCAAGTTCGCAAGGCCATCCAGTGCCGTATGCATCAAGTTTGCAACCTGGGCATGCAGCTTCATGTCGTTGACATACATCATCCATGCACCAACGCTGGCATACAGGACAGACGGCCGTGCTGAGTCGCTTACCGTTGCCAGATGAGATGTGAGACCCTGAAGCGTCCGCAGTGCTTGTGTCCATATAGAGGTCCCCACGTACGTCACACGCAAACCCGCCTTGGGCAGAGACACCGTGGACAGGTTGTAGTCACTGCCAAGTGCCACGTACGAATCGAACCTGCCGTACGTGGCACTTGCCACGTTCGAACCTGCCGTACAACTCGTCGATCGACTGGAGACCTGATGGCCGCTGGCATTGAACACAAAGTCAACCAAGCAACGTCGCATCCACTCTAGCTTATCGCCGTGCCTTATGAAGCCATCATGCGTCTCCACACCCAGCCAGAGACTAGGGGCTAGCGCAGCCACATCAGACGAGTAAGTAGCAGTGGCGATCATTTGCAGGAGCTCGAGCACAAAGTAGCGTGTGTCACTGTCACCGACGAAGAGAATCCAACCGCCATCGTGCTGGCCAACGAGCGCATCGCGCAGCTCGGCGAATGAGCTCATCCGCTCAAACTCCGTGCAAGCAGCAGGCCTGCCAGCAGCAAAGGTGATAATTCCGGATTGAAGGTTGGCGTGTTTGGGGTCACGTTTGACTGCGGTCCGATCAGCTCTATTGAAGTGCACTGGCAGTAAATCGCACGAGGTGCTGCATACATTTGTGCACTGCGTCGGTGACGCGCTAAGCGAGAGGAGAGGCCACATTATGTACTAGCTTGTAACGATGATGCGCGTCGCAATTTGCATACAATTTGCTTGACTGCATGCCAGGGCTCATGAAAAACTTCGGGAAAGGATGACGGATGAAGTGAAATCTGTGGAAATCTGATCCAAAGCGAGCAGGGTCACAAGCATGCAAAGCAGGCGAAAGAATCGTAGCGTTTAAAAGTTAAACGTGCAACGTTTACTCGAGGATTTGCATGCTTCATCGAAAGAGAGGCGAACGCGGAAGTCTCATCTAGTGCACTCATCTAGGAGGATGGCACGCGTCGGTCACTCGCCGCCACTCGCCGCGCTCGGTGCGCACCAGTCTGTCAGCATGTCGGTGAGCATGTCCCGGTCGACATCCCACTCGCCACATGCTCGCGCGTCGCTCGACATATCGGACCCAAGTGCCAACATGCCGATGCTGCTGCGGAGCGTGGAGAGTGTGTACTTCGAGAGCATGACCAACGAGGACGCCAAGAACAAGATGCACCGCGAGAAGGTCCACGCCGATGAGCTCAACCGGCGGCTGCGTGAGGATGTCGAGAAGCTCACGCTTCAGCTGGCGCAGGAGAAGCAGCGGCGCCAGGCCGACCAGTCGCTGCACGGCGACCTCGAGCACAACGCACAGCTCATGGAGGAGATTGTGGAGAAGCAGAAGGAGGTGTCCGCATGGCACGACGAGGACCATGCGATCCTCAAGGATGTGCACGAGAGCTCGGGATGCCACCGTGACGTGCTCGCGCGCCTCACGCGCGAAGTCGGCCGCCTCAAGGAGCTGCAGCAGGATCGCACACGGCTTAAGAAGCTTGTGACGACGCTCCAGGGGCGCGTCAAGCAACTCAAGGCGAAGCTGGCTGAGGCCGAGGCTCACCACAAGCAGCGCGAGACTGAGTTACGCGCAGAGGTAGCGGCGACCCACGACCAGCTGCGCGCGGCTTCGGCGGAAGCGGAGCGCGTGGCGTCCGCGCAGCTGGAGGCGCTGCGCGTGGAGCACGATGTGAGCGCGGCCGCAGCGGCGGCCACCCACGAGTCGCACGGCACAGCAATGATCGCGGCGATCGCGGCCGAGCTAACGGCCGCCGAGGGCGCCCTGCACGCCAAGATAGTCGAGGTGCGACGCGTCTCGTCCGAATCGGTCGACCTGGTGACTCAGCTGAAGCACGAGGCGGCGCAGACGCTCGCTGACGCGCAGGCGCATGCCAAGGCCGAGCACGAGACGCTTCGTCAGGAGAAGGAGGCGCTCGCGGTCGAGCTGAGCGTGCTGCAGCAGCGTCAGAACGAGCTGCTCGCGCAGCGCGCGGCGGCGGCGCACGCGCACGATGAACAGAGTGCGTTGCTCACGGAGCAGGTGCAGTCCATGCGCGCTGAGGTGAGCGCCAAGGGCGCAGCCATCGACTCCGCAGCGGCCGAGCTCGATGCGCTGCGCTCGCAAAGCGCGCAGGTGCAGGTGGCACTCGAGGCGGCGCAGGCCGAGACGGCGCGGCTCGGAGCAACGGTCGAGAGGCTCGAGGAGGACAAAGTGCGCGCGGCAGCAGCAGCAGCAGCAGCAGCAGCAGCAGCAGCAGCGCAGCAGGAAACGGCCGAGAAGGCCCTGAGCGATGCGCAGCTCAAGACGCACATGGAGGAGGTGAGCAAGCTGCACGAGGCCAACACCAAGGCGAGGCAGCTCGACGATCAGCTCAAGGCGGCGCTCCGCGACAAGGGCGAGCAGCAGCGGCGTGCGGAGGCGGCGGAGGCGGCGGCAGCGGCAGCGACGGCAGCGGCGGCCGCCGCCGCGGCTGAGCACGCCGCCGCGCAGCAAACGCTCTCGGACTCGCGGGCGGCGACGCAGCGCGAGTGGGACGCGGTGCAGCAAGAGCACAAGAGCCGCGCGGCGCTACTCGAAGCCACGACGACGCGAGTCGAGGCCCTCGAGGCTGCTGATGCGGAGCTGCGTGCTCAGGCGGAAGTGGAGGCGCGTGGGCGCGCTGAGGAGCGGCGCGAGCTCGAGGCAGCTCATCAGGCGGCCCTCCACCGCCTTGAGAAGCAGCTGCGCGCGACTCAGGATGAGCTCGAGCAGGTGAATGCTCAACACCGCGCGACTCAGGATGAGCTCGAGCAGGCGCACGCCGCCACTCAAGCCGCCCAAGCCGTCGCTCAGGAGGCCCACGCCGAGGCCACCGCCCAGCGTACCGGTACCACCCAGCCCTCCCAGGCCGCGCCCCCCACGGCTGCGCCCATGCACGCCAAGATGGCGGAAGGGGCCGCGCTGCCGCCCCTACCGCCTCTCGGTGCGCCCACCATGGCGCCCAACTATCTGCCCGCTGTGCAAGTGAGCCGCCGCCGGAGCGGCGGTGGCTCCTCGACATCAAAGTTCGGCGGCGGCGGCTCCGCCTCCAAGCTGGGCGGTGGTGATGGTGATGGCGGAGGCGGCGATGACATCGGGGGTGGCGGCGGCGGCGGCGGCAGTGGCACATCCAAGGCGACGCCACTCGCTCTCGCTGCAGCGCTCCCTGCGGTGCTGCCGGATAAGGAAAACGCCCGCGAGCCACCCGCGGATATGGTGCCTGTGCGGCCGACGGGCAAGACAACCCCAAGCTGCAAGCCACCGCCTCTGGTCAAGCTCGCGCCGCCCGCCGTGGTGGACAAGCCGCCTGCGCCCAAGTCGTCCGCAGCCAAGCCCCCCGCGCCCGCTTCCGCCAAGTCCTTGTCGGCCCCTGCGGTGGTGCCGGGCCGGTCGCAGTCCGCACCGATGGCCGCACCGCCGGCTGCCAAGCGCCCACCAGAGCGCGAGCTCGAGGCCGAGGAGGTTGCGTCCAAGGATCAGAAGCGATCGCGCAGCCTTGGTGGTGGCGGCAGTGGCTCCGAGGGCGCCACCTTCAATCGGCGCAAGAGCGGCAGTGGCTCATCAATGATCAAGAACATGGCCGCCAGCGCCGCTGCGGCCAGCTTCGACCTTTTCGACTTCTAGAGAGCTCTGTGGAAAGCTCCGAAGGCGACGGCAAAGACCAGAGCGTTCTTGGACGGCATCGAACAGAGGGTGTTGGGCAAGGGGACGAGGGAGGAGAACACCCGTACGGCGCGGTCAGAGGAGATGGCGGCGAGCACGGAGATTGTTGCAGCAGTGGGCACCACTCGACATCGTTGCATCGTACGACGGCTTCCCTGGACAAGTCGGGCGCCGGGCGCATACCTTGCTAGCGGCATACCCACAAGAGCCGTCCTTAGCAGGGACCGTGCGTGGCGCATTGCGCGTACGGGGTGCTGGGTGGCGAGCCGAGCACATGCACAGGCGCGGGTAATAGTATACCGGTCACGAGCGCTACGGCGAGCAGCTAATTTTTTCTTGTTGCATGCGGCCGTTTTCTGTGGCAACTGCTCGAGTCAACGCCTCACGCAGACGCCGTCGCCGCCCCAGTCGAGCATGGAGTTACTCTTGGAGTATTGAGGAAATCAGATGATGCAACAATACCACGCCTACATGTATGAGTTCAACAACGCGACCAGTGAGCTCTCGCTGCGAACATATGAGGTCGGCTTAGCTCCAACCGGCTTGCGCGACTTGGACGTTGTTCACGATGCGGACGATCGCCCAGGCATGTGGCATTCTCAGTCAGGCCAAGACCATACCGTTGCCAGCATTCTTGGCACCGCCCCTACCGGCAGAGCGCGCTTCTTTGTCGACCTCGCTGCCAACAGCCCCGTTGTATTCTCAAACACCCGTGCACTAGAGCGCGACTGGGGATGGTCGGGTATCTGCATCGAAGGCAATCCACATCTGATTGCTGCCCTCGTTGGACGACGGCGGTGCTCTGTGGTTTGCACTCTGGTAGATAGCTCTGTACGCAGCGTCACATTTGACATCGCCAGGCACCACGGCAACGGCGTCTCCTCCATCCGGCCAGACGCGTCGAATCGCTCACTCGTCCACCACTCTTCCGAGGCCCTGACCGCTAAGACGGTGCCGCTAGGCCGAATCCTCGCCGACCTACGCGCACCGCCCGTCATCGACTTCCTCTCGCTCGATGTGGAGGGCTTTGAGGAGCGCGTGCTCGCGGGGCACGACTTCAAGCGCTACCACTTCCTGACGATTGCCGTCGAGCGACCCAGTGCCGTCCTGAGGGCGGTACTGCTAGACAATGGGTACGAGCACATTTTGGATCACGGCAAATACGGAGACGAGTTCTGGATCCTGAGTAATCGGAGCCGCCTTGGCCAGGCGTGGCGAGGGAGCTTGCGTGCGGGCTTGCACTCCAGCCTCGACGATGGCGACGTTGACGGTTACGTTGACGGGCGCGACCTCGCCGAGCGCACGCAAGCGAGCTACCGCCGCTGGCTGGCCGTCATCCACAGCCGAAACTGGAGCGTGCGGCGAGCGGGGATCAGCCCAATCACGCGAAAAAAGTCGATATATAACTGCTGTGGTGTGCCAAAGGCGTGGGTGGCAAGCGGGACGGTCCCTGCGGACGTGGGGCACCGGCCATGGGGCAGCAAGGACCCGCACGTACTTCAGGGCGGTGGCGGAGGAAGCATTGAAGTGGCCCCGGGGCGCGTGTGCACGTGCCCATACTGATGAGACTTTCTAGACTTTCAGACCCACCGCAATTCAGGGGGTCCTGCCAATGTGTAGGTAGCTTAGTAAGTTACAAAGTTCTCTAGACTTTCACCCATGGTGAGACTGTGTGCTGGGATAGACCGACCTCCGACCTCACTAGCGAAATTGAGTAGCCCGATCGAGCGAGATCTCAGTTAATTGTGTTGACCGGGAGCGGAGCCGACTTTTGAGCTGTGGTGTGTGCGAAAGGACCGCGACGAAACTGATTGACTTTCCCTCTCTGACTGGACGAGATGTTTGCTCGTCTGGCACGGACGTCCTGCTGCAGCGTGGCGCTTGCCGCGACGTCAAGCCGCGTCGCGCGGTCCCGGGCCCGAGTACTGAGTACGCAGCCCTCGAGCTCGCGGCGACCTCTCCCGCAGAGCGACTTCCACGAGCTGCGCGAGCGCTCGCTGCTGCAGTACGTCATCGCCAAGTCCGCCGAGGGTGAACCTGAGTCGGTCACGGAGGCGATGGACGTTTTCTGGGACACGTACTTCAACGGCGAGGGCACTGCGCAGTGGAAACTCCGCGTAAAGGCCCTCGACGACGCCATCAGCGCGAAGACCCCACGAACGGCAATGGAAATCGGCACCTACTGTGGATACACAGCTGTGCGCATGGGTCGGCACGTGCCGCCGGGCGGCAAGCTGATCTCCGTCGAGATGGACCCGTTGTATGCGGCAATTGCCACCAAAATAATCGAGCACGCGGGACTGCGCGACCGCGTCTTCGTCGAGATCGGCACCGTCAAGGACCGGTTGGCGGCCATCCAGAAAAAGTACAGCCTGAGCGGGCCGCTCGATGCCGTGCTGCTCGACCACGACGTAAACAGCTACCTTCCCGACCTGAAGCGCCTCGAGGCCGAGGGGCTCATCACGAAGGGCACCGTCGTGCTCTGCGATTGGTCGCTCTACCCAGGCTCGGACGATTACGGACGTCCGCTCCAGGTACCTACGGACGGCAAGGAGTTCATGACGTACCTGGCGCAGGCTGGCAGACCGACGGCGACCCACTCGCTGACTGGCAAGGAGGTGTTCACCGTCTCCTCGTGGACGGGCGTCGTCTGAGTCGCCGCCCGAGAACGCCGGTCAATGAAAGAGGCCATGCGGCACCGAGAGAAGCAGAAGGTACGATGCCATATGGTTCTGAGGCGGGTCGTCGCCGAGGGCGCGAGGCGTCGTTCGATGAGAGAGGATAGATACATATGGAGGCCGTGTTTCAGAGGTTGGACGGACTGAAAAGGACGAAACAAATAGGTGGTTTAGGTGGGTTTTCTCTTAGTTTTCTCGCTCGATGAGGTGCGAGGATTGCGAGGTTTGTTCGTCCGGGGGCGTCCAGGGTCGTAAACCTGTTACCGCAGGTTAAGATTGAGGCCCAACTAGGGCCGGGAGTCCGGCGAGACAGTCGCACCTGTGACCTGAGCCGGGCGTCGCCACTACCGGCTACTCCGCTCACTTGAAAGCCGCGGGCGAGTGAACGATGACTGATGACTTTCGACAGGGCTGAACACCGTACACGCCCTGTATGCCTGGGTACCCCCCTCGCCACGTGCACGCTGCCTGTAGGCGCGAATTACTTACTTACTTACTTACTTAGTGGTCTGTGGACTATATGGGAATTGAATGAGGTTCTGGACAGCACAAGGGGGACAGCACGACCCCGTTGTTCCCCGTACGAAGGAAATCCTCCTCCACAAGTAGTCACTTTTTCCCGCGCGTTCCCAATAGAGACGCGGCGCGCGAGAATGAAGGAGAATATGTACGCCGAAAACTTTGTGCTCCCCACCCGGTACCGGTACGCTCGCGAAGACGCGTGCGCACATTGATCAGTCGGGCCTTTTGATGTGAAGTTTTTTGCACCCTCACACGAGAGCGTCGCGCGATGGCGAGCCCTCGACCGTCCTCAGCTGCATTACGGACCTCAAGCAGTGCGCGGGCCTCTCCGAACTCGCCTCGCTTGCTTCCGAACGCGGTGTCACGTGCGAAGAACAAGGCGCCGACTCCGAATCCGTTGCTTGCGAGGCGGCTGTCTTCTCAAGCGGATGCCAATGAATGGGCATGGTACAAGCTGCAGGAGGCGGTTGCAGCTATCTCTCCCGCGCGGACCGAGGCACAGAAAGAGCATGCGGCCTTGAATCGCTTGCTCAAACAAGAAGAAAGGGACGGCGGGCCCTTTGGCCGCAAGTACGACGAGCGGGACCGTTACGAGGACTTGCGTCAGGCAACCGAGCGCTGCTTTGCAGCCGTTGGCAGCCTACTGTCAGCAGCGGCCACCCTCGAGATCTGTGTGGAGGCCGCTCTCATCGCGCACGTGTCGGACGACCGCAACATCCGGTGCGAGCTCGATGAGGCGCGCGCCGCGGGCGAGACGTGCCGTGCGACGCTGACATCCGAGTTGCGGCAGGCCGAGGGCGACCGGCGCGAGGCGCTGGCTGAGGCGATGGCCTTAAAAGCCGCGCGAATGCGTGAGATCGAGACGGCCGCCGAGCACCTGGCGTACTCAAAGCGCCTGGAAGATCAGATCGTCCTGAATGACGCCAAATTCGAGGAGGCGCTGAGCGCCTTTGTTACCGTGAAATCGTCGCTTGGCCTCGAGAACGCACAGCTGCGCGACGATGTGATACGCGGATCCGAGGAATTGCACTCTCTGGCCGAAGAGCACGACGTGCTCAATGATGCGTGCCGAACGCTCAGGTTGGAAAATGAGTTGCTGCGTCTGGAGCTCAAGCGTCACATCCACGGTGACGTGGAGGTTCGCCTGGAGCAGGACCCATTGAAGTTGACGGTGAAGAATGCGGAGACCTGACCCCGTCACCCGGTGACCGTTTGCGTTTCCACCGTGCAAGTCTCACCGGCATCGACCCAGACAGCTAACATAAAAGGTTACCCATAAAAGACAATTTTCACCTAGCAGTAGGAGTAGCACTCGATGGGCGATACGAAATCCGCCTGGCCGCGGGCGCCGTCGTCGGCCGTACGCGCGTTGCTGTCGGCCGTGCGGATAGCGGCCTTGATATTGCGCCTGCTGGCGGCCGCGGTGAAGTCGGCCGCGAGCGGGGTTTTGATGGCGGTCGCGGCGAGGCAGGCCGTGAGTGTCGCTCGCCCGCGGATGTCAGAGGCGGTTGCGTGAGCCCAGCGTTGCGCGGGCTGAGTTGCGAGTGTGGAGTCGTCGATTGCGAGGAGACGTGCTCGACTGCTGGTGGGAAGAGTGCACCTGTTGGCTCTCCGCGCTCGGCAAACCACTGCTGCGCGCGCTCAAACCATTGATTGGCATCGGCTCCGATGCCGATAGGTCGCCATCGCAGCCCATTTGACGGACGATCGGGCGCCTTTCGATGGCTGGGTGTGGACAGTCGGGCGGAGGCAGGCGCAGAGCGGAGGCGGCCATACACGAGTTGAGGCCCGACCGCAGCGCTTGTGAGCACTGGCGAGGGTGGTCGCTTGGGAGGCTCGGGCGGCGGCGCCTCCTTGGCCTCGCGTTCTGCCTTGCGCGCTGCTATGCGTGCGTTGGAGGCAGAGGTGCCGCTCTTGTACACGTTGTGATTCCGCGGTGATTGCCCGTCGATGGCCGCCACGTTCGGAGCGAATCGTCGCTGCGCGATCTCACTCAGATTCCAATCTCGGTCCTCGATCTCCTCAATTTTATTGAGGACAAAGCCTCCTTTGTCCGTGGTGCAGCACACCGCTCGAAAGAGGCTGGAGAGGAACATGGCATACTCGCCTGGGTGCACGCCAAGCGTCCACAAGTCAGCGAGTGCAAAGAGCGCATCGCAGAAACCTTTCTTGTGCAGCAGCTGATCCCCCTTGAGGTCCAGCTGGTAGTCCTCGACCGCGCGCGCCTCGGCTTTCTCCCTATCGAAGGTGCTGTGGCCATAGTTGTCAAACGGGCTCAGCACCTTGTACATGCACAGCTGCCAGCGGAGGTACTGATCAAAGTCCATGCCCGCTTGAGCGGCTCCATGCCTGTCACACATTGCCGGGAAGGTGGCCAGAATCATTTTCCACCAATTGTTCAGCTCCTCGCTCACCATGGGGTGGCGGCGCAACTCCTTGCGGGCGTTCATAACGATCTCGGCGTGGCCGCTGTCGTACCTCTGTGAATGGAATCGAGTGAGCATCTCCCAGCTATCGTATAGACGCCCAAGGTTGCTGCCCTCACTCCCGCCCAGCCGCGTTGCATTCTGTGTCCTCGCTGCGATGCACCGCAACTTCGTCTCGACCAAGTGATCTTGCAATGCATTGGTGGTGCCAGTCGGCTGCAAGATGTTATCCCACTTGGCGCAGTGCTGCGCGCTACGAGGACGTAGCCCGCGCTTCAAATGCTCGAAAGGTGGTGGTTGCGCGCTGCGAGGAACCAGCATGCTTCGCATTTCCTCTTGACGAACGAAGAGGAGCGCTGGGATGCCGCAGAGGCAGCACGTCAAGTACCGGTAAAGTACCGGTACGAAGGAGTTGACCGGAAATGGCTCTAAGCGGAAAACGCTCAAGGGTAAGCTGTGGCTTGACTGGCCGATCGTTAGAGAACCGACCGCTCGCTGCGTCCTGGCCACCGATGCGCGATGGGTTGAATGGACCTATGGACGAGAACCAATTGTGGTTTGTGGAGACAGTGAGTCAGTCAGTTTCGTCGCGCGGTCCCCGGCGCTCAGCACACCACCGTCTCAACGGACATACGGACGGTTTCGCCCAATTGTCGAATAGAAATTCTCGAATCAGGACCATCGGGGCATCCAGTTTATACAGAGGTGTGCTGAGGACTCTGTCACCGTTGCGCGTTGGTACGCCGCGCGTACGCGCCGACCTCTGATTGATCTCGACAGACGGGAGCGCAGTGTGAAGCAGTGAGGTGTGTAGGTTCTGGGTCTAGCTGGGTTGGAAGTGTGGGTTACCGACCACTGCAACTACAAATTACACGGCGATCGGTCATCGGTGTCGCTTCTTCGTTTCCGTTCTTGCTGCGGTTTTCCGAATTTCGCACCAAATCCCCTTTCCGGGCTTGGTCGTTCAATCAACGCCATCGTCGTCGCGGCATGGCTGATCTCCTCCGTCGCCCCGGCTGCCCGGGACACCGCGGAGCCGGGACGGTCTTCCGCACATCACAAGATTATGATTCATGTATCTGGTGACACAAATCACAATCAGCGGGGGCGAGATGGTGCGTCGCCTGTGCGCTGTGGGTTGCGTGCGACGGCAGAACGCGCGTCTCACGGGACCTTGAACACGGCCGTGTTGCACAGGAAAGGGTTCTGAAAGGTGGTCTGCTCGCCAGCACTCTTGCCTGGCACGGGGAAGAGGCGCGCGCTGAGCGGCTTGTCGAGGCGGTAGGCCAGCGCCGCCACGTCGAGGAACAGAGCCGTGAGCTTCGCGGGCGGCACGTCGCCGGGCACGGGCACGGTGTCGAGGCCAATGCCGCACACGGCTGAATACATCAGCAAGTCGTGGATCGAGTAGCCGCGGGCCGACGCGCGACGCGCGAGTCCAGCGTCCTCGCATGGCGGCAGCATTAGTCCGGAGTAGCCACAAAGCGTGAGCGATGAACTGAGAGACTTGACAGCGCCGGTCACGAGCGCTGAGACGGCGAGGGTGCCCGACTCGCCAAACTCGCCCAGCCCGAGGCTCGCAAAGGCGTCCGCGAGCGGCGGCGCCGAACCGAGCGGCGCCACCGAGGCGTCGAGGCCCGCAAAGAGGAGATCGTGCGAGCTCGCGAGCTCGCGCGCGAGATCCTCGAGTGGCCGCATCTGCGCCTCGAAAGTTGCGCGTACGAGCTCGCGCGCCTTGCGTAGGTCGCCGGCAGCGCGCGGTAATGCGTCGGCGAGAATCGCCGACGTCTCACAACCGATGCCGAAGGATATAGGGCCGCCTCCGCTGTAGCTGGCTGGGAAGAAGGGTGTGCCTGGACCCACGTTGCACGAGACGCAGAACTGGAAGTTACCCTCGCCGCCCTCGGTCTCGGCGGCGATACGCAAGACGGTGTCGGCGAGCCACGTGGCCGCCTGGGCGTCGAGCGCATCCGGGATCACGCCCGAGGCGCTCAGGCGCGGGCCGAGCTTGATGATGTCGGGCACCAGCGCGATGCCCTCGGCCGTGCTCGCGGGACCCACATTGAAGAGGCGGATGGAAAGCCGCTTGCACTCATCATCGATCGCACGAAAGCTCTGCAGCGCCGCGGCGCTGTCCGACACGTCGATATAGTCCTCGAAACTGTTCGTGGCAACTCTGGTCGTCTGCACCTCGAAGCCCTCCGCCGTCAGCCGCTCAGTGGCTGCCGCATTGAAGCTCACCGCCTTGACGATCGGTGATAGGTCGAGGGGCGTGCCGCGCGAGAGCGTGACAAAAGTGGTAACCGTGCGCACTTTTATCAGCTTGCCATTGGCCGTGTATGGCGTCGGCGGGGGCGTCGTCGCCATCATCACGAATTCCGCAAGGTTCATGGACAGAAACTCACTCCACCCCAAACAAGAACAACCTAAACAGGAAGCCTGACGACTTGATTGGACTTGACTTGAAAACTCGGCCGAAACTCATCTCTGACCCAGTCGCTCTGGCCTCTGCACAACCGTCGCGAACTCCCACCGACCGCTCATGGCGGCTTATCTGCCCGCAGATCTCGCGCGCTTAGGGTTGGCAGGCTCTGCGCACAGAGCGCCTCCACCTCCACCGCCGCCGCCACACCGGGCACCACCGCCGCCAACGCAGCCTCAGGCACAGCTCGAACCGTGCCCAAATCCAAAAGAGCCGCCCGGGTTTCTCGGAATGGAGGTGTTACGTGCCTACGCATCGCACCGTTCAAACGCCAAACTGATTGGGGCGCTTCGCGGGCAGTTTCCGCCCACGCAGTACCGCTTTGGCTCTGGGCACGGCACCTTTACTGGGCCGTACTTTGGCATCGATCAGCCAGTGCCCCGGCTCACGCTCGAGCAGTTCAAGGGCGCGTTGCGCGAAATGCAGCTCAATCTGCCGCAGGGCGAGATCGAGGCCGTCTTCAACACGATCGACGGCATCGATGGCGATGTCAACGGCTCGATCAGCCTGTCGGAGCTGCTGCGCGAGATCCGAGCCGAGCCGAGCGACCGGGCCGTGTACAAGCAGCGCAAGCATCTCGGTCAGATCTGGTCCGAGAGCCGAAAGCCCACAAGCTCTGGGCCGGAGAATTTGCGCGTCAGGCCGACAGTCCGCAGCGGCTACAGCAGCCAGGATGGCTATCGCAAGGCACCCGTGCTGCCAGCGGAGAATGTGCCGCCGCCTAAGCCACAGCCACCGCCGGTATACGCCGACGTGCCCTACCGCATCGCGCCCCCCGACAGCGACAGTACGCCCTTCAACTCAGGCGCCAATGCACTCAAATCGAACGTCTACTTTGGTCCGAGCGAGGAGTCCGGCGAGTGGCATCGAAAGGCGCCGCCCGGACCGCCCAAGGTCTCCCGTGGCAACTGGGCGCACGTGGGGCGTGGGCCGCAGCTGCACACGGCCGAAGTGGAACACCCTGATCGGTGGGTGCGAGATACGATCGGCCAGAGCCGCCCGGTCCCACGACCAACGAGCAACGCGCGCGTGATGCCGCCCGACCCGAGCCCATTCACGCGCTCCAGCAGCGTCTTCATCGGCGGTGATCCCGAGCCACCGCCGCCGCCGCCGCCACCTCCGCCCACGTACACCGTGCTGAAGGCGAACCCATGGGTAAGCGGCTACAACCGCTCCGGACGCAATCCCGAGTTTGAACGCACTGTTCCCTCCGTCCCGCCGGAGTGGAACGGTGTCCAGCAGCGTAATGAAGCGTGGGAGTCCGATATAAACGCGCCGCCGCCCAAGAATCAGGGCTCCTCGGAGTGGAGCAGTGTTCGGCAGCGCAAGGAAGCGTGGGCGTTTGGTAACGCACAGCCGCCCAAGAAGAAGGGCGCCGGCGCGCTCGACTCTGAGGACTTCATCGTCGTGCCGTCGCGCGAGAGCGGCTGGGTATCCAACGAAGGCTCGGTCAAGTTCTCGCGGTGAGTTGCAACTGGGTCGAGAAACTAGAATTTGGTGTCGTGTGGACTGAGTGTGGTGAACTGGTCAATACTGATGGCGTAGTCAGTGTGCATGTACCTGTGCAATGTACATGTTTGTTCTTCGCATGGCATCAACACGATTCAAAGTACGCAAAGCGTCCGGACGTCTCGCGCTTACCCCCCCACAACTTTTTCCCAAAAACGTCACACCCGTGACACCTGCTTCACTTTGCAAAACAGACACCGCGCCGCGGAACCGGGGCCGACCTTCTCTTGGAAGACAGCCGCAAGCTCGCGGTCGCCCCGAAGCCACCCCCATAGAAGAGCGTGCTCTGCCGAGCCGTGTGTCCGTCCCAAGAATAGATGATCCTGGTGCGTCAGGTCGATGCACAGTCGAAACTCCTCGCCAACGATAAAGGCGCTGCGTACTGGCATGTGTGGAAGCAGGAGTACCCAGGCGATTACAGCGTCCCGACGGGTACTATCAGCAGGAATATCGTGCCCACGAAAAGCTACATCCAGCGAGATGGCGCCATCCATGGCTATAAACCTGAACCTGGCAGCGGTCGACCGCAGCGGTCCAAGAGCGTCGACATACCAATCCAAGATGCCGACAGGCCAACCAACATGCTCGTGCTGGCGTCTATGTCACCAAGCCCCCCACGGCAGCTAGAAGATCACAAAATCCCAGCACCGCCGCCGGCCGTGGGCGGAATGTATGTACGCAGCGAAGACGGAAAGCTGGTCGAGAGCTCGCACTACAAGGAATGGATGGCTGCGCAGCGTGCGCCCTCAGAACTAGAGCTGAAGCACCACAAGCAAAACTTTACGGAGCTCCTTTTCCTGGAGGCCGAGCAGTGCGCAGCCAGTGGTATCGTTTCTAAGCTCAGCCAGCAGCGCTCACCGCGCTCCACATTACATGGCGCTGCACGTCCCGTGGCTCTCGAGCCCGACGCACCTGGGTCTTCAGCGAGCCCAATCAAGCCCAGCATGGGGCGAAAGCACAACCCAGATCTGTGGGCACTGACTTCGGACGGTAAGGGGGGGTATCCCTCCTATGATCATGATTCTCCGGGAACTTGGGGCGGCGGGCACGCTGATGCGCCAGCCATTCGCGCGCGCGGCATCGGCAGCTCAGACATCCTCAATCCCACTGCAATTCAACATGCAGGTGGCAGCGTGCAGCGCAATTTCGAAGACTGGGGTGCAGCAGCAGTGGACACATCGTTTCCAAGGGACAGGCACGTCCCACTTCAAGACTCAGTCGCCAACGCCGCCCTAGTCGGGCGCGGCAAATCGGATGTTGACGTCTATTGTCAATACAGTATTTCGCCGCGCCAGCAGCGCGCCGAGTATAAGGCTCTGGAGCTGCAGGCACGCGAGAAGGCCGATCACAACACCAATCGGCGCCAACGCACAAGCGTCACCGTGGCTGATTGGGACGAGCGCGAGCGTGCGCGCCGTGTGACCTATGCATCCGCGGCGCTCGCGTCCAGCGACCTCAACGCTGAATTAGCAACTCGCGAATACTGGATGAACCAGCCAACGTCAAACAGGTTTCCAGTGGCGAGAGGTCAATACAATCTGCCCAATTTCAACCTGAAAATGTTCTGAACGCACGCCCGCACGGACGCAGAGCCCGGAGAATCGCACATCCAAAGGTGCACGCGACGGCGCGCGGGCGGGTGGGGTCGCCGTACGCCGACGGGGGCGCCCGCGCGCTGCCCGGCTCTGCGGACTGTGTGTACGTACATTATATTGATAATTAGCTGAAAAGAGTGGCGCTTTACCTTGGTATGGCACCCCGGCGCCACTGAGCACGACATGCCACACTACCCCTCCGCCGCGCCGGCGTTATGTCAGCGCACACGCATTGGAGTTTGGACATCGATTGGGACGTGCGTGGCCGTGGCCTACGTACTCTTCCAGTTCGGTGCTTGCGTTTGGAAAGGGAGCCGTGCCTGTTCTGCCGTTACCCCGAGCGCCTGTGGGCGAGCGTAGGGGAGGCCGTCGCCTCACTCACAGGTCCGCCCTCGCCTTACTCGTGGCGCGCCCTGAGAGTTCGGGCTTGAGCTCGTAGTCGCCGTAATTCTCCCCGCGCTTCGTGACCTTGACGCACACCTCGTCGAGGCACACCTTGAGGCCATCCTTTGTACCGATCGCGTATTCGAGATCAATCTTGGCCCAGTACGCCTTCTGGCCGAAGAGATCGAGCACCTTTTCGCGCAGCTCCGTTCTGCTGAGCGACACGTGGCGCTGGCGCTTGCTCGATGCGAGCGCGCGCTGCTCGCCGCGCTCCTCCTTGGCTCTCTTCTCTTCGCGCTGCGTCCCGTGGTGGTTGAGCGCGGGCTTCTTGAGCACTTCGTCGTCTCCTACGATGTCTATCTGCTTTTTCTCTTGCGCTTTCTCGAACCGCTCGCGCACCAGGCTGTTGTAGTCCTCATCAAGTCCCTTGGGTCGAATCTCGCCCTTGGCGACGACGCGGCCCTCGAGCCGTGCACCGGCAGCTGCTCCGCCGGGGCACGCTGACGCTGACGCTGCTGGCGCCGTCGACGAGGACGATCTTTTCGGCGGCTCGGCGGCCGAGTGCGAGAAGATGTACGTCGCCGGTGGCGCCAGCCCAAAATTGACCTCATAGTCGCACGGGATGCCCTCTGGCAGCGTAGCGCCGTCGAGCGTGAGCGTATACGCCGTTGAGGCGGACGATGATGACGAAGTGCCCGCCGATGACGATGACGGCGCGATTGTGCCAAGAGGGCGGCCAGCAGCGTGCTGCACGCTGAAGTAATTGTTGAGGAACTTGGGAACCTTCAACACCCACAGCTGCTCGTTCGCATCGCCCATAGCGAGCGCCGCGTCCTCCGTTGTCGACGCCGCCGCCTTCTTGCGAACGGGTGCCTGCTCCACGCGTGGCTCGCTCATCGTGCAAAAGAGAGAGCAAGGGACCTCAAGTGCGAGGCTCAAGAATGGAAGCGCGAGCGAGCGAGCGACGCGTGCGGGCGGGCGCGAAGTCGCTTGCCGCGGCGCGGCTTTGCTCGGTAAAGGCGAGGCAGCCGCCCAGACGCCAACTGTTCATTGTGCTAAACATACTGATGCTTGCCGCACGCACGCGGGGCAAAATCCGATCGCAAAAGCAAAGCCCTCCTGACCGTCCGGATCGAAGCGCCGCTGGCAACGATGACGACCTGCGCATCCGTCGAGGCCCACGCCTCGGGTTCGCCGCGCACCGTCGCGTCCACCGAGCCCGACAAGAGCCGCTTTCGCCTATTTCTAAAGGAGGCTACCGAACTCCTGGCCCCTCTCCGCCAGGACCTGGCAGACCTGGCGCGCTCCGCCAGGAAAGAACTTCTGGACCTTACGTCGGGCGGTTCGGCCCCAACGGCTGTCTCCCGAACCGCCTCCATGATGGAGGCCGCGCCCCCGCCCCCGCCAGTGCCTGTACCTGCGCCGGCACCCGCACCCGTATCTGCACCAACTGCACCGCCACCGTCCCTGCCTCCGCCGTCACCTCCCCCGGCGCCCGCGGTAGACCCCGCGCCTGCTGCGGCGCCTGTGGCGCCCGCAGCCGCTGCAATGGCGCCCGCCGCGCCCGCGGCACCTGTTGCGCCCGCCGCTCCTACCGCGCCCACCTCGCCTGCCGATGCAGCGGCTGTTTCGAGTGGGAGAGGAGGCGACGGAGGCGGCGGCGCTTCGCGCCTCGGCCCGTTTGAGATGAGCGAAACGCTGCTCGGCGAGGGCGGCTATGGGCGCGTGGTACTCGCACGACACGCGGAGAGCGGCGAGCACGTCGCTGTCAAGATGATGCACACCAACTCGCCTAACGCCGTCATGCGCGAGATCCACGCGATGCGGGTCGCGGGCACGCATGAGCACGTTTGCGGGCTGCGCGCGTACTTCGCCGGCAGCGACGGACGCACATTCCACCTGGTGCTCGATTTGTGCTCGGGTGGCGAGCTGTACGCGCTCGTTGACAGGTACGGCGCGCTCGCTGAGGGAGATTCGTGGCGCTACTTTCGTGGGATGCTCGCCGGGGTGCGCCACCTGCACTCAGTGGGCATCGCGCACCGCGACCTCAAGCTCGAGAATGTGCTGCTGGGCGGGCCCGAGCAATTGACGCCCAAGATCTGCGACTTTGGGCTCGCGCACATCTACCAGCGCACGGCTGACGGCCTCAGCTTCGAGAACGTGTCCCTCACGCAGTGGTGCGGCTCGCGCTCCTACTGCCCGCCGGAGATTATGGCACGCATGCCTTATGAGGGCTTCCGTGCCGACCTGTGGTCGCTCGCCGTGGCGCTCTTCGCCATGGTGAGCGGCTTCTTCCCCGTCGAAGAGGCGACGCAGCGTGACTGGCGCTTCTCACGCCTTGCGGTGCTCCAGCTGCGCGGCGGCCCTACGGGCGAGTCGACCACAGCCTGTATCTACGGCTTCTACTCGCGCCCTTGCCCGCTCTCGCCCGCTCTCGTCGAGTTGCTCGACGCGATGCTCATGCTGCAGCCGGGGCGCCGCATGCCGCTCGACGACGTTGCGACCTCCGCGTGGGTCCAGGGCGGCCCCGATGCCCCTGCAAGAGGCCTGCCGCCGCAGCCCGTGGCGCCGCCCACAGCGCCCGACACGGCGCTCGACGCCGGCAGCGCCCGACATGGCGCGGACATCGGCGCGGACATCGGCGCGGCCGCGGCCGCCATGAATGATACGTTTATGGAGGGTGACGTCGTCGTCAACGGAATGCGCGACCTCGAGATGGCCGAGGTGGACGGCCCTCTCTACAGAGAGGGCAGAGGGAGATTGGGTGCTCACGACGGCGCTCACTCGCCGACCACGACGGCGCCGCCGAGGCTGCGGCGCAACAAGGCGTGCAGCCAGCGGGTTGGCGTCGAGGAGGACGCACATGACGGGTCTTGTGACAGACGCGCAAGCGCTCGTGTTCAGGAGTGAAGCTGGAGACCGACACATGCTCAGAGATATGCGATACTTTATGGTGATGCGCATGTTGCGCGCGCAGCCGGCTCCGTGCTGACGTGGCGCGACGCCCGCGGCGCGCCACATGCGCACGTGCGCGGCGGGCTGAGGCTGTCAAAGTCACGCAAGAGTTACGCAAGTCGCAAGAGTAGAATCCGATGGCATGCGAAACGGTTGATGGTAAACAAGGTATGTTCAATGTTGAAGTTGATGGGGTGAACCGGCCCGCGGGGGCCGGGGCTGTTTTGTCGTAACACTACTTTTTCTGGCCGGTGGAGCTCCGGCCCGCCCCCGGGCCCCGGAGCGGATGTGCGGAGCCGTCCTTTTAGACGTGGTTTGGTGAGCGCCCGGGGGGACCGCAAGCAAGCTAATTAGTCGAAACAACACTTGCTTGCTTGCTTGAGGGGACCGCGATCAAATTGTCTGCCAGTCTCTACTAGTTTTTCCCCACATCCCTGCTTTCGTTTGGGAGCAGACTAACGAGCATTTTGCCCTGGAAGGCAAAACTCGTTGAAGATGGCGACGGTATCCCAAGGCGACTGGGTGGCTTTCGGCGACCAGCCGGCGCGCATTGGCAAGTGCGATGGTGCCAAGATCGCGGTTGCTCTGCTCGAGGGCAATCGCACGCTGTGGCGCACGCGAGCAGACGTCAAGCCATTATTCGGCACGTCTGGCACGCCCAAAGCACTGGTCGAGGTTGGCGATTGGGTCAAGCTGGTCGCCAAGGCCGGTGAACCACAATCTGTCGCACAGGTGCTCCGGATCGAGGGCGGCAGGGTGAGCGTGCGTATCATCGACTCCGGAAAGACTCTCTGGCGCGGCTTTGCCGACCTGACACGACCGTTTGACGATGCTCCGAAGACAATCATCCTGAGTGGTGGCGCCGCCTCGACTGGCGCCTCGACTGTAGCGCATGCTCCGCCACCGCCAAGTGCGACGGCTGCAGCGCCCCAGCCCCTCAGGAGCATCGCGAGTGGCGCCGAAGCCAAAACTGCCTCATCGACCATGCTCACCCTGATGGTCTCGGGCAACTTCGGCGGCGGCCTGTCGGTGGACACGTCGGGCATGGCCTGCGTCGCCGACCTCAAGCCTGCCTTGCAGGCCAAGTATGCGCCGTGGGCGAATCTGCCCACGGCCTCGATTCGGTTCAAGTATGACGGCGAGACCCTCCCGGATGAGTCGCCTCTCGATCCGAAGTGGCATGATGGGTACCTGATGGCCATGGTACTCCGCTCATCCGGCCCCGTGGCCTCCACGTCGCCGACGAGCGTGGTTGAGGCCACCGCCGACGACGAGGCGCCAACGGCTACAGGAGGCCGTCCGATGGTTCGCTCGCCCTCGTTTGCGCAGCGGATGGCCAAACAGCGGCAGGAACGGTCCGCACAGCGCTCTGCGCGGGGAGTGAAGCCGTCGCCACGGATGAGCCATCCGCCCACAGGGCCCGAGCCAGCCGACCGCTCGCCCGACGATCCGCCATGCGCGCTCTGCGGCCGTCCCGTCGCTAAGAGCGAGGAGTGGGACGTAGAGAGAGCCGGTCTCGCCCCGCGTCTGTGCAATCACGCGCGCTGGGCTGGCGTTGTGTTTCACGCGCAGTGCGGCGGATGCTTCAAGTGTGGGAGCAAGCTGTCCCTCGAGGTCGACGCCATCGGCGGCATCTATTGCGCGGCGCACATGAAGCAGCGCATCGCCGCCGCCGGAGGACCGATCAAGGCGTCTGACCCCGCGTCTCTACTCAACACAGAGAAGTATTTCATGAGGACGAGCGCCGCCGCGTGAGGCAGTCCCGCGTGCCAACTCTATGCCAACACCATCGGATGTGGGAGCCTGTGTGCGCGCAGAGTGTGGGAAGATCTCCAGAGATCGGATCGACGGCCGGTGTCAACCAGCGGCCCGGCCAGCCGTGGAGCCGAGCGGCTGTGGAACCTGAGCACTGCCTGGCGATGTTCGTCCTTCGACGGAGAGGCGGCTTCGCCCTGGGGCCTGGCCCCCACCTGGCGTGGCCGCCCTCTGTGTCGTGTGTACAAACTTATATTGTAGGTCCCCTATTCGCTATTGCGTGCCCATAAGCATAACTGTAAAGCGGCCAACAAGACCTCTTTTCCGCGGGCGGATTCAACAACGTTCGAAAGGCTACCCGGTGACCTGGGTTAGACGGGAGGGGATCAGCAGGGGTTCACAGCTCGTCGTTCGCCCTCAGCTTCTGCTCCAGCTCCTGCAGGTTGGGCATGCCGCCGAGGCCCCAGCTTTTCATGTGCTCATCCTGCTGCCGCTCGAGCTCCTCAAAGACGGCTTCTGGGCCACCCTCGTGCTCGGCTTGCTGCTGCACAAACTTGGCCTGCAGAAGGGCAAAGAACCCATCGGACTCTTTGCGGCTGACGAATCCATCACCATCCTTGTCCATTTGTGCGAAATCCATACCTTCTTCTGAGCCGCCCATCGCATCGAACTCCTCTTTGCTGATTTTCTGGTCCTTGTTCTTGTCCATGATCGGGAAAATCATTCCTGCCATGCCGCTGCCCATGCTGCCAATGCCCCCCATGCCGCCCGTGCCGTCCATGCCGCCCGGCCCGGCATTGGCCGGCACTGCGCGTGGTTTCTTTTTCTTCACTGTCTTCTCTGCCGAGGCGCCCTTGGGAGGTTTTGAGACGGCTGGAGTCGTTGCACAGAGCAGGAGAAGCGTCGGCAGGAAGAGATACCCTTTCACCATCACAGCCGCCGAGGATTCCAGTGCTGGCCTGTCACTGACTCACGAAACTCGACGCCGTCGGGTGTCGGCCAAAACTATTGAACTTAGAAAAGTTGTCGTAGTGCGTCACAATGTACATGCACTCCAAAATTGGCCGTTTCTTGCGGAAAGTGTGTTTTTTGGAAAGTACGTTTGCGGCGGACCTGGGGCGGACACACGCGTCACGCCCGGCCCCTGCCGGCGGGACGGTCTACAGCCTCTCCACATTGCTCATTGGCCTGTCTGAGCACTGAGGGGACGTGCACAGTTGTTGTCGCCTTCGATGCACGCATTCATGTCGAATCGTGCGGAGGCTACTGCACCAGACGAGCGAGCGCAATCTGCTCGCCGTGCTGCTCGCGCCCGGCGGACCCGAGCCCTTGACGCCCTTGACGCCAACAGCTCGTGGGCCATGAGGGACATCCGCGCTGAGGGCGCTGCGCTCACCGAGGCCGCCACCTCCAACGACGAAGACACTCGTGACCTTAATGCAGATCTCATCGTGCTCACGCATCCCTTTCTGGAGATTCAAGTCAAGTCGAAGCTGCTGCAAGAGGCCTCTCCAACCGTCCTTGGCCCGCAGACTTCATCCTTATGCACTTGGGCTGGACATACTCCGATGGGCTTACCCAAGCAGGTGAGGGCATCGCTGAGCATCTCTGACTGCACCGTGGAGGCGCTGCTCGCCTTCGTGGAGCTTGCTGAGATCGCGCTAAGCTATCGTGCGCTGCCGCGTCCTCGGCGGGTCATCCAGCTGGGCCAGATTTCGCACGGTCTCCTTCGCCGGTACGAGTGCCATCTGCTCCTCGCCGCTGTTCGAGCAGCAGCTCGCCTCGACCCGCTCGACACGCTGGCGGAGTTGAGAGCACAAGGCGTGTGCGACGCTCCCGTCTTCCACAAGACCTTTGCGGATTGGGACCTGATCTACGGGCAAGCCACGGGGCACTTCATCACAGATGCCCACCTCACTCGACGCTCCACAGGCGAGCGCATCTTGAGACGATGCGTGCACTGGGCAGAGCATTGGAAAGAGCCGCCGTCGTTGGCGGCGTCGCAGAGGTTGTGTGCGTTTGCGCTGCTCAGAGCCCTCGTGTCGCTCGATGAGCAGCCCGAGTCCAACTTAGAGTCCAAGCAGGTGCAGAGGAACTCTCACAACAACTTGCTGTCACCAGTGGACGACGCGCTCGAAAAGGCGGTCGCTCGGGGAGCCGAACAAGGTGTGGTGTGTCCATTGAGCCATCTGACCTTAGAGTCACCACCACCGTCCTCAGCAGGGCTTGCGGCTCCACTGCCGCGTGCATGGGCAGAGTACGAGCTGCTCCTAGGGCGTGCTGCCGAGCTTCGAGCCAAACACAAGTACGACGAGGAGAGGCGACTGATGGGTTCGATCCGGCGCCTGGGTTTCAAGCTGGGGCGCGAGGCCCGGCGCGAGGTGGACGTTGCCACGGGTAGGGGAGGCGCCCATGGAGGGGACCCTCCTCCTCGTCGAGCCGCTCGCACGCTCCCGCCCCATGGAGGTGACCCTGCTCGTCCTCGTCGAGCCGGAGCCGCTGGTACGCTCCTGCCCACGGATGAAAAGCCGCTCCATGAATGGCCACATGCTCCTCGTCGAGCCTCATCGACGCCACGCTCACGAATGCACAGCCCGCGACAGCAGCACGACGACCGCCATGATGAGCGCCCACACAGCCCTCGTCCTTGTATGGCTGCCAGCCCCAGAGCTTCCGCAAACCGCCCGTCGATCCGGCCAGCTCGGCCTTGGGCTGCGGCGCTCGCTGATACAATCGGCGACGGTCCCTCAACTACCGGCACGAGGGGCTCGGACAACGGTGATCCTGTGGCACGGGCCAA
>Ga0210239_100102_pt1 | contig 64025 bp, 37 predicted proteins | sample ChrtobMetP5a_0mM_FD_155451 | JGI IMG/M metagenome (GOLD analysis project Ga0210239, IMG submission 155451) | Chrysochromulina tobin associated microbial communities from unialgal haptophyte culture, Seattle, Washington, United States - P5a_0mM | ecosystem: Host-associated > Algae > Haptophytes >... | reverse complement strand
GGCTGCAAGCGCTGCTCCTCACGGGCCAGTTTCGGCTCGCGAACGACTACTTGCGCTCGTACACCGAGCAGCTCGGCCTCGCGGCGGCGGAGGCGCTCGTGCTCGACGCGGCGCGCGAGTACTTCAACGGGGCCTCGTCGACGCTCGACCCGGCGCTCGAGCGCATGGCAGAGTGCCTGCGCGTGCTGCCACAGACGACGCCCGCGGTCGAGGCCGAGTTTCGCCTGCTCGAGGGCGTGAAGCTGCTCGCACGGTATGGGTGCACGCCGCCGCCGCTCCAGGTGCGCCGGCTGCCCGATCGGCTCGTGCTCGTGCTTGAGCTCATCGACGGCATCGCTCGGTCGGAGGAAGAGGCGGCCGCACGGGCGGCGGCGCACGCGGCGGCGGCGGCGGCGGCGGCGGCCGAGGCGGTGAGGGCAGCCGTGGGGGGCTCCCCTTCTGCAGCTGTTGCAGGGAGGGGCGATGCGGCGAGGATGACGTCGGGCAGCGCTGTGTCGGGCAGCGCTGTGTCGGGCAGCGCTGTGTCGGCGACCGGTTGGGATGGCGACGATGGGTGGGGCGATGATTGGGACGAGACTGCTTCGTCAACCGTCGCCAGGTCAGAGTGATTGCATGCTGAGTGATTGCATGCTGAGTGATTGCATGCTGAGTGATTACATGCTTCCCCAACCGTCGCCAGGTCACCACCTTCGACTCCTCCACGTCCGTCAGCCGCCACCTCCACGTCCGCCTCGCCCTCCGTCTCCTCCTCCTCCGCCTCGTCGGTGCTGCGCATGGACGGGGCCATGACCCACCTCGCGGAGTGCCTCGGCGTACCTTCGGACCTCGCCCGAACCGCCGTGTGGGAAGCCCTAGCGACGGTGGCCCTCCGCCGTACCGAATGGTCGCGCTGTCTCGAGCTCACGCTGCAGCTCGTCCGGGCCCCGACGGTGCATGGGCGCGCCTGGCAGCTGTGCGAGCGACTCTGCGCCCTCTCCGAGGATGCCAGTACTCCTTGTTCGAATGCCCGTGCTACCGGCGCTAACCTCGGCGCTCAGGTCGCCGAGGGCATTGACGAGCGCAACGCCCTCGATGCCGCCGGTGCTGCCGGCGCGGGCGCGAGGGCGGCGAGTGCGAAGATGCTAGTAATGGACTTGTCCGAGCGCGGTGAGCTGCTCGGCCACGCCCTCGCGCATTGTCCAGCCGAGCACTTTGACAAGGCGATGCGACTGTGGCGTGAGTGGCGGCGGCAGCCAGGGGCGCTCTCGTGGGCGCTCGACGAGGACCTGCCGACCGGCGCCCACGACGACGCGAGCGCCCACGACGGCGCCGATGCCGACGGGGCCCGCGACGGCGCCGACGGCGCTCAGTACGGCGCCGAGGGAGCCGGCGCCGAGAGCGACGTCGCTCCACCCTCCGGCGATGCGCGCGCTCTCGACGGCGCCGTGGCGGGCGCGTCGGCGGCGGGGGCGGCTGCCTTCCGGGCGATGCGGGACGAGGCCGAGGGCAACGCGATGGCCTGGGTGATGCATGCGAAGCGCTCGGATGAGGCCGCCTCGGCCACGCCCGCCCCCCGCGACGCTGTGAACGCCCTTGTGAACGCCCCTGTGAACGTGAACGATGCGGCGCGGTCGAGCGCAGCGCTCCTCAAGGCATGCCTGGCCGCGGGCGAGGACGATCAAGCAGTCGTGCTGATCGCCGATCGGCCGACCGCCACGTGGCTCGCCACCGCCGCAACGGCGCTTCAACAGGCGCTGCAAGCCGCCGCATCGCGCGCCGACGTGGGCGCGGTGCGTCGGCTGGCGAGCGTCGGCGTACATGGGTTTGGTCTAGCGCTCGCCTTGACGGCTGTGGACAAGGAAGGCGGCCGTAGTGCGGAAGCGGCGCTCGGTGCACGCTCGCTTGCCGAGCTGCTTCGTACCGGTACGGAGGGCACGACGGGTGCGAGGGCGGACGCGCCCAGCACGGCGCCCATCGCGGCCGCGGCGCGCACCGCCCTGGTGAACTTCGAGTCGGTCCTGACACGTGTGCACGAGGCATCTCGGCTCGCGCGCTGGCTGCCGGATCTGGACAGCGCGAGATACGCGGCCGATGAGCAGGCACGCAAGCACGCGATCGGCCGACTCGCAAGCGCCGGCGTGAGCACTCCGGGCGCCTTTGACGAAGCCATGCGGCTCGCACCGAGCGTCGGGATGGACCTGTGGGAACTCCACCTGGCATGCGTCGAGATGGCACTCACGCGCCCCGTGAGCGACGATGCCCCCGACGGCGATGGCGGCGATGGCGGCGCAAGCAGCCATGGGTCTGGTGAGCTCGAGGCCTCGATCACTGCGGTGATCTCGCGTCACGAGATCGCGCTCCTCGCACATCCCGATCGGCTCTGCTATACCCTCGTCAGCCGCGTACTGCCCCGGCTGCCGCATGCACTGCCGAGGCTGCTCGAAGTCTTCCGTCTGCTCGAGCGCTGCCAAGAGCTTCCATCGCCTTCGATCGCGCCCGCCGCCGCCGCCGCCGCCACGCCCGCCGCCGCCGCCACGCCCGCCTCCGCCGCCATGCGCGAGCAGAATCGCGAGGTGCTCGAGGCCTTGCGGGTAGCGGTCCGCTCGCTGCATCGGCTCGCCCCGTCGGTGGACGTGCGTCGGATGCTCCTTGTCCTCTGTGGACGCCCCCTCGAGCACAGCGCCGACGTGGGCGCCTCGAGCGCCGTCCTGAGCGCGGGCGCCTCGAGCGCCGTCCTGAGCGTGGGCGCCTCGAGCGCCGTCCTGAGCGTGGGCGCCACGAGCGCCGTCCTGAGCGTGGTCGCCGCGCCAACGGCTTTCGATGGATGGCGACAGGCGGTGGCGTGCACGGAGGCGCGTCACGTCGTGTTGGCGGCGCCGCTGCTAGCGGCTTGCCTGACCTCCGCCTCGCCCGCAACGCCGCCGCCCTCGGGGCCGCCGCCCTCGATGCCGCCGCCCTCGTCGCCCGCCGGCGTGCCCGGTAGCGCCGTGCTGGGCAGCCTCATGCTCAGCCCAAGCGCCGTGTGGACGGCGCGGCTAGAGCATCTGCTCCGGTCCTTTGCAGCTGCCGAGGCACCGCCGACCGCGGGCGAGGCGGGGAAGTCCATGCCCAGCACGGCGCTATTGAGGGCATGCGAGCCATTGATTCCTCGTCTCTCCTCGGCGCATCTCTCGTGGACTACTGGTCGCTGGCGACCGCTGCTCCCTCCGCCGCTGCCCTCGCCACTCCCCCCGCCGCTCGCCTCCACCACCACCACCTCCTCCGCGTCCACTGCCGCAGCCGACCTCATTGCAGTGCCACTCGAGACCCTCGCGGCACTCCTGGGGGCGGCGGAGAAGGTGTTGGGGGCGCGCTGCATGTGTGCCGTCGTCCAGCGTCGCGCTGCTGGCGGTGCTGGGCGTGGCGGTGCCGGTGCCGGTGCCGGTGATGGTGGCGGTGGAGGTGGGGGTGGAGGTGGAGTTGGGACGGAGGCTCCGCTGCACGCGTGGCGGCTCTCCGCCGCGCGCCTCGCTCACGTCGAGACGCTCTGCTGGCTGCTCGCCCACTGCCGAGCCAACGCGCGTGCTCATTATCGGCCGCACACCCCTCCTCTCATCGCTGGCGCCCCGACCGAGGCCGAGGGCTCCTTCGAGCTTCTCGTCGCGTGGGCGCGCGCGGCGGGCCGTGCGGCAGAGGAGCGACGCGCGCTCCTCTCGTTTGCCTGCAGCGGGCAGACGGCGGCATCTCGGCGCGTCGAGATTCTTGGGCCGTTGCTGCAGCGCTGGCAGTCAGAAGTGGCTCGCCGCGTGCAGCTCGGCAGTGCAGAGGCGGCCGCCGAGGCCGACGAGCCTCCGTTGACCAACCTCGCCGAGCTCGTCGACGTGGCCGCCATGATCCTCATCAAGCGCCTCGAGGCCACCAGCCCAGCTGTGAATGTGAAGAGCCCAGCCGCCGCCGCGGGGGCGTTGGAGGCCATCGGGCAGCTGCTTGCCCTCGGGGCTGCGGCCGAGCTGCGCGCTCCTCGGGCCCTCTCCACATACGTCTCGGACGAGTCACAGCCGGAGGCGTCGCGGCTCAGCTTGCTCGAGCTACTCCACAGGAGCGATGCCAACCGTGCCGCACGGGCCCTTGCCGCCGACGACGACGGCGAGGCTGCGCGGGAGCTGGAGTTGCTGCGCCAGCTGCATGCGCGGCGCGTGCTGCGTGCCATGTATGCCACTCCGTCCCCGCCTTCGCCTCCCCCGCCCACCTCCCCCACGATGCCCCTCACGGCCGCCGACACGGTGGCGAGGCACTCGGAGGAACTCAAGGCGTCGTCGTGGGCACTCGCGGCCGGCCTGGCGGTGATCGCAGCGCCCGGTGCGCTGCAGACGATCGACGGCATGGGGAAGGCGTTTGCGCAGCTGCTCGCGTGCGCGACCGCACCAGCGCTGGCCGGCGAACTAGGCGAGCGGCTGGTCGGGCTGGCCGAGCTTCTGAGCAGCTGGCGCCCGCAGCTCATTCAAACGGCCACGCACAGTGCCGCCCCGTCACCTCCCGTAGTCGGCGCCGCGGCCACCGCCGCCGACAACGACGCCACAGCGGCGGCCGCAACTGCACCCCCACTGCACGCGGAATGTGCCGCGCTGCTGGAGCTTGCGGTCCAGCGGTGCGGCTGCGGCGCGCTCGTGCGGCTTCGGCGCGCGCTGCCCCCTCCGCCGATCCTCACGCTCGCGGAGGAGCACTCCCTAATGACGTCATTAAGGGGTTCGTCACTAAGGGGTTCGTCCTCGCCGCCGATCCTCACGCTCGCGGAGGGGCACTCCCTCGCCGCCGAGGTCCATGCATCCGCCCTCGAAGGCGCAAGAGCCGATGCCAGTGATGGCGGCGCCGCGGCGCCCGGCATGGCGCCAGGTGCCGTCGATGCGGCCGCAGCGGCGGCGGCCGAGCGCCACGCCGAGCGCGCGTGTACCACGAGCGCGATGCTCTCCGGATGGCCCACGCTTGAGGATGGCGCCCTGAGCGCTCTCGCGAGCGCCTCCGCCACGTCCCTCGGCTTCGGCGACGCGGCAGCAGAGCTCGAGCTGCTCGAGCTGCTCCTCTTGCGTGGCTGGCTGCCCCGGCTTGCTGGGTCAAACTACTGGGCGCGAGCGCTCGCGGTGCTGCGCGACGCTCCTTCGGAGGCGCTGCCCGCACGCGCGATCGCGGCGCTCGGGACGGCGCGGCTCTACGGCCTCGCGGGCTCGATTGTGCTCCATCGGAGTCGCGTGCACCCCGCCCTTCATTCGGCTGCCGCTCAGCTCGGCGCCCTGCGCGCCTATTGTCGCGAGCGAGTGGCAGCTACGATGAGCCAGGGCGGCCGGGCCGGTACCCCGGACGAGCTCGAGCTCAGCCGGCTGCTCCAGCGGTATCAATGAAGCCGAGCGCGCACATGACGGGCTTGTTAAACGTTAACAGCGACCAAGCAGTTTGCGAGACACGGGGAGCGCGCGTGCACAGATCAAGTTGAACTGAAACATCGTATAATTTTACGGCTTATGGATTTCAAACGACGGTTTTTCGTCAATTTTCGCTCACTTTACCGCTCAGGTGGCCACCACGCCTCTAGGTACACCACTAACCAGTCCCACGGTCTACCATCAGATTCATGCTCAACTTCAGTGATAAGGCACACGATGCCCGGCATCACATTGTGCAGAACCCAGGCCATGGGAACTTATAGCATATGCTCCTCTGACTCGGATCACACACACAGATGTGCAGGTGTCCATGTAGAGATACCTCGGTCGCGAGTCTAGATCCGGTGCAGCACCGTGAACGTGTGCTCCTTGAAGGTGTGGCGTGAGCCGATCACCAGCTCTGAGCTGCCTGTGCGGATGTAGAATGTCTTGCCGCGCCCAGCGTTGATGTTGAAGTGGGGCTTTTTGGTTGAGAAGTGGAGCCGCGCGTTGCGCTTGTCGCCGTTTTCGTCCTGGATGACATATCCTGGATGGGTGCCTTTGCGGCTCTTATTGACGATCGCGATCTCGCGCTCCGTTGCCGTGCCCCTCATGACGTTGGCATGCGCATGCTTGATGGTCTTGCCTGCGAGGGCACACAGAGAGAGATACGAACAAGCAGTGAGTGAGAGGTGAGATTTGGCACTCAGATGGGGCTGGTGTTGGGCTGGGAGCACGCACCGGCATTCTCTCCGCCCTTGGCAATCTTCTTGACTATGGCCTTCTCGTGCTCCGTCGCCTTGCCGCCCTTGACATTCGCATGCGCGTCCTTGATGACCTTGTCTGCGAGGGCAACCAGAGAGAGTCACACACGCTTGGTGAGTGAGAGGAGAGATTGGGCACTCGGGAGGGGCTGGGGTTGGGATGTGCGGGCGCACAGCCGTCATTCAACTTCTTTACGATGGTCTTCTCGATCTCTGTGGCCGTGCCGTTCTTCGCGTTGGTGAGCGCCTCCTTGACCTTCTTGGCTGTGAAGGCACATTGCGTGAGTCGGCACACACAGGCAGGGTTAGAGTGTTTGGGCATCAGGGAGGGGTTGGGGTTGGGATGTGCGGGCGCACAGCCGTCATTCATCTTCTTTACGATGGTCTTCTCGATCTCGGTGGCGGTGCCGTTCTTCTTGTTGGCGTGCGCCTCCTTGACCTTCTTGGCTGTGAAGGCACATTGCGTGAGTCGGCACACACAGGCAGGGTTAGAGTGTTTGGGCATCAGGGAGGGGTTGGGGTTGGGATGTGCGGGCGCACTGCCGTCATTCATCTTCTTTACGATGGTCTTCTCGATCTCGGTGGCGGTGCCGTTCTTCTTGTTGGCGTGCGCCTCCTTGACCTTCTTGGCTGTGAAGGCACATTGCGTGAGTCGGCACACACAGGCAGGGTTAGAGTGTTTGGGCATCAGGGAGGGGTTGGGGTTGGGATGTGCGGGCGCACTGCCGTCATTCATCTTCTTTACGATGGTCTTCTCGATCTCGGTGGCGGTGCCGTTCTTCTTGTTGGCGTGCGCCTCCTTGACCTTCTTGGCTGTGAAGGCACATTGCGTGAGTCGGCACACACAGGCAGGGTGAGAGTGTTTGGGCTTTAGGGAGGGGCTGGGGTTGGGATGTGCGGGCGCACAGCCGTCATTCATCTTCTTTACGATGGTCTTCTCGATCTCTGTGGCCGTGCCGTTCTTCGCGTTGGCGAGCGCCTCCTTGACCTTCTTGGCTGTGAAGGCACATTGCGTGAGTCGGCACACACAGGCAGGGTTAGAGTGTTTGGGCTTTAGGGAGGGGCTGGGGTTGGGCTGGGCAGGCGCACTGCCGTCATTCATCTTCTTTACGATGGTCTTCTCGATCTCGGTGGCGGTGCCGTTCTTCTTGTTGGCATGCGCGTCCTTGACCTTCTTGGCTGTGAAGGCACATCGTGTGAGTCGGCACACACAGGCAGGGTGAGAGAGTTTGGGCTTTAGGGAGGGGCTGGGGTTGGGCTGGGCAGGCGCACCGCCCTTGGCCGAGTTCTTGGCCCGCACCTTCTTGAGCTCGTTGAGCTGCTCCGAGTCCGTCGGCACCACCTCGGTGGGGCCGTACCGGCGCCACCGGCCCCACCGAGCCTCATCCAAGTACTCGAGGCCGTGTTGGGTATTGCCAAGGCTCCGAGGCTGCAATTTGAACTCGGCGTCGATCATGTCCTCGTTCACGGCCAAGAAGAGGATCAGTTGGCCACCTGCCATGCAGGCGAAGCCCCGCGCAGCGAGCAGGGCCGCAAGGGCGCGCAGCTCGTCGGTGGTGTCCGCACGGAGCTCCCGCTCCGTGATGGCAGCAATCGTGCCACCATCACGGAGCAGGCCGTCCTCGATGAGCTTGGCCTGCACGTGCTCCTTGAGCTCGGTGGTCACCTCGCTGAAGATGGGGCTGCCGTGCAGCGCACGCCGCGCCGCCGCGTCCACCACGTTCAGGTTGTGGCAGAGCGTCAGCTCGCCGTTCGACTTGGTCTTCGGCTTGGGCGCTCCGAGCGCGATCTGGCCGGCAGGGGAGCACATGATGAGCGCCGCTGCCCCCTGGCACCCTGACCGCTTGTCCTCCTTGACCACGAAGCAGCCGTGGTACTCCTCGTCGGAGGTGTCAATGTTGCGCTCCTTGTCGGCGAACAGATGGTTCTTGTACTCGTTCTCGGGGTGGGCCCAGGAGATGAGGTCGGTGTTGGGGTAGGCCTCGGTGCAGTTGATCGTGGAGATGCGGACCTGCGCGCCACGGGGGAGACGAGAATCGGCGTGAGTGCGGGCGGTGGGCTGGGATGCGAGCTGCGTGCGGCCAGGCAATCGCGCAGCGCGAACCTCTCACGCAAGCACCGCCCCTCTCATCACACGCCCTACCCTACCCTCGTCTTCATCACCAACACATCCCAATTGGGAAGTGTAGAGTTGCCACAGAGGCATCTCGGATCATCACGGGGCGGGGCGGGCGTGCGCGCGCGCTCCTCCATGTTCGTGTGAACTCGATTGAGCGGCGACGAGTTGCGGTGAATTTTGCAACGGCTGACGACCACGGGTGGGTGCCCGTAACGACGCGATTTCGTCAGATTTTATAAATACCCGTTTCCATACACCCGTTCGACCGGGACCGGTCCGTCCGAACGCACGGGGGTGATACATGGACACGGGCGCGATGTATTTTTGGTCGAAACGGACATGTGGTAAAGACTGACGCTATGGTGCGGGCGTCGTTCGGCTCCGGCGCGGACGCTTCCCGAATGCACCTGTCGGTGCTCGGGCCAACGGGCGCGCCCGTGATCAAGCTGCGCATCGACAAGGCCGAGTGGTGGACGCTCGAGACCATCACGGTGCTGCAGACGCCGGACGGCAGCCATGTCGGCGCTCCCTTTCAGCACGTCAACGCCGCAATGGGGCAGCTCAAAAGGTTCCTGCCGCACTCGAACGCGGCCAACTACATTGAGCTGCTCCAGGTCTACGTCGTCGGTGCGCTCGACGAGTCCGTGCTCGGCAAGCGTGAGATCCGCTTCAAGCTCTACGGCGAAAGCGTCAGCACGCGGCACAGTCCCGAGCTCCTCACCGCGCCGGTGCGGTGCCTCGAGGCCGAGCCGCTCGAGGGGGGCGGCAGATGGCTGCCCGTGGCCGTCTTGCGTCCTTTTGCCCCGGCGCACCTGCCCGATGGGGAGTGCATCTCCCTCATGGCCGAGCTCATGCGCCAGGTGAGCAGTCGAGTGCAGACGGCCCACTGCTGACATTGGTCCTGCCTCACCGCCCTTTGCCTGCGTCGAGTCCCGTTGCCCCACAGGATAAACACGTCCCGTTCGTGCGCCCGCAGTTTCGCCGCGCGCCCCCAGGCGCGGCGCCCACGCCCGTCACCGGCTCGAAGCGCCCGCTGCCCGCAGGCTTCGAAGGCTTCCAGACCGTCGCCGAGCTGATGGCGAGCGAAGCTGGCGGCGGCGCGACCGCGAGCGCGGCCGCGAGCGCGGCCGCGGGCACGTGGGCGGCGCACTCGTCGATGTCGTGCCCCAGCGGCGAGGCGGCAACCGAGGCCCTGGCGGCGCCCAGCGACCCCCGCTCCGCCTGCCGCACTGCCAAAGGCGGAGCCAAGCCCAAGGGCGGGAAGCGCGACAAGTGGTTTGACAAGAAGGGCAACGTGGTCGTCGCGCGGCAGCAGGGCGACATGCTCTTCGCGTACTGGCCGACGTGCCTCGTGATCGTCGGCAAGCAGCACGGCGCGCCAAAGGGCGGGAGCAACTCGCCTCGGTACGTCCTCACGGAAGGCGTGCGGCCCTCGGCGTCGCCGGATCTGTGGCACATTACCGAGGTGGACCCGCTCCCCGAGGTGCTGCCCGCGGTGTGGCGCGCCTACTCTGACGGCCGGTACGCGCACGACGGCGGCAAGCAGCGCATGCTCGAGGTCATGGTGTGGGCAGTCCAGAAGCAGAATGCGGCCGCGCCTTCGGCCTCATGGACGATGGATCGTACCTGGGACTGGCTCGTGCCGGAAGCGGCCGGCCGCTGGAGCGAGCTGCTCGCGGCGGCGGCGAGCGGAGCCCCCGCGGCATCCCTCTCGTAGAGGGCGGCGCCGGACGCGCACCCTGGCCCACTTGCATGCCATGGGGGCAGGTGCATGCAGCGCGCGCACTCCGCACTTCGGATGGATATTTTGGGACGCGGGTCGGGCGTGTGTATAGTGTAACCTATGCGTGGGCGTGTGTGTCCTGTGAGCGCATATAGCGGCACGAAACGTTTAACTTTCGAAGTTTTATGTAAAGCGTGTGGGCGGAGCATAAGTCTCTATGAAGGTCGTCATTCACCCTGAGCCGGTAGGGTGGCTGCCGTCCTATGACTGGACTCGCAGCGAGGCCGTGTAGCCCTTCTGCAGCAGCGCGTGTCTCATCGGTTGCGTGCACATCTCTGGCGACTGGCGTGTGCCCAAGTGTGCCTCATCTTGAGGATCGCCTTGCGCGCCGTCTCTTGCGCGTCGCGCTTGTCACGCACTCCCTTCCGCATCTCGCGAGGTCGTTCGGGTCGCGCCAGCGTGCAGCAGTGCCTCGACGACGTTGGCCTCGCACGCGTTCATGCTTGTCCTGCGAGCAGTGAAGGAGCGCGAGATGTGGTTATCAGGCTGTAGAACAGGGGGAGAGGATGTGGCGTGCACATGCCCGCTGCCGTGCCGCGCGGGCGAAACTCTCTATTCGTCGAACTCCTCGAAGGTTATCCACCCGGCAGTGTCCGACTGAGCGAAGGCGGCGAGGTCCATCAGGTCCTTCACAAGGTGCCCATGAGTCGGGCTGCGTCGCGCGACAACGTGACCTCCTCTCCGTCTCGCGCTCGCACGCGTATGTGCTCCTCGTGCTTGGCCTTCTTCGCCGTGGGCGCCTCCTGCCCGTGCTCCTCACTCAGCCGACGGCGCACGCACTTACGCACTTCACGCAAAGTTGAGGTGCCAGCACGACGCGCGACGCTTCTCGTTTCGGGTCACGTGAAGGAGGTTCTTGCCGTGACTCTCCTTGTCGTGACTCCCCTTTTTCAAACGCCCATGACAGCGCCCCATGAACGCAAGGCGCGAGTCCGCGCCGCGCACTGAAACCTGCACCCGTTCTCTCGTTGCTCTCTCTGCGCTGTCACCCCCTCCAACCGCGAGCCTAAAAACCTCGTGGAAGGAACCTCGTCTCTCCATTGCCTGACACTATCATCAAGTCATCGCGAGCAACATGGGCACGGCGTACTCTCAATGGCTCAAAGCCAAAGAAGGCACCTTGAGCGCCGCCGAGATCAAGTACCTGGAGCGCCGGCTGCACGAGCTCCTCCTCCACCAGCAGCGACGACAAGATGGGGTCAAAAAGCAAGCAGCCAGCGAGCGCCAGCGCCACAAGCGCCGAGCGTTGGCGCCCGAGGTTCCGAACGACTGCAAGGTGGTGCCTCTCCCTCAGGAAGTCGTCAGCGACGAGTGCATCGCGGTGCTCGAAGCCGCACGTGCGGCCAAGGAGGTCACCATCAAGGCGTACATCGCGCGAGCGCTCGCAGCGGAGCCCGTCGTGGACATGATGGACGCGACGGTGTGCGGCACGCGCCATCAGCTTCCGCGCGTGAGCTTGACGGAGGCGCTGTCGGTCCAGGAATTCAAGGCGATTGAGAAGCAGTACGTGTTGGCGCGCCACCTGCCCCACAAGAAGGCGCTCATCCAGCGCACGCAGAAGGTGCTCGAGCAGGTGGAGCAGCTCTCGGGCGTCAAGGACTCGGACTACGCGGTGGTCGACGCGACGGGGTTCTTGTCCGGCATCTTCGTGCGCAAGGCCTACTCGTGCGCCGGCAGACGGGGTCGACGCGCGCTGGCCGCCCTGAACTTCATGAAGGGCATGCAAGGGTATATGAAGTGCTGCTCCGGAAGCGGTGCTCTCACGGGGCACGACGAGCGCAACCTGCTCAAGTACAAGGAGCGTCTGGTGGCGTACGGCCTCTCTGCCGACAAGCACCCGACGGAGCTCGCAATCTCCGGCACCCTGGAGAGGCCCCAGAACGGCTCGGCGCAGCTCTACTACTACGAGGAAAAGAATGGGCGCTGCCATTCATTCCAGGCGGGCGCCTGGCTGGCCAGGCGCGAGCTGCTCATCGAGGAGGTGCGCCACGAGCTCGGCGCGTTTGGGCTGGAGGCGCACTTGCCGGACGTGCTCGTCTTCCTCGAGGAGTCCAAGCGAGTCCTGCGCAAGTACGGCGCGCTGCTTCTGGTCGGCGGGCAAGACGAGGTGCCCGAGGACCAGATCGATCCGGAGCTCGACGCCGAGCTCCTGTGGAAGATTCTCTCCATGGTCGTCATCGACTCGGGCAACAAGTCGAGATTTGGCGTGCACACCGACACGCCGCAGATTGCCCCATGCCTATGCACCGCCGAGTCCATGTACGCGCCGGGCTTCTACGACTACACGGGGGGGGAGCTCTGCTTCTACAACGGCATGTACGCTGATGACTACGGGCCGGAGGGCTGCCTGTTGCTCTCCGGCCACCGTGCGGTACACGCCCCGCTGCCCTTGCGGCCGTCGGGGGATATGTCAGGCATGCCCATGATGCGGTTCTCCCTCGTAGCATGGTCGCATGCAGGAGATACGTACCCAGGGACTAGGGATCGGCTCGAGATGTATAGACATCAGTATGGGTTCCCTGACTCGGACCCATACGTGCAGCAGCTCGAGGCCGCCCTGCAGGATGTCGCGCACATGACTGTAGGGGCCGGTAAGAGCATGGAGCAGCAGCAGGGACATGGGGGCCATCGGAGAGGCAGGAGCGCCAGCGCGGTGTGTGCTCTAGAGGGGGGGGCGCCAGCTGCAGCATCTGCTCAGACGCTGGCGCATCAGATAGTAGGGCAGCTCGGTATGCGGCTCCGGCTCGAGCTGAAGCTGCGCGGCGGGGGTGGCAAGTGCAAAAAGAAGAGCGCGGCGTAGCTCATTTGTATGGTTCTAGCTCACGGGGGAGGGTACATGTGTGGAGCGTTTCTGTCCGTGCTCCATAGGAAGTTGGATGCGCGCGGGGCGACTTTAAATTACATTATCAATCGTCACTCACATCGTGTGTACCGGTACACCTCTCGCGCGGATCTCATGGCCGACGGACCACCTCTGTCACCTTGAGATGCAACCCACGCCAGGAACATGTCGCGGTGCAGCGCGAGCGGTCAAACGGCAGCGCTGGTGCTCCGGGTGCCTCTCTCGCCCACGCAACAGCCGATATGGCTCGCTCTGCACCGACTGCGGCAAAGCTGCCGCAGCGGCAGCCGGCGAAGATGGCGCTGCGACGGCGGCCACGCCCCCGAGGCGCTCGAACCGCGCAACCACAGCCGCCTGCAAGCGGGTGGGCGACGGCGGCATCGTCAAGCTGCCGCGCGGCACTCTCCCGCTCGAGATCCTCAAGAAGCTCGACCGGCTCTTTCTCGAGGGCCAGCTTTTTTGGGACAAGCTCGAGCGTGCCACGCCGAGGCTCGTGCAGGAGATAGGCCCGGGCAGCGCGGCCTGGGACCAGAGCGTCGCGAAGCTGCTACTCCCGTGGGTGAGCGACCAGCTGGTTGCGTTACAAGCGCCCCCCACCATGGCGGTTGCCGACTCACCGACGAGTGTTCTGCTCGCCACAGTCACAGCGAGCACCAAGATGCGCGCAGGCGGCGGGCAGCTGGCGGCGCACCAGGACTACGCGCGGTCCGAGTACCCGGGCGAAGCGGGGTGGAACTTCCTCGTGCTGATGAACGACACGGACGAGCTCGAGGCGTGCCAAGTGGCCTGGATGGGGTCACGGGACTCCCCCGACACGTCCAAGGGCCACTCCACCCGCGCCTGGCTGGACGCAAACTTCGAGAGAGTCTCCCTCACGGGCGAGTGGGGGACGGTGTACGTATTCGACTGCGCCACCTGGCACGCGGTGGAGCGCATGCTCCCGCGTGCCAGAGTGCACGCGACCCGATCGTCGCCTCCGGCGGTGAAGCGCACGATCGGCAAGCCCACGCATGCGGACTGCAAGGGCGCGAGCGTTGTGGTGCGCGCGCGTACCTCTCTGGTGATCGACTGCCGCACAGCGGGTCTGCCAGCGCCGCACATGATCGGGGACCCAGTGGAGAAGGTCTGGAGGCGGTGAGTACGCATGCGTGTGTCACACACACGGTGGTCAACGCGGTGGCTGCGGACTGTGTCGGCGGAGAGACGGGCGGCTTCAATGCCACACTGTTGTATAACTGGTGAAAAACGTCATATGCGTGCGTGGATGTGTGGCTCCGCGATCATAGCAAACAATCGCGTTTGTCGATGTGGGTCCGGGTGTGTCTGACTAACGTTGTCGTGTCTCGTGTGTGGAGGGAGTCAGGGAGAGACGCAGTGGTGTTTCATTGGATGAGCTTCAGAGGGAGGTCCGCCGACTCAGAAGCTGTTTGGCTACGCGGTAGAAGCTGCACTGCCTCAAATGCAGTGATTCACTCAGTCCTGAAAATTGACTTGACTTGTCTTGGCACGAAATGGACGTGGGGCCCCCACGTCCATTTCCGATTTCGTCACCTTCGCTTCTTCCGAAAAACCATGTCCCTTGATGCAGTCGAGACGTTGCTACTCATCGAAGCGTATTGGAAGCGCACCGGCGTTTCTGAAGAGGAGAAGATCCTCTTGTACGCCCTCACCGTGCCATTGTACCAGCGCTTGTCTTCCTCCCAGTACACTGTCACGCGCCGGCCGACGATCTCGGCTCCATGGCCGTATGTAAGCTCGCACTGGTCGCATCGAACGTCCCACGCGCAGAGTCCCGATCGTGTCGCAGGCGTGCCTTCTCCTCGCGCTCAACAGCCAGCTCGAGAACAAGCCGATGCAGTCGTCGGTGCTCCAACGTGCCGAGAAGGTGAGCTCGCCACGCGCTCGAGCAGGTGGAGCAGCGAGTTGGCCGCGCTCCACACGCTGCACCCGGAGATGTTCGAGGCGATCGAGCACATCCGGCTCAACCATTTCAACCTCGGACGAAGTGGCTAAGAGCCCCAAGCGCCTCGCCCGCTCGCTCCCTTCGAAGGGGGAGGCACCCTACCTACTCGTGCACAAGCACGGGACCCAGTTAGACCAGTGCCGTTGCCACTGCTCTCGCATGCGTGCCTCGCGTGCCTGCAGCGCTGCATGCAAGTGCTCACCACAACGCCTCGCCTCCTCCCCCACAGGTGCTCTCGCATGCGTGCCTCGCGTGCCACGCATGCTCATTCAGCGCTCGCCGCCCGCGAGAGATCCTCTTCCTTCGCAAGCAAGGCATCGCTGAGCTCGCCGAGTGCTTGCGCGACCACAACACTGACGTCAAGGCCACCTCGCTGCGCATCCTATGCTCTGCTCGCGGCCGAGTCGGCGCATGCGCGCGACGGGATGCGCACTCAGATGGTACTGCTGTTGTGTCGGCGTGTGAGCTCTAGTCGTGAGCCTTGTGAGCGCCTGTGTATACTCAGTGTGGAGCGTTAACGAACAAAAGTCTGTTAAAAGGTACAGCTCGGGTGACTCGACGCACGAATGACACGCGCGGTGGGCGACCGTGTGGTCGTCATGAATGAGCACACCCTTCGTACCGATCCCTCACCGTACACGCCTCCATGCAGGCCTTCTCCGTACCGGACACACCGGCGGCCTGCCCTGACCCCCATCCCCCGCAACCGGGCCTCGTCACCCCGACGGGTGGCTTCAGACCAGTCCCGCCGTGACGAGCTCCTTGAACGACTTGAGGACCGAGCCGTCCTCTTTGCGTCCGTCGGGCTTCGTCTTGGTCCGATGGAAGCGCGGCATGCCCGAGATGTGGTCGGCGAGCCCCTCGAGGATCTTCACGGTGACCTCCGTCTTGGCGTTCTTCTTGCACCACTTGACCACCGCATCGCGCGCGGGGATCACGTAGCCGCGGCCGTTCTTGTCGGCTCGCTCCTGAGCCTCGAAGAGTGCCTGCGTCGCGTCCTCGAAGGCGATCAGCGTCATGGTCTTGGTCTCGTCGTCGGAAGACTCGTCTGCGGTGTCGTTCGCGGCGGAGGAGGCGGCCTCGCGGCCGCGCTTGTTGGACATCTTGGTGAGTCGGAGGGCGGTGAGGGCGGGGTGTGTGGAGGCGACGGCCGCGGTGCAGAAAAGGCGAACGCCGGTCGGTCGAGCACACAGAAGCGCGGCAAAACACGATCTGAAACCAGCACGAGGGGTCGATGTCAGTGTAACTGGTGTGTGGGAGTTTCTGAAAGAGAAGTGTCTCCACAAAACATCGCCTCGTGTCGAATAGACTGCGGTGGACCTTCTCGACATGACCTTCCTCGTATTGAGTGTGCTACTCGGCTCGCTCGCTTACATGCCGCTGCCGAGGCCCGTACCCGTGCCGGCCGTGCGCAGCCTGCGGCCGGCTCCGGCTGCGAGCCGTGCCGCCGCTGGCTCAGTCTCCATGTGCGGCATCCTCGCGATTGTCATCGCGTCGAAATCCTCGCAACGCTCGCCGCGAATCGAAACGCTGGCGATGAGCGGCCCTGCGGTCGCACGCGGAGGACGTGGCGGTGGGCGTGGCGGCGGCCGTGGTCGTGGCCGTGCCAACGCAGATCACGGCAGCGGCGGTCGTGGCGGGCTGAGCACCTCACGGCGAGGCGCCAACCGGGACTGGTACTCCCGCCGCGCAGCCGGTGACGACGCAACAAAGCGACGAGCGCCGCGCAACCGCGCCAAACGATGGGAGCGCGAGGGCGACGAGCTCTACGCGGAGGTGAACAGCGATCCGTCCATCCACTTTCGAGGCATGAGTGCAGACGAGATGTATGGCGCGGCAGTAGCGATGCTAGCGAGGCTGGCGCGCGCGGCTGACGACGACAACGACGACCGAGTGCCGCCGAAGGCTCCGAGCTCCCCCGCCCCGGCTGCGGCGGCTTCGACGTCCGACGGTGGCGCCGCCACTCGGAGCGCGCATAACCCGGCCATGTGGGGTGCGTGCTCGGTAGGGCCCGTGCTGCGCCAGCGCCTCGAGCAAGCTGGCCTGGCGGGTCCCCTGCCGATCCAAGAGGCGGCGTTCGTACCGATCAGCCAGGGGCGCAACGTGGTCATCGGCTCTGCCACCGGCTCGGGCAAGACCCTCGCCTTTCTGCTCCCTCTCCTCGCGACATCATCGCGTACGCGCCCGTGCACTCATCTTGTGGTCACCGCGAGCGCAGAGCTCGCCGTGCAGCTTCAGCGCGAGGTAGACCGGCTCTGGCCGCCACGGCCGGCGTCGACGGCCGGCGCGGCACCCGTGTCTGCGCTGCACGTGGTCGGCGGTGGCGCGCTCGTGCGCGGTGACGACGGCGACGGCGACAGCTGGTTTGCTGGTGGCGAGGGCGCTGAGGCCACGAGAGTGGACGCAGAGGACATGACGCGCGCGGAGCTGCTGGGCGTGGGCGAGGCGCCCGTGCTCGTGGGCACGCCGCACGCGCTGCGCCGCCTCTTTGCACAGGCGCGCACGGCTGCTGCGTATGGCGGTGCGGGCGCAGAGCAAGCGAACCAGCTGTCCTCCAACCTCAAGACGATTGTGTTGGATGAGGCCGACCAACTGCTGGGCAGCGCAAGCGTCGTGGCGGTGGAGGTTCAGCGCAAGGCGCTCTCGGCTGAGCAGGGCGCGCCCATCACGGCGCGCCAGCGCGCGCTGCTCCGGGCGCGTGTGCAGCCGAGCGTGACCGAGCGATTGCTGGCCGAGCTCCCAGTGCCTCTGCCGCAGCTGCAGCTCGTCTGCGCGTCGGCTACTGTTGGGCGTGCCCTGCGCCGGCAGCTGCAGGCGCTCTTGGGCGCTCCGAGTGTGGAGAAGGCAGCGACGCTAGTGGCGCTGGAGGATCGTGACGTGAAGCGGCTGGTCGCGCGCCGCAGCGCTCTGGTCCCCCCAACCCTCTCGCACGTGTACATGCTGCTGCCCCCGCCGCCTCCGCCGCTGCCGCTGCCCCGTGTTGCCGGCAAGGCTGGGGAGGCACTTGAGATGGCCGAGGCCGGTACAGCGGTGGCGGATGAGGATGCCAAGACAGCGCCCAATACAGCGCCCAAGACAGCGCCCATGACAGCGCCAGACGAGGCGACACCTGTTGAGGGCGCCGTCTCGGACGCGACCGACGAAGCTGCGAACGTTTTGCTGAGCGCTCTATGGTCAGCAATGGGGCGTGTCGCCCCCGCGCCCGCGATCGTGTTCACAGGAAAGCTCGGCGTCGAGAGGATCATCGAGGCGCTCGCAGCCCGAGGCCTGCGCCGCGTGCTCTCCGTCCGTGACGCGTCGAACGCGAAGCCTCCGACGGTGGAGCCCAACGCCCAAGACGACGCGCCCAACGCCCAAGACGGCGCCGAGACGGAGTGCGCCCAAGACGACGCGTCGAACGCGAAGCCTCCGACGGTGGTGCCAAACGCCCAAGACGGCGCCGATGGATGGGCCGACACGCCGGTGTACGTGGGCTCGGAGCGATGGGGGCGTGGCCTCGACCTTGACGTCGACTACGTCTTTCTGCTCGCGCCGCCCGCGAGCAGCGCGAGCTACACGCACCTGGCGGGTCGCACCGCGCGCAAGGGCCGTCGCGGCACCGCCGTCACGCTGCTCACGCCGAGCCAGGCGCCGAGAGTCGTCGCGTTTGCAGAGGCGCTCGGGCTCACTTTCGAAGCGTTGTAATTCAAGGGCCCACAGCTGATGAGTAAAAACGGTTTGCCGTCTCGCGAACCGAAGACGCGAACAAACTCTCCACAGCTCGGCATTGAGTAACAATGTGGTCTTGCCGTTTGAGGAATCATATCTAAAGGAAAACGGCATAGGAAAAATCAAGAGCGTTCGGAAGTTTTGGCGAGATGGCATTTCACGGTTCTGTGGAAGCGTGAACGGTCCGCTCGCACCTCGACATGCGCGGGGTGTGTTTGTCCCTTCTGCCCGGCCCACTGGCCACGGCACACTGTACACAACCCGACATCGGCTCTCTTTCTGAGAGGGTGTGGGCTTGTGGGCGGTGACGCTCTCCATCATGGCGACAAAGCGCCCGCGGCCTGCAGATCGATCCGAAGCGGTAGACGCCATCCGACGTGCAGGCACTGCACGTGTCATGACCAATATCCATTCGAGGGAAATGTGCGATAGAGCGATCATCAGCGTGGTGCCCACTGCCGACAGCGATGTTGCCATCGTAAGGTCGAGCCAAGTGATAACCGTCGAGGATGAGGGTCAGTTGAACTCTCTTCTGGAACAGTGCGCTACCGATGCCGACAACCGGATGACTATAGCCGCCAGGGCCATCGAAGGCAAGCTGACGAGGCCCGACGCATCCATTTATGACCTGGTGGTATCGTGCGTCGAGGAGGCACATGCGTGTGATCTGCAGCCTCGGCACGCCACCCGGCTTGCCTTGGAGGCAGCGCTTTCCCAAGCCAGCTTGCACGACCCCAACGCGACTGCGGCCACAATCAAGGCGACCGCGGCCTCAATGCAAAATTGCTCACACCTCGATGGCCAGGGCGCTATCACGAACATCCTCGAGCTGCTCGAGCGCGAGCAGCTCGAGGGGCTCGCGCTCAATGTGCTGAGCGTGCTCGCTTTTAGCGGCGCGCTGCAGCTCGAGCACTTGGTCGCGTGGAGGAAGAACCACATGCCCGATCCTAATTTGGCACCGCTCTTCGCCTGGGTGGAGGCGCATGCAACTCCACCGGCCGCGGATGGCGACGATTGCAGCGACGGAACGCCATCAATCGGCAGCAAAACTGCCGACGGCGTCTCGACTCTGCACGCCGCCGTGTCCCTGGGCCCAACGGCAGATGACGTGCCCGAGGGCCCAACGGCAGATGACGTGTCCGAGGGCCCAGCGGCAGATGACGTGTCCGAGGGCCCAACGGCTGACGATCCAGCTCGCCGCCCCTCCTTGCCGTGGCAGCCGGCGGCTACGCTCAGTGGGTATAGCCCTAGCTCAGCGGTGGAGCAGCGTGCATGGGAACCCTCCTTTGTGTCTCCCGTCCTCGTCGCCGAGATAGGCTCCGGCAGGCACGGGGTGGTGGTGCTCGATGGTCTCGTGGACGACGCACTGCGAGCGGAGCTGCTAGGCGAGCTCCTCGGAGACGCCTCCACTGCGCTGCTGAGCGTGACGCCACCTTCGAGCCGCTGGGAGCGCACCACCATCGACGGTGTGGAACCCCTCATTCGGGACTCATTTGGGGACTCCCGCGCACACGGCATGATTGCTATGCCATCTTTAGAATTCCTGACTGATTCTCTCCGACCGCCTGGCATTGCAGGTGAGGGACTTCCGCGCACCTGGGGGCTCAAACCCTCGCTGCTCGAGGCGCTCGAGCGGCGCCCGCCAGCGTGCGTCGTCGAGGTGCAGGCGCGGCTGGCGAAGCTCTTCCCCGAATTTGACATCGGCCACCTACCTGATGTGGCCGCCGGTGCGCCCCGAGCTGCTGGGTCCGCCTCGTACCACGCCACTTCCTTTGTCGCGAACGCACCAGTCTGGGGCGATGCATTCCAATGGCACGTGGATGCCGACCCAGCCAGCTTCCCCGGAGGGAGTCACTGGCTGAGCACGTATGGGCTGTACGAGAATGGTACGCGAGGCAAGCCGCTGCTCGTGTCGCTGCTCGTGTACCTCGATCAAGAGTGGTGGCCCGAGTGGGACGCAGAGACGCTCTTCTGCGACGCAGACACGGGCGTCGGGCTGCTCGTCCAGCCGCAGCCGGCACGCTGCGTGCTGATGCATCAGGATGTGCTGCATCGCATCTCGACGCCCTCACTCTCCGCCCACCGCCCTCGGTACTCACTCGTGTGGAAGCTCGTCTTCGTGCCCAGAACGACGAGCGCGCCTGGCGAGGTCGGAAATCTCGGAGCTGATCTCGGAGCTAATCTCGGAGCTGATCTCGGAGCTGATCTCGGAGCTAATCTCGGAGCTGCATCGTTGGCGATGGAGCGGCTTGGAGATACGCTTCGAGTCGCCCAACACGACGTGCCCTTGGCCTCCAAACCCGCCGGCGGTCTCGATGCGGTCGATCGCGAGACTATCTGTCGACCGGAATGGGGCGAGCCGGTCCGCATCGGCGCGCCCCGCCCGCACACGCAGCGTAAAATAATGAATCGGAGAGGTTTCTAGATGTGTTCCTTGACAGTTCCCTATAAAACCGGCCATTTCGCGGACACGCGATCTTGATGTCCCCGCCTTCCCGCTTCCGGCGGGAAGGAGAGGGAGCCGAGGCGAGAGGAGACAAGAGGAGACGGCGGTTAGCCAACCGGCTACAATTCCACCGTGTCTTCGCGCTCGAGCCCGCCAAGCCAGCCAAACCCTTCTGGAGGCGGCGGTGAGGCCAACGTGGCCGCTGCAGCCTTATTCGTGGCCTCGTCCGCCTTTTCCAACCGTCTAGCCGACCGCCTTTGCAGCTTTCCGCGGTCGTTCGGCAATCCGCGGTCCATCCATGTGAGCATTGCACCCTGCGCTTGCAATAAGCGGAGGAGCGTCTGGACGGCCATCCACAACCCTGATTCAAGATCGTTGGCCACTTGCGCGCCGCTCGCGCACGTCCACCCGGCGCCGCTTTCGAAGTGTGCAGGCTCGTGTTGTCGGCATGGCAGCAGCTGAGCAGGGCCACACGTGAACAAGTCGACCGAGGCGTACCCTCGCTCGGGCCACGCGTGGATCGAGAGGTGGGACTCGCTGATGAGCAGTATGGTGCTCGCTCCCATGATCGGGAATTGGTGCACGAGCTGGCCAACAATGGTCAGCCCTCCCGCGATCGCTGCAGCTTGCAACGCCGCAAGCTGCTTCGTGCTGCTGTTCAGGAGTGCAAATGGCGCGTCGATGACCTCGAGGATGATGTGCGTTCCCAAGCGCTCGAGAGGGTAAAGTGGCGGATGTATCGAGCCCAGAGCGTCGGGGAACGTGGCCGACAACGCGACCAGTAAAAAGTGCATGACGAGATTTTCGCGGACTAAATAGGACTAAAAAGGCGACCTGACGAGTTGAGGCACGGTTGAGCAGCAGCCTCTCTGTTGGTTTCTGTTGTCGTTTTCACACTCTGTGTGTGAAAGTGGAACAGAGCGCGAGAACGGCTGCACAGTGCAGGGCGAAGGCCGCCCGCATCGTCCGCACAAGCGCGCGCGCCGTCTGCCGTCGGCATGCCGAGTGCCAGCGAAACAGCCTCTGAGAGGCTAGCACAGCTGCGCTCGGTGCTCCAGGCGTCCCCCGTTTATTGGGAGAGTGTCAAGGTGCTGGTGCTGCAGCTGGAAGGTGACCTGGACGATGCCGCTGGCGAGTTTGACGAGCTCACCCTGAGTTTGAAGCAGGAGAAGCTCAGAACCACAGAGGAGAAGGCCGGCCAGGCAGACCCGCAAGTGCACAAGCAGCTGAAGGCCATGCTCGCGCAGGCAGAGGAAGCACTCGCAGAAAAGGACGGGCTGCTGCACCAAATGGAGGAGCGGATAGCGGTCATGGAGGATGACATCAGCGAGCTCAAGATTGAGATCTCGCAGCTCACGATCGACGCGGCGGAAGCCAAGAAAAAGCAGCACGAGCAGGAGAAGGAGCTGAAGGCACGCGATGCGGCCCTTGCGGCGGAGGTTGCCAAGAGCCGAGCTCTGGAGCGGCAGGCAAAGGATGCGGAGGAGAAGGCGGCCACAGCGATCGCCGCTGCCGGTGCGTCGGCGACGCCGGCGCATGGAGGATTGGCGCCACCACCTCTGCCCGGCGGAGCCAGCGTGCCGCCGCCGCCGCCACCGCCGCCGCCACCGCCGCCCATTGGCGGCGGAGGAGCGCCGCCGCCGCCGCCACCGCCACCACCGATTAGTGCAGGTGTGCCGCCGCCACCGCTGCCTCCGCCCATAGGCGGTGCCGCGCCGCCGCCGCCGCCGCTGGGTGGTGGGCCGGGAGCGCCGCCGCCGCCGCCGCCGCCGCTCGCGCCCCCGCCACCACCGATGGGCGGCGCGGCGGCCATGAACGACAAGCTCAAGGCGTCGGGCTTGGTAGTGATGGCGTCGTGCTCCTGGGGTGAGAAGCGCTCGAAGCCGATGAACACGCTCAACTGGGACAAGTTGCCCACCTCCCAGGCGGGTAAGACCATCTGGGGCCAGTTAGCGACGTCGAGCCTGCAGGATTTCTTGCCGCGTCTTGGGCAGAAGTGGAAAGCTGTCGGTCGGGCACGACCCACTTTCGGGAACGAGCTCGACAACGAGGCGCTCAACGCGGCGCTCGCAGGCGCACCGCGCAGCACGGAGGGCGGCGCCACGATCGTTGAGATCGGGCGGGAAGAGCTCTCCCGATTTCGGGTAGACGGGATCCAGGCTGATAGCTTCGTCAAGGTGGGCGATGAGTACTTTGTGCAGGCGGTCGTGCCTGAGAGGACCGTGCTCAACCTCGATGTGAACCGACTGGAGGATATGTTCCAACGGCCGGAGGTGAAGGAGAAGGCGCCGCGCGCCCGCTCCGACGCGGAGTTCACTCCTCGGAGGACGGCGGTGCAGCTGCTTGACTCGAAGCGGTCCACGTCGGTGGGCATCGTCATGAAGCGGATTACGGACGCGCTATGTGGCAAGGACCTGCGCGATGCGCTGCTAGAGGTCGACGAGAACACCCTGCCCGCCGACGTGCTGCCCATGGTGATGGAGATCGTGCCCACCGCAGAGGAGCGTGCGCTATTGCAAGGGTATGCGGGTGAGACGGAGGGGCTCGATAAACCCGAGCGCATGCTGCGAACGCTCTCGTACATCCCTCGGCTTGACGGCCGGCTGCGCGCGATGAAGTTCAAGGCGCAGCTTGAAGCCGAGATGCATTCGGTCCTGATGCAGCAGGTGGGCGACCTGCAGAAGGCGTGCAAAGAGGTGCTCGAGTCCAAGGCGCTGCATGCCCTCATGCAGGTGGTCCTTGACGTGGGGAATGCGCTCAACGCTGGGACTTCAAAGGGCAATGCGGTGGGCTTCCGGCTGTCGACGCTACTCAAGCTGGCGGAACTCAAGGCAACCGACAAGAAGACCACCCTGCTGCACTTTGTGGTCGAGGTCGTCAACAGCTCGGCCCCAAAGATCCACGAGGTGCGATCTCCGTTGATGACCCTTGATGACCCTTGATGACCCCTGATGACCCCTGATGACCCCTGATGACCCCTGATGACCCCTGATGACCCCTGATGACCCCTGATGACCCCTGATGACCCCTCGAATCGCATGCTCACCCTCGCCCTACTGCTCTGGCCAGGTGGTGCACATGCAGAAGGCGGTGCGTGACGCGGCGCGCATTTCGCTCGAGGAGCTCCTCGTCAAGAAGCTCGAGGCCGAGCGCGGCATGAAGCTCGTCGATGACGAGATCACCTGGCACGACGAGCAGCGGCTGCGTGGCGGCGACGCGACAGAGGAGGACCAATTTCCTGAGGTCTTCACCGACTTTTACAATTGGGCCGCGGAGCAGAAGGACATCTTCGACGAGGAGCTCGCCAAGGCGCAGGCCCTCTTCAAGCAGGCGGCCGAGTTGATGGGCGAGCCGGTCAAGGAGCCGGCAGACCTCTTCGACGTGCTCGAAAAGTTCATCCGGCGCTTCGACACGGCCGCCAAAGAATTCGACGAGGAGAAGCGCGCCGCGGAGGAGCAGCAGAGGCGCACGGACGCGCCCCTCAAGACGGACGCTCAAGTCGCCAAGAAGACGCTCAGGTCGGGCCACCGGAACTCTCTCGTCCCGGGCATCGCTCAAAAGAAGATTAGCATCCGGTCGAAGGCACAGCCACCGCCCCCTTCCCCGGCGGGTGCCGCCGCGGGCGCCGCGGCGGGCGCCACCACGACGCCGAACGCGGGCGCCGCGGCTGTGGCCGAGGAGGATGAGGTCAATCAGATGAGCGAGCAGCGTAAGAAGCGCATGAGTAACGCGCCTGGCCTCGACATGGCCAGCCGGATCACAACGGCCGGCCAAGAGGCCGGCAAGGCAAAGGTCGGGGGCGGCTTCCTCAAAGCCTTGACCGCGAAGGGGAAAGCGAGCCTCAGCGGCGACCTACCATTCACGACGAATATGTAGTCGCCGCGGTGCATGGCGGTCGTCACCGCTGCATAGCCAGTTGCACTCGAGTTGTGCACATATGAGAGATGACAGAGCATGCTCCACCATTGCGCATGACGAGCCATGCAGGCGAGGTGCCGTGCTCTCGAGGACGCAACCTTGCCGCTCGGGCACATACCGGAGACCGACAGTCTCAGGAGACGAGATGGCAGCGATACGAGTTACGACTACCACAGAGCATTTTAGACGAGCGAGTAGGTGGTGCGTGGTTTTGCGGCCGGACCTGAGCGAATTAATATACGCAAACCTAAGTACCTCCCTACTGAAACTTTCTTCCGAATGTGTCGAAAACTGGCCTCGCCGACGACGCACGAGCGACGATGTAGTCGCAGATCGGCGTGGGCGACGACGCGTCGCAAAAGCTCTGCGGAAGCGCCACGAGCGGCGGACGGCGGCGCGCGTATTGCAGGCTCTCATCAGCGCTGCACCACGTCCGATGGTGCCCTAGGAAGGCATTGTAGTGCGCGGGGCAGCGGCTCGACCGTTTGCATGCACGGCTCAGCTGTGGGAAACCTGCTGAGCAACGGTGCCCTCGGCTCGTCAGGTTTCCACGCCGCTCACTGAGCTCACTCAGGATGCAGCCGGCCCATGCAAAGTGCTCCGTCCAATTTATGGCTTTATGCAGGATGGAGAGGCCTTTTCGCAGCGCGTCGGCGGTGGCGCGTGATTTCCAAAAGTGGACGCGCTGTGCGCTGGTCAGATCGACAGTGGTGAGCGGCACCTCCGCCGGCAGATGCGCGAGCACGTACCTGATGAAGGAGGTGGTTCGTCACCATCAATGGCACTCAGCGGCATTCAATGGCAGCCAGCCCAGCGGCGCCCGGCGGCGCCTCGGCCGGCAGAGGCGCGAGGACGTACCCGAGTCCAGCGTCGGGCTCCGGATCGCACTTGAAGGTCGGCGGCTTGTCTTTGAGGTACCGCTGAAGCGCGAGAAGTCGAGGATGGGTCTCGAGGGCGATGGTCATCACGTCAACGGAGCCGCGCGAGAGCCCCATGTAGAAGCCGTTCGGGAACGGGAACGGCCCCTGCCACTCCATGCTCGGGCTCACGCGCTTCCACTTTTCTAGGAGCACTGTAGCGACCTCGTCGGGTCGGTTGCCGTAACCCACGTGCCTCTGGCTGCGCTCATCCCAGTAGGAGCCCCACGAGATGATGCCCATCACTAGGTGGCTACGGGTCGCAAACTCGGCCATGTCTAGCGCGAGTCGATGGGGATGCAGCACTGCGTCGTCGTCTGTAAAGAGCACGCCGTCATACCGTGCCCCTGAGCGTTTTAGATGGAACAGCGCCTGTAATACCTTGCCGAGGCATGTCTGCGATGTTTGAAGTGTCACCACGTCCCCCAAGGTGGCTGCCTCTCGCCGCGACTCCGCGCTCGCGGCCTCGCCGCGATCGTGCAAAACGTATAGCACCTGCACGGTTCGGAGGGCATCCACGCGAAGGTGGCCACCCTTGACGCCAAACGCGGCTAAGGCGGCACGCTGGTAGCAGCGGTATCGGCTATGAAGTGGCGAGTCGACAGAGAGCACGTAGATGAGCAGGTGGTACGGTTTGGCGGGAGTCGGACGTCCAATCGCGATGGCTTCGGAATGTCGCGAGTGCATATTGCGAATGACGAAACTGGGACGTGCGGATTCACTATTAACCCCTCCCAGAGCGGGTCTGGCAAGATCAGCTCCGATGCTTCAAATCACGAAGTTACTTGATGATTGGCGCCACGAAGCCCCACTCTTTTTTCCATGGCCGACTCAGGCGATACGGCATCGGTGAAGCTCGAGACCAGTCCGCCAGCGGAGCTTACTCCAGAACAGCAGCAGGAGATCCTCAACTCGATTGTAGAATTCCGCAAGCAGAAAAAAACCAGCAAGCGCCTTGTCCTGCACGGCTGGAAGCTCGAGTGGAACGTCAGCAAGGCGAGGGGCGTTGAGCGTGGCGACCTGACGGTGTACGACCCGCACACTGGTGGCAAAATCTGCTCGCTACTCGCACTCAAGCGCCGATTCGGCCTCGAGCCGGAGCTGCCGCCACCCGAGCCGGCTGCCGTTGAGTACGAGGATGCAGTGACCGCAGAGTACGAGGAGACCAAGCGCAAGCGCGCCCTGCTCGACCAGGCGCCGGAGCTGCTCGAGAGGAGCAAGCGGAGTACGCGTAAGGAAGTAAGCTACGTCGAGATGACGAGCGTCGCTCCGCCGCGCTCGGCGCTCGTGACGCTCGCGCTCAAGAACAAAGGCGGCGCGGGTAGCGACCTCGACTACGTCGAGATCTGCCGCGCCGTACATCGGCTGGGTGACGCTGTCGAGCCCGCGGTGCCGTTTACGGCCGTGCGTACGGCAATGCTTTCGATGCTGCGCAACGGCTCGCTCCGGCGGGCGCTCGCCGACGCGGCGCGCGTGCCACCCAATCCGCCCATTGAGCATGCATTGAGCCTGCTGGTGCTCAGCACGCTGCAAGTGGATGAGCCCTCCGACACGGCTCGCGCGCCGTGGCGGCAGCTTCCGCCAGAGGCGGCGGCGGCCGAGGAGGCGGCCGCGGCCGAGATGCGGGCTATGGCCGAGGCGTGGGCGGCCGAGAAGGCTGAAAAGGCCGCGGCGGCCGAGAGGGCGGCCGCCGCCACAGCCGAGGCGTTGGCGGCTCAGAAGGCAGAGGCCCAGGAGAGCGAGGTTACCGCGGCGAGCGAGGAGGCGGCGGCTCTGGGCGCGACCTTTCCCGCTGCTGCTGCTGCCGACGCAGGCATCGACGCCGGTGCAGGGGAGGCCTCACACGCCTTCCCGCGGGTGATTCTGAAGCTGAGTGGCGGCACCGCTCTCAAGGTGGAGGAGGTGGAGGAGGACGACGACGAGGACGAGGAAGACGAGGAGAAGGAGGAGAAGCGCGGCGGCTGGCGGGGCCGCCGTGCGCGGGACGCGGACTATGTGTACGAGGACGACGACGACGGCGACGGCGACGACGACGACGATTATGAGTACGAGGATGACGACGACGACGACGATGGGCGAAGGCGACATGCCAAGCGCAGGCAGCGTGGCGCGCACGGCGGCGGCGGTGACAGCAGCCGCCGCCGCGGCCGAGGTGAGGCGCCCGACGCCGACGCGCCGCTGCCGCCGCAGATGGAGTCTCTCGCGTCGCTCAGTCATCTTAAGGAGCGCCTTCCGATTTCGTCACTCGACCCGAGCGCCTTCTCATGCCCCGTGGGCTGGGTAGAGGAGCGCGACGACTCTGGCCGACGGCGCAAGAAGAAGTGGGTCCAGTACGAGGGCGCCCCGTCCGACGGGCGCGTGCTACGAGAGTTTGAACGGCGGCAGGAGCTCGAGGCCACGCTCGAGGCCGAGGCCGAGAGCGCCGCCGAAGCAGGCGCTGCCGCGGGTACCGAGCTGGTATCTCCCCCGTATCTCGGAAATCTCGTGAATGGACTCGAGGGCCCAGAGTGGCAAATCTCGCCACACGCTGCCGGGCGTGCACTGCGCTACATCCTGGGCCGCCTCGTCGATCGTGGGCTGGTCGCGCCAGTGACGGCGGACGAGGCGCGCGGGACGAGGAACACTCAGCCACAGTGGGCGGTGCGGAATCGATACTACCGCGCAGAGCCGTGGCCGCGCCTCAAGCGCGAGCGCCTGGGGAAGGAGGTCGAGGAGGAACCTGAGGAGGAGCTCGCCGACATCGAAATCGAGCGCAAGCGGAACATTGCACGAAACCAGGAGATCCTTCGCCAGCTCGGCCTCGCGTAGACGCACCGCGCAACACGTCGTCGCGGAGACAACATGCGATGGTACCGAACGATACACAGGCGGATCAGTGCACCCGCTGCAGACCGTGGCACGGTGCTGCACCGGGGGGATGGGGGCGGCGTGACGGTGTGCCGGTGTGGCTGATCCCTCTCACGGTTGACCACGGCGCGCGCGGTGCGCGAGCCGTGGTCGTCGCGGCGTGGTGATGTTCGGACACCGTCGTCCACGTTTCAAAGTACCGCGGAAGGGCGCGACGCCACATTTGGTTAACTGGAACTACTTAAAGGCAGTACAATGAGTCGGGTGACTGTCTGGAGTCAAGCAGACGGGCCTGTTTTTTGTCGCAACGACAACAACTTTTGACGAAAAGTAACGCTTCTGGCAACTCTTCTCGATCATTCTGGTCACCGTGTCGCGCCCTCGAGCGCGCCGCGCGCCCCGGATCCCTATAAGATCATCTTCCAATGGCTGCGCGCTTAGTAGTTGACGGCACCATGCGTCGCATTGGCGACCCTGGCGCGCGCTCCGTGAGCACTTTGAGTGGGGTAGAATCCGCCGCCGAGTTCTTTCGCTTCGTAGCCCTGCGGGCCGGCTTGCCCCTGGAGAGGACGGCTGATGTGCTCATCGCCGACTACGCCATGGTCCTAGGCTTCGAGGGACTCATGCATGACGAAGAACTCAACGGCCTCGACGCCAAGGAGCTCGCTGCGCTCACGCGGGTCGAGTGCGGCAAGGGGTTGCCTGTCGACCATATCGATTGCCCCGTTTGCTTCGCCACGCTCGCGGAGGTGCCTGCGACCATCCTACCGTGCTCGCATGCTTTCTGCGAAGACTGCACCGTGCGCTGGATGGCCACCCACACGACGTGCCCCATGTGCCGCCTCGACTGCCGCTTCGTGAACGGCTTCGCGCCCTTCAAGCCGCGGCGCCAGCGGGCAGTGCCCACCGGCCAGATAGCCCCTCTCGCCGCTCCAACGACTTCATCTGCTGCGCCCGCCTCCGGGCTCGCGGCACCACTCGTGCCCGGCGTTGGAGCTGCACCTGTCCTAGCCGATGTCGCCTCCCCTGAGCCGACGACGGTGTTAGAGCTGGCCCCCCCCCCGACTGAGTCCGGAACCGCAGTGGCCAACAATGCCGGGGACGACCTCGACTGTCGCCTCTCCTCGCCGCGGATCGCGACGCCCCGTCGCATCACCACCGGCCGCACGCCCACGCGCGCCGCCGCCGCCGCCTCGCTCCCATTATCGCCCCGCACCTCCTCACGAACACCGCGGGCAATAGCCGTCACACACCAACGTTTGGGGGATGCTACCTCAGCTGCTGGCGCCGGCGAGGCGGACGCCCCGATGCCGCCGGTCAGCCCGCTGCTCTTGGCTTCCTCTGGTGGCATCGCCACCTCTCCGCGCGCGCCTCGCTCGCCGCGCTCTCTCGCTGCTCGCTCACCACGCTCACCGCATGCGCTGGGTGCGTCCGGAACCGCCGGCGCCCCTCCCCGCTCTCCGCAGCCCCCCTCGCCGCTCTTGCCCTCGTCGCCCCTGTCGCCGCCGTTTCTGCGGCACTCTGCGGCCAGCCCCCGTGCGGGACCGTCCCTCGCAGCGCCCCCAACGGCCGCATTGGCCGCATCGCTCGTCACTTCACCTGCGTCGCCCGCATCCTCACTGGGGCCTGCCTCACGAACGCTGCCGAGTCGGCTGGCTGCCGCCCTGGCCGCCTCCGTCGACGCTGAAAGAACCTCTTCTTTCGCTTCAAGCTCGGCCGCGGGCTCAACCTCGACGCCCCCCGGATCTATTCACACCTCTCTATTCACGCCCCCCGGATACGACGCCGAGCCAGCTGCCGCTCCCGCCGTCCCCTTCGCCGCTGGATCGGGAGATCGGGGGAGATCTTTGGCCGCGGCGGCGGACAACGGGCTGTCGGCACGCCGTTTGCTCTCAGGCGCTGAGCCGTCTCCACGGACCCGCCCCGGCGCCTCAAACCTACGACCACCGCCGCCGTCTACGGCAGCGCGCAGAGTGTTGCCGTCTCCTTCTCCGTCGCTGCGCCCACCGCCACACCACACCACGACACGACCACGTCTGACTGGCCAGGCTTCTTCAGCGGTGTCGTCCCCGCGCGGCCAACGTGCCCAATGACCCTACAATGACCCAGGTGTCTGGAGATGGACCCAAGTGTGAATCGAAAGCTGAGTGCTGGCGGAGGCTCAGTGTGTGCGGTCGTAGTCGCTACCCGGGGTCGGCCGCGGTGTGGCGAGCCGCGCGGACGCGCGACGGCAGACCGCCCCGGCTCGAGCCCCGGCGGCGCGGCACGGTACACACGACTTGTCATTGTAAAAAAATCGCATGTATAGACGGGATTACAATATTTAATGTTAACGCGACGTTTCACGCACACGTCCGCACCCGGCACAAACTCCACGCGTCCAACGCGTCCACCGACGTGCACGACGTACACACCACACGACAAATATCAAATTCGATTGTATAATAACTCCGAGCTCGACGCACGGGCGGTGCTCAAAGACCCACCGTCGCGAGAGCTCGTGCATGGCGCGAAAGCAGTTCCGTCGCGCTACCGTTCAGGCATCTACCTTCACGGTACTCCTGCCTGCTGGGCACGCCGCTCGCCCTCGACTGCCATGCCACTCGCTTCCTGCGCCTTGACGCCCACCTGCGCGGCCACCTGGCTCGGGTAGACACAGCCAAGTTCGTGGGTGTTCTGCCAGACCATCGTCAGGGCGGCAAGCCGCATGCCCTCGGGCGTGTTCGGGTCGGCAGCGCCCCCGAGACTGGTGTTGCCTGGCTGGAGCAGGCCGCTCGCAAACTTGGCGCGCGCCGCATAAGCTCTGTCCGTCTCCCACGCCTGCCGGGTCAGCCCAGTGGCCATCGCCGCCGTGCCGCCCGGCGTGGCGGCGCCGCCCATGGGCATGCCCACCACCTGTACGGCAGCGCAGGTGGGCGTCAAGGTGCAGGAGGCGAGCGGCATGGCCATGGAGGGCGAGTGGCTGACCCGCAGGCGAGAGTGTCGTGAAGGTTCAAGGTAGGCCCACCACCTGCACGGCATCGATCTCGGACCAAGTTTCGTCAGTCCAGCCCGCAACGTCGAGCTGCACCTCGATGGCACTCACGTAAAAGGATTGGGCCGCGGGCGCGATCGGCGGCGAGAAGATACGCACCGCCGGCAGGCGTGCAACCTCGGCGTCCGCCACCCGGGCTGTCCGTAACTCCCGCGACCACGCATCCACCCACCCCTCCTCGGAGAGCGGATCGGACTGCTGAGCATCCGCCGAGACGCGCACGCGGCAGACGGCGCCGGGACGGCGCGTCTCGTACACGCGCACGGCGAGCAGCTGCACCGGCTGCTTGAAGCCGAGCCGCACCCACTCAACCGGCTCCCCGAGCGCGCCTGACCACGCCCAGCAGCCTCGGTTCGTGCCGGACGCGGGGAAGGCCTTGGGCGGTCCGAGCAGCTGGATGGCGGCGTGGTCGCTCGCACTGAACTGGGAGGAGTACGAGATCACCCAGTTTGCCCAGAGCTCCAGCGCGCCCGCGGGCAGCGCCGCGGGCGCCGCGGGCGCCGCGGCGAACGCGGCTTGCACCGTGCCAGGTTCAAGCGCAGCACGGGCCGCCGTCAGCGCGGCAGCCTTGGCCGCCGCCTGGGCTTTCGCCACCGCGAGAGCCGCGGCAGCCTTGGCCGACGCCTCCGCTTTCGCCGCCTCGAGCTCGGCTGCTGCGGCGGCGGCCAAGGCTGCCGCCTTCTCCTTCTTGGCCGCCGCCTCCTTCTTGGCTGCCTCGAGATCGGCGGCCGCGGCGGCCATGGTGTCGACTTCGGAGGGGCTGCCTAATATGGTGTCGACTTCTGAGGGGGTCGGCACGGGCGGTGCTTCTCCCTTGGTCGGTGTCCGCGGTGCATCTCCCTTGGTCTCGTCGCCAAACTTGGGGAGCTCGAATTGGGGCAGTTCGAATTGCAAGCCGAAGAAGTTCATCACGGTTCGCTTTGAGGGCGAGTCCTGTTTCGAAGGCGAGGGTTGCCCGGGGGGCTCGGGTAGCTCGGGTGGCATGGGCGGCGCCGCCTGCGCCTCCGGTGGCGCTGCCTGCGCCTCCGGTGGCGCTGCCTGCGCCTCCGGTGGCGCTGCCTGCGCCTCCGGTGGCGCTGCCTGCGCCTCCGGTGGCACTGCTTCCACCGTTGCGTCGGTCGCCGACTCGGCATCCGTGGACGGGTTGCCTAATATGGACGGTTTGGCGAGTGCCTTGCCGGGCGTCGCCGACCCTTCAGGCTTCTTCGCTACACCGGGGCGTGGCGCGAGCGCCTGCAGCGGCTTGAAGCCAAGGGGCGCCACATTCACCTTGGCGAGGACGCGCTGTTGTGCACCGGTGGTCATGTCGAGGGTGCCGTGCGCAAAGTCGCACCCATCGCCGTCCTTGCAGTACCCACGCTGGATCCACATCTTACACAGCCGCGTCTTCGCATTCGGGTGCGGCTGGCGGCCTCTGGGCTCGGCCGAGGGCAATGGCGGCGGGGGCTTCGCGCCCAGGCCGGAATTGATCTGGGCCTCGAAGGCCGCTAGAGCCGCGCAAGCTTGGCTGACGGCGGCGGCGAGGGTCGGAGGGTCCGCGAGCATGCGGAGCACATCGGGCGGTGGCATCTCGAGGATCATGCCCGTGATCTTGCCCGCGTCCGACACGCCCGGCTGGGCGGCGACGAGCGGGAAGAGCCAAGTGCCGAGGGCCTGGGTGCGCATGGACTCGGGCACGCTCGCGAGCATCGCTACAAAGTCCGGTGACGATGCCAACGGGGCAATCAGCGAGGCGGCGCTAGAAGCGCTCTGCTCCATGCTCACAGGTGGCGGCGGCGGCGGCTGCGGCGGCTGCGGCTGCGGCGGCGGCGGCGGCGGCGGCGGCGCTGGCGGCGGCGGTGCTGGCGCAGGTGGCGGCTGCTCCGGAGGCGGCTCGAGAGGCGGCGGAGCCGAGGGTGGCGCCGGTGGTTGGGCGGCGCTGGCTGGTATGGGCGTTGTGGGAACGGGGATCTTTTTGCCAAAGAGCAGTGACGGCGTGGGCAGAGCACCCACGTCCGGTGCTTTGCGCATGCCCGCATAGGTGCTCGTGGATGTTGCTGACGGCGCTGGTGCGGGCTCCGGCTCGGGCTCCGGCACGCTCTCGTGGATCACGATGATCGAGTCGATCATTGACAATACGGTGCCGCACTGCGTGCATTGCTTTGCACTGAGCTCACCCTCGGCACCTTTCAGGAAGCCAAAGAGGACCGCGGCCGAATTGAGCTCGGCCTTGGCCGCCGCAGGATCGGCGGTGTACGCGCGCATGTTGGCGCCCCAGAGCGCCCACGCGCGCGAGAAGAGCTCCGCGGTCGGCATCTCCGCGCCATTGAGCAGCTGCTCGAAGGACATGCTGTCAGCGGCGGAAGAGACGTCGGAAGAGCGACGGGCTCTGACGGCGGCGTTCACACCCAACGAAAACAATTAGAAGGGCTTCGAGACAGGGTGCGTCTCGAAAATCCAGCACTGGGGAATCGAGACGCGTCGGAGGCGGGGAGGCCGAGTCTTCCGTAATGTCTGACTCTGGAGGTCGAGGCGGCGGCGGCAAGGGCAAGGGTAAAGGAGGGAATACTCGGGGTAAGGGCGGCGGCCGAGGGAAGGGCGGCGGCGGCGGAAAGGGTGAAAGGACGTCTGGCGCCGCTGACGACTACAGCGAGGAGGCCGCCGTGGCCGTTGAGAGCACTGCGAAGCCCGATGCCCACCGACAGCCCAAACCCAAGCCGGATCGGGCTTCGAACACGGACAAGGGCAGCAGCAGCACGACGGAGAGCATGGCGGAGAGCGAGCAGGATCAGTTTCTCGCGTTGGCCAAGCAGCTTGCGGAGCTCTCCCGCCTCGAGGTGGCATCACACGATGCTCTCACAAAGCGAGTTGCAGACCTGGAGGCGAATTTGGCCAGCTCGCGCAAGGAGCTCGCCGAAGTACGCGTGCGCAACGAGGCGCTGACGAAGCAGCTGCAAGCCGCGCAGCCCGCCATTGAGGCGGCCGCAAGGCTGCTCGACCGGCCTGCGCCAGTGCCCGCATCGCCAGCGCCTACGCCCGCGCCCTCCTCTGCAGCCTCCGCTCCTCACGAGGGGGAGAAGGCGACGCCAACCCCGATCGACGGCAAACCACCACCGCTGGTGCCGCGGCCGACCGAGGCCATCCCGGCGCTGCCGCACGACGAGGCGTCGGTCGAAGACGCCTGAAGAGAACCATGGGCCGATAAGCAGCCAGCCCACGAGGAGGTGTTCTCATTCTCAGCCAAGGACGAAGAGGCCGTCTGGGACGGAGGAGATGGTTATTGCCGCCCGGCGCAGCGCGAATGCAGGCGGCTGCGGAGGGCGGGCGCGGAATCAACGCCGCCATTTGGGCTCGGTATCTCCATATTAGAGCACGCGTGCGCGAAGGCGCATCTCAGAGGAGAGAGGACAGCTTCGGCATGTAATTGAGAACGTCGTTTGTCGCCGAGTGAAAGGTGATAAGTCCCCCCTCAGGCGTGAGGACATTTCTTCACAGGCGAGAATTTCTTCACACTACGGCGCCAGGCAGGGCACGAGCGAGGGCGCCCGCGCTCGCACGCGGCCATATCGAGAAAGCTCTGCTAAAGCGGCGAGTACATCCATGTCGGCGGGATCATCGTCGGCAAAAATGGCGCAGGCTGCTGCAAGGCCGGGCGCCACACTCGCGCAGGTGCCGGAAGGCCTGCGCCTCGGAGAGGACTTTCCATTCCTCTGTGAGGTGTGCCTCGGGCCCAACCCATACTTACGGATGATCAAGATGCCACAGCGCCGCGAGTGCAAGATTTCGGGGCGGCCGTACACTGCCTTTCGCTGGCAGCCTGGAACGGAGGCGCGCTACAAGGAGACGATCATCGCTCCAGAGGTGGCGATTGCGAAGAACGTGTGCCAGACCTGCCTGATGGACATGGAGTATAATCTGCCGGTTGCAGTGCGCGACCGGCTCATGGGCGCGGGCGCGGGCAGCAGTAGTTCCGGCGACACGCTCGCCGTGCCGGAGTCCGACATCAACAAGGAGTACTATTGGGCAAACCAGCGCCAGATGATGCAAGAGGGCACGCTGCAAGGCTTCCAGGCAGAGGGAGGGGCGGGCGGCAAGATGATGGGCCAGTCGTTTGAGAAGCTGGCCGCGCTCTCGCGCAACACCTCGAGCACGCCGTACTACGACCGCAACCTCCCCAAGCTCTGCTCTTTCTGGTGCCTGCAGACGTGCACACGCGTGGTCAACTCGGCGTGCCCGTACCGGCCGTGCAACGGCACCTTCCGCTTCCCGGAGCTCGCCTCACGCCACCAGGAGCACCTGTCGACGCTCGTGCGCAAGCTGCACGCGGAGGGCGCCCTCTCGGTGATGCGCGACACGTCGCCCGAGATGGAGGAAATCCGTGAGCTGCTGCGCGACTCGCAACGCGGCAGCCGCGACAAGGCCATCCGCGCGCGCTACCACGGCACCGATGACGACCAGCTCGCGCAAAAGTACCTCGACCGCGCGTCCGCGATGAGCGAGCTCACGCCGCCGGAGGACGAGGGCATCTGCTCGCTTTGGGTGGGAGGGCTACCTCCGGACGCACCCGGCATGGCGGTCATCGGCCGGCAGGACCTGCACGACGCCTTCTACGCGTACGGTGAGATACAGGAGATCAAGGTGATGAGCGAGCGCCGGTGCGCGATTGTCACGTACACGTCGCGCGTGGCCGCTGAGGAGGCCGCGAGCCAGCTCCACAAGAAGCTCAGCGTCAAGGGATGCAAGCTCAAGCTCTGGTGGGCCCGCTCGGCCAGTGGCGCCGACGGCGGCGATGGCGGCGGTCGTGGCGGTGGGCCGGGGGGAGGGCGCGGTGGCGGCGGCGCGCCGCCGCCGCCCGGGACTATGCCACCGCCCGGGCAGATGGCACCTCCTGGTATGATGTACGCGAGCATGAATCCGAATGCGTGGGGCGCACGGCCAGATCGGGGATGATGGTGTTCGTTCGAGAGCCACAGCATGCGGCGCTGTGTGAGGGTGGCCCGTGCGCCTGTCCTCGCATCGTTCCGCCGGGACGCATCCGTGGATGTTCGAGACGCCGGGCCGGTATCGCTGGCCGCAGCGTGGTGTCGTGTGAATGAACCCAGTTCACACATGGGCGGCGCGCCTACGGACCTCTAATATAGGACAGCTGCTTAGCACGGCTCTGCCGGTCCCTCGTAAAAATTACAGGTAATAATACCACGCAACGCGGGCGGCATGGCGGGCGGACAATCGATCAAGATCAAGCAACGGAGCCGAGCGACCCCGTGCCCGTATCGCCCGATTCCCGGCGGTCGTCATGCCCGTTCCCGTGGGTGACCACGGGGCGGCGGGGTCCCTCGAACGCGCGCGACCGCGGAGAGCGGAGGCAAGGCAAACCCGGGCGCGGGGCGGAAGCCGGAACCGGTCGGGTCGGCGCGCGGGTGGGGTCTGGGAGGGTGCCGTCGGTTCGCGGAGTCGCGGTGGGGAACTGTGCTTCTCGTCTGTGGCGCAAGCTGCAGAGCGTCAGCTGAGTGCTCGCGACCACCCCGCGGGCCATCGCTATGCCATCGCCACATGCGCGCGCCCCCTGCGGCCGCGCCCCTCCTGTGGCCTTGCACGCCCCCGCGGCCAGCCCCTCCCGCCTCTCTGCGTCCCCGCAGCTTCGACGTGCACCGTTACGTCTGCACACGCTCGCCGTGCGCACACTCGTCGCCCGGACAACCCCTTAGCAACCCCTGGGGTGGCGCTCATTTGGCTTTCGTCATTTCGTCCACCAGCCACGTCGCGCCATCGTACTTGCCCACCAGAAGCAAGATGTAGCGCACGTCCGTCCCAATCGAGCGCGAGTATTCAAGGCTCCATTTGAACTCGTTCATCAGCCCGAGCCGCTGCCGGTCAAAGTTGATCGCCACGAAACGCCCATCGGCATCAAGGACCGGACTGCCCGAATTCCCGCCGACCGTGTCCGTGCTGTACAGGAGGCAGACTGGTGTCTTCGCTACAGCCGGGTCGGCGGAGCACAGCTCGACAAGCCGCGCGGGGCAGTCGAACTCACCCGCGGCGTGGAGCGCGTCCACGGGCCCACCAATCGGCCCGCTGGCCTGCGTGAGGCTCGCCTCGATGTGCTTGTCCACGAGCCCTGCGAGCGTCGTGATGGGCGTGTGCTGGACCGCGTCCGCGGCTTGGTAGCTCTCGACGTGCCCGGCGGAGAGGCGAAGGCAGCCGTTCGCTGCCAGCACACGCGAGTCGAGCGCTAGGATGAGCAGGGGGTCGAGCGCTAGGGCGAGCGGCGGGTGTCTACTAGGTTGGTGAGGAGGGGTGAGGGGGGAGGGGGATTTTTAGGGGGGCTGTGGATCAGGGTCAAGGGCGGAGAGCTGTGGTGGGGAGATTCGATTTGTGATCGGCGCGTCTACCGTCCGGATAGAAGGCTTCCGTGCCCATGGCCTTTTGGCACTCAAGCAGCTTGGCGAGAAGTTGATCGCGCTCCGAGAGCAATGCCTTGGTCGAGTCGCGATCACTCACGTACGCGGGGTAGAGCGTGGCAGCCGTGGCCACGCCCACATCGTCTGGCGGCGGCGGCGCCTCACCGCGAAGCACCCCTTCGAGCTCAGAGGCACTCAAGCGGGCCGCAGCCGGTCGCCAGGCTGGGTCCGCCTCAAGCGCCGTCGCGGCCACCTCGAGCGCCGCAAGCCCCTCGGCGACGAGCGTCATCCCGCCGGCGGAGCGCGCCGCACGCCGTAGCAGCGCCGCCTCGTGCGGAGGGTGGAGGTCGGCCAGCCGCTTGGTCAGCCGCTTGAGCAAGAACGGCACATTGCGTGCGCGGTAATCCGTCTCGCGCTCGGCCTCGGGTTTCGCAGCCTCAATGCTGGCCTCGTGCAACGCGTGCCCCAGGGCAAGGAGGGTCGAGCCGTGGTAGATACCTCGCATCTGCTCGAGTCCGTTCGCGAGGGGCGCGCTCGCGCGCAGCGCGCCGTAGATCTCCTCGAGCCGCGTGAGCAGCGGGGCAGCCTCCGGCTGCGCGGCCACCAGCGCAGCTTCCTCAGAGCGCCTCTCGCTCTCCAGGCGGAGCTTGCGCATCATTACGCGCTTGCCTACGGACCTGTGGGGAGAGGTGGGGTGGGGGCGCCGTGGTGAGTTGACAAACAAGGTTGCGCATCATAAAGGAACTGCTCGACTGACCGTTTATGCTCATTGGCGAGCCCCTTGCGCGCCGTCGCGAGCTTGAGGGTCGCGGCACGGTCCGTCGAGTACTCTTTAATAAGGGCAAGCTTCTCGCCAAAGTCAGTGACGAGCTGAGGCACGGCGACCTCGTCGGAGAACGACAAGCGGCTCGCTGGAGCGTAGCGCATCGTCGATCCTGGGAATCCGAGTAGGAAGACAAAGTCACCGGCCATCGCACCATCAGGTGCCACGCGTAGAAAGCTCTGTGGCTGGTAAGGCACATTGTTCGGCGCGTACTCCGCCGCCGAGCCGTCGGGCGCTACATAGGCACGTAGTAGCGTGAAGTCCGCTGTGTGCCGTGGCCACTCGAAGTTATCGGTGTCGCCGCCGAAGCAGCCGAGGGAGAATGGTGGGACATAGGTGAGCCGAACGTCGCGCAGGCGTTCGTACGTAAAGAGCACGTATGTGCGATCGGGCCACATCTCCTGTACCTCGCACCGAACCGAAGACGCTGGCCCCTTGGTCGCCGCCTCGGCCTCTTTGGCAATCTCCTGCCGACGGTTGCGTACGAGGTTGGCGCGCTTGAGAGGATCAGGCTCCGCGCGGCTCTCGACGAGCTGCTCACTCACGTCGACGCAGGACCTGGTGATCCAGCACTCGTAGTCTGCATCCGGGACTTCTTCCGCCATGCTACGTGCGACGAATCCATCGTTGAGTAGGTCCTTACCCACGCTGCTAGCACGACGAACTGCATCCAGGGCGACGTGATGGTTGGTGATGATCAGGCCGTTTGAGCTGATAAAGCTTCCCGTACCACCGCGTCCCGCTGGGCCGACAGATACGAGGGCATCCGAGAGGCAGGCAGCGTCGCTGTTCGACGTCCCGTCAATGTCTCTTGCGGGTACGCGTAAACCCATCGCCTTCAAAGCAGGCTCGAGCGCGGTAGCCTCAGTGATCGGCCATGAACGGAAGCGGGAGGGCTGCAACGCTGACGGAGGGGCCGTGGTCATCGCAGCACTCATGCGAGCTGTGAGGAAAACGAAGGTCGATGCTGTAAATTTACGGCGGCCCGTGAGCATGCAGGGGCGCGGTCGCGAAGAAAAGGCTCCCGCGCAGGAAACCCGACGAGGTGTGAATGTTAGTGTGAATGGGAAAGAGGATCTCGCCGACGCACCTCGCTCGCTTGTGCACGCTGAGTTCCACCTCTTCTCCGGATCTCCGCTCTCCTGCGCGAGTCTCCTCGAGCTACTTGTACCGTACACCATCCCGATCGCGCAGCTAACTTGGTCCTCGACCTCGTGATGGTTGCTTGCACCCTTGTGCACCGCTTGGGCGGCATCTCCGCGGAGATCTCCACGGCAGTGGGACTTGTGATCAGGAGCGCTGGCGTTTGCTCGGGGGCTTGGTACCTGTAGCCGTGCAGAAGAGGTCGTAGCCATCGCCGCCATCGTGCGCGACCTGATCGCTCACTCCTGGACTCGCCGCGTCGGGGACAACCTCGAGGCCAACATGCACATCCATGCCGTCCTCTTCGGCCTCGTCCTCCACATCGTCCTCGTCCTCCACATCGTCCTCCACATCGTCCTCGTCCTCCGCGTTGTCGTCCGCGTCCAACTCCTCTTGTTCGTCCCCTTGAAGCTCGATGCGGTCGTCCTCCTGAGCCAAACCTCCAGCACCCATGCCGCCGCCCGCCTTTGCAAGACGTGCTGCCCAGCGCCGCGCCGCCTTGGCCTCCCTGGCCGCTTGTTTGGCCGCGCACTCCGCACGATCCTTGGCCCAAATCTCCTCGTACTCGTACGCCGAAGCGAAGTGCTGCGAGTCAGTCTCCGGAAGCCCCGCGGCCCCGGCCGCGGCCGCATACTTTTTGCCTTTCGCCCTGCCCCGCCCGCGGTGCGCCGTGTTGGCACCGCGATTGCGAGGGCGGCTCTGTGGCACATCCGAGATGTCGATCTGCAGGAGGACATCTGCGCGCTCGATGATCGGGGCCTGCATGTCGGCGGGCGGCAGCCACGTCATTTGGAACTCGGGGCCTTCGCGGATTCGGTGCACCAGCGCGCCACACGAGGCGTAACGCGGATCGTCGTGCATCGAGCAGAACCAGGGCTCCTCGTCGTCGTCCTCGTCCTCGTCCTCGTCGTCGTCCTCGTCCTCGTCCTTCTCCTCGTCGTCCTTCCCCTCGTCCTCCTTGTCGTCGTCGTCGTTCTGGCCCATCAGAATCCCTGGCAGGTTGGCAGGCCACGGGCGCCACTTACCACAGCGATCGCAGCAGATGGCATCTGTTTTGAATGAGTTGTTCAGCACTGCGAACTCCGAGTTCGCCTTGCGTTGCGGCTCCAGAAAGTCGGTCGCCTCCACGCTGTCGACGGGGCGGACACGCGGCGACGGCGTCTGCATCGGTCCAGGTGGACGAGAAACCTTCGGCGCAGTGCCGCCGCCCGTCGTCGATGATGTTGGGTCCCTGGTGGCCGAGTCGGGACGAGACGGTTGACGAGACGGGCACTCCTTGTGCCTTTCTCCCGCCGCACCGTCCGCCGCCATGGATCCTTGAGCGGCCGCTGCCACAGCTGCCGCTTCCACCTCGGTCTCTGCGGAGACGGCCTCTGCTGCGGCGGCGAGGTGCCGTGTGAGCTCGGTGAGCTTCGTAAGCGCTGTTGTGGGCAGGGTGGGAGGGAGTGCCGCGCGGAGCTCGGTCGCGAGCCGCTGAGCAGTGCACAGTCGTAAGTTCAGCGTCTGGAGGGCCCCAGAGCTGCTGCTCGAGGCGGGCGCAAGCTCTGTCGGACGCACCGGCTTCGCCGCCGTTGACGCAGTGAGCGACGCCCCTGCCGCCACGGCCGCTTGTCGGGGAACGACGCACTCGCACGACTGCAGCACGCGCTCTGCCGCGTTGCTTGCGGCAGAGAGGAGCGCTGCCGCGCACGCCTGATCGAGCATGGGTGGCAGCGCTGCAGTAGCATGCACTCCCGATGCAGTAGCATCCATTCTGGGTGGATCCGCGGCATTGGGCGAAGCGACGTCGACGCTCGAGTGCGCTTTGACATACGCGGGGAGGACGCCGTTCTCGACGACGCCGTCGGTGTACGTGACGTCGCACGAGCCGTCCGCATGCACGGCCGTCACAACCGCCGCATACCAGCGGTCAACGAACTTGTTGCGCGGCCGCGTCGCCTTCGGCATCGAGGCAGCGTACTTGGCGCGTACCTGCTGACCGACCTGCAGCGGACCCGTGGGCGACACGCTTGAGCTCGACCCGTCCGCGCCAGCGAAAGCGGCCAGCGCCTCCCGTGTAGGAGCAGAGGCGGCAGCGGCCTCTGGCGTGACTGGAGGCGCTGCGGCAGGAAGCTCAGCGGGTGGGGTCTTGGTTGGCGGCTCAACGACGCTCCAGCTCGCGACGACCTTGCGCACGTCGCCCTTGCCGCCAGGGCAAGCACACATCCGGCCTAGCTGGCATGCACAGGTCCGCTTGCACTCGAGGAGCTCCAACACATCACCGACGGTGAGCTGCCGAACTTCGCCTGCGCGGAAGTATCCCCCGTTGGAACGCATCGGGCCAACCCCGAGTAGCGTGCACTCGACGGTGCCATCAGCGAGGCGGCGCAGGCGGCCTTGCTTGCGGGAGATTTGCATGCTGCGCACGCCGATCGCCGTCGGCGCTTGGGGATCGACGTCGCGGCCGAAGATGAGCATCGAGTCCGGCTTGCGGGAGAGTCGCAGCGGCGCCACGCCAGCAGACGGCATGAACACCACAGGTGCACACTGGACAGTTCCAGCCACAGCCATCCGAGCGCGAAGATCGGCGCCGATGGCCGGACGTTCTGTCGATGCGTGAACTGACTGTGAAGTCAAGTATGTTAGAAAGTCGACCGCCCCTCTAGAGGATGGCGCCGGGTTTAAGAGTCGAGGAGGGGCGGAGTATTCACACTTTAGAGTAAGCAGAGTACGTTCGTGAGTTCACCTTTTGAAGATGTGTTTGCACGCATGTTCGTCGGGAACCAGAAGTCCAGAACATTTGAAGGTGCCAGAACTCAGCGCCGCGGGGACATCTTCTTGCTCTTGTTCGCGCCCGTGACGACCGCCTCCAGCTGAGTGTCTGTGAGCACCTCGCTCCCTCCAATGGACGACCGTTGCACGGCTTCGAGCATGGCCGACTGCGCCTCATGGAAGGCCTTGCGCTCCTTGATGCGCATGCCTACCTGCAGCTGCTTCCTCGCCTCGAGCTTCTCGACCCTGGCGCTTTTCTCGGCAATCTGCACGCGAATCTCCTCTCGGTGCGCCTCGCGCTCCATCGACTTGTCATCAAGGCGCGCGAATATCTCCGAGTGCGCCTCACGCTTCGCATGCAGCTTCTCCAGCGCCTCCTGCTGCAACTGACGCTGATTGTCGGCAACCTCCTCCTCAGCTTGCTGCAGCTGCGCGCGCAGCTGCACCTCGCGCTGCGCAAGAATGCGCTTCCTCTCAAGCGGCACCTCGAGCTCTCGCCGGCGAGCGGCCTCATGCGCGTAGAATGGCATCATCAAGCGCTCCTGCCGCTGCTGCTCGAGGAGCTTATCCTTCTCGAGCCGCTGCTCCTGGATCTCGTCGACCTCGCGCTCGCGTTGGAGCGCGTCCTCCCTACGACGTTGGAGGATCCTCTGACGCTCGACCTCGTGATGCTCGTTGCGGGTCTTCGCGGCGAGCCTCTTCTGCTCTTGCGCCGCATGCAGCCGCTCCGCCGCCTCCTTTTCAGCCGCCGTTCGCTCCTGCTGATACTCGGCGACCACGGCTGCGCGTGCCGCCTCCCGCTGCGCGTTCGCCTCGACGCGCGCCGCATGTTCCTCCTCAGCCTTCCGCGCGGCCTCGGCGCGTTTCGCATTGCGCTCGCGCATCGCGGCGATCTTCTCCTCCTCTATCTGAGCAAGCTGCTGAAGCGTCTCCTGCCTCTCGGCCTTTGCGACTTCGCCGATCCCGCCAAACTTGTCCTTGTAGGCCTCCTCAGCCTTCAAGAGCTCGGCCTTCAGCAGCGCGGCCTTGCGGTCGAGCTGCTTCTGCGCGCGCTCGGCCCGGTGCTCGCGCCAGGCTTCGTGCTCTTGTTGCTTCTTCACAGACTCCTCTTGCGTGCGGATTTCGGCAAGCGCCACCGCTGCGCGACGCTTGAGTGCCTCCTGCCGCTGCTTGCGCACCTCCTCGAGCTCGGAGCCCATCTGGCGCTTGACCTCTGCGGCCTCCTCCTCCGTGAGCGCAGGCGGCCTGGGATTCGGCTTGCGCGCGCTCTGCGAGCCCTCGTCCAGGTCACCGCCATGCCTCCTGCGGCCCGAGGCGGGCGCGCTGCGCGCCGACGTTGGCGCTCGAGGCGAGGTACCCTCCTCGATGCCGATGGCCTTGTCCCAAGACGGTGTGTACGGCCCGTCCATCACCGGCACGTGCCCGGCGAGTGGGTTGGCGCCTTCGCGCATGAGCGCGCGGATGTCGATTTGGTACTCTGCACACATGGCGAGCACTTGCGGCGAAAGTCGCACGGCGAGCTGCGCGGGCGCACGTGCGGCATAGGCCTTGACGAAGGGGTCGCGTGCCTTGCGCTTGGCCAGTCCCTCAAGCGTCGCGCGCGGCGTCGGCTTGCCCATGTTGGCCGACGGGAAGAAGCGCGCAAACTCCTTCCGCTGCTGCTGCAACTCCTTTGTGTGCCGGGCATTCAGCGGCGATATCTCCGTCTCCACTCCAGACATGTCAACGTTGAAGAGCTTCGGGTCGGCAGAGATTGGCGGCGGTCCCTTGGTGCGACCGGTGATCGAGCGCTCCAAACGCTGCATCTGGGTGGAAAGCATGCCCAGTCCAACCTTGCGGTCCTCGGTCCTGGTCATTTTGGCTCTCCGCGCGGCGGCGCGCGCACACGCTCGACTGTCGGATGAGCGGACGCTTCTGTCAACACGGTCGAGGAGAACGACGCGTCGTCCCGAGCGCTCTCGCAGAGACAGGAGAAGATTGCTCGGAACGGTGTGGTCCTCAGGTCGAACCGCTGGGAAACAGAAAACGCGGTACAACTGACTCGACTGAGCGGACGAAACGTTTCTTGCGTCGAGAACCTAGCTACATTATGTCCTCTCCGTCCCCACAGCGCACAGCCGATGGCTGCACTGAGCAGCGCCAACGACTGAGGTGATGCTGCCATTCCACCCTTAGCTCGGCCACTCGTGAGCTGCGTGGTATGCGAGTAAAATGAAAGTGCTCGAGCACGGCGCGTCCCAGGTTCACACGAAGTACTTGTCGAGCCAGCCAAAGAGCTCCTCAGTGGTGAACCGGATGTGCTGGCCGCGGAACTGCTCAAAGTAGTTTCGCCCTGCGAGGTCAGCCGTTTTGAGGCCGAAGGCGTCAGAGGTGTACCAGCTCGCCTGGGGCATGGGCACCACACTCTTGTTCGCCGGGTACTCGGCTGAGAGCTGGCCCCACTGCTCGCCCTGGTTGGGCCACACGACGGTGTCTTCGGTGCCGCGGATCCAGACAAGCTTGGCCGTCTTGCCGAAGTTGGCCTTGTCAGCCGTCATGTTGCGCACGCCCTCGCCGTTCCACTGGGCGAGCTGCGAGTTCAACAGGTACTTGGTGTCGTTGTGCACATGCGTGGGGTCACGAAAGTAGTTGGCCTGGAAGAGATGCTCCTGGACGACCGGGTAGTAGGCGAGGTCGCCAAGCACCTCTGTTAGCGCGGCGCACACGTTGCCGATGACCGGGGTGTCGGGGTTGCACTGCGGGAAGGCTGCCACGCCGGCGTTGATACCGCAGATGCTCAAATAGGCATTCACCGGCGGGCTGTTGTACTTTTGAATATAGCCCCGAATGAGCTGATTGCCCTGAGAGAGCCCAAACGCGTTGAACCCGCCTGCGAGCTTCGGGTCCGCCTTGACCGCGGCCGCGAACACGTCCACGCTCTTGTCCATGTTGAGCAGGAACCCGTTGATCGTATCTTTGATGCGGTCGTCTCCCGTTGGTATGCAGGTTGAATACACGCCCATGTGCTCGCCTGCCTCCTTTGTGATGGACTTCATGCCAGAGTTGAAGCACGAGTCGCCCATTCCATGGGCGACCACGATCGGAAGACCCCCGCTGGGGACGCGACTTGGCGCAGGCGGCGGCTTCACACAAGTCGGGGTCTGGCACCCTGCTGGGCAGCAAAATTTGGCAGTTGGATCGTCGAAGCACTGCGAGGTGGGCATCTGGACGCCATTCTGGCAGCACATGCCGCACCCCTGGCAAGAGCCCTGGCACTCCGGCAGCGGCGTGAGCGGCTGCATGATCGTCTGCACAGAGAAGGCTGCGAGCTCGTCGGCTAGCGCCGCGGGCTCGCGCTCCGCGCGCTCGACGAGCTCTGCGAGCCGTGGCGCGATCGAAGAGAGCTCGTTCAGCGTCGCACCCAGCACAATGAGGGCGGCGACATGCATGGGTGGCTTGGTCGGGCTGGCCGAGCCAGGTCGACTAGTTGACGAAAGTCGAAGGAAACCGTGAAACTGTGAAATGACCGAGCGCGGTGGAGATACAGCAAGACCTAGTCAAGTCAAGTCGGAGCTAACCTCACCTCGAGACCTCGAGACTCGGGTGGCTCGTAGGGGGTCGCAAACGAACCGCCCTCTGCCAAGGGCGAAGGGGGGGTTCCTAGCCGCCCGATGGTCGCCCGCCTCGTTAGGTACGGTCCGGTGCGACAAAAGACCAACTTTTCTATCATGTCGGGACTGTATGTAGGAGTATTCTCTATGGTTGCGTGGTGTGTAGAGCGCTCTGTATCGAACTTCGAACAACGGCAACGCCTCTCGCCACACTCGCCACCCTTGCTCGCCACCCCATCTCCACCAGACTCAGAGCCTCTTCTCTGCGTCGGCTGCGTCCTTCTCTGAGACCATGAGCGGCCCAGCGTGGTGGAGGACCATCCGCCAACCGTTGTCCGACTTCTCAAAAATGTTGGTCGCAATGAGCTTGCTCGAGCCCGAGTCACCTATCTGCTCGATGCACGTCACCAGTGCGCTCGCCCCACCTTGCAGCAAGCGCACGTGCACGTCTGAGGGCCTGATTTGATCATCTATGCCGGAGAAGATTTGCTTCCACGAGCTCATGACCAACTCGTGCCCGAGGACTGGCGGGAATCCCGGGTGTGAGCAGATAACTTGATCACCATCCGCCCTCCACAAGTCCGCCATCATTTTCAAATCTCGCGTTGAGAAGGCTTCGTAGAATCGACTGTTGGCGGCTAACACAGCCACATCCTCATCCACACGAAGGGATTGCAACTCATCGCGAAGTGCAGCCGCTTTCGTGTAATCCTCTGCGCCGACTGCATTCGCCAAGGCGCTTTCCAATCTTGTGAGCCGATCAAAGCGCGAGGAAGCAGGCTCCGTGGCACACATGCTCAGCTCGCATGGGGCCCGTAATGAAACGTGTAGAGCCGTGAGGAGGAAGGGATTTGCGACCCTCATTTGCGACGCGACGGGGCTTCTTTGAGCGGAATCGGTGAAGAAGTCGAAACAAGTCATGTCTGTGGGTTCCATGAGACTCCCCTGAAAGTACCGTCATAGGCGCGAAACCGCCAAACTGGTAGCCTTTGTACTACTGTAGGGCTTCTATCACCCCTCTCTGAGCTGCGACACTGTCCTGGTCGCGACATAAGAGAAGGCGACACGATGGCCATGCGGTCATACGGCGACGCGTCGTCGTCGTTGCCAGCTACGCCGTCGTTCCCACCGCGCGTGAGTCAATCCGTCGCGGACGACGAGCTGCTCACCGCCGCAGTGTCGGGCAACCTCTTTGGCATCCGGCGCGCTCTGAGTGCAGGCGCCACGCTGGACGCGCGCAATGCCGAGGGTTTCACCGCCATCTGCATCGCTGCTGAGCGGGGGCACGCTCCGGTGCTCGAGCTCCTGTGCGACTCTGGCCTCGACCCAGCACAAAAGGGCTCTGGCGGGTGGACGCCGCTCATGTGGGCAGCCCGCAACGGCCACCTCGAGTGCGTAACCGCGCTCTGCAGGCGGGCGCTGCCGACAGGTGCGGCCGGCTGCGTCGACCTCGATGCGACAAACGACAACGGCTCGACCGCCCTTATGGTGGCCGCGACGTGCGGGCACGCCGCCGTGATCGCGGCGCTGGCCGAGGCCAACGCCGACCTCTATGTGAGCACCGCGCACAATGGGTCGACAGCGCTGCATCTCGCGGCTAACTGCGGCAACTGCGCGGCTGTCGAGCAGCTGCTCGCCGTCGATGAGCAGCGCCGTCTGCTGAGCACGCCAACAGCGCACGGCGCGACCGCGCTGCACCTTGCCGCGCATGCCGCCTCGGACAGCGTCATCCGCGCGCTCCTCGATGCGGGCGCTGACGTTCACGCCAAGGATCGGCACCGGTGCACGCCGCTGCATTACGCGATGCGCACAGGCGACGAGCGCTGCGTGGCGCTCCTGCTCTCGGCCGGCGCAGCCACCCTGGGGGGCGGCAGCACCACCCCCAAGCCCTCGCCGCTGTCATCATCCGTTGGGAGTGTGAAAGCGTCGAGTGTGAAAGCGTCGGAGCGCGCTCCTGACCGCTACACCGAGCGGCAGCAGCAGCAGCAGCAGCAGGCACAGCAGCAGCAGGAGCAGACGCAGCAGGAGCAGGTGCAGCAGCAGCGGCAGCAGCGAGAACGCTCGCGTGCGGTGGCGGCCGCCGCGTCGAATGAGGTGGCCGCTGTGGCGGCCACGAGCCGTGCAACTTTCGAAGAGGCGGCAGGCGCCTCCACGCCCGCCTCGGCCAACAAGCTTGCCGCAGCGCGTCGCCTCGTCGCCGCACGCCATTCACGCGGCAGCGACGCCGACGCGGCGTTCTCTGCTGCGTTCCTGCAGCAAGAAGCCTCCCTATCTCGGAGGTTTTCTCCGGCGAGTGTGCCGTCGCCCGCGGCAGTCGCTGTGAAGGCGCCGGCGTTGGCTGTGAATGCGCCGGTTTCGGCCTCCCTCCCTTCACAGCCTTCACAGCCTTCACAGCCAACGCCGGTTTCGACCTCCCTGCCCATGTCAACGCTCTCGCCCGCGCGCGAGCGAGCGATCAGCGCCGCACCCGCCGCACCCGCCGCACCCGCCTCACCCACGGTACCTGCGCTTCCCGCCGCCGCCTGTAGCAGCTCGCCCACATACGGCGGCGGCGGCGGCGCCATCAGCGTCGGCCCGACTTTCGGCAGCGCGGCCACCTCTGAGAGACTTCGGCTCGAGGTCGCCGAGACCAAACGGGCGCTCACCACGGCGCTGGGGGAGCTTGATGCGATCCGCAATCGGAGCGAGACCGGCGAGCGCCTCATCGAAGCTCTCGATGCCGAAGTACGCCGCGTGTCTCGCTTCGGCTCCCTCCGCATGCAAGTGCTCACCACGGCGCCCGCCCCTCGTTCCCCACAGGTACGCCGCGTGTCGCTTCGGCTCGAGCAGGCGCAGGCGCAGGCGCAGGCGCAGGCGCAGCTGCAGCCGGCCTCGCCCTCGCTGCACGCGGTGCGCAGCCCGAGTAACGGTCGCTCGCTTACCGGTGCGCTCGCCGCCGCATCACTCGCCCCAGGCAGCGAGATGATGCTCGAGATTACAGACGTGATTACAGACGTGATTACAGGCAGCGAGATGATGCTCGAGATTACAGAGGTGGCGACGGCCGCTGCGTCCACCGCCGCGAGTGCCGCCGTCGAGCAGCTCGACGCCCAGCACGACGCCCTCAAGCGGCGTGTCGAGCAGCTCGACGCCCAGCACGACGCCCTCAAGCGGCGCGTCGATGCACTTGAGCGCTCGAATCGTTCGCAGGCGGCGGCGCTCGAGGAGGCGGGCGCGACCGCGCGCCGCGCCATCGCCACTGCCTCGGCCCGCTCTGAAGAGGCGAATGCCGTCTCGTTGACCGACCTGGCTGCCCTGCAAGCACTCACTGAGCGCGTGGCAGCCAACGAGCGGACGGCCCTCCAACTGCGCACGGAGCTCACCAAGGTGCGTGCCGGCGGCGAGGCGCCCATCTCGGCGCCCATCTCGCCCGCAGCTGGCACCAACGCCGCCACTGCCGCGACCTCCCTCGCTGCTCTCGCTGCCGGCGCCGCCGCGCGCGGCGACGGTGGGGCGGTGTCCGCTGCGGCGCTGGCGACCATCGAGGGTCGACTGCGCGGCGAGCTGCGCGGCGAGCTGCGCGGCGAGCTGCGCGCAGATTTGAAGACGGATCTCCGGCGTGAGCTGCGCACTGAGCTGCGCGCCGAGCTTCGCGCCGAGCTCTACGCCGAGCTGTACGCCGAGCTGCGTGTCGAGATGCTTGCGGTCGTGCGCGCCGGCGCTCAAGCGCTACCGAGCTCACTACCGAGCTCCTCGTCGGCCGTGTCGCCACACTACCCGCCGCCGCCGCCTCCGCAGCTCCCTTTGGATTGGCGAGAGCAGGTGCATGCGGAGACGCGCGCGGCGCTCGAGGTGCACGCAGCCGCCGCCGTCGCGATCGCTGCCGCCGCCGCCGCAGACGGTGGCGCTCGCGACGGCGCGGCGCACGGTCTGCATATTGTCGATGGCGAGGAGGCTCAAGACGACGCTCCTCGAGGCGCGCGGCAGCGGCGCGCGTCCACTCCGTCGGCGGCCGGGGTGCAGGCGGAGTTGGACGCGTTGCGAGTGACGCTCGGCCGTCAACTCGGCGCCCTCTCAGACCGCCTCGGCGCGGCGGAGCGCTCGCATGCCTCGAGCCTCTCGAGCGGTGGCGCCGTCTCGAGCGGTGGCGCCGTCTCGAGCGGTGGCGCGTCTCCAGCCGCCACGACGCAGCGCACCCTCGCGACGCACTCAGACGCCCTCGCGGCCCTCGAGCAGGCGATGGAGGAAGTGCGTGGGCAGTTGGACGGCGTCGAGGCGGCTCTCCTCGAGGCCGAGGGGCGCAGCAGGAGAGCCGAAGCGGCCGCGGCCGCGGCTGCCGAGGGACGCGTGGCGGCCACTGACGCAGCCCTGGCAGCCGAGAAGCGCGCGGCGGCGGCGGCGGCCTCGGCGGCGGCGGCGGAGGCGGCGGCGGCTGCGGCGGCGGCGGCGGTGGCGGCGGCGGCGGCGGCGGCGGCGGCGGAGACGGAGGCGAAGGCGGAGGCGGAGGCGGAGGCGGCGGCGGAGGCGGCTCGCCAGCTGGCCCCGGCGCGACCCAATGCATTGGTGGGCTCTGACGAAGACGTGGCTCTGCACCCGTACGTGAGCCGGCTGAGCGCTGAGGTGGATGGCCTGCACGAGGCGCTGCGCCAGACGGCGAGCAAGCTCGACACGCACGCGCAGCGGCTCGCGGTGCTCGAGGCGGCGCCCCTTGCTGCAGTACCTCAAACGTCTCTGTCGTCGGTGGCCACACTCGAACCATGGCTGCATGCTCTGCCCACCGCGGCGGTGCCGCGCGCCGGCTCTGCCCACCACGGCGCTCTGACCGACCAGTCTGCGGCCAATGAGAGCACCAATGGCGTCGCCACCGCACCTTCGTCAGCGAACTTCCCACCTGCCGTTCATCGACGCATGCCGTCGGGTGGCTCCCTAGGGCGCTGTGATGGGCGCATGCCGTCGTGTGGCTCCCTAGGGCGCTGTGATGGGCGCATGAGTTGTCAAGAGCTCGAGCCCAAGGAGCCCAAGGATAAGGATCGCTCGGCGCTGGTGCGCCTGGATCTCAAGTCGACACGCGAAGCGCTCGATGCGACGGACAACCAGCGCAAGCAGCCGGCCGATCGGCTCCACGACTGGCTCATGTTGATGGCTGAGCATGTGGAGCACGCGCAGGCCGACGAGAAGGCGCTCCGCGTCAAGCTCGACCGGGAGCTCTCGGACGCGGCGGTGGGTGCTGCCAAGGCGGTCGGCACCACCTCGGTGGCTGCCACGCTCAAGCAGCGCCAGAAGCTCCAGCGGCAGATCGACGGTGCGCGATCTCGCGTGCACGAGGTCAAGGATCTCGTGCGCACGGCGCTCGCGCATCACTTCCTCTCGGCGCTGCAAGGGAGATTGATCTCACAGTCGGCATATGCCTTCAGCAAGTGGGCCGACGCGGTGGGCATGGAGTGCCCTGCCGCAATGTCGGCCGCCAGCGGCATCATCGCGCACATCTCCGCGACCGGCGATACGGGCGTCGACGATGGTAGTGGATCCTTTACATCGACGTGCGAGGGCGATGTCGACGGCGAGTCGCGAGCTGCGAGCTCGCAGTCGCCTTCATTACGTGGCACGCAGTCGCTAGCTGCAGGGGTGATCTCGCCGGCGCTCCAGCGCCTCGGTCTCACGACCCTCGCCCCCACGCCGGGGGGCAGGCTCGAGGTGGCGATGCCCAGCCTGCTGCCCGATGCCGATGGCGTGCTCGTGTCGCCGCCCGGTTGGGTGCGACGCTCATCCTCGTTTGGCCGTCGCGGAGCCGCTGACGGCGGACCCGGCGGCTCGCGTGCGTCGGTTTCGTCATTGGCATCGCGTGCGTCGGTTTCGTCATTGGCATCGCGTGCGTCGGTTTCGTCATTGGCATCGCGTGCCACGTCGACCGACGCGAGCCACGGCACCGCCGCAGGCGGAGGCACGCGCCTACGGCGCACGAGCGCCTTTGCCTCGCATACGGCCGAGGCGGTGCTCGCGCAGCGTGGTCAGGGCCAGGTGCTCGAGTATCAGGTCAAGTGGCGCGGATTTTCGGACCCGCGTGGCACTACGTGGGAGCTCGCCTCGCAGCTGCATGGGGTGGCTGGCTTCGACGAGGCGCTCGTGAGCTTCCAAGCGAGTGCATGAGGGAGGCTCTTGAGCGCCATCGTGAGCGGGGTGAGCTCCAGATGCCACGCATGGCTGGGTCAGCTGTGGCTGGCAGATGCTTGGCCTTGGGCAGACTCAGTCGGGTTGGGTGGGGAAAGGTATTCGTAACTATTCGCGCCAGCTGAAGCCGGCTTCAGCCATGGACCAGAGTGTGGCTGTGCAGACATTATTATGCACAGCAGACGAGAGATAGACGAGAGAGATGAGAGTCCTTGCTATCACCTATGCGTAGAGACGAGAGCGCGCCACAGATCGGGCGCGTGGGGTACTTTGCGTCCGGCTTATTTGACGGATTGAAGCGACGGGTGATGAGGGCGAACGTCAGGGCGAACGCGGATCTGCGCGTGTGTCGATGCGTGCGGCGTCGCGCGCCGCGCCGGTCCACCCCGCTCCCGCGTATCGGCCGAACGGCCGACGCCGGGTCGGGATTGCATTGTATACGAGATACGTGATATTTTATATTTGATGTGTCTGCCATATAAATTTGCCGGTGTGGTGGTGCACACGAGTGTGGGCACAAAAGCGATAAAAAACGGAACACGAGGGAAGCTCCGCGCGGGGCCGCGGCCACCCGCCACACATGGGCCCTCCACCCACAGAGGTGTGGCGAGTGGGAGAACTCTGGCGATGGCGTTACGGATGCGGGATGGCGAGTGAACCGCGAGGATTGTCGGTTGCTTGTCCATCCGCGTGCCATGTCGCGTGTGATGGGGTTGCCACTCGCCTTTACCGGAGTCCCCTTCCCCAAACCCAATCTTGTCCAACATGTAGTCGACCGGATGTGACGCGGCGTGTGGCTTATACGACCGCCCTCCGCGTCGGCGGCGAGTCCGTGATGCGTATACTCGCGTTCTTGAGCATCCTCAGTACGAACTCGCCTTACTCTTTCTCAACCGATGGGCGGCCTTCTCGGCGAGGCCAATGGCAAGGCGAATCACAGTCTTCGCCAGTGCGATGCCAGCGTCAGCTGCCAAGCAGCACAGCTCGAACTGGACGGAGAGCAGAGGGAAGACCAAGGCCCATACGCTCAGATCCCACGGCAGCGCGTCCCTCGGATACTTCACATCTCTGGAAGTGAGGAAGCGCACAATGGTCTCCATTGCAGGAGCAGAGGTGTACTTCCACGCGCCAAAAGACCACTGCGGTGGGATGCCTAGAAATCCGTGCGGCGCATCAAACCTCTCGACGTTCACAGCCACGCCAGCAGCACGAAGGAAGACAGACGCACGTAGCGTGGACTCCATTAACGGATCCCCGGTGGCAGCTATGAGCAGCGTCGGCGGGAAACCGTCCAGCTGGCTCGGCTCGAACTCAAGGAGGTGGCGCGCTAGGGGGGGGAGGTGTGTCGTGCTCTCCATGTGAGTGTGCCCGGTCTCCTCTCCAGTTAGATGCTGCTCCCCGCTTCCACTTCCCTTTTTCAGAGTGCGTCCAGCCTCCTCTCCAGAGAGACGCCGCTCCCCTCCACTTTCCTTGACTTGACTTGGAAAGTAGGACCGCCAGCAATAGTCGAGCCCTGAAGTGAGGTAGGTAGTCCTCCAGCTCTCGCCGTCGAGGAAGCCGTAGACGCTGCATACGCTCGAGACCGCAGGGAGGTCCCATTCGAGCAGCTTCTCGCCCGTGTGTGCCGCGAGTTGTGCAAGCATAGCTCGATCGGTGAGGAGCGCGGCAGCATAGGCAACAAGGTTGCCGCCTGCGGAATCGCCTACGAGGGCGATGCGATCTGCTTTCGTGCGCTTGCGCACGTAGCGCATGGCTCTCAGGGTGGAAAGTGCCGCGGCTGGCCAAGGATGCTCCGGCGCCAGTGGATAGTCCATCGAAAAGACGACGCAGCCGGCTCGCGCCAGTGGTGTCACTGAGGGGATCAGCAGCCTCGAGGATACGGCGACAAAGCCACCGCCGTGCGCGTAGAGAACCGGTGGGATTGCTGGATCCGGCTGTGCTGGCATGATCTCGTCCAACGTCTCGTAATCTTCCTCGCCATACGGATGGTCGGAGGTGATGATGACGCCGTCTTGAATACTTTTCGAGTCCACGGCCATATGGGTGGGCTGGCGTCTCCACCACATGTTGTAAATGATGAGCGGCCAGCCGCTGAGAAATGCTCGCAACAGACGAAGAATCGGGTAGCCCAGCGGCGGCAGAAGGGACCAAATGGCGTCATACATGGCGTTATCCCGCGTGCGAGTGTGGCGAGGGTCGCGGCGCGGCGGCGCCGATTTCAAAACCGGTGCTGTGCGCTGCAGTGAACGTCACAAGAATTCTTCACAGCTTCCGAATTTCACGTGAACACCTTCGCATGGAATCGTTCTATTGTATTGTATAACACCCCTGATGCGGCGTGGGGCGTGCACACACCTCACATCTGCAGATTATGGACCGCGCGTGTCGATCCGTCTGAAAAATTAGATAGTGCGAACCAGATTGCAGCCCAAGAGCCCATGCCATCAATCAGTGATGAGTATCGTCAACTACGGAGACAAAGACGGTATGCGGCCCTTGGCAGTGCCATCAGTCAGTGGAATTGCCTGATTCGGTTCAAGTTGTAGTGACCGGCAACGCGGCAAGGCAGGGGCGCGGCGGCGGTGGCGGCGGTGGCGACGACGGTATACAGTACGCATTCCCGATCTAACAGCTTCTTGAAAGGCGAAGACATCGACGCTTTCAGCGATGAGAACAACGTTCCATCGTGCTATGGATATCCTCGAACACTTTGTGCTCCAAAAACAGACTCCATCGATCCTGCGACTTGACTGCCTTCGACAAGGGTTCGAGCTTGGAACGATCGTATAGTATGGCGGTATTGTCGTCGAAGTGCACCTTGAGGATGGTGCATACAGCTTAGAAAAATACTCTTCGATTAACCTGCAACTTATCTGCCTTCGACAAGGGTTCGAGCTTGGTGCGCACCGTCGATCGCTCATGGCCATCAATGACGATTGTATAGTATGGGGGTATGTCGTCGTAGTGCACCTTGAGGATGGTGCACACAGCTTGCGTTCCGTCGGCATTCTTGTACCATGCCTTTGACTGGAGTTTGAGGACCTCGGAGCCTCGCGATACATTCGTTGCAGGAGTGTCAGATGGCAATGCTGCCGCAGTTTCATGTGCGCCTCTCTTCAGCCCGATCGTCTGGGCCTCGTATCCCTGGACCTTATTGGGTGGGATCTGGGGTGTGGCGACTACCGGATTCGCCGCCTTCGACGAGGCGCAACCCATCCGGGGCGCGGCGGGTCTCCCGAGATCCGCGCTCGCCTTTCTCGGACCGGCTGTATGTCTATGTGACACACCCAGACCGAGAAAAGTGACGTTCTCAACATCTCAAGCAACAGGCGTACTAGTATCAACATCCGATGCCACCTGCAGGGCCTGGTCACCTCTTGCTCGCGCGCGGCCGAGCGCCCACTGGTCGGCGATGAGCGTGCAGATGGCCGCCAGGCTCAATCCAGTAGCGGCGAAGGTAATTGCCGCCATGTACCCGCCCGTGTACTTGAGGGAGATGGCCCACATGAGCGGCCCCGAGCCTGTGCTCAGCACCGAACAGCCCTGGTGGAAGCCCTGAATGCGCCCCAGCGCACGCGTGCCAAAGATGGCCGAGAGGACGACGGAGAGGCATGCACCGCGCAGCCCGCTCACCACGCCGTACAAGATCGCGAAGGCCGAGAGCGCTGCTTCTGTCCGGACGAGAAGGCTGCCCATCATCACCACTGCCGTCGCCGCATGTACGATGGCAGTGAGCCGGGCGATCTGCGAGACCGGGACGCGATCGATGAACAGCATGCCGGCACCAATCTGCGCGCCGTTGAGCCCGATGGACAGTGGCACAAAGTAGACGCGCGTCAACGTGAGCTCCGAGCTCTCTCGCAGCGCGCCGCCGAACCAGCGCACTGTGGCGATGTAATGGTAGTTGAACCCGGCCCAAAAGATGTCGTTGAACAGGTTGAGGCTGGCTAGGCACCAAAAGAGCGGGTGCTTGGATGCGGCGCGAAGCGTCGCCGAGGAGAGCGGAGGAGCAGAGGAGGTGCAGCCGCTGCCGCTTCCACCGCCACATTGGCCGTCACCGCCGCCGCCGTCACAGCCCCTACTCTTGCCACCGTTGCACGCGCTCTCGTGAGCGCCCTCAGCGACTCCGCCGTCCGGAAGCAGCCCCATGCTCGCAGGCTCGGACCGAATCAGCAATAACGCGACGCCGAGCAACGCGCCGAGCGCTATGGCGAGCGCCACGTAGCTTTTTCGCCAACCAAGAGCATCGATCAGGAGCGTCATGAAGACAGGCATCTGGATCAGCACGATGCCATTGAGTGCAAGCACAGAAGTCGCCCGCCCGCGTAGGCGCACAAACCAGCGCTGCACCGTCGCCGAGGCTATCAGGCAGAAGCACTCGGCACCGATAAATCGCAGCATGGTCACGCACGCAGTCAGTCCAGCCCAGGTTTCGACTCGGCTCAGCAGCAGCAGGTTGCCGATGAAGGGAACCGCGAGCGCAGAAGCGAGAAGACGAGCTCCGAAGCGATCGAGCGCGCCACCGGCGACTGGCACCAGGCATGCTGAGATGAAGCTTGCTATCGCCCAAGTCAAGGAGACGCTCTGCGAGTCAATACCAATGTCTTCCATGAAGTGAGGGACGAAGACGTTGATGCCGAACGAGTGGCATGGCGAGGATACCACGATCAGCAGCAGGCATGCAAACACTACCCACCAGCCGTAGAACGTCCGACCCACACCGACCGAGAGCGGCACATCGTCTCTTCGCCGTCGCATGAATCCCCGCGAGCAACACTCTCGCGGGCGCCCCGCGGCGCACCCGTCGCTCCGATTTTGGGCAAACTTGTGACGCCGCGGGGCGAAACAACTGGATTTGTCCCCGGTTTATTCACACCGGAAGTTCTGCACTGTTTTCACACTCACATGGTCGCCGGCGGCGGCAGCACGGTGGTCCTGAAGGACCTCACTGATGCCGAGCAGGGCGCCGTGGGCGGTATTGCAGCCGTCATCGAGGCGTTACTTCTGCAGCCGACCACATATGCCAAAAATGCGCGTCAGCAGGGCCTGGCGCTCACGCTGGACCCGCGTGTGCTCTACCGTGGCATCGGTGCGGCCTTGTGCAACGAGGTGGGCCAGCTCGGCTTGCAGTTCGGCGTGACCGGAGCGCTCTTGCGTATGAGTATTCCTGAGGATGCACCGCCGTCGGTGGCGACCGAGCTGATTGCCGCCGCGGGCGCAGGCGCACTCGTCGCGGTGCTGGCGTCACCCCTCGAGCTGGTGATAGTTCAGCAGCAGCGCTTCGGCGGCGCCATGCTGGCCACGGCGTACGAGGTAGTATGCCGCCATGGCGCCTTTGGCAGCGGCCTCTTCCGTGGGTTGGGTCTTGCGATGGGACGCGACGCGATCTACGTCGGCGGCATGTTGGGCGCGACGCCTATTGTCCGACGTTGGCTGATGGAGAGGCGCGGGCTGGCAGAGCCGGCGCTGCCGGTGGCCTCAACAACGCTCGAACCGGCAGGAGGGGTGGGCACGGTCGCGGACGCGGCGCTCACGTCGCTCGCTGCATCGATGCTCGGCGGCGTGATCGGTGCTTTGCTCTCGCACCCGTTCGATGTAGCGAAAACGTGTATGCAGGGCGATCTGGCGCGTGCCACGTACGGCGGCAGCTTCGAGGCGATGCGCGCGCTGCTTCGCGACGGTGGCATTGCGCGGCTCTACCACGGCGCGACCTGGCGCACGGTCAACATCACGGCGACGGTGTGGATCGCCAATGAGTGCAGTCTGCGTTTACCTAAGCACATCCGGCCGGCACCGGCGCCCTCTCTGATGTGAGCGGCGAATCCAACTCTAATCAGAGGTGCCCACAGCGTTACCATAGAGGTTTTGCTCAAAGTTTCAAATAAATCGAGCGTGGAAGCCCCTTGCCACGTGCTGTGTGCGCCCATTACGTAGGCGCTTACCTGTGCTTACGTACTCGGTCACAACAGGCGGTACAGTACCGGTACCGTACTAGCTGGCACGCTCATGTCCTGGGCGTCCGACATTGCTCAGTGTACGGTAACCTTTACCAAATGCTGGCACACTCACCCCCTCGGGTAGCCCCGAGGAAGCCCCGAGGCGCTAACTGTCCGAAGCAACGCCACACGCCAAACGCGGGACTGGCCACTGCCCAACTTGGTCGACGCGCCCATCGCTGCCCAAGGCATGCTTCACTCGATGCGGATGCCGGCGCGGGCCATCGCCTCGTCGAGCTTGGTCCGCATCGGCGCCGTCGTGAGCGCCGCCAGGTCGCGCGCCGCGCGGACGTCTGCCGAGATGGTGGCCGCGCCCTCTTCACGCTCCCAGTAAGCCGAGTAGATGCGGCGCAGGATGCCCGCCACCTTGTCACAGAGGGCAGCCACCTGCCCGCGCAGAACGTCGATTAAATCGGCGATCTGCAGCAGCATGCCACCCGTCGTCTCCGTGAAGATGCCGTCGAGTGCCGTCTCAGCATGCGAGTTGACCGCGCTCTTCATGCGCGGGAAGCGCCCGGCGCCCTTTGAGACTGCGCACGCCGCTGCGTAGCCCGGCAACATCTTCTGGCGGATCTGCGGTTGCAGCGTGCGTGAGATCTCGCGCTGGCGCTGGGTCGCGTGCTCGGCCACGGCGCGCATGTCGTCGGTGATCGTCGTTTCGATCGCGCGCCCCGCAGCCAGCCACATGCGTGCGAGCGCGTCCTGAGGGATGCCGAGGCACGCGAGCTCCATTTTGATCGTGTCGTTGGCGGTGGCCGCCTCGTGCTTGACGGCTACGCAGCACGTGTGCAGAAGCTCATTCGTCTTGGTGTTCATCGTCGCCTCCCAGCCGACCATCAGCGCCTTCTGAATCGGGTCGGCCAGATCCTGGTTCCAGTCGATCTCTCCGGCACTCGCCGATTTGTACACGCCGTCGCGCTTCGCCGTCGCGGCGTACGTGCCCCACTCGAGCGCGCCACCGCCTGCACCGCCGTTCGTGCGCTTGAGGCCGCTCCCCCACGACTGGACGATGCTGAGCGCCTGCTGCTTGCCACTCTCCGCGCCACGCTTGAACTTCGGCTCGAGGCACGTGTTCACCTCGCGCTTCATCCCGTCGTCAAGCGTGCCGCAGTGCGTCGCCCACACGCTGCGCAGGCGCTCAAGAGCTTGGGAGAGCACTTCGTCGCAGTCGCCGCGGTGGTCACTCGTCATCGGCTCTCCCGCCGTGCCGAGCGCCAGCTGCACCTCGTCGATGAGATCGGACGTTTCGCGCACAATCGAGCGCACATCGAGCTCACGTTGGCCGCGGCATGTGCGCTCGATGGCCACACGCAGCGCCGGGATGTTGGTGTCGGCCACCTCCTTGAAGGTCGCAGCCTCGCCGTCGCTCGTTTGTTTGATGCCCATCAACTTCAGGTAGTCGTTCGCCGACACGCAGTGCACGTCAATCTTATGGTCGTCAGGCAGCGGCTTGGGCAGCGGCGCCGAGGACGATGAGGTGCCCTCCTCGCGCTCCTCCTCGTCCACGTGCGTCAGCTCCTCGAGGCCCGCGCGGAAGTCCTCTTGGATCCGGGATCGTGCAAACTCGTTCCGCACTAGGGCACACAACGGCTTGAGGTCGGCGAGCACCGCGCTCTGCTGCCGCCGCCAGTGCATCATCTGCTTGCTCTTCCACAGCACCCATGCCTGGTGCTGCTTGGCCTCTACCTCGCACGCATCGCTGGCCTCATCGCGAGCGTGCTGCAGGTGAAGCGCCTCCGCCTTCGCGAGGGCGGCATCTGTGCCGGTGGCGAGGCGTACAGTGCCGCCAGGCTCGACAATGAGCTGCGCAGTCACCGGCGCGCCGCCGGCTGCCACCTTGGCCTCCCACGCGCCGAGGGCCTTCTTGTGCAGCTTCTTCGCCACCTTCAAGCGCGCCTGCGCCTCTTCCTTGGCCAACTGCAGCGCCCCAAGCGTCTCCTTACGAGCGGCCTCGGCGCTGTCGAGCTCCTCGATCTCGGCTCTGGCGCGCTCGGACTCCTTCAGCTTCGCCTGCATCGTCTCGAGCCGCATCGGCACCTGTGCCGCAAGGTCGGCATGATCCCTCACGATCTCACTCGGCGAGCAGTCGTCGGTCTGCGTGCAGATGAAGGAGACGGCTCCATACTGGCCATCCATCAGCAGCTGCCGCTTGAACTGCTCACCGAGCAGATCCTTGGCCTGCTTGTTGTCGACTGCTCGACTGATTGGCGCGACGATCCAGATCGACGTGCAGCGTGGCAGATAATTCGCCGCGACCTTGGCGCGCGCGATGTTGGAGTCGTGCACGCCGGGAAGGTCGACGAAGCATGCGCCTGAGCGCAGCGCCGGCCACGGGCCCTGTAGCACAACGCGCTTGACGAGCGGCCACTTCTGCCGCCCGCCCGGGCCTCCTGAGCCGGCGTCGCGGTACACGAACGGCTCGAGTGACTGGCGGAACTCCGAGGCCCATTCGCGCTTGCGTGCGAGCTGCGCGCGGTCGAGGCGGCCCGACACGAGGGAGGCAGCCTCCGCAGCGTCATTCGGCACGCCCTTGCCCCACTCCTTCACGCTGCAATGCTCGCCCTTTGTCGGCGCGAGAATCGTCCTCAGGACGCGGTCGGCACTCAGCGCCTGCAACACGTCGGCCATCGGCGTCTTCAACTCAAACTGGTGCAGCAGGCCGGAGCCGTAGACGTGCTCGAGCTTCTGCCACGCCTCCTTGCCCTCGTCGGAACGCGGCTTGCCGTGGAAGGAGTCCTCGTTGCTGCAAATGTCCGCCACCAGCCTCGGGAGCTCCTTGTCCCAGTCGTCCTGCGAGATGAACTCGACACGAGCCGTGTATACGTGCAGGCCGCTCAAGCCCTCCGTCGTCTGCTGCAGCGCACTGTTGAAGCGCAGCTCGATGGGCGCAGCTGTGCAGCCTTGCGATCCACTCGTTGGTAACACACTGGCCTCATCGAGCAGCGCGTTGAGCAAGCTCGACTTGCCGACGCCCGTACCGCCAAGGACGCCAATGACGGTGTTCTTGAAGCCCTTGTCCATGATCATCTCCGCGCGGCTCACCCACGCGCCGCGGCGTTGCTCGGTGCCCAGGAGCGGCTCGTCGAGGATCATGGAGCGCAGGCTGCCGAGGAGTCCTCGGCATTCATTGATGTACTGTTCGGGGGCCGTGAGCGCCCTCCCAGCTGACGACAGGTCATGCTCCGGCACTGGCGGCGTTGGCGGCGGCACGTTCTGAGACCCAGACGGCAGGCTGTCGTCGTCGCTGTCATCGCTCAGCTCCTCCGCGCGCGGCCGCTTCGACGCCGGTCGGCAGTTGGAAACGCCGGCGAGCGCGTCAGTCGTTGCCTCCACTTGCGCCTTGGCAATCTCCGAGAGTCGCCTTCCAGCGTCGGCGAGCCTGGCCTTGTCGACGCCAGCTCCTGTGGCAACGATGATGGCGGAGTTGACTTCTTCTTGGTCCACCTCAAGCAGCGGCTTGTCAAGTGCGATGGCGAGCGCTTCCTCTGCGCGGGTGCGCAGATGCTGCCTCTCCTCCGCATCCTTCATTAGCACGCGAGCGCTCGCCATCGCCGCCGCCGACACGCCCGCCGCCTCGGCCTCCTCGGCCGCCGCCTCAGCTGCCGCCACATCAATGTCGAGCGGAAGCACCGCCACAACGGCGGCGAGGGCGGCGGCGGCGGCGTCACGCCGGCCCTGCTTCTGTGACGCCACTCCAGCCAACTGCCGAGCTTCGCCCACCAAGAGCGCGGAGACACCTGCGCTCTCCGCCGCCGCCGCCGCCGCCTCGGCTGCCGCAACGTCCAGCTCGAGCGGAGGCACTGCGGTCGCGGCGGTGAGCGCGGCCGCGGCGACGTCGCGCAGCTGCTGCGCCTGTGCCGCGGTGTCGATCCGCTCGCGAGCGCTCCCCATCGCCGCCACCGACACGCCCGCCGCCTCGGCCTCCTCGGCCGCCGCCTCAGCTGCCGCCACATCAATGTCGAGCGGAAGCGCCGCCACAACGGCGGCGAGGGCGGCGGCGGCGGCGTCACGCCGGACCTGCTTCTGTGACGCCACTCCAGCCAACTGCCGAGCTTCGCCCACCAAGAGCGCGGAGACACCTGCGCTCTCCGCCGCCGCCGCCGCCGCCTCGGCTGCCGCAACGTCCAGCTCGAGCGGAGGCACTGCGGTCGCGGCGGTGAGCGCGGCCGCGGCGACGTCGCGCAGCTGCTGCGCCTGTGCCGCGGTGTCGATCCGCTCGCGAGCGCTCCCCATCGCCGCCGCCGACACGCCCGCCGCCTCGGCCACCGCCGCCGCCGCCTCAGCTGCCGCCACATCCATGTCGAGCGGAGGCGCCGCCACAACGGCGGCGAGGGCGGCGGCGGCGGCGTCGCGTCGCTTCTGATCCGCTCTCGCCCTGCGGTAGTGCTGTTTGGCACGCTCGATCAGCGAGCGGGACGCATTTGCCGCCTCCGCCTCTGCCACCTCCGCCTTAGCACTTGGCACATCCACATCGAGCACATCGAGCGCCATCTGCGCGGCGAGGCGCTCTTCGGCTTGGGCCTTCGCGCCCTGCTTTAGCTCCGCCACCGTTATGAGCTCCTGGGCTCGCTCGACCTCGCCCAGCGGCACATGCTTGTTGGCCGCCTCTGCCGCCTTTGTCTTCGCCGCCAGCACGTCCATGGCCAGAGGTTCGACATCCACAGCGATGCGGAGCGCTTGGGCGCACTCGTCCCGGTCCTTCTGTGTGCCTCGCGCGCATTCCAGGATCAGTTTTGCCTTGTTGAGATCCGTTTCTGCCACGTAGGCCTCCCGCGCTGCCTCGCACGCCTTCGCCGCCGCCTCCACATTGATCTTGTGGTAGTCGCCATCCGTCGCCAGCTGGAGAGCCTTCAGTGCTTCAGCACGCTTCTTTTGCTTGCCCGTGGCCTGCGACGCAAGCGAGCGCGCGTTGACAACATCTGTGCCGACCACGCCCGCCGCCTCGGCTGCCTCCACCGCCGCCCACACCAAGTCGGCGTCCACTAGCAGCAAGTCGCTGCATAGATGCGCCGCTTCCGTTGCCCGCCGGAGAGCGACTGCGGCTTGCTCCCGTCGCTCGGTCTGCGCCAGCGCCGCCATGCCAATGGCCTCACGGGCACACTCGATCGTCGCCGACGGCACGCCCGCAGCCTCGGCCGCCGCTGCCGCTGCCTTCGCCATGTCAAGCTCCATGGCGAGCGGAAGCGCCGCCACAACGGCGGCGAGGGCGGCGGCGGCGGCGTCACGCCGGACCTGCTTCTGTGACGCCACTCCAGCCAACTGCCGAGCTTCGCCCACCAAGAGTGCGGAGACACCTGCGCTCTCCGCCGCCGCCGCCGCCGCCTCGGCTGCCGCCACGTCCAGCTCGAGCGGAGGCACTGCGGTCGCGGCGGTGAGCGCGGCCGCGGCGACGTCGCGCAGCTGCTGCGCCTGTGCCGCGGTGTCGATCCGCTCGCGAGCGCTCCCCATCGCCGCCGCCGACACGCCCGCCGCCTCGGCC
>Ga0210239_100099_pt1 | contig 64305 bp, 58 predicted proteins | sample ChrtobMetP5a_0mM_FD_155451 | JGI IMG/M metagenome (GOLD analysis project Ga0210239, IMG submission 155451) | Chrysochromulina tobin associated microbial communities from unialgal haptophyte culture, Seattle, Washington, United States - P5a_0mM | ecosystem: Host-associated > Algae > Haptophytes >... | reverse complement strand
CCATGCAGGGGAGGGGGGCGAGTACCATGCAGGGGAGGGGGGCGAGTACCATGCAGGGGAGGGGGGCGAGTACCATGCAGGGGAGGGGAGCGAGTACGGCAAGCACGGCTACGAGGGTGGTTACGAAGGCGGCTACGAGGGAGGCTTCGAGCATGGCATCGAAGAAGGTGAGCAGGAGGGCGGAGGCCCGTTGGCTTCCCTCGCCGCCGCCCTGGCCTCCTTGGACAAGGCAGTGGCTAACGGCCAGGCAGACGAAGGCAGACCAGACGACGATCCGATGCAAGCGAATGAGCCGATGGTGGACCAGTTTGAGGATGTGCTCGGTGACCTTGCTTCGACTCGCTTGGAAGCCCGGCGCATGCTCTTCGAGCAAGCGGCCACCCGACTCTCGCGTCTTCATGCGGCCGTGGCGCCGACAGACCCTCGTCTCCTTTCAGTGTCTCTGGCGCCTGTGGCGGCTCGTGCGGAGCGCCGTGCCGAGCGTTCAGGCGAGCACTTCGCGCCCCTTCCACAGGTGCCCCCGCCACCCCGCGCCCCACGGGTGGTGGCGTTTGCTTCAAACCAGGAAGAGGCGAGGGAGGCTGTGTTGGTGAGAGTGAAGGCGGCGGAGGCGAAGGCGAGGGAGGCGGAGGCGAAGGCGAGGGAGGCGGAGGCGAATTATCTCAGATCGATGCCGCAACCAAGGCTAGAACCTTCATCGGAACATTCGTCACCCTCGATCTATGCCGCACCGCCGCCGAATGAGCCGCCGAAGGTCCTCGTGCCAGAGGAAGTGCGGCCGGTGCCCGTCGTAAGAGACGCCGCGAAATCCGTAGTCACTTCCGTGAAAGTGATGAGTGCGTTCGGCTGGGGACGGAGCAAGGCGACGAAGTGAACAAGCAAAGTACGCATGTAAAGTACGGGACCACTGCTGCGGCCCAGCCGGCGGGACCTCGGGCGGGACACCCCCTCGCGTAATCATGTATAGGCTTCAATATGTCAGTTGAGAACTCCGAGTTGTCACACGTCGTGTTAATTTCAGTAACACAGTGAGTATGAGTCGAGTGTCCTCGCACCTTCGACTGCGCCCGCGCGCGCGCCGCGGTCTGGCCGTGCGCAAAGCGTAGTAACGTACACGAGCTGCGGTACTAGAGTGGAGGAGAGACTCAGACTCCCGGCCGGAGACTCATCTCTCATGGTCATGCTCACCCTGCTCAGCGACTGTGCATGTCCATGCCGATCGTGAGACCAGACCCGCACTAGCAAAATTGAGTAGCCCGAGCGAGCGAGTACTCAGTACTTGTGTTGACCGAGGGGAACGGAGCCGTCATTTGAGACGGACGGTGGTGTGGTGAGCGCGGGGGGACCGCGTCCGCGACGAAACTGACTGACTGACTGAAAACGTACCCAGGTCTACAGGAAAACACCTGGACAGGGACACGTCATTCCCGATTCACCAGAACCGAGGAAGGAATCGACTCGTAGGAATCCCACAGTCATTGTATCGCAACAACTACGCAGGCCTTTTCGTTTCCCCACAGAGCGGGGGGCATGGGAGGCGTGATGAGGGATGTAATTGATTGCCCTGGTCGCTCCGGTCGCGACGCGGCAACGGCCAACCACCACGATGCCGACACCGAAGATGGACGCCCGCGACGCGTGGCTGGCCTCCTCGACAACAGGCAACGCGCGCCGTCGCGCCAGCGGCGGCCTCGACTATAAAAAGTTCGACAAGATCGTCGACTCGGACGACGAGGACGATAGCCGAAAGCCGCAGCCTCCTGCACAGATGCTGGGCATGCCGCCGGAGCTCAAGCTCGCGCTCGCCAAGGTGGAGGCCGCCAAGGAGCGCGGCGATCAAGCGGGCACCATGCTCGCCATGGCTGAGCTCGAGGCGCGGCTCCAGGATCAGCCAGCCGATTTCAAGCGCATGTTCCTCGACGGCGCCGGCCTTCCCGGCCGTGCAGGGAAGAAGTTGAGCGCGCTCGATCGGAAGCTTGCCGAGATCGACGATGTGGCCGCAAGCATCAAGGCGCTCACATCCCCAGTAAGCCAGCCACCAGGTAGCGCCGCCAACGGCACGGGCGGCGGCGGCGGCAGCAGCAGCAGCAGCAGCAGCAGCAGCAACAGCTCCGCCCTCGACGTTGCGGCGCTCGACGCCGCGAACGCGAAGACGAAGTCGATGCTGGCTGAGCTGCAGGCGTCCAAGGAGAAGCTCGCGGCGCAGCTGGCCGAGGTGGAGAAACACAAGGCGGCCGCGGCCGAGGCGGCGGCTGCCGTCGCGCAGCGCAATAAAGACCTGCAGGAAGCGCAAGAGAAGAAGCAGAAGCAGGGTGAGATCGTCGACAACACGGTGCACGTCGCACGCAAGGCGATGGTTGAGCAGGCGAAGATCTATCAGGAGGAGGACAAGCTACGCGCGGAGATGTTCCTCTCACTCAAGGTAGCCGTACTGAGTGCCGGACTGAGTGCGATTGATTGAGCTGCGCGCGGAGGTGTTTCTCTCATGACCCTGACGAGTCTCATTATCAGTTGACCCCAGACACCCTCTCGCACACCCTCTCGCTCACCCTTTCACCCTCCCTCTGCAGGAGCGAGGCAACCTGGCGATGCAGAAGCAGGACCTGACCGCCGCGCGAGCGTTCTACTCGGAGGCACTCGAGATCACGCAGATTGCGGACCTGGAGCGCGCTAAGCTCCTCGGCAACCGCTCGGTGTGCTACACACAGCTGGGCTACTCGGATCTGGCTAAGGCGGACGCGGAGGAGGCGGCAGAGCTCGCTCCCGAATGGGGCAAGGCGCACTACAGGCTCGGATGCCTGCGGCTGCAGGTCACTCATCACCACTCATCACCACTGATTACCACACGCTTTCCCCCACAATGCGGCTGCATGCCAGCGAGCTCTCCGGTGCTCTCGACCTCTCGATGGCCTCCCTTGATAGCAACTGATGGGCTCTGATTGCCTCGCTCATCAGGCCAACGAGCTCTCCGGTGCTCTCGACTCGATGCGTACCGCGAAGGAGCTGATGCCCGAGATGCCCGAAGTCGGTGCGAAGCTGCTTGAGATTGAGGCCGCGTGCGAGGAGGCGGAGAAGGTGAAGGCGGCGGCAGCGAAGGAAGAGGCGGCGGCTGCGAAGGCGGCGGCGCCAGCGCCATCGCCTGCGCAGGCAGCGTCAGCGCAGGCGGCAGCTGCACCAGCGCAGGCCGCGGCGGCTGCGCTGGTGGCGGCTAGGCAGGTGGCGGCCGCACAGGAAGACGATGACGACGACGTGGACGGCGACGTAGCTTCCGGAGAGGCACCTGCAGATGCAAAGAAGAAGAAGAAGAAGAAGAAGAAGAAGAAGGACAAGGCGGTAGTGCCGTCCGGGGTGGCGGCGGCGACGACGACAGCGGCGGCGGCGACGACAGCGGCGACGACAGCGCCGGCGGCGGCGGCGGCGGCGGTAGTGGCTCGGGTGGGGTACTCTGCGTCAGCTAGCGCGAAGGCAGGTAACGACTGTGGGGATCCGGAGGAGGAGGAGGAGGCTGTGGAAGAGGAGGCTGTGGAAGAGGGCTGTGGGGATCCGGAGGAGGAGGAGGAGGCTGTGGAAGAAGAGGCTGTGGAAGAGGAGGACCAGGAGGCGGCAGAGGCGGCAGAGGCGGCCCTGGCAGAGGCGGCAGCCGCGGAGGAGGCGGCGGTCGCGGCGGCCGTAGCGGCTGAGCGCGCATTGAAGGCCGCCGAGGAGGCCGAGGCAAGGGCGGCGGCGCTCAAAGCTGCCAAGGCAGCTGCCAAAGTAGGGAAGCCCCCGCCCGCACCACGCAAGGCGCCGCCCGCGGTCGATGCAGCCAAGGCGGAGGCAAAGGAGAAGGCGGAGGCGAAAGCCAAGGCGGAGGCGGAGGCCAAGGCGAAGGCGGAGGCCAAGGCAATGGCGAAGGCGGAGGCGGAAGCGCAGGCGAAAGCCAGGGCGGAGGCAAAGGCAATGGCGGCGGCGCAGACGAAGGCGCAGGCGGAGGCCGAGGCGGCAGCGGTGGCGGCGACAAAGGCGAAGGCGGAGGCGGACCAAAAGGTGGAGGCCGTCGCCGACGCGCGCGCTGTCGACGCGGCGGTGGCGACAGCGGCGGCGGAGGCGACAGCGCGCACGGCGGCGATGGCAGACGAGCGTGAGCGCGCAGGCAAGCTATTCGCGAGCGGCGCCGTGCCGGGCGCGAGCTTCCTCTTCGATGCGCTCCGGCGGGAAGCGGAGAAGCGCCTTGACGTGGCGCAGACGGCAGCTTCGGTGGCGAGCAAGGCGGCCAAAAAGGCGGCCAAGCCGGCTGCTGCAGCGAGCGCGGCCGCGGCGGCGGCGTACACGGCCGCCGCGGCAGGCTCGGTGCTGGCGCTCCTGTGCAACAACCTCGCGGCGTGCCACCTGAAGCTTGGCGCGGAGGCGACGGAGCCAGCGGAGGCGCGGGAGGCATTCGAACGCTGCGCGTCGGAGGCGCAGGCAGCTCTCTCAGCCGCGGAGGACGCCAGCGCATCGCTCGCCACCGCCGCGGCCGCCGTGAGTGCGGCGGCCGCCGTGGCGGGCGGTGCGCCCGGTACGGCGCCCAGCACGGCCGCAGGGGCGGCGTGCGAGCAGCTCAAGACGGCGCTCGAGGGGACCGTCTTGAAGGCCAAGCTGCGGCTAGCAGAGGCGACCAAGCTGCGGGCCTAAGTAGCGATGGGGCGGCTAGCAGAGGCGACCAAGCTGCGGGCCTAAGTGGCGACTGGGCGCCGTCGTGAGCGCGTCCGTCTCCGAGACAGATCGGTGTTGAGCGCCTTCGTGAGCGCGTGTGTAGGGCGCGATTCAAGACCAATCGGCTCAATGGGGTGGACCTGAGGGCCTAAGTAGCGACACGGGGCGCCGTCGTGAGCGCGCGTGTGTACATAGGGCGCGATTCAAGACTGTAATCGGCTCAATGCACAATGGTGCGGACCTGAGGGCCGCCTAAGAAGCTAAGTAGCGACACGGGGCGCCGTCGTGAGCGCGCGTGTGTAGGTCGCGATTCGAGCATGGATTCAAGACAAATCGGCTCAATGGTGGATCTGTGCGCAATCCGCGGCGCGCCTATCGGCCCTATCGCGCTATCCGGCATCCGCGGCTGACGGAGATCGCTTGAGACGAGGCCACCCGGCAGCCACTCGAAACGAGGCCAGGTCGCAGGTGGAGGTGCACGAGCTGCACCGTCGCTGGACCGTGCTGGCGCGCGGGGGTCGGGTTGCCGACGGAGCTTAAGACGGAGCACGGCACGGAGGCCGTCGAGCGTCTACAGCCTGCCGGTGCTCTGGAGGGCAGCGCGGGCGGCAGCGCCCTCCAGAGGAGGAGCGAGGACGGGGTGCGGTGGGCAGCGGGTAGACCCTCGGGTAGAGCGGATCGAGCGTGATGAAAGTGTCGCGGCGGTTTTGGTGGAGGTCCACGGCTCCACGCGCAGGACCACAGGTGCGAGGGTGGTGATGGCATGTTGGCATCAAAGCAGCGGTGGGTAAGTGGTGTGTGTTGCCTACATGAGAGTACAATGTAGGCATCGATTTGCATCGATCGGCAGAGGGGACAAGAATTGCGAAATTATTCATGTAAATTCGAAACGGAGCGGTGGGCGGCCTGTAAGGGGGGGGTAAGTGGCCTGCGGCCAGTAAAGGAGAAGTGCGGGGAAGAATTCGGAATTGGTTTCGTCATCGTGTTAACGTGTTCCCACGACTCTTACCAAAGTCATGCTGCTCGCGGTGGTTCTCTGCGCAAGCGCGTCGCTGCAGCCGGCGACAGCCGGCGTGCAGACGCGGCGCGCCCTGCTTGGCAATGCTATGGCAGCAGCTTCCTTTGCCGCGGCGCCCGCGTTCGCGCTCGAGCAATTGATGGTCGATCCCAATTCGCTCAAGAAGGCGGACATCGGGCTGCTCGACGAGATCCCGCCCAAGGCGAAGCAGGCGTACCTGCAGTATCTGCCGCAGCTGCAGCTGGACGCAGACTTTTACCTTTTTGAGCTCAAGGATTGGCTCAACAATCCGGGCCGGTGGGACCGCATCGGCGAGCTCACGGCGTCATCCGACATTGGCAGCGCGGCATCGGTCTCGCGGCTCGAGCGCGAGTTCGTGACGCCGATGAAGATCCTCGCGCTCGCGTTCCCGCCCGACCTGGGCGGCGAGGACATGCAGTCCGCCCTCGACAAGTTCCAGCAGAGCATGTTCCAGCTCTCACGGCAGGCGCGGCGCGGCGCGACCACGGGCAACGTGGCGGGCCCTTCAGCCAAGGACGTGGCGGAGGTGTACACGACGTGGGAGGCAGGACGGCAGGCGCTCAACAGCTTCTTCTTCGCGCTCAACGAGAGCACCGGCACCCAACGGCTCGTCACCATCCCGGCCGCCGGCGACGAGAAGGCGTACCCGCGCTCGAAGCTCCTGTACACCCAATTGCTCAAGGATGCGGCCATCTGCCGCAACCGTGGTGGGTACCTCACCCTAATGACTCCTGATTGCCTCTGATTGGGCTTGAGTGCGACATTCATCAGGTTGGCACCGACCTCTTTCCCACAGCCCTCTCGCATGCTCGCGATGCCCACTTGATTGCACTGAGTGTTTCGCTGATTGTGCTTGATGGCGCCCCTCATCAGGCGGCGAGGCGCTCGCGGGCTTTTGGGGTGGGCTCATGGTGTACGGCACCGTGCCCGGCGTCAACCCGTGCGGCAACACGGCGCTCGCGTACTACTCACAGGGCCTGTGAGCGCTCTGAGGTCCGAGCTTGAGAGAGATTCGATAGAGATTGCAGGCAGCTTGTGTGGGCAAGCTTGTGGGGGCAGCGCGCCAGCGCGGCAGGAGGTGCGCTGCGGAGGCGTGCGGAGCCCGGAGCCCGGCAGGCAGACGCGTCGGCAATTGGAGGCGGGCGTGTCGGCTAATTTACGTTTTATCATTGCACAATAGAGGCCTAGACCGTAAGTCGACGTGACGCCCGGCGGCCGCGGTGGACTTGATTCGGAGTTACGCGTGTGTGACCGGGTCGGAGCGTGTCGAGGGCGCTCAGGGAGGGGGGTAAATCCGTAAATCCGTAATTACGTAACAGAACGCCCAAAACGGCGCCCATTTGACCCCCTGAGGTGGGGATCTGGTCGCCCGGCCAATGTGACCACCCTACGGTGCGGATGCACGCCGCCGTCACGGTGGCGGCGCGGGACCATGTGGAGGCAGAGGGCTGCCGCATCTTCGCCAAGGTGCTGCACGGCGCGGCCATAGACCCCGACCTATCGGTCGCCAAGGTGTCGCGTCGCGAGGTCACGGCCACGGAGGCCGAGCGCGCGGCGCAGCGCGCAGCGTATCAGCCATTGGTATCAGCGACATGCTCACACGGCGCTTCATCACCGACCGCGAGGGCATCGGGAAAACAACCAAGGCGCCTCTGGCGTCCCACTGGACGAACGCCATGGGCTGCAGCGAGCGCGCAGAGGCGCGCAAGCTCATGAGCGACGAGTACAAGGCCATGTTGGACAACTAGCTGCACGCGTGCGTCATGCTGTCATCCAGGATGCACGCTTCGACCTTCGAGATGATTTGTGATGCGTACATTCTCATCACGATTATCAGAGTACATGCTCCAGTACAGTCGCATGGCGCAGACCAACTCGTCTCGGCTATCGGGAGCTACGGTGGGCTCTGGCGCTCTGCGGGGGGCCGCCGAGAACCCGGGGCTGCGCCTGCCCCAGTCTCACCTGAGCAAGGCCAGCGCAGGCCGGCACGTGGCCATGGTCGCACGCCAACAAGCGCGCCAACAGAGCCGCAGGCCTCACCCCCACGAAGCCCCCGACGCCCGAACGGATCGCCGTGTTCACCGCCGCCTGCGCCGCCAAGAGCGTCCTGGTCGTGGCCACCGCCAATGACGAGGGCCACGTGGAGATTGCGAGGGCGGAGCCCGGCCCTGGCGCGGCCGCCGAAGTCGTCCCGTGGGCCATCGTCAAGGCCGTCGCGCCGGGCATCTTTGGCCCGTGTGCGTCTGTGGCGGCAGCCGAGGGCCGGCGAGCATCCGCCCGAGCCACGCCCTGCTCAGGCAGCTTCTGCTAGAGGCGGCAAGAAACCATCAGTGCAGTGCGATGGAATTAGGCACCGCAATCAGCCAGTCAAGGGTACATCTGAAGTTCTTCGAGTCGCTGCAGTGCTTCACACGCGACCAGGTGAATGACCACTGGACTGGCACAGTCGACATCTACGACGCGCTCTTGTCTCAACTTGGCGGACCCTTGTCGCTTCCATTCGCGATCGGGTGGGCGTGCGATCGTCAAGGCCGTCGCGCCGGGCATCTTTGGCCCGTGTGCGTCGGTGGCGGCAGCCGAGGGCCGGCGAGCAGATCGCGCTCGACTTCATGATGAACCACGGCTACCACCTCAAGATGCTCAACAAGCACATCAGCGGTTTCTCCCAAGGAGTCCAGGCGCACGCCGCGGCCAACGGTGCGCCTCGCACAGGTCTCCTCAAACTCACCGCGCCGCCACCACTGCCTGCGCGAGCCATGCCACACCGCTCACACCAGCCCTCCAACCATCCCCCTCGCTCCCGCCCTCGCAGCCCAAAGTACAGCAAACTGGAGAAAGTTCAAACCCACCCACCATCAACGCGTCCATCTTTGGTCATCAACCCAACGCGCACCCCGAATTTGTGGCTATAGACCCGAAGTTTACTGACATCGGGTGGGACAACTGGTTTGGCGAGCTATGTCTCGCATTTGCATGCGTCGATGAGCACGGCCGGCGCCACGAGCTCATGCTCCTGCGCTGGCTATGGGCGAGCACAGAGACACTCGTACGTGATGAGCGAAGCGGAGGGTACCGCGAGGTGCCGTACAGGACCAGATATGGTTTGCAGAATAAGTATGAGGTGATGAGTGTAGACACGGCCATGCACCGCGCGCCTGTGTTTAGGCCTCCCAGGTTTGCCGAGCCAGAGCGTGAGGTGCGCTCAGAGCCACATACATATGGGCGCCGGATCTGTACGGTATCTTTTAGGTGTTGTGTACATGATGTAGTCCGTCTGATGTACATGATGTACCCCGTCTGTAACGTCGGTCAGTAATTGTACTCAGCAAGATACGTCGCTTCGGATTAGTTCTTCAGTTTTACAAAGAAGCCGGTTCGATTTGACTTGGTGCACAAATCGCCCGACACACGCCCTGTTCGAGGCGTTCGCCGCCGCCTGCGCCGCCAAGGGCGTCTTGGTCGTGGCCACCGCCAATGACGAGGGCCACGTGGAGATCGCGAGGGCGGAGCCCGGCCCTGGCGCGGCCGCCGCTGGGCTTCCTTCGCCTCAATGGCAAGGAGAGCGACACTCGGTGCGGTGGACACCGTGAGTGAGGGTGGACTTTGCGTCGCTCTCGATCTCGCACCTCCCTACGAAATCCCATCTTCCCCTCCCTCCCCCGTCCCCCCACCAACATGCGAGGGACCAAAACGGCGCGTTTCGTCCGGAACTCCGTCGAGGTCGGCGCCCGGATCGTCACTCACGGCGACCGCACCATGCTCGCTCAAGCGATGCTCCTGCGTCGCGCTGCCCAGCGGCCGCTGGCGACGCGCCTCCTGTCGTCGATGCCGTCACGCGTGAGCAAGAGCTCCGCAGATGTGGGCATGCTCAACGCGTCGCTCGCCGAGACGGACCCTGAGCTCTTTGACATCATCGAGAAGGAGAAGGGTCGGCAGCAGTGCTCGCTCGTGCTGATCCCGTCGGAGAATTTCACGTCGCGCGCGGTGCTCGAGGCGCTTGGCTCGGTCATGTCCAACAAGTACTCTGAGGGTTACCCGAACGCGCGCTACTACGGCGGCAATGAGTTCATCGACATGGCCGAGGACCTGTGCCGGAACCGCGCGCTCGAGGCCTTCCGCGCGGACCCGGCCAAGTGGGGCGTGAATGTGCAGACGCTCTCGGGCTCGCCCGCCAACATGTGCGCTTTCTCGGCCGTGTGCAAGCCGCACGACCGCATCATGGGGCTCGACCTGCCGCACGGCGGCCACTTGTCACATGGCTTCCAGACGCCTACGAAGAAGATCAGCATGGTGTCGGTGTACTTCGAGACGATGCCGTACCGGCTGAACGAGGCGACCGGTTACATCGACTACGATGCCCTCGAGGCCTCCGCCACCCTCTTCCGCCCGAAGATCATCATCGCCGGCACCTCCGCCTACTCGCGCCACATCGACTACAAGCGCATGCGGCAGGTGCGCGCCATCGCGGAGTGACGAAATGCGGAGTGACGCGCACTAGCCGACAGAGTGCCACTGAATGCTTCGGGCGGCGAGTTACGGACTCATGCACGCCCCTTTGCCGTGCATGCACGCCTCGCTGCCATACATGCATGGACTCACGGACGCGCCTCTTCGCCCTTCGCGCGTGCATGCATGGCGTGCATGCATTCAGATCTGCGACAAGGTGGATGCGTACTTGCTCGCGGACATGGCGCATATCTCGGGGCTGGTGGCGGCCGGCGTGGTGCCGACACCGTTCGAGTACGCCGACATTGTAACCACGACGACGCACAAGTCGCTACGAGGGCCTCGCGGCGCGATGATCTTCTTCCGCAAGGGCGTCCGCTCCGTCGATGCCAAGGTGATGACCTCTGATTGCTACTAATGACCTCTAATGACCTCTGATTGCTACTAATGACCTCTGATGGCGTCCGCTCCGTCGATGCCGAGGTGATGGCCACTTATTGCCTCGGATGGCCTTGGATGGCCATTGACGGCCTCTGATGGCCGCTGATGGCCTCGGATGGCCTCTGATGGCCACGGATGGCCTCGGATGACCTCTGATGGCCTCTCTAAGTTACGCTGATCGGTGTGGTTCGAGCTTGCACAGGGCAAGGAGGTGATGTATGATCTCGAAGGGCCGATCAACCAGGCCGTCTTCCCCGGGCACCAGGTGATTGCCACTGAGGACCTTTTGATTACATTGTGATTGCGAACCTTTTGATTGCATTGTGATTGCGAACGGATGGCCATCGGATTGCAATCTCATCTCCTCGTCTGCCACGTGCACCAGGGAGGGCCGCACAACCACACGATCGCGGCGCTCGCCACGGCGCTCAAACAGGCGACCACGCCCGAGTTCCTCGCGTACCAGAAGCAGGTGCCACACTGATGGCGCCTGATTGCCCCGAATGGCTCCCCGAGCTGCTCGCGTACCAGAAGCACGCGCCACACTGATGGCGCCTGATCGCGTTGCATGCAGGTGCTCACCAACTGCCAGGCGCTCGCGAAAGCGATGATGAGCAAAGGGTACACGCTGGTCTCCGGAGGCACCGAGAACCACCTGATCTTGGCCGATCTGAAACCGTCGGGCATCGACGGCGCGCGCGTCGAGTCGGTGCTCGAGATGGCGCAGGTGATGGGCGCTGATTGCTATCTGCTTGCCGATAAGTGTGATTGAGCTGGTGTTGGGCGCTGATTGCTATCTGATTGCTATCTGATTGCTATCTGATGGCTATCTTATTGCTATCTGATTGCGATCGATGGGCGCTGATGAGCCGATGCGTGAGCTGGCGCTCGCAGATCGCCCACTGATTGCCACTGATTGCATCTGAGTACCTCCCTCATCATCTGGCGCTCGCAGATCGCCCACTGATTGCATCTGAGTACCTCCCTCATCATCTGGCGCTCGCAGATCGCCCACTGATTGCATCTGAGTACCTCCCTCATCATCTGGCGCTCGCAGATCGCCATCAACAAGAACACCGTGCCCGGCGACAAGTCTGCCTTCATCCCAGGAGGGATCCGCATCGGCACGCCGGCTTTGACCTCGCGCGGCTTCGGACCGACTGACTTTGAGCAGGTGGCCGAGTTCATCCACCGCGGAGTCGTCATTGCCAAGGAGGTACGTCTGATGGCCCCTCTGATGGCCCCTCTGATGGCCCCTCTGATGGCCCCTTGGACGGCCCACGCAGGTGAACGCCTCGTGCGCGGGCAATTGATTGCGTGTGATTGCGTGTGATTGCGTGTGATTGCGTGTGATTGCCTCCCTCATCAGGTGAACGCCTCGTGCGCGGGCAAGAAGCTCGCGGACTTCAAGTCGGCTCTCAAGGCCAAGGAATGGTCCGCGATCACGGCGCTCCGGCACGACGTCGAGGCCTTCTCGGCCCAGGTACGCTGATTGCCACTGATGACCTGCCTTGCATGCAAGCGCTCACCACGGCGCGACGTCGAGGCCTTCTCGGCGCAGTTCCCCACGATTGCATTTGACGAGGCGTCGATGCGCTATCCGTACAAGGCGTGAGCGGTTGCGCGCTCGTCACGGCGCTCGAAATGGCGCTCACCATGGCGCTCTACATGGCGCTCACCATGGCGCTCGGACGGGGAGCAGCATCAGCACCCCGGATCGAGGTGGCAGGTACGAGGTGGCAGGTACGAGGTGGCAGGTACGAGGTGGCAGGTACGAGGTGGCAGGTACGAGGTGGCGAGGCGCGAGGTGGCGAGGCGCGAGGTGGCGCACAGCCTACAGCGGTGGAGGGTTGTCCAGGCCCAGCGCGAGTCTGAGAACAGTATTGCTCGTGGTTCATGGTTGTCGAGTTGTAGCTTGTGCATGTTTTGAACCGAGGTCGACGAAAGAGGGCCCCGTGACTCCGACGTGCGATGATTTTGCGAGGGTGCATTCGCACTGAGTCCTTCCCCACAGCGTTTTCGCTGCGCACGAAACGGCGCACTCCAATCAGGAATTTCGTCCGTCTCATTCAACCATGACATCCTTGGCCCCCATCCAAGTGACGGTCTTGAAGAGCTCTCGCAGTGCCGACAAGGACGATCGCGCGCGGTCAGTTGATTTTGTGGGTGCCTTCTCCACGCAAAAGGGCAAGCAGTTGGACGTGGCGAAGCGCTCATCTGTGCTCAAGAGGATTGTCAAGATTACTATCGCGAATGGCGACAGCGAGTACAAGCGCAAAGGCCAGGCCGTCCATGTCAAGACCTTCCCGCTGCTCGAGGATCAGCGACAGCTGAGCAACTACGGCTGTCCCGTCGCCGTATCGCTCTTCCTTCGATTCCAAACTGAATGCGCCATTCTGTTCGTGCTCATGGCTATCCTCGCAGGGCCGCAACTGGCTGACAATTACAATCGTTCGCAGGCCCGAATGGACTGTCGGCGTTCGGTCGCGCTCAATGACAGCGTCTGGGATGCGGTGACTGCCCGTGCGAGCGCCAATGCAACCTATCCCGCCGAGACTTCTCGCTGCGGCTGGAATGGGCTGCCGATCCAGCGCAACCTGAGCATGAGCGTGGGCTATCTCGCTTGGTCGGTGGGCACGTGCCAAGAGTTCACCACGAGTGCCGAGAGCTTCCAGCCCATCTCGGCCTCGCCCGACGGCACGCCCAAGTTCGTGCGCACGATTGAAGCCAGTTATTGCCAGCAGGAGAGGGGCGGGCTGCTCGCGGCGTCGTATTGGTTGCAATTCGTCAATGTGATCCTCTTCTTCGGCTTCCTCGTTCGCATCCGCCGCTTCCAGCGCGACGCAGGGGTGCACTTCGACCGTGCCCTCTGGACTGCGGCCGACTATACGGTCCTCCTCAAAGGCCTCGATAGAAACGTGCCTGCCGACGCGAGATCGGCACAGATCCGCGAGGTCGCGCTGCAGACCGGTAGGGCCCAGGAGGCTCTCGGCTTGGAGGAGCACCTGTACCGAGACCTAGCAGAGCGTGGGTTCCCAGCGTCGGACATTGTGAAGATTGAGATCGGGCGGGAGTGCAAGCGCGACGTCGTGGCGCTCGGCGCCCTCAAGAAACTTCGAGTCAGAGAGCAGGAGCTAACTGCCCAGGCGCACTGGCGCACGCAGCATGGCAAGTCGGCCATGGGCGTCAAGATGCAGGCCGAGTGGGACGAGCTGCAAGAGTCGAAGGCCGAGGTCCTCCAAGAGCTCGAAAAGGCGCGTGATGCGGCCGATTACACCACGGGCCACGCCTTCGTTACCTTCTTCTACGAGCGCCGGCGCAATGAGCTCGTACGGGCGTGCCGCCCCAAGACATGTCTCAACTTCCTGCGCTCGGGGGTGGGCCTTCCCCCTCTTTCCGACCCTTGGGCGTCGGCGTCGGGGCGTCGCAATGTCGTCGTCGACGCTGCAGCGGAGCCTGATGACATCAAGTGGGAGAATCTCGCCGTCGACGACTCTTTCCGAGCGAAGCAAACGGCCAAGACCCTCAGTGCGACTATCTGCCTTCTCGTGATCGCGTTCGCGTGCCTCGTCGGCGCCCAGGTGCTCGAGCAGGATGCCGTGGCGTTGGTTGGGAGGCTAGGGCTGTCTGCCACCGATGCGAGCTCCGGCTACGCCGTGTTCAACTCGCTGATCACCGTCGCCATCAACATGCTGCTCAAGGAGTCCGTCATGCACATGACGAAATGGGAACGGCGCGACACGCAGACCGAGTTCGAGACGAGCCTCTTCGCCAAACTCTCGCTGGCCTACATATTCAACTCAGTCATCATCCCTCTCGCCGTCGGCATCGGGATCTCGCTGCGCGTGACCCGCGGCGCCTGGCCAGTCACGCAGTCTTGGTACGAGGGCGGCGGCGTCGTGCAGGTCGCAGTGCCACTCATCGTGTCCAACGGACTCATCACGGTGCTGCAGGTGGTGCAACCGGCCAACCTCTTGCCATTGCATGCCAGTGCTCACCATGGCGCCCCTCTCCCCACAGGTGGTGCAACCGGCCATCCTCTTGTCGCGCCACGTGCTCGCACGCTGCGTCGTCTCGCAGGCAAAGATGAATGAGCTGTGGGAGCCGCCGGAGATGCTGCTGGGCGAGCTTTACGCCTCCAGCCTCAAGACGGTTGGGCTCTGCCTGGTCTACGCGCCGCTCTGGCCTTGGGCCTACCCGCTCACGACCATCGCATTGCTCTTCAACTATGGCTGCACCAAGGTGGGCGTGGCGTACTGGTACAAGAAGCCGCCGATGGTCTCCGAAGAGCTGATGACCAAATTCCGATCGCGTCTCGGCCTGCTCATGCTCCTCCACACGCTCGTGGCGTTCCTCGCTGCCGACGCCGCCGACCCGGCGGTTGAGGCGGGGCTCTTCGCCGTCGGCCGCGCCCCTTCCGTGCCCGTGGTGGCCATGTTCTTCGCGTGGGTGGTGTACGAGCTCCTCGACTTGCCCGACGTGCTCTCCCTCATTCCCGGGCTGGGCCCCAAGGACGAGCTCTCCCGTTCCGGTACTCCGACCTGCCTAATATGGACACGAAGGGCATCCCGTATCGCATGCCAGTGCTCACCATGGCGCCCCTCTCCCCACAGGTACCGAGGACACGAAGGGCATCCCGTATCGCGCGGTGGACGGCAAGGGCGGGGTCAAAGAGGTACAGCAGTATGACGTGGACGAGTACATCTGCCCCAGTGTCACCAAGTACACGCCCGAGTTCCTCCTGCAGCACCACTTTCGCGACTTTGGCGAGGCGGAGGACGAGGCTGACCGCAACTATGCCCACGCTCCTCATCCCACAGCTGGACATCCCACAGCTGGACATCCCACAGCTCGCGCTCCTCCTCCTTCAGCTGGACATCCCACAGCTGGACATCCCACAGCTGGACATCCCACAGCTGGACCGAGGGCGCACGGCACAAGCACAAGCGGTGTCTCGACGGGGTCGGTCGCTGTAGAGCTCAGCGAGATTCGCACCCGGGGGATCCCCGAGCCCGAAGCTTCCCCGCGCCTACCTGAACCATCCCCGCGACTGTACCCTACCCTGAGCGCCATGGAAGAGGCGCCCGCCGCAGAGCCTTCCGTGGCGACCAAGGGCGGCAAGGGGGCCAACGGCGGGGTTCCAGTCATGAAAAGCGGACCTCCAGTCATGCAAGTCGGGGTTCCAGTCATGAAACGATGAACCAAAGGGGTCCAGTCGTGCAAAATCCAGGTGGTGGCGTGATGTGTCGTGCGATCCGAGAAGGTGGGTTCTAGCGCCGAAGGCGCTAGATTAGTTGTCTTCTGGGGCGAGCAATGTAACTGGGGCGGAGGCGCGGCTGCCCTTAGAGCAGAGCGCGCCGGCGGGCGGGGTATGAACCAACGCATGCATGCAGGAGGATACATACCATAAAGCCCACAGTCCGAACAGTTACTGATACTGTGGAAAGAGGGCGCGTCGCCTGCCTCAGGCTTCGCGCAAAAGTCACGCGTCTGTGTGAGGTCGCCGCGCAAGGCGGCTCTCCCACTGCGTGTTTGTCGCCAGTGTTCACTAAGCCAGTCCGCTTGAACTCCTCAGATACCTTCCGCCGCGGCATCGAGGTCGCGCCTCACTTGCACCCTTCACACTGGACTTGGGCGATGCCATATTAGGCAGGCGCCTCGTCGTCCGTTGGGCCGAAGAGCCTGATCGAAGTCTTTGCATACTGCGGCACCGCGCTGTGGTTGACACGCCACCATTGGAGGACGCGGGAGCGGCTGGTGGTTGGATCTGCCGCGAGGAGATACAGGAGATCGACCGAGCTCACCGCCACCCTCGATGCCGCCGAGCCGCTCGGTGCGCCACCCGCGCTGCCCCCGCTGCTACCCCCGGCCGCGGCGAGGGCCGAGAGGCGTCGCTCGTCGGGGAGTGTGGCGCTCGAGCTGCCCGCGACGGCGCCCAAGCTGCCTAATTTGGAGCTGCCCGCGACGGCGCCTGACGAGTAGGTCACACCGGCCATCGTGCTCTTCACACCGGCCATCGTGCTCTGGCGTGGCGCTGCTGCCGCTCTGGCCGCGAGGACGCCGCCGCCGCCGCTGCGGCCGCCGCTCTCGTCGGGTTCGTCAAAGGTTGTCGGCTCGGCCGGCTGGAGCAATTGGAGGGCGCTCTGTAGTTGGACCTGATGAGGGAAGTAATCAGACGCCATCGGAGGGCCATCGGACGCAATCCGTGGTCATCAGGGAGCTTGTGAAGAGCGCTCTGTAGCTGATTTCTGCAAGCAAGGCACTCTTGGTGCACTCAGATGCCATCAGATGCAATCCAGGAAGCAATCCAGGAAGCAGTTCAAGACCATTGACGAACCTGCTGCTTTGCCCACGACGTCTTCGGGTCTGACGTGGCGATCGCTGTGCCAGGCCCGAAGGCATCCCGAGTTCGGTTCAAGCGCCGTCGGGCGGTGGCATGTGCCCCTTCGAGCCAAGCACCAAGCTGCTGCTCGAGCGCGATGGCCATCACGCGGCCGCCTATCGCGTCGACTCCCTGCAACCACGAGCGAACGATACATGAGCATCAGTGGCCATCGGTGGCCATCAGTGGCCATCGGTGGCCATCGGTGGCCATCATCGGCCATCAGTGGCAATCAGTGAGCCATCGCACCTGGAGGCCCAGATGAGGGACGCAATCAGAGGCAATCAGGGGCCATCAGTGGCAATCAGTGAGCCATCGCACCTGGAGGCCCAGATGAGGGATGCAATCAGAGGCAATCAGGGGCCATCAGAGGCAATCAGTGAGCCATCGCACCTGGAGGCCGAAGCGTGCAGCGATCCCAATCAGAGGCAATCAGAGGCAATCAGGGGCAATCAGAGGCAATCAGTGAGCCATCGCACCTGGAGGCCGAAGCGTGCAGCGATCCCACTCAGAGGCAATCAGGGGCCATCAGAGGCCATCAGAGGCAATCAGTGAGCCATCGCACCTGGAGGCCGAAGCGTGCAGCGATCCCACTCAGAGGCAATCAGAGGCAATCAGAGGCCATCAGAGGCAATCAGTGAGCCATCGCACCTGGAGGCCGAAGCGTGCAGCGATCCCACTCAGTTTACGCTGCAGCACGGCCGCCCGCTCCCCCGACCCAAAGCGAGCGGCCTCGTCCACCGCACCTCCCTCGCGAGGCACGATCTCGGGCGCGCGAGATTCGGCCTCGAGATCGACCGAGCTCAGCGGGTCGAGCTCGCGCCGGAGCTCTTCACCACGCACGGCCGCATCGGCGCCGCCGTACTGGGCGCCCGCGTCGGCGGCCGCATCGGCCGCCGCCACCGCCGCCGCGTAGCCGCCCGCGGTGCCCACCGCGGCGCCGCCCTCGCCCACTCGCGATCGCTTGTCCGCCGGCGCCATGGTGGGCGCGTCGTATTGGGCGGGTCGCTTGGCGCCCGCCATCGGCGCCGTGGTGGACGCTGGCGGCTGCTGGTAGAAACCGATCCCCGTGCGCACCGGCGCCGTGGTGGGCACTGCGGGGGGCGGTACCGACGCCGGAGCGCTCGATGGAGCGCTCGCCGCAGCGCCTGCGCGCATGGCGATCTTGACGATGGCGGTCACCTGTGGGGAGAGGGCGCCATGGTGAGCACTTGCATGCCGCTGCGCGCATGGCGATCTGGACGAGGGCTGTCACCTTGTCCTTGCCGCACATGTCGCAGAGCCGATCGACGAGCGTCTTCTTGGGCACATTCCCCGACCGGTACTCACGATGTAGCACGTCGAGGGCCGTCCACGACGTGGGCGGTAGCCGAGCGCGCAGCTCTGCATCGCTCTTGAGCAGCTCGAGTAACTTCTCGATCGAAAGCTGGCTGGCGCCGCCGCCTCCGCCGCTGGCGCCGCCGCCTCCGCCGCCTCCGCCGCCGCCTCCGCCGCTGGCGCCGCCGACTCCGCCGCTGGCGCCGCCGCCTCCGCCGCTGGCGCTGCCGCTTCCACCGCCGCTGCTACCCGAGCTACCGTAACACGCGCCACGGGCGGCGGGCAGCATCCCCTGGGATCCCGCCAAGCCCCGAAGGGGTGGTATCGTGTCGGGTAGCATCGGGATGGATGGCAGCGCCGACGAGGGCAGCAGCGGGACTGGCGGCGGAGGCGTGGGCGCCGGCTGTAGGTTGGGACCTGCCACGGCCGCCTTGACGAGCGAGCCGATCTTTTCTTTGCCGCAAAGTTCGCACACCTTTGCCACGAAGATAGCCTTCTCAACACGGTTCGCCTGCGCAGAAGAGGCACAGGACAGCAGCCGCGCGAGTCAGCAGAGCAGAGCAGCGGCGGGTGCGGCGCCGGTGAGGAGGACGCCGGGCGGCGGACGCACCTGATAGAGTTGGTGCAGCTGGTCGAGCGCGGCCCACTGCGCAGGTAGAAGGCGAGTGCGCAGGTCCCCGTCCAGCCTGATGAGGTTCATCAGTTGATCGATTGGGAGCGTCGGCGGCATTTTCGGCTGAGAGATAGTCCACTCCACTTCCGCGCAAGCTCGTCTCGTAAGAACCCTTTTTTTCTCATTTGGGTCCCCACATACATTTTATTCCAACCATGCGATGTGCGACGTCCCGGGCTTTTCAATGAGAAGAGACAGTGTCAAGCCCCTTGCGAGAACAAAGGAAGCGCGAGGTCCGAGGAGGGAAGAGGGTAGAAGAAAAGGACGTGAGAAGACGCCTCATTCGCGAACACCGATACGGCGGAATTACCGGGGTCTTGCGCGCACGCGACGCTGAAACTGAACATCGAAACGTGGATTGAAGGACGCTCGCTTTTTCACAGATTAGGAACCCACCATGCCAGAAGATGGCGTTCTCTTCACGGAACATCCTCGTCATTCTGGTCCGTGGGTTGGCCTTTCGAGGTGGCGGACGAGCCTCGCAAGACCCGAGCGCGCCCCTACAAGTCAGCTCGTCGCCCGATGAGCAGATCCTGGCACTGCGGTCCCTCCAGCAACATGTCATCGCGCCCGCACGCACCCTCGGATGGCGAGTCGGCCTCGCCATCGACGTGGTGATGCCCTCTCACCTGCACAGCGCTTGGCAGCAAGCGAAGAGCGCAAGCGGGCTCCGCGCTGCAACCATCGAGCGTATCAGCGAGACGTATCGGGAGCGCACTCAGTCCGAGTCTATGGTGGACATGATGATATGGGCGAATCGAACTGGGCCGGCGGAGTGGGGATCGCGCTCTGCGATGTTGATCTCTCGCGCGGACCTTGTGTTTCGTAAGCCGCTGCCGCTTCCAGCGCCGCCCGACGAGGACGGCAAGCTCATGCTGAGCCATAAGTCCCTACACCAGAAGACCAACCTGACCCGCTGCGTGACGATGTGGTCTGAGCTGATCATCTATGTGCCGAGGCGGCTCGAGCCGAAGTTCACGGAGATCGTCACGGCGACGGCGAATCGCCAAGGCGAGAACTTGCACTCGATGATCGATGTGCCGGTGCCTGGAGCCCATCCGTCTCGAGAGCGCTGCGCAACGGGGTGGGTTCCCGGGTGCCGAATAGGTGATCGGCTCCGATTGGCACTGATTGGACTCCCTGAATTGGCTCTGAATGGCTCTGGATGGCACTGCTCTGCATGGCACTGCTCTGAATGGCACGCTCTGATTGGCACTGGAATGGCTCTGATTGGCTCTGATTGGCTCTGATAACGTGATCCTGACTCTTATGTGGGTGTGGATCAGGGATCCCCGAGTTGGAGGTGCGCGCCTTCGCGCCGGGGGCGAACGCAGGCCCCGACTCTAAGTTCTCCTACAACCCAGTCTATTACATCATCGGGCGCAACCAGTCTATGACGATTGTTCCGCCCTCCAAATGCACGATGGGCCACAGTGGGATGGGGCGCTTGTGAAGCACGAACAATGGAACACAGCTGAACAAACTTCTAGATTTTTACCAGCTTACATCTCATCGGGGATCAGTTCTCACAAGGTGCTCTGTGTGAGAGTGTCCTTCTGTGCACACTTTGTTGGTTACAGACCATTTTTACAGACCACGGAAAACTCCACGGAACCCGAGCGCCAACACAGAAGATGGCGTCCTCTTCACAGAGTATCCTCGTTATCCTGATCCGCGGGTTGGCCTTCCGCGGTGGCGGACGAGCCTCGCAAGACCCGAGCGCGCCCCTACAAGTCAGCTCGTCGCCCGATGAGCAGATCCTGGCACTGCGGTCCCTCCAGCAACATGTCATCGCGCCCGCACGCACCCTCGGATGGCGAGTCGGCCTCGCCATCGACGTGGTGATGCCCTCTCACCTGCACAGCGCTTGGCAGCAAGCAAAGAGCGCAAGCGGGCTCCGCGCTGCAACCATCGAGCGCATCAGCGAGACGTATCGGAAGCGCACTCAGTCCGAGTCTATGGTGGACATGATGATGTGGGCGAATCGAACTGGGCCGGCGGAGTGGGGATCGCGCTCTGCGATGTTGATCTCTCGCGCGGACCTTGTGTTTCGTAAGCCGCTGCCGCTTCCAGCGCCGCCCGACGAGGACGGCAAGCTCATGTTGCCGTTTCGTATGATCAGCAGAAAGTCCAACCTGACCCGCTGCGCGACGATGTGGAGTGAGCTTCTCATTTATGTGCCGAGGCGGCTAGATCCGAGCTTTATCAGCATGCTCGTGGGGCTTGCGAACCGCCATGGCGAGAACTTGCACTCGTTCGGTCGATCAGGGATCCCCGAGGCGGAGGTGCGCGCCTTTGCGCCGGACGCGAACGCCAGCCCGGACTCTGCGCACACCTATAATCCGGTCTATTACATAATCGGGCGCAACCAGTCTACGAGGATTGCTCCGCCCGCCGACTGCCCGTTGGGCCATAGAGAGAGCCACAGAGAAGCGGGGCGCATGCTGATGCTCGGTAGGAAGCAGGCCATGAAAGAGAGCCCTCGCGTGATCAGCTAACATCGATCATCCGAATGAAACACCAATCCGCCTCGCAGCTCGTCACCGGACACCGTCTATTACTTGCTCTTCACGAGGGTAGCGGAGCCGTCCTTTGAGACGGTGGTGTGGTGAGCGCGGGGGGACCGCGACGAAACTGACTGACTGACTGGTATCTTTGTGACGGTACACGGACCTCGGACGATCGACGCTCTCAACAAACAACATCTATCCGATCGGCAGCTCCCACCAGTGAAACCTTGCCTCCCCCGCGCGCAGGACGCAGGAGAGGGGCAGGTCCTTGTCTAGGGGCCCTAAGCTGGATGGCTGTGGACGTTTAGAGACGGGTCCTTCACTGCGTGCTTTCAAAAGGCTTTCGCCTTAGATTATCCCCACACTCTTTGTCATTCTTTGTCAGAGGACGGGGTGCAGGTTCGAGATGCTTGAGAGAGCGTCCGTGAGTCGGACCAATACGAGGTCTAACTGGAAACTTTGCCTCGCGCGGGGTCGGCCAACCCGACTTTGCGAGCGCAGAAACTAGCGAGCGGAGCGCGACACTCATGCTGGTCCCCACTCGTTCCGCCTCTGATAACCCGCGGCTGTTCAGGGCGTACACCGACGATGACATGGAGCACTCGGATCTGACCGAGAAGGTCTCGGCCGTTTTCCAGCGCAGCAAGGTCTTGGAGAGCGACCGGGCGAAGATGAAGCGGCACGTACGCATGACCACGGCCGACGTGCAGCGGTCGGGGCTGGCACAGATCACGATTAAAAACCTCGAAATTTTCGCCTCGACGCCGTCTGCTACGACTAGAAGCGGCCACCACGAGGGCGACGGGGCGCGAGACGAGTCCCACCGTCCGCACTCTCCCGACTCCGAGCCCAGCGAGAGCGTGTCGATCGACAGCGTGCTCGCCGCGTTGGACACGATCATCTCGGACGAGATCCACAACGGCGTCGGGATCCTGTACAACATGCACGCCACCGTGTACCTCGCGCACGCGCTCGTAGCACTCGTGGATCGGGTGCGCGAGGTTCACGACGACGCGAAGCCGGCTGTGGACGAGGGACACGACGCGAAGCCAGTCGTGGACGAGAAGGCACAGAGCTGCGTGCGGCTGAGCCACTGTTTGCGCCTCTTCAGCCGCCTGCTCGAGTTCGAGTCCAAGGTCGACAAGAAGCTGCGCCGCCAGCACTCCGTCAACGACCACGTGACGTGCGACGCCGCGATCATCGCCCTCGCGCGTGTCTCATCGAGCCTTCGGATCGCCAACGAGCCGAGCATGCTGCCGCTGCTCGAGCAGGTGCTCGGCTTCTTGCTGGCGGCCGTCGAGGGAGCGTATGGCACCGAGGTGCAGAACAGCACCTCGAGCGCGCTCAACACGAACGACGGCTCGATGCCACACGCGGCCGAGTGCCTCTTCCTTCTCCATGCGAAGGAGCTCTACGAGAACCCGATCAGCCGGGTGGCCATGCTTGCGACGAGCGTGCGAGCGCTCGAGGAGCCGCTCGGGACGACGCCCGAGGCGCCCGAGGCGGCGCCCGAGACGGCGCCCGAGACGGCGCCCGCGCCCGCGAAGGGCGATGCTGCATCGCCGGGGGTGGCTTGGCCGCCCTCCTCGGTGGCGTGCATGCGAGTGTGCTCACCACGGCGCGCGCGCTCCTTTCCCCACAGGCAAGCTTCGCCGCCCTCCTCCCTCAGCCGCGGCTGGCAATGGCGCTTCTCGAGCGAGGCGGTCGGCCTGCACGCGGCCAAGCTCGTCAACACCCTCGCCGCCAGCCCCGCGGGAGCCAGGCTGGCCGATGCCGTCGCGCAGCATCTGTGTGAAGCCGCACAGACGGTCGCGTGCGACGCGCGGCTGAGCTCGCTGCTGCTGCCTCACTACGTCGCCTCGATCCTGAGCGTCGTGCGGTCGGTGCCGCACCGTGCGAACGTCTCGTGTGCGCTGCAGAGTCAGTGCGAGTTGATGGTCGGCTTCCTCTCCACACAGCTCGAGAGCCGCCTCAGACGCCCCTCTGCTGCAGCCCCGGCGCCAGCAGAGTCGGCGCCCGCCGTGAGCGCCACCACCACCACCACCACCACCACGTCATCGCACAACGCGAACGAGGCGTCGGACGCAGTGGAGCTGGGCGTGCTGATCGACCTGCACAGCCGGCTCTCGGTCGCGCACGACGCGCACCGGAACAAGCTGAAGCCGCCCGTGCGTCACTTTGCCGCGCGGCCACCGACCATCGGACCGGCCGAGGAGCCTGTCGACAGCACGACTGCTGAGGCGGTGGTGCAGCTGCTCGGCTGCTTCGAGCTGTGCGTCGACGTGCCGCGTGGCGATGGCGATGAGAACGGCGACGGCGCCAGCGAGCTCGATCTGGCCGCCGGTACGCCCCTTGGCCTCGCCGACGAAACCGACGAAGCCGAGCTCGATCTGGCCGCCGGTACGCCCCTTGGCCTCGCGCGCACCCTCGACGGCGACGGCGACGTCGACGGCGACCTCGACGTCGACGACCGCGTGGACTCGATGAAACCGACGAAACCGACGAAACCGACGAAACCGACGAAACCGACGAACCCGCGTCGCGGCCAGCTGCCGCCGTCTTTGGCGGCCGCGCTGCTGCCCAGCTGCGCCCAAGCGATCGACCGCCTGCTCCTCGACTCGCCCTTCACGTGCCATCATCTGCTCACGACGGCGCGCACAAAGGTGGCAAGTGACGGCGGCGCGGCGAGCCCCGCGGCAGGCCACGGCGGCGCTACCTTTCTCGAGCTGCTCCGCCGCGCCTCGCTCCACCCCGCCGAGCCCGTCGTCGAGCTCGCCGCCCGCCTCACCGCGTGCTGCGGCCGCATCCTCCGTCGGGAGGCAGACCGGTGTGACGCCGCCGACGGCAACCAGACCCTCGGCTTCGGCTTCTCTGCTCTCAAGGTAAACCAGACGGGCGACGACGAGCCAGGCGGCCATCGTGCGGGGGCGCGCTCCAAGCTGTACAAGGCGAGGCGGCCCGAAGCACCAAAGGCTACCTCCCTTCCAGCCTTGCTGCCAGGCGCGTTTGGCAGCCCGTCTACCACGGCACCAGCAGCATCGGCGCCTGCCTTCTCGTTCGGCAGCCCAGCACCGGCGTCCGCCTTCTCTATCGGCGCCAGCCCCGTTCGCACGCCCATATTTGGGCAGGCTTCGGGGATGGGAGTCAGCACACCCGCGTTTGGCGGCGGCGCTGCTGCACCTGCGCCCGCGCCCGCTGGCTTTATGTTTGGCGGTGGTGGCGCTGCTGCACTGGAGAAGCTACACACGGCGGTGAGGGAGAATCAGTTGATCGATGTGAAGAGTCTGCTCGCCTCGGACTCAAACCTAATCAACATGGCGGATGACAAAGGGATCACGGCACTCATCTTGGCTGCATCCAAGGGCCATGGCGAGATGGTCGGAGTCCTCCTCGAATTCGGCGCGGACAAGACAGCGGAGACTAGAAAGGACAATAACGCACTGCAGGCAGCCAGAATGGGTCAAGTACAGGCTCCCGGCGACGCGCGTTTCGACCATGCTATCCGAATTCTGGAAGCTCCGCCCGGACTCAAGCTCGAAGGTGGCTCGCTGCCAGGAAATGTGGCCAAATACGGAGGCACCTACAAGCTTGATCCGAGGAAGCTTGTAAACGGACGGCCCGCGTATCGGCACACGAGCGATGCAACTTGCTGGATTGCGTTCGCTGGAGGGAAATCATGGATAGGGCAGCCTGAGGATGATCTCGGTTCGACGAAGGGCTACCTGGTCCTAAGAGACTCAGCTGCTGCTTCACCCGACGTGAGCTCTAAGACATGGCAGTCGGCCGCGGGCGGTAATGCTTGGGTTGACCAGCCGGAGCTGAAGTGCACCGCCTGGACGCCGCCGCCAGCGGCCGCTGAGGCCAAGACTGTGAAGATGACCTTCAAAGAAGGGGATGTCGTCCAGGCTTCGGACGATGGGCCCTCAGCATCGAACATCGTAGAGGCTTGGTATGGGGCCAGGCTTCTCGCGACCGACACGTCTCATGGTCAAGAAAATACCCGATCAGCTCAAGGCAAAGTTGTGACAGAGCAGGCGCGCGAGCTTCTGGCTAAAGGGCAGCTGAAGGCCGTCAACGAATTGTTTGGAGACCCAGCTCCGAACCAGTTGAAGGTGCTTGAGCTGACGATAACTCCTAAGCCTGCTACAGCTGGCAGCGTCTTCGGAGGCGCGCCGGCGCCGCCAGCTGCCGGTTTCCGTTTCGGCGCGGGCTTGCCTGCCACCGGCCTCTTCGGTGGCGCGCCGGGGTCTACTGGCGGCGGCCTTTTCGGAGGCGCGCCCGCGCCAGCTGCCGGCCTCTTCGGTGGCCCTCCGGCTGCTGCTGGCGGCCTCTTCGGAGGTCCCGCCGCGGGTGGTGAGCCTTTGTGCAAACAAGGCCACCAAATGGCGAGACAAGAAAAAGGTACATTGCCGGCGACGTACCGAAGCACGAGCGTGCGTTGCGACGCGTGCGGTCGCAGCGGCCTCGTGCAGCACTGCAGCCACTACTTCCACTGCTCCAAATGCCGTTACGACCTGTGCCCGGCATGTACTGGAGTGTGCGTTACGGCCGCCGCGCGTGCCGCACTCTCGCCATTCAGCGGCGTTCAGCCTCCAGCGGCCCCTGCGGCGCCGGAGCCGGCCGTGATGTATCCATCTCCGAAGCTCTGGAAGCTACAAACTGAAACTACTTACAACATCCGGAGCGGCCCCAGCTTAGAATCGTCTGTGGTCACGACCGTCACGGACGGGGCATCGCTGATGATGAAGGGCGAAGTGAACGGCTGGCTTATCTTGGAAGATGGGAGCGGCTATACCATCAAGAAGAATCCAGTGGTGGAGGGGAGCGGCTGGCAATGTGTGGAGTCGATGCCGGCGCCAGCTGCCGGCCTTTTCGGAGGCGCGCCGGCTGCTGCTGGCGGCGGCCTCTTCGGAGGCGCGCCCGCGCCAGCTAACTGGGTTTTCGGAGGCGCGCCGGCGCAGCTCGGACCCAAGCTCGAAGGTGGTTTGTCCCCTTCTCTGAACAAGGCGCTCGAGGCGATCCAGGATATCTGTGAGGGCCTTGTCCTTCGCCTGGAGGCGCCGTCGCCACTGTCCAGCGTCGGACGCGGTGCTGGGCGCGGCGGGCTGTTCGCCGGCGACGCGATCCTGCGCGCGCTGTTCGAGCTGATCGTGCTCGAATTCCTGCCGCTCGACGGCGCACACCTGGGGCGCGTGCACACGGTGCTTGTGCGCGCGCTGTGCGATCGGATTGCGCTCGATGGCGACGTCATCGCACTCGCGGTCTGCCTGCACGCCCTCTGTGCGCTCGCCCAGCCACAGGAAAAGGAGCCGGTGGGCGGAGCGGGCAGCAAGAGCGCAGTGGTGAGCGCCGACAAGGAGGGCAGCGTCGCTCCAGCCCTGAAGGCGCGAAGCATCTCCACCAGACGCGCATGGAAATCGGCCCTCATCACAAAGGGCGAGCGCGCATCCGGAGGAGCGCACCTTCGGCCGGATGGAGCTGACGACAAGAGCGGTGGCGACGAGAGCGATGACGACGAGGCGCGCGAGCTCTGCTGCCAGAGTGTGGCGAGCTGCTTTGCGCTGCTTGGGCAGCTGCTGTGTGCGCATCAGGCCCGCTCAGAGCGGGGGTCGGCCCAGGGCAGCTCTCCGCTCGCGTTCGCCCTGGAGGCGGCCGCGAACCTGCTCGACACGACGCGGCCGGAGGCGGGCGGCGACCTGGCATGCCGCATCGGCATCCCCGGTGTGAACGAAACTCTCAAAACGCTCGAGGCGCAATTCGATCAGCACTTGGAGCGCGCCGTGGCGCAAGGCAGGCTGAGTGCGGCCGAGGCCGATGCGACGACGGATCAGATCGCCTCGAAGCCTAACAACGCCGCGCGGTGCGAGGCGATGCGCCGGACCATGAGGCCCTTTGAACGACCAAGCGCGGGGCGCAACGGCCTCTGGCACGAGAGGGCGCTGAGCACGCTGCCACGTGGTGCGATCGAGGAGCTCGTCTTCCTCATCGGCGCACCGTCCCATGACATCTTCGACAGCGCCTCGCAGCTGCTTTTCGCGCTCGCCGACACCGAGATCGTCGTGGAGCTGCTCAGCTACAAGGAACACTTTGAGCACGTACGTCGGTACGCGCTGAGTGCACACGACAAGGTGGCGGGTGGGCATGCCAGCTGGATCCGTCTGCTCAGCCTCATCGTCGAGCAGCTCAGCTGGAGCCACAGCGAGCGACAGAGTGCTCTCTCGAAGGGCATCGATCTGATGGGCGTGCTTCGTGAGGCCTCCATCTTCCTCTTCTCGACGGGGGGCGTCACTAGCGCAGATAAGAGATCATTTGGTGGCTCGTTCACGCCGGCTCCGGCTCCGGCCCCGGCCTCGAACATAACTGTTGGCGGTGGGTTTTTCATGCCATCGCCACCGCGCATTGTTCAAGAGGCGCTGACGCCAGCCGGCCTCCGTCTCGTGCGCGCGCTGCTCCGCCACCCGTCGTGCATGAGCACGGAGGAGGTGATCAAAGTGATCACGAGTGGAATGACGGCCGCGCAGAAGACGGGCGAGCTCTCTGCGGCCGCCCTGTTCACTGTGAATGGCCTGAGGCGCCAAGAGCGCGGCGGGGCTGCAGGGGGGGCTGCTGGCGCTGCTGCTGCGATGGGTGCGGAGGCACTCGAGACGGTAGAGAAGACAGTGGAGAAGCCCCTGCTGGCGCCTGAGGCGTGCATGCTCGCCGACCTCTTCGGTGTGCTTGCCCACCTCGATGTCGATGCGTATGATGTCACGCCACTGATCCAACTCGCTCACTCGGTCGTCGCACTCAAGGACCTGCCTACGGACGAGCCCCTCTCCGAAACCGCCGCCTTCCTACGCTGTCGCGTCGAGGCGGCTGCGCTCCTCGGGACAGTTGGTCGACGGTCGGCGTCGCCCGCCGAGCGCGTCGGCCAGTCGCTCAAGCTTGTGATCAACCACACTGTCGCCTCGATGGCGCACGCTGCCGATGTCACGGCGCCGCGCTTCGTGGATGCACTGGCCGGGATGGTCAGTGCGTCGGAGGCACTCAGAAAGGAGGCGCTGCCCGGAGGCGTTAAGAAGGGAGGGTACAAGCAAGGCCGCTCGCTGGTGCGACAGAGTGACGTCTTCAATCGTCTCTCGGCGTGGCTCAAAGAGATCTCGGGTGCGCCGCCGTCCATTAATCAGCCTTGATTGTCCTTGATTGCCATGGATTGGAAATGATTGCCATTGATTGCCATTGATTGCCATTGATTGCGTGGCTCAAAGAGATCTCGGGTGCGTCGCTTGATTGACCCTGATCGCCGACTGCCGGTGCCACTGTGTGCTCAGGCACGACCACCGGTGCCAATCACTCGGAGCCACGGCAGCAGGTCCTTGAGCTCGCTCTGTCGGCAGCGAGTGCGCTGATGGAGTCCGTGTTCCACGCCGATGACTCGCCCAATGACGAAACCCTCGTGCCGTCGCTGCGCGTCATCTCGTGGGTGCTCTCCCATCCGATGCGCACGGAGCGGGTGCAGCTGCATGCAGTCACGGCACTCGCGACGCTTGCGAGCTACGTGAGCACGCTGGACTCGGTGTGCGAGCTGTGGGGACGCTTCTTGCGCTCGGCGGAGGGAGCGACGCTGATACAGCAGCTGATGGAGGCCATGGAGGGCGCGCGCCAGAGCTTCGAGGTCCTCTTTGACGAGCGCGCGGCGCTGCTCAGCACGATACGTGCTCGCAAGATTGAGAATGAGCTGAAGAAGAAGAACTCGGATCGCTCGTTGCTGACGGAGCCGCCGTTTGAGGGGGTCGAAAAGGCGCGTGCCGAGACGCTCACCGACATCTTCATGCGCGGCATGAGCGTGCTGCAGGTTTTCAGCGCGGGCGAGCGCATCTGCCGTGCCCTCGCCGAGAGCGGCACCGACGGCGGCGGCGACACCGCCGACGCGACGATCTCGATGATCTCGACGAGCATCGATTTTCGAGCTGCCAAATCGATGGGCCCAGTGCTGTCGCTCGCCATCACGTGGGGCGAGAGCAGCGTGCAACGCTCACGGGCCGATATGAGCCAAGCGCTCGATCCAGGGAATAAGGACCCTCTCTGCGAGCTGCTCCCCAAGTGGAACCTCACTGGTCTCTTCGGAACGCTCGCTAAGATGCTGCGCGCATCGCCCTCGCTGCGGCCGCCCCTGCAGATCGATCCACAGTGCACCTCCTCGCTCTCGAGCTCGCTGCAGTCGAAGGCGATGCTGGGCACGAAGAAGCTCTCGCCAGCCACCCTCCAGTACGTCGGCTGGCCTCCAATCACCTCCAATCCCCTCTTCATGCCCTCTTAATGGCCTCTGATGGCCTCTTCATGACCTCTAATGACCTCTGATGGCCTCCAATCCCCTCTTAATGGCCTTCAATGTGGCCTCTGATGGCCTCCATTGCCTCGGATGACCTCGGATGGCCTCGATGGCCTCGGATGACCTCTAATTGCCTCGGATGGTCTCTGATGACCTCGGATTGCCTCCCTCATTCAGGTACCTCGTCGAGGCCGGTACTCTTGTGCATGCGCTCGCCGCACGCATCGACAAGAAACAGGCCGCCCAACTCGACGCCGCCGCCACGGCCGAGCAGGCGACCGCCCTTGGCGCCTTCCTCGAGCAAGAGGTCGTCTCCGACATCGTGATGCTCCTCCTCGCGGCGACGGACGAGCCCCTACGCGACAAGAATATGGAGGCGCTCGAGGCGGCGCTACGCGATGTGGTGCTCGACCTGATCAAGGCGATGACGCTGGGTGGCATGGCCCCGGTGCAAGCGCTCTGCGACAACGTGGCCAAGTGGCTGCCAAGCGAGGTGCATTGCCTCTGATGACGATGGTTGCCTCAGATTACGATGATTGCCTAGCTCATCAGGTGGAGCAGGCGATCGTGCGCCGTCGCCTCTTGATGGTCTCCTGATTGCGAGCTGAGCGCGACTGATTACCTCCCTAATCAGGTGGAGCAGGCGACCAAGCGCAATGCCGAGTACCTCAAAGCCAAACAGGGTGATCCGGCGACGCCGCCGGCGCGACATGCCCATCTGCTCCAGCTGCTCGACGTGCTCAACACGGTCACCGAGGCCGAAGGCACAGGCATGGGCTTGCCTAATACGGATGACGAACCGGAGTCGACGGGCGACACCGCCGCCGCGGCAGCAGCGACGGCGAGCGGCGAGACGGCGGGCGCGGTGGTCCTCAACCGGATGAAGGAGAACGGGAGCATCGTGAAGCACTTTTGCGACGCGGCGGCGCTCGACGATGAGCCCGTGTGCAAGCTGGCGCTCGTGCTGCTCGCGAGGACGCTCGGCCATTTTGAGAAGCATCGGGCGGAGCTCGCCTTCGATCCGGAGGTGTACGGTGCGCTGATGGGCTCTTGATGACCTCTGATGACCTTTGATTACGCGCGGAGCTCGCCTTCGACCCGGAGGTGTACGGTGTGCTGATGACCTATTGATGGCCCCTTGATGGCCTATTGATGGCCTATTGATGGCCTATTGATGGCCTATTGATTACCTCTGATGGCATAGTACGTAGTATCATAATATCCTGATGGTCTCCTTCATCAGGACCGATCTACGCGATCTCGATCGACGAGACGCGTCCGACGACGGTTCGCGCCGCGGCGGGCGGTGTTCTCGCGGTCGCGCTCGAGAATTGCGCGGGAGACGGAGAGGTTGAGAGCCTGTGCCTGTCTCTTACCAAGTGGGAGGAGGCGCATAAGGCCAAGTCGATCAAGGTCGGCGACAAGGTCATGCTCTCGGACAAGCCTCAGGGCGAGAAGGCGCCAACGGTGCTCGCGCCGTTTGAGTCTGCCTCCGACATTGGGAAGGTGACGAAATTGAGCGATGACAAGACGCAGGTGCAGGTCGAGGTGAAGGGCAAGCAGGGGTTGCTGCCGATGGGCCTGCTCATGCTCTCGGCAATCAATAAGATCAAGCCGGTCGAACTCTTTGCAAGGATGATCTCAGTGAGCTGCCTTGATGGCCTCCCTCCTCAGCTGCCTTGATGGCCTCCCTCATCAGCTGCCTTGATGGTCTCCCTCCTCAGCTGCCTTGATGGCCGCCCTCATCAGCTGCCTTGATGGCCTCCCTCCTCAGGTGAGCGGCGGGGTGAGCGGCGAGGGCGAAGGCTCGAGCTCCGACATGGCGTACGTGATGCCTACGCTGCTCATCGCACTCAAAGGCCTCCTCAAACTCCTCTCGGCCAGTGGTGAGCGAGGGCAGCGATTCCAAGCCGAGGCGGAGGAGTGCGGTACGCTGATTGCCTCCGATGACATATGAGTGCCACTGATGACCTCTGATTCCAAGCCGAGGCGGAGGGGTGCGGTACGCTGATTGCCTCCGATGACATATGAGTGCCTCTGATGACCTCTGATTCCAAGCCGAGGCGGAGGGGTGCGGTACGCAAGCTGTTCGCCTCTCATGACCTCTACTTGCCTCTCATTTGGCTTCTATGACCTCTAATGACCTTCCTCATCAGGGCTGCCCACGCGCATTCTGAAGGCTATCGATCTTGCCGGGCGCTCCGGCGGGCATGTGGCCGATGGCGTCGGTGAGAAGGTGTATCATTTGGCGACGGAGCTCCACGTGAAGCACTTCACACCGGTCAGCGGTGACATGGTGCTCGTTACGGCGCTCGGACCGATCTACACGGCCCTCTGATGACCCCTGATGACCTCTGATGACCTCTGATGACCTCTGATGACACCTCGTGATGGCACCCCTCATCAGGTGCTCGTCGAGGCACTCGACGTCGTCAATGCGCGCCTAGCCGCCGCACGGCTGCAAAAGGAGCAGCAGGCGGCTGAGCGGGCGGCCGAGGCAGCCGCCTCTGCCGAGCGCCGTGCGGCCGTCGATGAGCTCGATTCTCTCCTCATGGAGCGCACGCCCGCAGCCGCTAAGAATGCGTCTGCACCGATGCCATCGTCCGCGTCGTCGTCGTCATTGGCGGCGGCGGGGTCGGCGGCGGCGGCGGCGGCATCGGCGGGGGCGGGGGCGGAGGCCACCGCCCCTCCCGCCTCGACCTCTGACCTCCGGCCGCCCTTGGTGGTTACGCCGTCGTCCGAGGGCGAGGCACAGCCGTTGCCGCGAGCAGCCCGCGCGCGCGCCATGCGCCCAACGCTCGAGGCGGCGCGACTGCTGCCGCCCATCGCGTTGCGCGCCATGTACACCGCCCTCGAGGCCTCGTTTGGTGCGGACGCGACGTCTCGGATCGACGACAAGTTCAAGAGCGCCGACGCGCAGCTGCGCCAGGGCGTGTGCCATCTACTGCGCAAGGAGTACCAGAAGGCGTACGTCTGATTGCCTCTGATTGCCTCTGATTGCCGCGGAGGATCCTCTGATTGCCGCCGTGTACCATGCCATGACCCTTCTGATTGCCTCCCTCATCAGGTACGAGCTCTGCGACCAGACGGCGGATCCGCGCGGCCAGATCTACTCCGCACTCTCGCAGCTCAAGGAGGTACCTTGATTGCCACTGATGGCCACTGATTGCCACTGATTGCCAAATCTACTCCGCACTCTCGCAGCTCAAGGAGGTACCTTGATTGCCACTGATGAGCCGGATGAGCTCTGATGAGCTCTGATGTCGATCGATGAGCTGTCATGACGCCTGATGACGCCTGATGGCCTCCTTCCTCAGGGCTGGGACCCAGTCGAGCCGCGTCGACGCATCGAGGTGTACCTGCGCACCTTCGAGACGCCGATGCCGCAGGCCGCCTTCGACCCCGTCGTACTCTACGGGTGCTATCTCGCGCACAAGCTGCTCAAGCCCGCCAAGGAGCACCGACTGCGTGCATCGCTGTACCTGCGCACGTTCGCCCTCTTCGAGGCAGAGGCGGCGCTCTGGCTCGACCCAAATAAGGATACGGTCGAGAAGCTGATGGAGAACGACGACGACGATCCGCTCGAATCGGCATCCGCGTCGCTGGCGAAGGCGCAGTGGGAGCGGTACGTCTGATGATCTCTGATGGCCTCTGATGGCCTCTGATGGCCTCTGATGGCCTCTGATGACCTCTGATGACCTCTGATGGCCTCTGATGGCCTCTGATGACCACTGATGGCCTCTGATGGCCTCTGATGGCCTCTGATGGCCTCTGATGGCCTCTGATGGCCTCTGAGGATGGCTGATGGCCTCCCTCATCAGGTACAAGCTCAAGCACCCCGAGATTAAGTCGAGCGCGATGGACAAGTTGATGGCGATGGTCGGCCTCGAGCGCATCAAGCGCGACGCGCTCAACGTCGCGTACTCCGTCGAGCTTGCAAGCCTGAAGCCGGCGGACGCTACCGCCGACGTGAACCGCCACTTTGTCTTCATCGGCAACCCGGGCACGTCTGATGGCCTCTGATTGCCCTTGATGGCCTCTAATGATGGCCCCTGGTGGCCTCTCTGATTGCCTCTAATGACGCCTCTAATGACGCCTGACGGCCTCTATCATCAGGTACGGGCAAGACGGAGGTGTCGCGTCTGATGGCCAAGATCCTGCACGACTTCAAGCTGCGCTCGAGCTCCGAAATACGGAGCACCACCGGCGGTAATCTGCTCCGGGACGGCGCGGACGAGTTCAAGAAGATGCTCGAGCAGGTCGACGGCGGCGTGCTCTTCATTGACGAGGTGTACCAGCTCGACCCGAAGAACAACAAGGACGGCGCCGACATCATGAACCTGCTGCTCACCTTTGCGGAGGATAAGCGTGGCGAGTGCTCGGTTGTGCTTGCGGGCTACCGTGATGAAGTCGAGACGTTACTCTCGTTCAACCCGGGGCTCGCGTCGCGCTTCCCAAACACGTGAGTGCGCCTCTGAGTGCATGCTACCTGCCAGCTGATTGCCACTGATGACCTCCGATTACGCCCCTCATCAGGTGGGTCTTCGAGGACTATCTCGAGCCCGAGCTGCGCGCCATCTATCACAAGATGATGAGCGACCGCAAGATGGTCGTCGAGTCGGCAAGCTCTTTTGGCGCGAACGCGACAACCTGATTGCATGCTGCGTGCATCGCTGAGTGTGCATCGCTGAAAAAGTGCATGCTGATTGCCCCCCTCATCAGGCAAGCCCGTCGGTCGCGTCGATCGTCGCCTCACGCCTCGCCTACGGCGTGGGGCAGCGCGGCTTTGGCAACGCGCGCGCGGTGCGCCGCCGCCAGATCCTCAACCTCTGATGACCTCTGATGACGCCTCTTGATTGCACCCCTTGATTGCACCCCTTGATTGCCACCAGATTCTCAACCTCGTAATGCTGCGTGGCTGAGTGCATGCTGATTGGCTGCCTCATCAGGTGCGCAATCAGATCGAGCAAGCTATCAAGCGACAAGAGGAGCGCCTCTCGATGCTCATCGACGGAGGCGAGACGCCGAGCGCTGAGATGGCGACGACCATCTCGCGGGAGGATGCGCTGGTACGGAGGCCACTGATGAGCACTGATGATACCACTGATGAGCACTAATGATCCTGCTGATGAGCGCTGATGATCCCACTGATGAGCACTCTGATGAACTCTGAGGACGCCTCTTGATTGCGCCCCTCATCAGGGTGCCAAGCCGGTGCTCGACAACTCGCCTGAGCTCAAGGAGCTAGAGACACTCACCGGCCTCGACGAGGTGAAGGCCAAGGTGCGCGAGCTCATGCACCTCCAGCTTGATTGCACCCCTTGATTGCATCTGATTGCATATGATTGCATCCCTCATCAGGTGCGCGAGCTGATGCACCTCCAGCTGGGCAACTGGGAGCGCGAGGCTCGAGGCGAGAAGCCTCTCTATGTCCCTCTCCATCGGATCTTCTACGGCAAGCCCGGCACTGGCAAGACGACCGTCGCCAAGGTACGCGGAGCGCTCAACCCAGGACCCCTACCGTGCATGCAAGTGCTCACCGCGGCGCTTGGCCCTCCTTCCACAGCTCTTTGGGCGACTCCTCAAGCGTTTCGGCTTCCTCTCGAACGGCGAGGTGCGATCTCCTTGATGACCTCCCTGATGACCTCCCTGATGACCTCCCTGATGACCTCCCTGATGACCTCCCTGATGACCTCCCTGATGACCTCCCTTGATGGCTTCCCTCATCAGGTGGTCGTCAAGGGACCCTCGGACTTTTTGGGCTCTGCGGTCGGTGAGAGCGAGCGCAAGACGGTCGAGCTTCTCGAAGCTTGCCGAGGCAAGGTGCGGCTCATCGACGACTCGAACAGACCGAGCGCATGCAAATGCTCACCACGGCGCGAACAGGCCGAGCGCATGCAAATGCTCATCACGGCGCGAACAGGCCGAGCGCATGCAAATGCTCACCACGACGCCCTCTCACCACGATGCTCACCAGGTACTGCTGATCGACGAGTGCTACGGCCTCAACCCGAAGCGCTCGTCCAACTCCTTTTGCGCGAATGTCGTCGATACCATTGTGCAAAAGGTACCCTGATTGCCATCTGAGGACCATCTGATGACGAACGGATTGCCATCTGATCGCCTCTGATTGCCATCCGATGACGCCCCTCATCAGGTGCAAGGTACCCCCGGGGAGGACATCGCGATCATCATGTGCGGCTACGAGGACGACGTGAACGCGCTGCTGCGCGATGCCAACCCGGGGCTCGCGAGGCGCTTTCGGCCCGAGGACGCCTTCCTCTTCGCCGACTACACTGACCCGCAGCTCGTTCACATCCTGAGGGAGAAGGTGCGCATGCAAGTGCTCACCATGGCGCGCTCGTACACATCAAGGGCGAAGTGCTTACCACGGCGCGCCTACCCCTTCCCCACAGGTTCGTTCGGCCGGTCTCTCGATCACGCTGCCCACCGCCGAGGACGCCGTCGCCATCATCGCTCGCGAGCGCATGAAGCCCAACTTTGGCAACGCGGGCTCGGTCGACAACGCCCTCACCCGCGCCAAAGAACGGATGCAATCGCGCCTCACGAAGACCCTCGCCGCCGAGCGCGCCGCCGCGGACCTCGGCGAAGCCCCCCCTGGCGGCACGCGCGTCAACCAGTCGCTGCTGCTGCCTGAGGACTTTGACAAGAACCCGGCCGACTTTTCCAAGGTGCGCCACGTGGCGGCTCGACCGACTCGGATCGGCATGCAAGTGCTCACCGCGGCGCCTCCACCCCTTCCCCACAGGTGCGCGTGGCGCTCGACGACCTGGTCGACGTCGATTTCATCCACGAGTACTTTGATGAGCTCGAGGCGAGCCTCAGCCTTGCCAAGGAGGTACGTCCGCTTGCGTCTGCGTGCGATTGCTGCGTCTGCTTGTGTCTAATTTGCCTCTAGTGGCCTCTAATGGCTTCTATGATGGCCTCGAATGGCCTCTGATGGCCTCTGATGGCATCTGATTGCCTCCCTCATCAGGAGGAGCGCGACGCTCGCGGCATGCTCGGCCACCTCGCCTTCTGCGGCGCGCCCGGCGTGGGTAAGGCGACGCTCGCCTGCCGATTCGGGTCCATCCTCAAGAACGTGGGGCTGCTCCCGAGCGACAATGTGGTCAAGATGAGCGGGCGCACGATGCAGGATCGGTACTTGGGCGGCACGCAGGCCAAGGTGAACGAGCGTCCTCAGAGTGCTCGGCCTCTGACTGCCTCGCTGAGTGCATCTCTGAGTGCATTGCTGATGGCCTCCGAGTGCATGCTGATTGCCTCCCTCATCAGGTGACCGAGATCGTCAAGAGTGCGCTGGGGGGCGTGCTCTTCATTGACGATGCGGGCGGGATGGCGCCCGAATCGGGGGCCGGCGCCGGCGCATCGTACAACAAGGAGGTATGCGACACGCTGTCGCAGCTCGTCTTATCTGAAGAGTACCGAGGCAAGCTTGTCGTCATCGTCGCTGGCACCAAGGACGAGATCGGCAAGCCTTTTTGGCGCGAACGCGACAACCTGATTGCATGCTGAGTGCATCGCTGAGTGTGCATCGCTGAAAAAGTGCATGCCGATTGCCCCCCTCATCAGGCAAACTCTTTGGCGCGAGCGCGACGCTCGCCTCGTGCTTCTCGAAGACACTCCACTTCCCCGTGTGGTCAGCGAGCCTTGCGGCCAAGGTGACGGGCAAGCCCGAACCCGAACCTGACCCCATGCCTAACCCACGGCTGACGAACCTGACCCCATGCCTAACCCCCTCCCCATCCCCCCTCCCCCTCTCCCCCTCTCCCTCACCCAGGTGACGAGCTCGATGGTCGCCAAGGAGAAGCTCAGCCTCTCGCCCGACGCGGCGGCCGCCCTCGAGCCTTGCATGCGACAGCTAATGCGCGGCCTCGGGCCAGCTTGGGCGTGCGGCCGCACGGTCGGCACGCTCGTCGCGACCATGTACAAGAAGCGCGCGACGCGGCGCATGAAGGAGGTGAAGGCGGCGGCAGCGGCGGCGGGCGGCGGCGCCGCCGCCAAACCGACGTCCAAGCTGCTCGGCGTGTACGAGGTGGCCGATCTGTACGCCGCCGTGCGTGATCTCGCGCCCTTTGACGAAACTGCGGACGAGTGGGCGGCGGCGGAGGAGAGATCAGCTTCACAGAAGCCGACGCTGAGCCAGCGCTCGCCACCCATACGCCAGCCCGCCACCAAGGCGGAATACGACGCCGTCCTCGCACAGAGCGCCGCCTCGTCGACCACCACCTTTGTCGACTTCACAGCGACGTGGTGCGAACCGTCCCAGAGAATCGTCCCCACTTTTGAAGCCCTCGCCCTCGAGTTCCCGCACGCGTGCTTCATCAAGGTCGACGTGGACGAGAACCAGGAGACGGCGCGCGCGTGCGGCGTGCGGGCCATGCCCACCTTCCAGGCGTTCGTCAAGAAGGTCAAGGTGGACGAGCTGATAGGCGCTGATGAAGAAGGCCTGCGGGCGATGGTCAAGAAGCACGCCGGGAGCAAGGGTGTGGGCGCGGCCAGTCAGCCGCCGCCCGTCTGGCCACCGGCCGATGGTGGCGGCGGCGGCAGAGGCGGTGGCTCGCACCCACCGTCTTACGGCCGCACGACTGGCGGTAACGGCAGCAGCGGTGGGTGGTTGAACCTCGCGCCGGCCGCTGGCTCGACTGGTGGCGGCGCGATCATTGAAGAGATTGACGGACCTTCGATGATTGAAGAGATTGACGAACCTTCGACGAGCGGCAGCGGCAGCGGCGGCGGTCGCAGCGGCGGCGGTCGCAGCGGCGGCGGCGGCGACGACGGGCTGTCGTCGGGTGACTTATGCAACGAGGTCGACGAGGAGGAGCGTCCGTTGCATGAGCCGACCCCGATGGATCAGATGTACGAGAGAGCGCCCGTGGTGCGCACCACCACGAACGTCCTCACACGCACCGTGCGCGAGAAAAAGGGCGGCGGCGAGGAGGCGGGCGATGGGGACGAGGAGGCGAAGGGCGACGGCGAGGACCTGTGGGTGAGCGACGCGATGATGGGCTCAGGCTGGCATGGCGAGCTCGACGACATTGAGCAGATGATGACCGGGAAGCGCGACTGGCCGCAGGGAACGAAAGACTTCCTCAAGCAGAAGTACGGGGTCGACGACGCCGGCGTGGGCGAGATGCTCAAGAAGCAGGGCTCGAACGTGCAGCAGTTGACGAAGCTGCGCGAGGCGAAGGAGCGTGCGCGGCGTGCCAAGGAGCGTTCGGACGCAATCCCTGCGACCGAGTCGACGTCGCTCGTCAAGTACTGCACGGCTTGTGGGCGTCCCGACTGCGACTTTGCGCCCATCACCATCAAGGTACGGAACAAGGGGAAGGGCAAGAAGTGATGGCCACGCCCGCCCTGGTGACAGTGTGGGGGGCGTGTGGGGTGTGTAGGGTTTACATGGCGCGGGTGAGCAGGGTCCCTTTTTTTAGGACCCTCGATGGTGTGAACGGAACGTGTTTGGGGTGTGAAACGACCTTTTTACGTTCACGCGACGGAGGCGATCCGTCGAATGCAACAAGGGGTACTCATGCAGAACATCCTCTTGATCGTGATCCGCGGGTTGGCCTTCCGCGGTGGCGGACGAGCCTCGCAAGACCCGAGCGCGCCCCTACGAGTCAGCTCGTCGCCCGATGAGCAGATCCAGGCACTGCGGTCTCTCCAGCAAAATGTCATCGCGCCCGCACGCACCCTCGGATGGCGAGTTGGCCTCGCCATCGACGTGGTGATGCCCTCTCACCTGCACAGCGCTTGGCAGCGAGCGAAGAGCGCAAGCGGGCTCCGCGCTGCAATTATTGAGGAGCGCATCAGGGAGACGTATCGCCATCGTACTCAGACTGAGACCCTGGTAGCCACCCTCGTTTGGGCGAATCAGACTGGGCCGGCGGAGTGGAGATCGCGCTCCGCGTTGTTCATCACTCGCGCGGACCTTGTGTTTCGTAAGCCGCTGCCGCTTCCACCGCCGCCCGACGAGGACGGCAAGCTCATGCTGCCGTTCCGCTCGGTCCACCGAAAGACGAACACGACGCGCTGCACGCACATGTGGTCTGATCTGATCATCTATGTGCCGAGGCGGCTCGAAATCGACTTCGTGGACATCGTCCGAAATATTGCGAGCCGGCAAGGCGAGAACATGCACACGATCGTTGCCGACATCAAGGGCGGCGCCCCCGCGTCCACCTTACGTCAGTGGCTGGACCTTCACCCCGGCATGAAGCCTCCTAATTTGGCAACGATGCCGCTGCGCTCGACAGCTCGGCCATCCGCGTACCGGTATGGCATACCGTTGGCCGAGGTGCGCGCCTTCGCACCGGAGGCGAATGCAGGCCCGGACTCCGCGTTTGCCTACAACCCTGTCTATTACATCATCGGGCGAAACCAGTCAACAAAGGTCGTGCCGCCCGCGGATTGCTCGGCGAAGGCCAATGCGGCGGCGGCGGCGGCGGCGGCGGCGGCGGCGGCGGCGGCGGCGGCGGCGGCGAGGCCGCCGAAGGGAGCGAACGCAAGGTCACCCGCAGCACGGGCGACAGACTTTGCGGCAGCGAGCCTTGCCAAGAAGGTGAAGGTGATGGCGAAGGTGGAGGCGGCTAGGGATGCGTCTACGAGTGGAGCCGCGTTTGGTGGAGCCGCGATCAGTGAGAAGGAGGCGAGGGCGATCAGTGAGAAGGAGGCGAGGGCGAGGGCGAAGGCGCTGTCGAGGGCGCCCCCGACGAGCAGTGGCAGCGCGGGGATGCATGCAGCGATGCATGCAGCGATACATGCCGCGCCACCGACGAGCACGAGCAGTGGCAAGTCAGACGCAGGGATCTGGAGTCGGATGCTTCCACAGTTCATGGCACAAGCAACAACGGCGGCGGGGGCAGCGGGTTCGGCGGAGGCGAGGGAGGAGGCGAGGGTGGAGGCGAGGGTGGGGGCGAATGCGGAGGCAAAGTTGGAGGCGAAGGCAAAATCGATGGACCCGGCCATTGCAGCGGCGATCCGTGCCAAGGAGGCAAGGGCGAAGGCAAAGCTCCTCAAAGGTGCTTCTAGGGCATCCCCCCCCTCGATAGGGTATCCTAGGGTATCCCCCCCTCGAGGCTGGGCTTGAGGGCGGAGATGTGAGGGCTCTAGGCGGCCCCATGGAGAGTGTGGAATGGAGTGGCTTTTGTGAATGGAAATAGAGTGAATGGAAAAAGAGAAAATTAATTGCAATTTTTCGTGATCGTTACGGTCGTTGGGACTTGGGTCGTACGGTAACAGTTAGAAACACGAAGCTGTGTCGTGTGTCCATACATACACACGGCGCGACAACCGGTGCAACGGCACTGTTACTGCCCTCTCAGAATGCACACACCTTACTTGACCCCATACGAGACACGTAGCATGCGCGAGCTCGAAAAGGACTTTGTTTGTGCATCTAAAAAAAATAAGTTTGTGATTCGCGAGATCCCTTTTCCGAAGTTTCGAAGCGCTGCAGGGCCGTGCTGGGCCTGCAGTCAGTGCTGGGCCTGCAGTGCAGGCCGTGGAACCTCGCGGAGACGATGCTCGGGCTGGAGGCGCTGGATTCGCCAAAGACTCCGCGCCTCGGCGCACAGTTGCGGCTGCGACGATCCTCGGGCTCGGCCTCTGACGACTCTTTCACGAGCAGCTCACCGTCGCCCGCCAGAGACGTTGAGCAGCTCGGGTCGCCGTCGCACGCCGCAGCGCCGGCCGCATCCTCTCGGCCGCTGCACCGGCAGCCGAGCTTGGATCTCGACCAGTATGCCGCCGTGCTGTCGCGAGCCGCGCTCTCACGACAGTCGACGACGGGCAACCTTGAGATCGAGCAGCTCACATCCTTGGGCGACGACGAGGGCGCAGCAGCGGGCCAGCAGCAGGAAGGGCGCGGCAGCTTAGACGGCATCGTCCAATTTAGTGCCGAGCCAGAGGGGCCACCGAGTCCCATCCTCGCGACGCCGACGCTGCTCTCACGGCAGCAGGCGGCCGATTCGTCAAATTCGTCAACGGGCCTCGTCCAGACGAGCTGTGGCACATCGGCGGAGACGCCAGAACATGAGGATGCGCTGGCGGCCGCAGCTCCCGCACCTGCCGCAGCGCGAGCGTTCTTTAATAGCCCGAATGTGGGACGGCGGCCAGGGAGTTTGTCACCAGCCGCCGCCACCGCCGCCACAGCCCAGGCCACGTCAACGGCCACGTCAACGCCCACGTCATCGGCCACGTCAGCGGCCACGTCATCGGCGGCGGCGGCGAGGGACGAGGCGGCGGCGTTGGCCGAGGAGCTCGCGGCGCTGGAGGAGGAGGAGAAGACGTTTGAGGCCTGGGTGCAGGCGGAGGAGGCTGCGATTGCGGCGGAGGAGGCGAGGCTGGCTGCCATTGAAGCCGAAGAGGCACGTGCCATGGCCGAGGCCGCCGCGGCCGCCGCGGCCGCCGCGTACTCCGCCGCGACGAAGAAATCGGGCGCGCTCTTCATGGACCAGAAGCCGGGCTGCCAACGGAGGGACTCTTGCCAAATTAGGGACTCGCCGGGCTGCTCGTCTTGGTGCTCACCCATCGCGGTACCGGCCTCCGTGATGACCTCCGTGATGGCCTCCGTGATGGCCTCCGTGATGGCCTCCTCTGAGTGGCTCTGAGTCGCTCTGAGTCGATCTGAGTCGATCTGAATCGATCTGAGGACCTCTTGATTGCCTCCCTCATCAGGTGCCCGCTTCCGTGATGGTGCCCACCTCTCCGACCACCACCGCCTCGCCCTCAACCACCGCGTACGGCGGCGTCGCCGGCTTCGCGGGCTCCACTGCACATCCGTCCCCATTACAACCGTCGTTCGGCGCGCCGCCCAAGTGCTCGCCTTTGAACCCGTCGCCCTCCTCGTACGCCGCCTCGCCGTGCGGCGCCCAGTACGGCGCGTCGTCGTACGCGTCGCCCTCATGCTCCTCGTGCTCGCTACGGCGCGGCGCCTCGAGCGAACGCCTCTCCGCCACCGCGGCGCGCCGCTCCTTCCAGGCGCTCGGCGCCCACTACGACGCGCCTTGCACGTGCTCATGCGATGGCGGGAGCCCTTGCGTCAACGGGCGCGCCGGCGGCGGGTCGTACTCCCATCTGCAGCACGTTTCGGGCTACGGCGACTTGGCGCTGCATGGGCGCAGCCCCTTGTCGTGTGGTGCACGAGAGAGCCCCCCCCCGACCCCCAACCCGATGAATAAACGACCGGAACCGAAGCGCCGTGGTGAGCCGAAGCGCCGGAGATCGGGCGAGATTCCGGAGGTCGCGCCAGCCGACGTGCTGCATCGAGCGTCTTCTATGATCGCGGGCAAGCTCGTGGCCGATGCAGCCAAGGCGGCCGTGGCGCAGGCGGTCGGCCATTCCATCGGAGGCGGTGGGCTGTGCTCCCCGAGCGCCTCCAGATCGCGATCTCGCATCGCCGCAACGGCCAAGCTCTGTGCCTTGGGCGCGCTCCTTCTCTCCTTGGGCCATCTAGGCAATGCGAGCGGCATGGTGCCGCACGAATGGCAGCAGAGGTGGCAGCAGCTGCTGCCGCCGCGCACGGGCGTCGTGGCGGGCGTCGACGGCGGCGCGCGCCCCTTCCGGAGCGTGGTCGAGCGGCTCCCTAATTTGGAAGCGGATCCTACTATGGAAGCTGATCGAGCGCAGGATGTAGGCCCCCTCACCGCCGCGCAGGGCGTACCCCAGGAGCAAGTGGCGGCCCTCGAGGCAGAGTACGAAAGGTACAAGCTCACCAAGGCCGCGGAGAGGGCGGCAGAGGTCGAGCAGCAGCAGCAGCAGCAGCAGCAACAGCAGCAGCAGCCCCCGATGGCCGTTATAAGCTGACCGAGGGCCGTTACAAGCTGACCGGTGGCCGTTATAAGCTGACCGAGGGCCGTTATAAGCTGACCGGTGGCCGTTACAAGCTGACCGGTGGCCGTTATAAGCTGACCGGTGGCCGTTACAAGCTGACCGAGGGCCGTGCGGCGGGGCGTAGAGCTCCGCCCCGGCCCGCCAGTAAGGGGGTAGGTCAGACCTACCCGCAGCCCACCAGTTGAAGGGACTCCTCCTCATAATGCCACCCCCCCCCCAGGTTCAGCCCCCGCCCCCGTGGCGTGTGAAGTTGAATGCAACCAAGTTTAGTAGGTGGGATTCTATTTGGCCGCCAGCGGCCAGGAACGCGCTAGCCGGTTTGAAGCCGCTAGCCGCAAGCCGGCCGAAGGGGGAAGGGGGTAGCCCCTTACCACGTCGCGTATCACCACGCGCTCAGAAGATCGCTGAACCGAGAAGAACGGAGCGTACCCGTACGTACGCAATATTATGATCATGATTATGATCCGCCGGATCGCCGCAATCACATTCATCCGACGATGTTTCGTATCTTCGAGAACTTTTTTCGTATGCGCGGCCGGCGCGGCCCGCACACGAATTCTATGTTCTAAATGTGTTCCACTCAAGCGTCCACTCAAGTTCGGTGAATCTGGCTATCAGAATCTACCACGCACGCGACGCGAGATGTGCTTTTCGTCGTCAAGCTCAGCCGTTCCCCTGTATGCGCCCGCGTGCCATAGCTCAAGCATGCAAGCGCTGCTCACACGTGGTGCCGAACGACGACCGGCACAAGCCTCGAAGCTTGACGGTCGATCCACCGCCTCAGCGCGTGCGGCCGCTGCTCGATCCATCTCGTCGTCGACTTGAACCGTTGACGGCTCCACGTGGCGACGACGTTGGCGATGAAGAGCTGTGGCGTGAGGAGTGGCGTGGAGGCGAGGGTGTGCCAGACGGTGCCGAGCTTTCCGTGAGTGATCACGCGCACGCCCAGACCGACCGTCGCCGCCCGCGTGAGCGCCGCTGCCACGAGCGGTACGAGTACGGACTGCGAAGAAGGCACCAGGATGAGGGTGGGGAGGAGCGCTTGGCAAAGGACTGTCACTGACGCCATGAGCGGAACGGCCACGCGCGTAGCCTTTGCCACCGCCGCCATGGGCTTCGAGCGCCGCGTGATGGATCCAGACGGCAGCTGAGGTTGGGCCTCTTCCGCTGGCTCGCTCTCCGCCTTCAACCTCGCCTTCTCCTCGCGAATCTTCTGATCCATCCTGGCCATCTTGCGCCGCAGCTGCATTGTAGCGTCGCTGGCCTCGTCGCGCTTCTTGTTGGAATCAATCCGCGCAGCCGACGTTTGGTGTGCCACTGGAGACGAATCGATGGGCAAGAGTGAATCGCGAGGTCTGCCGACAAGCGCCACGATCGTGATGCAGGCAAGGAGCGCGAGCACGCCCGCGAATCTTCGCCTGGTCACCCGCTTGCCGTCTACAGCATCTTCACTCTGCTTCTGCAGGGCTTCAGCGTGAACCCACATCGCCTCGGTTTGAGAGGGGGTCAAGTCCCACGAGCTGTTCAGCGCGGCAGTGAGAAGGAAGAGCTGTCGCTTCACTGGCGGACTCTCCCGCGTGCTTTCGGGGGTCATGATCACGCTGCGGGGCGACTGCATCCACCCGGGCGATGAATGATGAAGCCGACACTGTTTTCCGAAGCACAAAGAAGGATTCTTCATCAACGACACCTTTAATTTCGTTTCGTTTTTGACGAAATTGCCTGAATCGGAACGTCTGAAACAGTCGAAAAGTCTCTGTACAAGTGCGGGCACAAGGCAGACGACAAGGGGGGCGCAGCTTCTGAGCAATAACCCACAACAGAACCTTACTCCAAAAAAGGCAATCTATTGACATGTTTCTAGGCACCTAAATAGGCTCCATGAGAGGCCAAACCCCTGCCCATGCGCTGCGCATAGGCGCGCCATGAAGGAGAATACACCACTCATTCCAGTGGCCGCGACACCGGCTGCACCGGGCTCGCCCGCCTACTATGCCGTCGATGGCGTGCCTCACAAGAGATGGCGAGCAGGCCTGTGCGATTGCTGCCGGTCGTGCTGCACTTGCGTCGCGGGCTGGTGCTGCTATTGCATCTTCATCCCGCAGATGTGGCAACGCGTCTTTGGCGAGGCAGGCTCTTGCCTGAAATGGTCCATCATCTTGTGGAGCTTGTGGTCTGCTCATGTCGTATTCAACATCCTCGGACCGATCTGCGATATCTTTCACATTTCGATCTTCAACTTGGAGATCTTCGAGGTAGGGATCATCCACCTGACGCTCGTGGAACTTGTCGGGATTGCCAACCTGAGCCTCATCACGTACCTCGTGTGCACCACGCGATCCAAGGTGCGCGAAGTTGACGGAATCCCCGCCGAATGTTGCGTCACCGACCCGATGGGGTGCTGCACCAACGCCCGGGGCGTTGACGGGCATCCACTCCCGGGCACCAACGCATGCGAAGACTGCTGCTGCGGCTTCTGGTGCAGCTGCTGCACGAGCATACAGATCGCGAACCACACGCACGCGGGCACCGCGTACAGCTTCACGTCCCCCACCGGATGGGACACGTCATCAGCTCCGGGGCCGCCCGCGCTCACAGTGAGGACGGGACGCACGCTGCTCGACAAGGTGCCTTTGATGACTACTGATTGCCTTTGATGACCTCTGATTGTGATCGATGGTTCGATTCCGATGGAGTGCGGTCGATTGCGATGGAGCGCCATTGAGTGCATCTGATTGCTATGGAGCGCCATTGAGTGCATCTGATTGCTATGGAGCGCCATTGAGTGCATCTGATTGCGATGGAGCGCCATTGAGTGCATCTGATTGCTATGGAGCGCCATTGAGTGCATCTGATTGCTATGGAGCGCCATTGAGTGCATCTGATTGCTATGGAGCGCCATTGAGTGCATCTGATTGCTATGGAGCGCCATTGAGTGCATCTGATGCATCGGTGTCACGCGCGCTGCCGGTTGAAGTGGGGGCTGTGAGGCTCTTAATGACATCTGATTGCCTTTGATGACATCTCATTGCCATGGTGCACGCTGCCCGGGTAGGTGCTCGCGACCTGCACGCAGCCCGACAACAAGGCGAAGCTCACGGCGCTGGTCGCCGAGTGCGAGTCCGCGCCGCCCGAGTCGAGGATGATGATGCGCATGTTCAAGATCTATCCGGCGGTGCAGGAGATGATGGCAGTGCCGCTCAGAGAGTATGGCTTCAAGCCGGAAGGCCTGATGGAGGCCATGTACCAGATCAAGGCCTTTGAGCTCGAGGACCCGTCGATTGCTGCGGACACTGCCAAGCTCGTGAGGGCGATCACGGGCGACATGTCAGACTTCGCGTGACGAGCCCCCCCAGTCAGCAAGGGGATGAGAGACGCCGTGGTCGCGCTTCTCATGTGTCTGTGAGTTTTTCCGTTGTCCGTTGTCGGCGCCCCGGCCCCCGCTTGCTGGCCTATTGCCAGTAGTCATGTAAGCGCGCCCCCGGGGACGCGCCTGCATGAGCGCCGCTGTACTGTGGGTCCTGTTTTATTTCACACAGACACACATTCACATTCACGCACACACATTCACACCATGGCCGTGAGTTACGACCTAGGGATTCGCGTCTTTTTTACGACGGCGATGCTGCCCTTCGTTGCCCTATTGACACGCGTCTCTGTCGCCACGGGCGCCATCCCGGATAATTGCTATAACATCACTCCCTGCTCGTGCACTCCCTACATCTTGAAAGGCATGATCACCTGCTCTTCGGTTACCTGCGGCCTTACCGTCGCTAAGGGAGGTTCATCGTGGACGTCCAATTTGCACTTAACCTTTGACGGCTCGCGCAAATACTGTGACGCCTGCGGCAGCGGTCGTTACTCCTACTCGGGGAGCCAAGTGACACAGATCCCCATCGGAACGCCCACGGTCTCGGGGGACAGCTCCTGCTATGCTATTCCTGCATCGGAAGTTACATTCGACTACACCGTCGAGAAGAATGGAGTGGTGTCCATGAAGTCGAGAACAACGCAAGCTACAAACCGCCTCTTTCCTGATGCATGCATGCCACCGCCACCGCCGCCGCGACCGCCGCCGCGACCGCCGCCGCGACCGCCGCCGCGACCGCCGCCGCCTCTCTCCGTCGGCGCCGGCATTACCATCGACGTCAGCGTCCTCGTCAGCGTCCTCGGCGTCCTCGGCGTCGCCATCCTTGGATTTGTGTGCTGGCGCCGCAAGCGCACCCGGATGACCGAGCGTGGGGGCCAACTGATTTCTGCGCCGACTTACGACTTGGGGATGAACGAAGCCTTCATTTCCGCGGCGCAGCCATCATCACAGTCCCCCGTCGTCGCAGTCAATATGCCCGCGACGACTCCCGCAGCTCCATCACAGGCCCCCATCATCAACACAATCCCCACGACGAGTCCCGTGTTCGGGGTCGATGGCAAACCCATCATCATCAACACAATCCCCACGACGACTCCCGTGTTCGGGGCCGATGGCAAACCCGTGTTTCACAATCATGTCGTCCTCGACCTCGACTGATACCATGAACACATCCCGAAGAAGTATGAAGTACGAGGCCAGGGTGCATGAAGACCTGATGAAGAGCCCCCAGCAGCTGGGAGAATGACGGCCCATGCGAAGCCGAAGGGATGGGGGGACATGCTGGGGGCCCGGGGGATGTGGATTCTGGATAGCATGCGGATCGCTCAGCAGAATGAAGGGCGCCTCCCCATACCATTACCCCAAAGCCGAGTGCCACGCCTAAGCGGGCTGTTTATGTTTTTCGATTTGGGGGCACGCCCCCGGGATCCAGGAGTTGCACCGGGGCGTCTGCATTGGACCCGGCACTGGTGTGCGGCATGACAGTGCTCACACGCGGTGTTGACGTGCGCGTGTGGCCCCGCCCCGCGCCGGGCCCCGGCGAGAGGCGCAGGCGGGCGAGATCGAGAGGCACAACCGGAATCAGAATGACTCGCAGGGCGCCGCAAAAACTCTAAAAAACTCCGTCACCCACCGCGCGCTCTTCCTCAGAACTTGCGCCAGGCATATCTCGCCACAGCCCACACCGCGACGAGAGGACGACCACACGACCTCCATGCTCCAAGACAACGACTGACCTGAATTATCATACAACATAAGCTGGCACGAAAGCCCGCGAGGACGCGCCTGCTGCGCTGAGTGGGAGCCGTGCCTCGGCCCATCGAAAGTGTCTGGCTCCCCCCGGGATACCCGATCCTGGTACTGTAATTCGTCGAAACAAACACAAGCGCAACCGAGTACCCCGGTAGCCTGCAGGGTAGGATAGAGTGGCCGGAGAGCTGCTGCTTGCATGCTTTCTAGGTAGTTTTTTAACCGTTATTTCTTCACTGCGGCTGTGCACCCAGGCGGCCGAGAAGATGGCATCCACGATTGCGATCGTCATGATGGACACTCGCCCGGCTACCACAGCATGGCCATCGTACGCGCAATTTGCCTTCGAGATCAATCGACGGTACGCGTGCAGGCATGGACTGGACTTGCTGTACTTGCGCATGCGCGGTACTGTGTGCCATCATCTGCTGCTCGGCGAGCGACATCCAAGCTATTGCAAGTTGATTGCGGTTGCAGAGGCGCTGGCGCGCGGCTATGAGCTCGTTGCATTCTTTGACAGTGATGCTTTCTTTCAAAACGCATCAGTGTCTCTGCCACGCGTCCTCAGAGCATTTGCAGGCAACGCGAGTGCGACGTGGGATGCTGCCTTTGCATCCGACCGTCCCAATAGCTTTGGACCCAATGGCGGCGTGCACTTTTGGCGCAACACGCCGGCGACCCAGCGTCTGTTGCGCCTGTGGTGGCACTTACCCGGCGGCCGCTTCCATACGGAGCACGACTACGAGCAGCACGTGCTGCAGTGGCTGCTCGTCCACAGCCACGCGTGGGGTCCGCGCATTGCCACGCTCGGGCTGCAGGTCAGGAGCTTGCGACTCGACGTGCGCGGCTGGCCGCTCTACGAGCACCCGATCGTGCACATCGAGCACGAGCGCAACTTTTTCCGACCGCTGCTTACGTCGATTGCGCTGCTGGGCGCCCTAGGCCAGCCGCCCAAGGTTCCCGATGTGGGCCTCAGCCGACCGCGCAAGCCGACGAGCAGCTCGCGCGACGTCTTTGGGGCAGGTGAATCAAGTGGTGGCTCGCGCGTCGTCGATCGCTATCAGACCGCAAAGCTGCGCCAGTGGTTGATCCGCAAGGCAGCCTACGCGATGCAGCATGCGGCCCTTGGCGCCTCCACCGAGTGCTCGCGCTCGCGCATCGTCGTCGAAGACTTCCATCCTACGCGTCGGGCCGCAGAGCTCATGCACCAGGACGCGGCTAAGTGGGCACGCATCGTCAGCACGGCAATCCCATCGGCCGCCGCCGGCTCCGTCAGTTCCGTCAGCACCGTCAGCACCGTCAGCACGGCAATCCCATCTGCCGCCGCCGGTTCCGTCAGTTCCGTCAGTCCCGTCAGTTCCGTCAGCGCGGCAATCCCATCGGCCGCCGCCGCAACAACAGCTGTGTCGCGTGCTGCGCGGGCGCAGGCGCTGCGGGAGGCTCTGTGGGGCATGCCGGTGCAGCTAGTCAAGTGCTCCGTGACGCATCGACCGGCGGAGGGCGCCCATTGGTGGATGGTATGGCGGAATGAAAGCTTCCCGAGCGGCCTGGGTGGGCAGTTGAGGATCACAGTGCCAAAAGTTGTGGGCGCGAGCGTGGCGACAGAGGCTAGCGCGCACTACTGCCTACGCGTCGGCCCCTCGCGTGCGCCGCGGCTGCCCGATCAGGCGCTCGCGCAGCTCTGGCCATGCCCCACTTCAGACGCCGCAGCCCTCGGCGACCCCCACGCACGGCCTGGGTTGTTGGACGAGTCACTGATTACCTTCCAACATCACGAGGACGGTCCTTCGGGCAGCATCCCCGCGAGCGCCATCGCGAGCACCGGCCATGGATTCCCTACCGGCCATGGATTCCCTACTGGCCGATTGAGCGCCATCGCGAGCGCCGGCCGTGGATTCCCTACTGGCCGATTGAGCGCCATCGCGAGCGCCGGCCATGGATTCCCTACCGGCCATGGATTCCCTACTGGCCGATTGAGCGCCATCGCGAGCGCCGGCCGTGGATTCCCTACTGGCCGATTGGCCCAGACCCACATTGTCAGCACGGGAGAGAGCAGCTCCGTCAGTTCCGTCAGCTCCGTCAGCTCCGTCAGTTCCGTCATAGTCAGCACGGGAGAGAGCCCGGCCAAAAGTGCCTCATGGCTAGCAGAGGCGGCGGTCAGGAGACGCTTGAACGCCACCGGCCACAATCACAGTGAACAGGCCGGTCATGGCAAGGGCCAAGGCAAGAGCAAGGGCGGCGGCGGCAAGGGCGGCGGCGGCAAGGGTGGTGGCATGGGCCGTCAGTTGCCTAATATGGGCATGGGCCGTGGCAAGTTCAGTGGAGAGCATACACGAGGGAAGGGTAAGGGCCGCCATCGGGCGCCACTCTCAGAGGCGGCGAGAGAGCTGAGGAGGAATCGAGTGCTGCATAGGCAGGAGCGGCGCTCGAGCTTCATTGGGCAAGCATGCAGCTCCATCTACCAGAACCGAGGCGACAAGGCGACCGAGGACTGCGAGGACTGGTGTGATGAGAGCAAACTCGGCCAGTGCCGCTACTGCAAGTGCCGCGGCTGCAAGCACTGCCATCTTTCTGCGGACGACTGGGCCTTGGAAACGGATGAGACGGCGCAGTGCACTCCCTTTGGGTTGTGCACGAATGGCTCGCTGACCTACCGCTACCCGCTTTGCCTCTCGGTGTGGAAGGGCGAGATCCACGAGGGTGCGCCGCTGGTGTGGTCGCGCTGTCGCTCCGACCAGTACGAGAACCAGCAGTTCCGGCGCGTGCATCCGGTCTCGCTCGACCCTCTCGCTGGTGCCTCGCCGGCGCATGCATCCGGTCTCGCTGGTGCCTCGCCGGCGTCACGCCCGTCGGAGGACTTTGTGCTACAACTCGGATCGTCCCGATCGTCTTCGTCAACGTCGCCGGTCGAGCCCCTGTGCTTGGCCGTGCCCATGCCCATCTCCTTGTTGACCAGGGACCTTAGCAGTCTCCGTCCACGAGGTGCCATGCGGCGATCACAGCATGATGCGAGCACAGGTACGCCTGACTGCGAGCCCTGCTTTCAATTTCGCTCGAAAGGCATGCTCGTGCGAGCATTCGAGTGTGAAGGCAACTGGTCCTCGCTTCCGAACGCGAGCACCGTACTGGAGGATGACACGACACTGCATCTCCCCATCGAGCGCTACGGACCCGGTCACGCGAGCTCCTTCTACCCGCCGGCATATGGTGCACCGCTGCTCGCGATGGCTTCGGCCAACGCGAGCGACTCGCGGGTCCAACAATTCAGAAACTGCGCACGGGCTGAGACTTCACCGGCCCTCCTGCGGGATGGACCTTGGGTCGGCTCTGCAGGGCCGCGGCCCACCTCGGTGCTACGCGCGGGCTCGATCAACGTGGAGTACGCCACGTACGCCAACAGCTTCGGGTTTGTCCTGCGCGGATCGACGCACGTGATCGGAGCTCATGCGTTTGATGCGTGGACGACGTCGACCCGGCCTAAGTGCAAAGACGAAAGTCAGCAGGCGGCGCTGCGTTTCCAAGCTGTCCAGCAGTTCTGCAACAATGCCTCGTTCGAAGTGCCCTCGGCCACAAGATGGCCTGGAGGCGACTCAAAGGCCGAGAAATGGCCTCCACACATAGCGCTCCACCTCGTGCTCTCGAAATCCGCCGCCAACTGCCGCTTCAAGACGGTGCCATCGATGCTCCGCCAGCAAGAGCGCTTTCGTGCTCTACTTCACGAGGACGCTGGCTTGCTCGAGCGCTGCCCGTTTGCGAGGTACGCCGGGGCCATCAGCCAAGTTGCCTCCGTGTATGACGTGAGCGACGTGAGCGGAATCTTCGTTTTCGACTGGATCCCGTCACACCTGCCGCTCGCCAAGCTTGCCTTCGAGCGGCTCCCGCAGCAGCTCGATCACCAGCTTCAGCTCGTGCGCTTCTCGCGGCAGCGCGGCGGCAGCGACGACGGCACCGGCAATACCCAGGGGACAATACCTAGGGAACAATACCCAGGGGACAATACCCAGGGCACCGCCAATACCCAGGCGCCCAACCGCGGGGACAAGATCACTTGCTCGTGCCATCGGCTGCCCTGGCCCGAAAGAAGTCGTCGCATGCCGGCAGCCAAAAGCTAAAATCCTAATATGCGCACGAAGATTGTGGATACGGCACGCAAAGTGTTAGCAGGCACCCCCACTAGGCGAGGAACTCTGTAACGACACCCCCACACTAGGCAGGAACGCCCGCCACGGTTATGACACGGTTTCGCATGGCCATGGGCAACCATTAGGCATGCCATTAGGTGAGTTTCAAGGAAGTCGGACACGTGTAGTTGCAGGATACTGGATCGGATGAGAGCTTGACTTTTAGAGCATAAAGGGACGGGAATGGACCCTTGCTATCCCTAGTAACGCTAAAACACTCAACTACACCCTTACTACACCGTGGCCGGGAGGCGCTCGACGATCGACGTAGCTCTCACTGGTGCGGCTCCCCGCCGTTGTAGCTCGGGTCGAGTCCGGGGGGACGCTCCGGCCCACCCCCGTAGGAGAGATAGCTGTACGGTGGATTCAAGCTGGGGTCGATCTCGTGAGAGGGCTTGAGCGTGTACAAGTACGAGTCGGAAGAGTCCAGGCCCTCCCCCGCCTCCTCCTCGTCCTCCTCCTCCTCCTCCTCCTCCTCCTCCTCATCGAGATCCACGTGAAGCGCCTCTAGGCTCGCGAGGTTCTCGCCGCCCCATAGCTGCACCAAGCGCCTTGCGCGCGCGTACACGCTTGTGTCGTCCTCTGCGAGGCTGGTGCTCGCTTTGTGTACCGGTACCGGTGCACGCACGGCTGCGCCGAGCGACCGGGCGATGGCTATGTCGGGTACCGGTACCAGTGCATGCACGGCTGCGCCGAGCGACCGGGCGATGGCTATGTCGGGTACCGGTACCGGTGCATGCACGGCTGCGCCGAGCGACCGGGCGATGGCTATGTCGGACTGGCGCGTGTGGAAGCGGCGGTCGGCGGCGGCAGCGCTCACGGCAGCGCTCAAGACCGCGATCGTGCCATCGACGCGCGCGGCGAGGATATCCTTTGCGAATTGATGGAGACGAGTCGAGCATGCATTCAGAGCGGCCATCACCTGCCGCTCTGCATCGCTGACCTTCGGCGGTAGGGGCCGCGAGCGGTCGCGCACCTGTAGGGAGTGCGGGCGCGCCGTGGTGAGCACTTGCATGCAGACCCCCAACGGCTGAGTCGTCATACAAGGGAGGGCCGCGGGCGGTCGCGCACCGAGACTTGCATGCGCGTGTTCTGCCTCGCGCTCGTCGCTACTGCCGCATCGAAGCCCGCATCGTCTGCGAGCAGAAGCCACCACTGTGCAAACTGCTCGGCGGTGTCGATCACGCCCACGTGGTCGATCTGGGCGATCTGGGCTTCGAAGAATGCGAGCGCCTCGGCGCATGACTTGCGGAGCTGTGGCACCGGGTACGTGTCGGTGGTGCCGTTGACGTGGAACTTGATGGGATTCCATCTCGCCTCGTGCCACGGGGCCGTGGGCGAGCGATCCGACTCGGTCCAAAAGTCGCGCTGCGACTCGGCCATCCATCGCAGCAGGTTCTCGGGCTTCCTCGGCGCCCACTCGGACGGCCTGCTCGTGCGTACCTTGTCCGGGTCTTGGCGGAAGTAGGTCCAGTCACTCACCAGTTGGTCGACCGGCTCGCGCAGCAGCAGCGTCGTGATCACGCGGCACCCTTTGGGTGCAAGCATGGCGCGCATCTGCCGCACGCCCGCGTTGAAGTTGCTCACGTCCTCGTCGCAGTGCACCTCGCTCCAGAACTTGCCCGTGTTGTTGTGGGACGTGACGTAGTGTTGATACATCCAGCTATTCACGTCGCGTTCGGAGCTATTCACGAATTGGCTCCAGCTCTTGCTGCTGTCGCCAAACTTGGACGCGGAGCAATAGCCCCCAAGCTGCGTCCAGTTGGACATGTTGGAGAAGACGGACCGCACGGTCGTGCCACCGCACTTGCGGATGTGCAGATTCGCGACCCAGACGCATGAGCTCCCCGATGGCCGGGTGGAGGGCGGCTCGGAGACTGCCAAGGCAGCGGCGGGCGCAGGAGCGGGCGCCATAAAGCACCTTAGCCCTGGGAAGGGCACCTTTGGCGGAGGCAAGGTTGGATCAGCTCGAGCATTCCAAATCCAAATATGGAAGCGCCCAATCCAAAAAAGACCAATGAATCTGGAAACTCATGCAACATGTTACAGCTCACCGTTGGGTAGTTCCAGACCGACCTCAACGGAAAGGTCTAGTCAAGGCCTAAGCCGCATTCGCGTGTGAGGCGAAACTTACCCCGATGAAACGACAAAAGTTGGTGTGGTTTGGACCTTTCCCGAGCCAGCAGTCCTCCGCACTCGTCCTCGAGTTCACGGGCAAGACACGAAGAGAGCTCATGGACCGAAGAGAGCCTACGGTCTCTGCTGATGCGGCTTCGTCGGACGGCTTCGTCGGCATCGACGCTGTGTGGAAGCGGCGGCTCACATGCGCCATTTCCGAAACACCACTCGAACAATCGCTGCTCGACGCTCTGAGGCCCCTCGTCGGCCTGCTCGAGGGGATCGACATGGCCGACCTCGAGGCAGTGATTGAGGACAAGCGGGCCGAATGGCGCAACGAACTCTACAGCGACGGTGGCTCCTATCAGCTTCCACGCACCTATCTGCTTGACTTTGCGATCGCCATCCACCTTTACACGCTCTCCGACCCCGCAGTGCACAAGGTGATCAACAGGGCGATGTTCAACCCGCAGCGGCGAGGAGCCGCGGCGGCGGCGGCAGCGGCAGCGGCTGTGGGTGGTGCTGGGCGCGTCTCGGCCGAGCTCACCGCGTGCCTCCCGTTCATCAAGTTCCTCGACGCGGCGCTTGAGGCGCTTCCGGCTGCCTACGTCTTCAAAGGTCGGGTATGCCGCGGTGTCCAGTGGTGCTACCCATCACCTGCGCGGCATGACCCTGAGGGATATTTTGCCACGGGCAAGATGGTCATGTGGTACGAGTTCAAGTCGACGAGCACCTCGATGGAGGTGATGACGCGCGACCACTTTTGCGGCATGCGTCCGGGCCCGCGCACGATCTTCACGATCGATGCGTGCCGTGCCTACTCCATTGAAAAGTTTAGCATCTTCCAGGGCATGGAAAAGGAGTACGAGGTGCTCTTCCGCCCGTTGAGCCAGTTCAGAGTGGTGCACGCGACCAAGATGATCATCGACGCCGCCGAGAGGAGCTCCCTCGAGCGAAGTGGCTTCCCGGACAACGTCAGTCTGGTGCAGATTGACGAAGCGCCCACGCCACCCCTGCTGCCTGCCGTCTCGGCAATGGCACCGCCGCCCGTCCCTGCGCAGCCCCCGCCGCGGATGCCGTCAAATCAGGAGCAGACGGCGTCGCCGCCGCCGCCATCGAAGCTCGAGAACTACACCCGTAAGGTGAGCAAGGTGCAGTTTCAATTTGAACCCTCCCTCATCGAGACGCTCGTGGCGCGGGCGCGGGGTGGGGCGGACTTTCAAAAGGAGCAAGCGGCGCGTGAGCTGGCGAGCCTTGCGCTCGACGCCGGGAACCAGGTCGCGATCGCACAGGCCGGCGGCATCGCGCCGCTTGTGACGCTGGCGAGGAGCGGGACGGACGGCCAAAAGGTCCAGGCGGCGCTTGCGCTGGCGTTCCTTGCGAACAATGTCGAGAACCAGGTCGCGATCGCACAGGCCGGCGGTATCGCGCCCCTTGTCGAGCTGGCGCAGCGCGGGACGGACGGCCAAAAGGTGCAAGCGGCGCGTGCGCTGCGGAATCTTTCGTTTAACGATGGTAACGCGACCTTGATCGCAAGGGTCCGCAGCGACCTTGAGGTCGCGATTGCTCAGGAGGGTGGCATCACGTTGCTCGTTTCGCTGGCGCAGCGCGGCACGGACGGCCAAAAGGAGCAAGCGGCGCGTGCGCTGGGGAACCTTGCCGTCCAAAACGCCGAGAACAAGGTCGCGATCGCACAGGCTGGTGGCATCGAGCTACTCGTGACGCTGGTGGAGCGTGGCACAGATGGCCAAAAAGAGCAAGCGGCGGGTGCGCTGAAGAACCTCGCGACCGACGCCGGGAGCCATGTCGCGATCGCACAGGCCGGTGGCATCGTGCCGCTTGTGACGCTGGTGCAGAGCGGAACGGACGGACAAAAGGAGCAAGGGGCGGGTGCGCTTTGGAACCTTTCGTTCAACGCCGAGAACCAGATCGCGATCGCACAGGCCGGCGGCATCGCGACGCTTGTGACGCTGGTGCAGAGCGGGACAGACGGTCAAAAGGAGCACGCGGCGGGTGCGCTGTGGAACTGCTATTGGAACCTCTCGCACAACGATGAGAACAAGGTCGCGATCACACAGGCCGGCGGCATCGTGCCTCTCGTCGAATGCGTCTGTCGCCTGTGGGTTAGGCGATTGTCGCTCGGCGTGCCTCGTCAATGTGTCCCAGAACTGTGGAAATAAGGCTACGCAGACTGTTTCCTAATGGGGGTTTCCCGTTTAGTCAATATCTCCACTCCACACGACGCAACGCAGATTCGACCGAGACTTGCAAGCGATGAGATCGATGGCGCGACTGCTGAAGGTCGCAGCAGCGCTGGTGTTCCTAGCCTCGACGAGCGCCGACACGCTCGACACACGCCCCAGAGCGCTCGAGCGGCGCCCGCGGGCGCCACAAGCGCCGTCGCTGCTTGCGGCACGCAAGAGTGCCGTGCCGGCTCTGAAGGAGCCAGCGCCAGTCAGCTTGATGGGCACCGTGATCCAAATCGTGAACAATGTGGCGGGCGCGGGGATTCTGACGCTCTCGGCTGGCATGGCAGGCGGTGTGGGCAGCGTGCCCGCCACGCTCCTCTGCGTGGCGCTCGGCATCATCTCCGGGTGGACCTTCCATCTGATCGGCGCCTCGTGCGAGCTTACCGGCCAAATGTCATTCAAGTCGCTGTGGGCCGCCACGCTGGGGGAAGGCACCGCGTGGATCGTGGACGCGTCAATCGCGCTCATGTGCTTCAGCGCGGCCATCATCTATGCAGGCATCCTGGGCGATACTTCCACACAGCTTCTCTCTCTCACGGGGATTGCCAAAGGTGTGATTGCCGCCGCCGATTGCCTCCGATTGCCACTGATGACCATCGAATGCCTCGGATGACCACCGAATGCCTCGTGCCCGCATGCTCGCAGGCCTCAACGAGCGCGCGACCAACATCGCGGCCATCACACTGGTAGCGCTGACGCCTCTCTCCCTTCTGAAGGACGTGTCCGCGCTCGCGTTCACGTCGCTGCTCGGGTGCGTCGCCGTCGTGAATACGGCGCTCGATACGGCGCTCGCTCTTGGAGGCGATCCGCGCGCGCTCGCCCAGCATGCACTTGCTCACCACGGCGCTCGCGCTTCCCCACAGGTGCGTCGCCGTCGTGTACACTGCGTTCTTTGTGGCGATCCGAGCGCTCGATGGCTCGTATGCCCTGCCGGCCGGCAAGCTGCTCAAGGCTCTGCCTGCGGCGCTCACACCCGCCTTCAAGCTCGCATCGACGTGGAAGCTCAACGCTCAGGCGCTCGCGCTCACATCGAACCTGGGGCTCGCGACCTGATTGCATGCTGATTGCATGCTGATTGCGTGCTGATTGCGTCCTGATTGCGTCCTGATTGCCCCCCTCATCAGGCGCTCGTGCTCACATCGAACCTGGGGCTCGCGACCTGATTGCATGCTGATTGCATGCTGATTGCGTCCTGATTGCCCCCCTCATCAGGCGCTCGTGCTCACATCGAACCTGGGGCTCGCGTACATCGCCCACTACAACGCGCCCGCCTTCTACCGGTCGCTCGAGCACCGCTCCGAGGCCCGCTTTGGGCAAGCGTGCTTGTACGCATGCTGATTGCATGCTGATTGCCCCCCTCATCAGTCGCTCGAGCACCGCTCCGAGGCCCGCTTTGGGCAAGCGTGCTTGTACGCATGCTGATTGCATGCTGATTGCCCCCCTCATCTCGAGCACCGATCCGAGGCCCGCTTCGGGCAAAGCGTGCTTGTACGCATGCCTCCTTTGGAGTCCTCACCGCCCTCTCACTTCCCAGCATGCAAGTGCTCCGTCTCTCGCCTCATTTGGAGTCCTCACCGCCCTCTCACTTCCCAGCATGCAAGTGCTCCGTCTCTCGCCCAGCATGCAAGTGCTCACCACGGCGCGCCCCCACCCTCTTCCCCACAGGTATGCCTTTGGGATCCTCACCGCCCTCTACCTCGGGATGATGCGGCTCGGGTACGCGACGTTTGACGTCTCTCTCTCGCCCAGCATGCAAGTGCTCACCACGGCGCCCCCCTCCCTCTTCCCCACAGGTACGCGACGTTTGGCGACGTGACGAAATCCAACTTGCTCTCCAACTACGCGTCTGCCGACATGCTGGCCACCTTTGGACGCGTCGCCACCTTCATCTCGATCCTCTTTGGCTTCCCTCTCGCGATGCTCGGGCTGCGTGAGTCGACGGCGTCGCTCATCTCGACCGCTCTCCGCTCCTCCTCCACGCAGGGCGGCGCACCGGCCGCCAAGGGCGCGCCCACGACGGCGCTCGGCAAGGGCGCGCCCACGACGGCGCTCGTCAAGGGCGCGCCCACGACGGCGCCGCGCACGCTCCTCGCGCGCGCGCTGCTCGCGCTCACGACGACGCATGCGAACGTGCTGACCATTGGCCTGTTGGCCGCGATCACCGCCATCGCCATCACGGTCCTCGACATCGGCCTCGTCGTCGGCATCTCGGGCTCCGTGCGAATCCCTCTGATTGCCCCTGATTGCCTACGATTGCCACTGATGGCACCTGATGGCATCTGATGGCATCTCGGGCTCCGTGCGTGAGGATCGCGATACGATCGAGGCACCTCTGATTGCCTCTGATGGCACCTCTGATTGCCTCTGATGGCATCTCTGATTGCCTCTGATTGCACCTCTGATTGCACTTCTGATTGCACCTCTGAGTGCGCTCCCTGATCGTACCTCTGATGCGTTGCCTTCCGATGGCCTCCTTCATCAGGTGTTGGGCGCGCTGATCGTGTACATCTTCCCAGCCCTCATCTACGTGCGTGCGCGCCCGGCGGGCTCTGCCCTCGAGCGTGCAGCGGTGTACTCGCTCGTGCCGATCGGCGCCGTCGTGGGCGTGCTCGGCGTGCTCATGACCCTCAAGGGCGCGTGAGGGCGCCGTCATGGGCGTAACCTGGGGTCCTCATGACCCTCAAGGGCGCATGAGGCGTGCCATCACACGTCATCAGAGGCCATCAGCATGCAATGCTCATGAACCTCAAGGGCGCACGATGCATCGCATGGCGGCGTGGGTTCCCTGATGAGAACATATTTTGATGTGACGCCCTCGGCCGCCCTCAAAGAGGGCGCGCATTGGCCACACAGTATGGACGGCGCGCGCATTTATTTGCCACGCGCGCATCGGGCATACGCGTATTTCTGCACGCGACGGTGGCGCGCCGATGTCACACGTTTAAGCGTCGCGTCACACACGTCACCTGGGAATAACCGCTTTAAACCGCACCTCCGAGCACATTCCCAGGGTCCCAGGGGCCCTCATGAAGAGTCGAACAGTGCAGTTGCTCGTTGGACAGCCCTTGCGCACGTTTGTGGAGTTGGCATTGGTTCTCGTCTTGCTTGTAACTTGTGTTGGTCGTTCGCACCCACGCGCTGTGATAGAGGAAGCGCGACCAAGGCTTATTCTTGGGGTCGAAGGTGTCATGTGAACGCCACACCTGACGGAAGCCAGCCTGTTCGAGGTGCCTGTGCCAAAGTCGATAGTCGATCAGGTCCTCGGACGGAGAAGTCCCATTTGTGTCACGCATGTACATGTCCTCCTCGATCAAGACAAGTTCCAGCTGCGCGAGAAGGCCTGGGATCGAGAGCACGGACCGTATGCACCCTTCGCAGTCGATGAGGATCGCATTAATCTTGGAGCCAATGTGCTCCTCGACCTGATGAGGGAGGCAATCATGGTGAGGGAGGCGCTCATGATGAGGGAGGCAATCATGATGAGGGAGTCAATGTGCTCCTCGACCTCTCGGAAGCCAAAATTTGGAAGTATGCCCAAATTCGGAAGTTTGCGAATGCCGCCCTCCTCCGGGCCAGCGCGGCCGCCGGTGAGCTCGATGGGGTCGGTGCGCGTAGCGTAACCTTGGCGGGCACGGATGCGTTGAGGAGTAGCTGAGACCGTCCCACTGATCGCATGAAAATTGCAGCGATGCGTCTCACGGTTGGCGAGAAGAAACATGGTGGACTGCCGATCTGGGTCGACGCTCACGACGTTGCCCGAATTGTTGGTCAGTCGAGCCAGACGGCAGGAGGTGGTGCCATAGCGAGCGCCGAATTCGATGATTGTGTGGCTCGGATTCACGAAAGCATCCGCCATCATCCACTCATCGTGCTCAATGAAGCATTGCAAGGCACCTTGGTAAGTTGTGCAGGGCTTATCTTTCGCATCTGGCATATGCGACTCTTGGTCTTCAATGCGGTGAGGCACGCCAGCGAAACGCGGCGCATTGAAAAAGAGGCGTGGCTCCATTTGCGCGAACAGATTGCCCTGACTCTTATCGTAGCCTCCAGCATCGCGTTCCGTGAGGCCCTTTGCGCCTCTCCGGTATAGGTATGGATACGGCTTATTTGCCCAGTCTGGATCGTCAAAAACGTATGCTGGCATCCAAAAAACGAACGATTTGTGACTGGGGCGCACACGGCATGCGACGCTCTGATGCTGTGGCGCGTCTTCCATGATTTCTACCTGAGCTCCGAGAAAGTAGCAGGCGTTTTGCACGTTGTGTAGGAAGTGCGAGCATCGCCTTGGGTGAGCAAAGCATGCATGTGCACAAGCAGACAAATTGGTAACAACAAGTTGCGGCCCAAGCCATTTTGAGCTGTCGGAGAAGCGCATGTGTGGCTGGCACTTCACTTGTGAATGCCATGCACACATCTCTCAAGAAATCCACGATTTCCTAAAAAGGCAAAGTCGAAGCGAATCCCCTCGGGTCTATGACACACTACCGCAGTTGCGCGCGCGCGCTCTCGGTGTTTGTTGAGATCAGACTGCATGCACAGACTTCTTCACAGGAACTCGAGAATGGGATGGACCCTGCTGCCCTCTCTGGCTGAAGGACCCCGACAGACACGTCGCCCAAGCGAGTCGCGATGCGGGTGACACCAACGTCTTTCTTTCACCCCGATGCGTTCTCTTCTTCCGTTCCTCGTGTTTTTAGCGTCTCCCGTGAGACCACGTTGCCACCTTCCACTGCCTAAGGGCGGCATTCCATGGTTTAGCTGCGCTGATGCGCGAGGTATTGCCACTCCTAGCCAGCCCTATTCCGGCGTGAAAGCGCTCTCGACGATCGTGTGTATGATAGGCAACCTCCGAGGAGGACATGCTGCCTGGGACTCAACAGTTCAACAGCTTGTCCGACCGCTGCATGCAGATCTGGCGTTACTTGCATCTGATGCCGACGTTGCACACCATGCATCGATTGCAAGTCCCTTAGTGCGCGCTGCTCGTCACATATGGATACACAACGAGTCCACGTATTGGGACGAGACGATCGATGAACTTCTGGAGGGAAAGGGGTGGCGTGGCAACGTGAGCTTACCCGTCACCACCAATTGGGCGGCGCCAACTGGCCTTTGGGGCGGGGCGCGGGACGCTCAGGGCCGAATCCTTCGTGGCTCTGGAGCCATTGTGCTGGCTCTTCGGATGATGTTGCTCCGGCGGCTCGACGCGTTGCCAGGCGATGCGTACGAGCAGGTTGTGTTGACGCGGTCCGACTTCTTCTATGCGTGCCCTCCTGGGGTTGTACACGCTCGAGTTGACGAGATCCACGTGACAGAGGGTCAGGATCATGTGAACGGCAACCATCTGCGCGGACTGAACGGTCGGCATGCCGTGTTCGCCTTCGCTGCCCGGCGCCTTGCCCTAGGTGTTCTTCCGTGGCTCGCCCAAGGGCACTGCCGAGAGTGCCTCGGGATCGAGAGCGCGCTGTACGCGTATTATCAAAGCCTCGCACCAGCCTTGCGCATCTGCCGCTACTCCGCCACTGGCTTCACCGTAGCGAGACGCAACGAGAGCACACGTTGGAGCCGAGGCTTCAATGTGGTGCCTCTTCTCATTCGCAGCGGCGTTCCAGCGATTTGGTGCAAGTATGACTCGGAGTACGAATGTGCGGCCCGATCGTGTCGTATACAGAGACCCGATGACGGGTGCACCTCTCCCGACAGCTTGGCCTGGATCCGACGGAGCGATCCGAGTGCTCGCCCTGCAAGCACGTGCTCACCACGGCGCCCGCGCTTCCCCACAGGTGCGCCTCTCCCGACAGTTTGGCCTGGATCCGACGGAGCGATCCGAGTGCTGAGACGGCTCATGGGCATGGCGCACGGAACGCATCGTCGTGGACGGCGTTCCTGGGGATGGGTGACCAGCCAAACCAGGTGGTCGCCTTTGGCGCGACGCGCGGAACAGCCGCGCTTGCGCGCCATGAATGGCTGACGGCCAACCGCTGGCTACCGCCCTTGAACGAAACCAAGAATGAGGAAGGAATAGCAAGTGCACGTCGCAGCAGATGCGGCTGGAGTTGTCGGCGGATGCTGTGGTCGCACAAACTCGCAAACAGTGCTGTGAAGCTCCTGGAGAAGGAGCGCGGCTCTGAGGCCGGTTCGGACCTACGCCACTTTACAATGCCGAAGGCCCGTCGCCGGTAGCGCTGCAAGGGAGCGTATACCGAAGAATCTAGTCTCTCCTCCCTGGAGAACTGCGACTTTACCGGCTCCTGTGGTTGCGGTTTCACGCGCGTTCGTGTTCCGGCACGGTAGGCGTTCGGTTCGTCCCCTCCCGCGCCCGGCGGCGGCGCGGGTACCGGGTTCCATGGCGGGTTCGTAGAGCGCGGGGGGACTCACACTCACGGAATTGCCTTCGGTATATTCCAACGGCGGAGTCAGAGATGTCACTCACTGAGACACCGAAATACAATGATACACTGGATATACCTCCGAATGATATACAACTCTTCTCGCCATAGTACACACACGCGCACCGTGATTGGGTGCAGGGTGCACGGTACGTGCGTGTTTCATGGTGAGCACAACGAGCCCAGGGAATGGACACGAGCCAAACGTGGCGCGTGCAACTCCGCACACGAGACGTATCCGCGATCTCGCTTCATATCTCGCTTACTTCTCCATCTCCTTGGCCGCCGTCTCCTTGGCCTCCTTGACAGGCTCCTCGACCTGGGGCCGTTGCTGCCAGATGCCGTGGCCCTCCTCGCCCAGGAGCTTCAGGCGGCGAACGACCTTTGCACCCACCTCGTGCGCGAGGAGCGCGTAGCGGGGCGTGCGCCACGGCTGGTCCAGCACCTCGATGTAGTGGTCTTGCCCATCCGTGACCGTGACGACGAGCGAGTACTTGACCCCTGCCTGCGGCCGACACGGGAGACGGGCGAGTGACGATGAGCGCGAGGGGAAGAGATGCGAGGAGTGGGGAGGAGGATGGGTGCGAAGGCGCGAGGGGGCGAAAGGG
>Ga0210239_100094_pt1 | contig 64941 bp, 57 predicted proteins | sample ChrtobMetP5a_0mM_FD_155451 | JGI IMG/M metagenome (GOLD analysis project Ga0210239, IMG submission 155451) | Chrysochromulina tobin associated microbial communities from unialgal haptophyte culture, Seattle, Washington, United States - P5a_0mM | ecosystem: Host-associated > Algae > Haptophytes >... | reverse complement strand
GCTGCGTCTGTGCATCGCTGCTCAGCGTCACAGATCCACCGCCGAGGCTCGCAAGGTCAGCTTCCTTGCTTGACCAAGCATTGTTGTCGCCGTCTTGGACTCAAGTGCACTGTCGTCGACGCAATGCATGTGCGGATAGATCAGGCAGCTTCCTGCGGCTGCTGCGACACGCGTAGATGCGTCTAGCACGAGCGCTGCGTCTGTGCATCGCTGCTCAGCGTGACAGATCCACCGCCGAGACTCGCAAGGTCAGCTTCCTTTTGCTTGACCAAGCATTGTTGTCGCCGTCTTGGACTCAAGTGCACTGTCGTCGACGCAATGCATGTGCGGATAGATCAGGCCGCTTCTTGCGGCTGCTGCGACACGCGTAGATGCGTCTAGCACGAGCGCTGCGTCTGTGTATAGCTGCTCAGCGTCTCAGATTATCTACCCGAGGCTCGCAAGGTCAGCTTCCTCTGATGGCCACTGATGACCACTGATGACCCGGATGACCCCTGATGACCACAGATGACCGTTGATGACCTCTGATGACCACTGATGGCCAATGAATTGTCACTGATGGTCGCCGATTTCCACTATCGTCGCAGGTGCTCAAAATACTCTCTCGGGCTACTGCTGCTGCTGGCGGCCATCGTGTGCGAGGTGCGCGGCACGCCCCTCTCCGCACCTCTCAGCTTGCAACGGCTCGCATGCAAGTGCCCATCACGGCGCGTCGCCTCCCCTCTCCTCCCCGTCACAGGCGCGCCCATCACGGCGCGTCGCCTCCCCTCTCCTCCCATCACGGCGCGTCGCCTCCCCTCTCCTCCCCGTCACAGGCGCGCGGCAAGCCGGCCAAGGACCATCAGCGCTCGCCGCCGCCCACCAGCGAGCATGCACGCGCTCCATATGGCGCGGTGTGCGGCGGCGCAGACGACAGCCCAGGCGCCGAGCTGGGCGCCGAGCTGCGCGGGCTGGGCGCCGTGCTGGGCGCGAGCAGCGGCGGGAGGCGCGCCCGGGAGGGCGCCCGGGATGTTGCCTCTCCGGAGCCCAAGGATGATGACCACGACGGCCCGACGCGAGCGAGCGCCCGTAGCGTCGCATCTAGGGGGGCGCTCGTCGGTCCCGGCTGTTTCAGATCGGAGCGCGGGCTTGCAGCGTTGTCCAGAGCGCGGTCCTCCTTGCCCTCGAGCAGGTGCAAGCAAAAGGACGCGAGGACCACATCAAATGGACCGGCTGCAGAGCATCGACTGTCCAGCTGGCCGTTCGCAATGTCTCCGAAGGACCAGCGATGACAACGGCGTCCCGTGCGCGCCTCGTAGCATGCGTGCGTGTAGGGGTCGCACGCTTCGGTCTGGACTGCCCTCGGAGGCGTGATGACTTCCTTCATGGCCGCTTCGAACGCGAGCGTGGCCTCGCCGCCGCCGCAGGCAAGGTCGAGAACGTGGACGGCCGGCATCGGCCACGGCACCACCCACCTTTGCAGTGCGTTGCGCATGCAGGAGAAGAGGAGTGGTGCGTGCGGGTTCGTGTATTCTGCACCGTGCGCCTTGTAAAAGGCTGGCGCACCCATGGCCTCGTATGCTCCTCGGACGCTAGAGAAGCCGCCGCTCGTGCCACTGTCGCCCTTGGTGGAATTCGAGGAGGCCGCCATCGCCACCGCCGCAGCACTCGCTGACGACGCTGGCGATGGCTGCCGCCGCGTCTTCCAAATGGCGGAACGGGGCATAGGACCCGCGGGGCCCCGTTCGTGTGAAAGAGCTGGTGTGAACGACCGGGTTCCGTTTGTTCCAAGAATCCTCCTGCTGGCTCACAACAATCGAACAGTGGCGTTGGCGGCGTGCGCGCGGCTGCGCACCTGCGCGCCTGCCTGCGGCGCTGCGCGGTGCACCTCCCGAGGTACAATCTCTCGATAACTCTCGATATCTGATCTATTACAATTGTAGACAGACGTGGCAGGCGCACTTGAACATGGACTACTCTGAACTACCCGCTCAAGAAGCTGCGTCGCATGCGCGAGGTGGCTGCAGCGGCAGTGCCCGCGACCGACATCTTGGGCGAAGTCTTCGGCAAGCGTTGAGGAGGGGCTGCCTTGGCCGTGGAGGATGCCATGGCGGCGGCGGCGCTCCGAGGGCTCAGCGTCGTGTCAGCAGCTGTACTTGGCGTCTTGGGCCGTGGCGCCTTGGGCACTGCTGTCCTGGGCGAGACCGCCTTGGGCGATGGAGGCCCGCGAGGCGAGAAGGCCTTGGGCGAGGGCATGGGCGAGGGCATGGGCGAGGGAGGGAGCCCTCTGGCTCCCACTGTGGACGATCCCAACCCATACTGTGACTGACCTGCATACTGACTTGAGCGTGATGAAGCGGTGGTCGCAGAATACAGTCGGCTAGCGGCATGGCCCTTCGAGGGCGTTGTCGGGACAGAGGGTTGGAAAATTGGCAGTTGGGCTAGCAGCTTGTGCGGCGCCAGGCGGCGCGCAGGGCCGATGCCGTTATCGCTGCCGTTGCCTTCGCTAACCTTGCTTTCGCCTGCTGATCCAGCCATTTGAGGGGATGTGGCTGCCGTAGGCAATTGGGGCCGTGTGGCCGACCTGGGAGATGAGCTCGGCTTGGGTGACGGCTTGGGCAACGCAGCCTTTGTTGCCCGTGGCGTACGCGGCGCTTCGGCCGCCACCTTGAGATCCGCAAACCGTAGCTTGTCGGCTTGGGCGGAGAGTACAATTGCCACCACCACAACTCCAAGCGCGCCGACGCTCTGCGCGTGCACGGCGCCATTGCGCAGGGCACTGATTAAGTCGGCCTCGAGACGGCAAAAGAGCTCCGGACAGGTCTGGAGTGCTGCCGGGAGCGTCGCTCTCAGCTCGGACTCCACAAATTGTACGAGAGCTGGCAGCGTGGCAACGGCGGGGTGCAAGTAATGCTGCAGCGTGGTGAGAGCAGGATTTAAGGATTGGTGCAGCACGGAAACAGCGGCTCGCGAGAATTGCTGCAGCGCGGCAACTGCGGGTTGAAAGGTTTGCTGCAGCACGTGTACGCGGCCCTCCAGTGAGCCAATTAGCAACTTGATCCCAGCCGATTGTATTGCAACACTGGGTTCAGGCGCAACTTGCACAACAGGAGACTGCGCCATCGCGCCTTTTCGCAGAGGCCGCGGGGATACAACCCGGAAACTTGCGGAGGCGATTCCTCAATTGTTGTTTCCAAATCTTAATTAACGAATCTCAAAATCGGCTCTGAACCACGCATCGCGTTGGTACGCCGCAAAGCTCGGGAACTTAGGACGCCTGTTGAATGATAGAATACGCGAACAATAAATTCTGCAAACGCTAACGACACGCAACACGGATACATAAAAAAACGAAATAGGTAATAGCGAATGCGAGGTAAGCGTGCAGGGTCAGCGGAAGCACCATCCTAGAGAGGCACCGGTGAGCGGTTCCACTGGCCTTGGTCAGACGTCGCTACCAGACGAACGAGCCCGTCTTTTGTGGCGATGGCATCAGCCGCGGCGGCGGCGGCGGCGGCGGCGGCGGCGACACCACGAACACGACGTCGTCCGCCTTCTGAGCCGCAGTGCGCCGCAGGCCCTCATACCTTCCGAGAGAGCGCGAGGAGGCCTCACACAAGCGCAGATAGAGCGGCGCGTCTTTGCCCACCTTGACGTCCTTACCACCGCTGCCGCCGCCGCTGCCGCCGCCGCCGCCCTTGGCGCCGCCCTTGGCGCCGCCCTTGGCGCTGCCCTTGGCGCCCGACATGACGCTCGCCTCGAGTAGCTGCACTTCGCGCGAGAGCACGGCCTGTAGTGCTTCGAGCACGCCCGCCTCAATGGCCATGATCGAGCGGAGGGCGGAGTCGTACGTGAGCTTGAGCAACGCGTTGGCACCCGCCTGCACCACGTGCTTCGAGTGCCGGTGTGAGTTCAGCGCCGTTGCGATCGCGCCCAAGGCCCCCGAGTCGGCTGCACGTTGCTTGGAAGCTTCGCAGTACGCGAGGCGGCCTAACAGGTCAATGCCAGAGGCTTGGACACCCTCCACCGACAGGTGCACGCCAAGCAGCTCGACGACCACGTCCACCAACCCCCGCTCCTCGAGCGACAAGGGTGCCTCCTCCTCTACCTGCCGCCGAGGCATGCACGCCGTCGCCGCCGGGAATTCGAATCCAAACCCGAACCAATAATTGGACTCCGTGGCGGACGACGCCGGTGTGGCGTCGCGTGGTGTCCCCGTACCGCTTGACGATATGACCCGAGCGCCGCCACGAGCGCTGCCACTGCCACTGGCGCCGCCGACGACGCCAGCACGAGCCTTAGCAGCCTCAGCAGCTGTCGCCGCCGCGCCGGCCGCCCCCACCCCCGCCTTCGCTTCGTCAATTGCTTCGTCCTCAAGTCCACTCTCTTCCATCTCGACCAAATGGCTCAGCCTCGCGAGCGCCGCTGCTGCGACGAGAGCGTGCGCGCCCGCCTCCTCCGCCTGGAGCACACGGAACGTCTCCTCGGCAGAGGCGGCATGCAGGCTGCGTGCGACCGCGAGCACGCGCGCCGTAACGGGCGCGTCTCCTTCCGAGGCCGACGCCGTAACGGACTCGTCGCGCGCCGTGTCGAGCGCCTCGGAAGGCGAGGGCGCGCTGGGCGTTGTGGGAGAGGTAGGGACGGCGGCGGCTGCAGTGGCAGTGCCGGAGCCCTGTGGGGAACTCGACTGTGTGGAACTGCAGTGGCACTGTAGGGAACTCGACGCGCTCGCGCCGTCCGCACTGCCGCCGTCGCCGCTCCCGCCGCCACCGCCGCCATCGCCCCTGCTGCGTCCGTTGCGAAGGGTGTCGGTGTGAAGGGCGTCGGTGTGAAGGGCGTCGGTGTGAAGGGCGTCGATGTGAAGGGCGTCGGTGTGAAGGGCGTCGGTGTGAAGGGCGTCGGTGTGAAGGGCGTCGGTGTGAAGGGCGTCGGTGTGAAGGGCGTCGGTGCGTCGCGCTTGGTTCGGTGCGCGAGGGGACGGAGAAGGAGAGCGTTCAGCGGCCGCGGAGCTGTGGGGAGATGCGGCGGAAGGGGGCGGCACCGCGGCAGGGTGCTTCCTGCGCGTCGTCGAGGGAGACTCTGTCGGCGAGGTGGGTTCTTCTTTCTTTCGAATCGGAGGCGACGGGAGATTGCGGGAGATCGTGGTCGGGGCGCTTGCGACGGCGCGCGGCACGGCGGGTTTGGACATGCCCTCGAATTGGACGACGCGCGGCCGATGAGGGGCTTCATTGACGACGCGCGGCTGATGAGGAGCTTCATTGACGACGCGCGGCTGATGAGGAGCTTGCGGAGGGCTGCTGCTGAAGAGGACCGTCGGCGACGTGGTCTTGGCGGCCCTGGGCTTGGGCGAGGTGGACTTGGGCGAGGTGGACTTGGAGACGATGGCCGTCGGCGACGTGGTCTTGGCGGCCGGAGGCAGGGGAGCCGAGCGCTGCGGAGGTGAGGACGAGTGGGGCGAGATCGAGGGCGAGATCGAGACCGGCGAGAGCGGCCGTTTGACGAACCCGAGCAGCGGCGGAGGCGACGAGTGCTGCGCCTCGGCCAACAAATCTTCAAGGATCCTCATCAGGTGCTCATCGCGGCAGGCGGGCCGTCTGGAAGGCGTGTCGAAGCGCTTGAGGTCCCCGTGTGGCACCTCGAAGCCGGCCGTATTGGACTTGACGTAGACATCCTCACCGACGACGCGCATGTAGCTCGGAGCGAGCCCACGTCGCGGCGTGGCGTCGATCAGGTGATGCGCGGCCTGCCCGATGTCGTACCCCGTCGTGTCGTACCCCCTCGGCGTGAGAGCGAGCGGCCGCCACGTCTGCGGATCCCACTGGCGAGCAGGCCCCTGGGCGAACACGGTTTGGCCGTGGAAATGCTTCTTCTTCTTCTTCTTCTTCGTGATCACGATGAGGGCAGCTTCGGGTTTGGCGGGTGCGGCGCCGAGCGCAGCACTTGCATCCTCGAACGCCATGTGGCGCTCATCCTCGCCCATGCTCGCGAACGCCTTGCGCTCATCCTCATTTATGCTTGCGAGCGCCTTGCGCTCATCCTCGCTCGTGCTCGCTAACGCCTTGCGCTCATCCTCGCTCGTGCTCGCTAACGCCTTGCGCTCATGCTCGCTCGTGCTCGCTAATGCCTTGCGCTCATGCTCGCTCGTGCTCGCTAATGCCTTGCGCTCATGCTCGCTCGTGCTCGCGAGTGCCTTGCGCTCGGCATCATTCATGGAAGCGAGAGCCGCTGGCGGAGATTCCGGGCCGTCGGGCTTTGGCATCGGCTTTTGATTCCGCTTCGGCTGCTCCTGCGGCTTCGGCGACGCCTTACTGCGCTCCTTTCTGCGCTCCTCGCCGAGGAAGATGGGAGCGAGGAATGTGGCCGCATAGGACTTGCCTGGCGATGTGTCAAAAAACTCGTGAGAAAGATCGGCCTCCTGCGTGGGACGATGTAACACTGCCAGCGAGTCCAGGAAGAGCTGCTGCCACGCGTGCTTCTTTCGTGTCTGCTCCAGTCGGTGAGAGGCGGTGACGGCGGTGATAGTCCCCGCCCACGCGCTCATGATTGCCGACAGTGGCCTTGACGATGGTCGTCGTCCTCGGAGCTTTCGTACAGGGAACTTACTTGTTCGATCGCATACGCGACGCCACTCGGGGTGCCAAGTCTTTTGGTGGCCAAGTTTGTGTCCTAAAATGGAAATAAAGGTCCTCGTGAGGACACCAACCGTCTCGCTCGACCGGCGTAGTCGGCCGCGGCGCGCAATGCATGGCATCGTTCTGTGTGTATGTCTCCGACCGTTTGTCCATTAAAACTCACTCACTGTGTATGTCCCCGACTGCTGGATTCAGACCGTGACCTGACCTTCCCACGCCGCAGTGGGCCGTGGGAGCGGTCGCGCCCCGAACCCGCGCCAGCGACGGCTCTTGCGAGGGCCCGCCCGGAGAAAGGCGGCGGCGGCAGTGGCCGCTGCGAATGGGAGCTTGCGGCGTGGGGGCGGAGGCGGAGGGCGCGCAAGGGGCGTTGTTGATGCCTGACTTGCGGGGTGTGGGAATGGGCTGGTTCGCCCACGCAGCTGCTGGTACAGTCTGGCTGCGAGAGAGCGCGCCGTGGCGGCGTACTGGATGTACTGCAGTCCGTTGTCGTAGTACGTGAGCAGTGCAGGAAGAGCCACCGTCCCGGCGAGGAGCGAGTACGCGGAGACCTGGGAGAGGAGCGGCGCCGTCCAGGGCGCAAAGCACGCGATGAGCAGCGTCAGAGACGAGATGGCCTCATTCAGCTGACTCATGCCGTCGATCCAGCAGCCAAGCCGGTCTGACGCTGGCCTTCGGATGAGGATCCACGCGCCGTACGCCATCTCGAGCACCAGCAAGGGGACGAGCTGTGAGGGGCCAATCGCGGCCGGTGAGCTCGACGCGAGGATGGCCGCGGTGATCAGCTGCACGAGCAGAGCGATGATGACCGCGCAGGAGCGGTCGGGAGCATCCACACGATCCAAAAAGGAGCCCCACTCCTCCAGCGCATCGGATGCGTCGATCAGGGGCTGCGCGATCTGGTTCGATCTCGTGGCGCGATTCCCAATTAGGAAACAGTCCTCGAGGAATAGGTGGGTCAGTCGACGGCCTGAGGCGCTCTCCGGAGGTGACGAACCCTTGGTGGAAGGTGACGAACCCTTGGTGCAAGGGCCAGGGCAGGTCCCACGGCGCGCCAGCAGGCGCTCTGAGCGAGCTGGCTCAATGGGGACTGCCGGTGCGCTGCAAGCTCCATAGGAACGGTCGATCGGCGCGCGCGCGCATCCGCATCGGAGTGCCACGTAACTCAGAGCGCGGCAGAGGGGGTCCTCCACGGCCGACGTGCCGTCCAGCCGCTGGGCGCTCTTCCAAATCGTCGATGCGAACGCATGATAAAAGTGCAGCAGCTGGTACGTCAGCACACTCACCTGATGAAGGAGGCAATCAGCGGTCCTCAGTGGTCCTCAGTGGCCATCAGGTGGTGCGTCAACACACTCACGATGAAGAGCATGAGCGCCAACACGACGCTCGCGTACGCAATGAAGGCGTCCATACGAGGGAAGGGGATGGGTGTCGAAGAGCTTTCGCTACGGACGGCGAGGGTCCAGACCGCAAAGCAGGCATTCGTCAGGCCGGGTAGGAAGAAGACGAACACAGCGAGCTCTGGCTTCCACCCGACGAAGGCGCGCGGCCACGGGATGAAGAAGCGCCAATGGCCCCGCCCGACACAGAGCCGTTCGAAGAAGCCAGCGGCTGCGACGGCCACGTCTTCCACGTCCTCCAGGTCGCCGCTGAGGAAAGCGGGGTTCTTCTGCCCGGCTGTGTCCGAGTCGCGCTTCGCAACCGCCCATCGGATCCACGCGCGCCAGATGCACCTGATGAAGGAGGCAATCAACGGTCATCTGTGGTCATCAGTGGCCATCGGATCCACGCGCGCCAGATGCACCTGATGAAGGAGGCAATCAGCGGTCATCTGTGGTCATCAGTGGCCATCGTATCCAAGCGCGCCAGATGCACCTCGCGCGCCCATGGAGCAGCCCGAGGCCGCAATCAGCATGCAATCAGAATGCAATCAGAATGCAATCAGCATGCAATCAGCATGCAATCAGCATGCAATCAGCATGCAATCAGCATGCACCTCGCGAGCCCATGGAGCACAAGCACGCCAAGCAGCACGAGCGCGCCGGTGATACTCAAGTCGAGCAGCGCGTTGATGGCAAGGGGCAGGTTCGCAGGCTCGGTGTCCTCCTCGACCAGTCGCCGACGTGGCATGGCGGGGGTCTCGAGTGACTCCGAGCTGCCGACGATCGCGTCCCATACACCGCTGGCGCCCAGAAAGGGCGTCAGCGCGCGGCCCAGCGCAGCGCCCATCCCCGCGTTCGTGCCCTGGTCCGAACCAGTCTCGCCTCCTCGCAAGGCGAGGCGCTGCACACCCATGATGAGGAGCACCGCGCGCCCCGCGGCGTCCGAGGAGGAGCTCGACGAGGAGCCCGCGGCAGCGCCGCCGCCGCTGGCAGCGCTCGAGACGGCGCTGGCGACGGCGCCTCCGACGGTCGAGACGACGCTGGATGCCACGGCGACGGCAACGGCGGCCGACACAGTGCTGCTGACTGCGGACAGCTCCAGCGCATCGACTAGGGGCCACTCGATGACTGATGGCTGGAGCAATTGGCCTCCGAGGGGGCCACGCAGTAGCGAGACGTGTAGCTCTTGACGAATCTCGAGGGGCAGCGCGGCCAAGGCGGTTGTGGGCAGCGTGGCCAGCACCGAGGCTGGCAGATTCGCCAAGGCGGATGTGGGCAGCGTGGCCAGCACTGAGGCTGGGAGACTTGCCAAGGCGGATGTGGGCAGCGTGGCCAGCACCGAGGATGGGAGACTTGCCAAGGCGGATGTGGGCAGCGTGGCCAGCACCGAGGCTGGCAGACTCGCCAAGGCGGATGTGGGCAGCGTGGCCAGCACCGAGGCTGGCAGACTCGCCAAGGCGGATGTGGGCAGCGTGGCCAGCACCGAGGCTGGCAGACTCGCCAAGGCGGATGTGGGCAGCGTGGCCAGCACCGAGGCTGGGAGACTTGCCAAGGCGGTTGTGGGCAGCGTGGCCAGCACCGAGGCTGGCAGGGTTTGGAGGGCGGTGCTCGGGAGGGACGCGAGGGTGGCGATTGAGAGCTCTGAAGGCAGCACTCTCAATGACATGGGTGAGGCCACCACGACGAGCGACGACACGCCCAGCGTAGCCGCCGCGGGGATAGGGTTGAGGAAGAGTGTGCTAGCGGCGGCGCTCACGGCGCCCGTCGAAGCAGCAGTAGAGAGGGCCACCAAGACGGCAATGAGGAGGTGCTCCACGCTGCTCGAGGCGTGGCTGAGATGGCGCCGGCCAAGCGATGGTAGCGTCGATTGTATCCCGATCGGGTCGGGCACGCCCACGGTGCTCACGTTGATCGCCACATCAGCGACGGTCACATTGGGCAGCGCCGCGGCGAGCGTGTGCACGAAGGCCGTGCCGTTGAATTGGGACGCAGTCAACGAATCGGCCAGAAGGGTAAAGCTGACCAAGTTCAAGAACGCATCTCCGGGGCTGAGTGGCGGCGCGGGTGGCGCGGGTGGGGGTAGAGGTGGACGCGGTGGCCATGGCGACTTCAATACTGGCGGCAGAGTGACGGGGACGGGAGGTAGGTCCACGGAAATGGGTGGTGGTGCTATGGCGACGGGAGGTAGGTCCACGGAAATGGGTGGAGGTGCAATGGCGACGGGAGGTAGGTCCACGGAAATGGGTGGTGGTGCTATGGCGACGGGAGGTAGGTCCACGGAAATGGGTGGTGGTGCTATGGCGACGGGAGGTAGGTCCACGGAAATGGGTGGTGGTGCTATGGCGACGGGAGGTAGGTCCACGGAAATGGGTGGAGGTGCAATGGCGACGGGAGGGAGGCCCACGGAAATGGGTGGTGGAGGTGAGACGGAGAAAACAGGAAGTGGTGGCAGAGGTGAGAGGACGACAGGAGGCAGCGACACGGGGAGAGGCGGAGGTGAGATGGCGACGGGAGGCAGCGATACAGAAAGAGGTGGCGGAGGTGAAAGGGCGACCGGCGGCAGTGTCATAGGAAGAGGTGGCGGAGGTGAGAGGGCGACCGGCGGCAGCACACTTGGGAGTGACATCCTGGAGCTCCAGCGGGCGCTCCTGAGTGTCCGGAATCAAGCGCTCCGGATGTCGTCGAAATCGTGTCTTGAAATGCGAGCGCGGAAACGCGTCGCGCTGAGCAGTTTTGTGGGATACATCGAGAAGCTCAAAGGACACACAAGTTCGCCCCTGGAGAAATCTGTCGTCACTGTTCGTTGGGGCGCTCAAGCTCTGTGAACGGCATCCTGTGAATGGAGACACACGTTTAGCAAGATCTTACTACATGTATGCTATAGGGGACATACTCTCGGTGGGTGCCAAACCGATCCAAGGTTGCATCTCGCGCTTCGGGCGCTACCGGAACTCCTGAGATTATCTCCGCGATCTCATCTCCGATATCTCATTGGAGATTATCTGCGAGATTGGATCTCTGATTGATATACGCCCAGCCAATGACCCCTATTTCCACTGAGCGGCCAGCCATTCACCCTCTGGACCCCGTACGGGGCTTCGAATGCGACCCTATGATTTGGCTGGAGAGAGAGCTGTGGTGGTGTCTGTTCGGCTAATACTCGGAGCATTTCCCTGACATAAGATCTCGCATCGTCAGCATCTTCTTCACTAGATTTACCGAAACAGGTGCCCGGGGGGCCTAGGAATTCGGCAACATTCCTGTCAGTCCAGTTCCCAGACATGTGAAACAAACGCCCACTGGATACCAACCACTCTCGCTCGCGGCGTAACCTTTGTGTGTGACCAACGATTCCTCGCGATTGCGCGCACGAATAAGAAAACATCTTTTTCATGCTGCATGCAAAGCTGCATGCAATCCATTCATCAATTTTGTATCAAGTATTCATCCATCTAGTTGGGATCTTGAGAGAAAGGGTCAGTTGCATCGACATATAATTGGGATCTTGATATTCCTGTGTGTCGAAAGTTCTCGTAGTCGACGATCGCGCTCAAGCTCTCACCTCTTCCTCACACATGATTCGGCGAGGCGCGTGCTGGAGCGGCGCCGAGCGGCTCAGTGGCGCACTCATTATGCTCTGGCTCTGGCCGCTTGTGCTGGGGCTTGACTTCGACCAGTCGTACAAGCACCTCAAACTCGACAGCTGTTTTGAGAAACCTTCGTGCGAAACTCAGCAGGCAGCGCACGCGGTGGTGCGCCGCGCCCACGCGTTGATCGAGTCCAAGGCAGGCCCATGGCGGTCAGGCCCAGGAACACCGCGGCGGCAGAATTGGAGCGCATTCCCTGCGCACATGACCGGTGTAAAAGGGGATTGGGAACTGACGGCGGCGCAAAGGCACTCGCTTCAAGAGGTCCAGAACACAATTGCAGAGCTTCCGCCTGTCGTCGAACGTGCGATGCTCTGGCTTGTGGTCGTATCCGTCAGCGCGACTCCTCAAGGCGCCCACGAAGATGCCGAAGACATTATCACGACGCTCCTGCAGTCGGGTGGCTGTGAGCTGCACGTCCATCACTTCGATGCCACCAGCGAGAGCGACCCGGCCTACCAAAGCTACATGCAGCTGGAGTGGTACAGACGCGCTCGACCGCGCTTCCGACGCGTCTTCTTCCGAATAGAAAATGGCTGCAAGTCCGAACAATGGCGCGAGTCAATGCGCCTGCTGCTCTCCACATCAAGCGCTTCGCGATACACTCACGTTTGGTTCCTGGACAGTGACCTAAGGTTTGGCCTCTTCGACATGCCGGCTTTCCGGGCTTTGATTGCGCACACAGCTCCAGTCCTTGCACAACCTGGCATTGTGAGTCACAAGCACGGCGCGAGAGCCACAGACTACTGGTCTCTCAGAGCCGGATTGCACAGCAATGTGCTCGGTCGGCGGCGGCTCATCGGACTCGAAAATGATTTGAAAATGAGCCCAGTTGAGGTACAAGCGCCCCTGCTTGATATGCGCATGGTACCGGCGTTCTACAAGAGCACGATGCATTACGATACCCGAATCGACACGCCACAACAGCGTGCTCTCAACCGCGTGGCGTGGAAGCTTGCCCAGCTGTTACACCCGCTGCCCAGAGCCAGACCGCAGTGCAACGTGACATCCGCCAAAACGTCCGCCGCACCTTCTGCTGTGGCTTCATGGGCATCCCAAACCGCCTCACTTCAGATCGCCCAACTCGACCAGGCTGCCAAACGGCCTGCTGGTCTCGTCTATGACTGGACGCCTCTGATCCACCGGTGGCGAGGAAGGCTGCCGCCAAAGCGAGGAAGGCGCGGACCCCCTCACGGACCCCCGGCGATACCGGCGACACGAAAACTGACACATAACATCGGCTCGCAAGAGCACGATTTTCGACAAATCTCACAGTGCGTGCGGGGTAATGGCGTCACGAGTGATCAGAGGGCTCGAACGGTTCTTGTCGAGGATGCCCAGCACCGTTTGATGACCAACAGCACGGATCTTTTTGCGCGTGGTGAGATCGACGTCAGCTGCCAATGGGATTGGTTTCAGCTGACATTATGAGCCTATCCTTCGTTCTGCTACTGTCCAATACGACGTCCTGAGTGGGACGGTCAGTACCGTCTGGATGTCAGCAAGGCGGTTGATGGGGTTGGTTGGGGGTATTTGACTCTTTGGAGCTTGACCGTGTGCGGGGGCTTGACCTTGGGCGCCGAAGTCGGCTCTCCATCAATTGCTCTCCATGCTTTCGCGCGTGACGGCAAAAGGCGGCCGCTTCACGATTCCGGGTGGGAATCCTGGTGCCCGCCTTTTCCGTTCACACCTTCGCCCCCGGCGATGAGAGCTTCACATGGCTTCACCGTTGAGCGGTTGCGGCTCATCTGCCCGCGTGTGCTCGTAGCAGCGCCCCACTCGTTTCGATCCATACACTCTTGGAGCTCGGGGCTCAGTAGGAATTACTTATCATTAGGGCTTCAGCCGAGAATTCCTACACGATAGTTGGTAAACTGTTGCATGCAAGGAGCGAATCTGTCCAGCGTTGGAACCAACGGAAAATGTTTGTTGATGAGGACGTCGAAAGAAATCGTCGCACGCTCAGACTCACACGACAGGAGGCTGAATGAGTCAAGATCCAGAGATACTTCGGGTTACACAAGGCATTCCCCAGCCGCCGTGCGCAGATTGGGGCAAGGAGCACTCGCACGCGTCGCGCCGATGCATCTGGCACTGCATCTTGCAGAGCGACTATCACTCGCTCATGCGGCAGAGCCCGGATGTGATGCTCTCAGTCTTGCAAGCACACCTCGTGAGCAAGAAGCAGGTGAATGAGCATCCGCTGTGGCCGCGAGGTGCAAACACAGTGCAGCAGCTCATGCGTCAGCACACTCGCGACAAGTTGGACTTCATCATTCTGATCATGGCCATCGCCCATAGCAAGGACGAGCGATGCGGAAGGCTCCTCTCATCGCCCTCATCGTCGACCGTCGAGCAGCGCACCCCGCCGTCTCCACCGGCATCGGAAGGGCTGACGTGCGGGCCGACGAGCGCCTTCGACGTGCGTAGCCTGCCTTACCGTTGGCTCCCCGGCTTGCCGTACCCGCGCACGACGCTCAAAGAGGGCCAAACGGCCGGCCGACGCCGCTTCGAGGTGATGCACATCGCAGACTACTGGCCCGGGCCCATGTGGCTGTACCACGCGCCGGGCTCGGGGGTGTGGTGGGACCCGGGCCCGCGGGTGATTGTGGCGCGAAATCTCGTCGATGCGGTGCTCAAGTTCAAGACGATGAAAGAGATCATCTCTCATCTCAATTGGGTGGAGCGTGGCGACCGGCGCGTCGAGCGCTTCCGCGCGTGGGTCAACTGGCGAGTCGCGTACGGCCGGACGCCGTGGGAGACGGTGCTCGAAGGTGCGGCGGCGGGCAATACCAGCTACACGCCGTTCGCATCCGCCGGCGCTCTTCTGGGCATGCTTCTCACAGAGGCCCCTCCCACGACGGTGGATTCCATCATTCTCAGAGAGCAGAGCCACTTTTGGCCGCGGGGCTCGGGTTGGCCCACGGGCGATCAGTGGTTCGCGTCGTCGATGGTCTCGGCATGCAACTCGGACGGCACGAGCGGTACGGCGCGGGCGGACGGTCGGCCGTGGGGTCGCGAGTACCACATCCCCGAGATGGTCGATCTCCGAGCTTCGAGATCCAACAAGCGAGGCGAGCTCGCGAGCACGGCACCGCCTGCAAGAGCCTCGCGGCGTGCTCGGCGGACCAGCGCTTCTGATTGCGAGTCTGATGAACCTCGTTGCTCGTTCTGATTCACGCTCTGATGGCCTCCTTCATCAGGTAAGCACGGCACCGCCTGGCGAGCCTCGCGCGACATTCCACAGAGCCTATTCCTCTCGCTCACAGCAGATGAGGCGGGCACACGCCCGTGCGCGCGCAGCTTCTGGAACGGGCTCTGCACGAGCTGCTCGAACCGGACTGAGCGGCTGTGCCAGTGCAGCCTCTCCAAGCTCACGCCGAGTGGCCATCCGAAGCCGGGGCCGAGTGCCCGATGGATCTCGCTCTCGGGGATCACTCGGCCGGACTTTGACGCGGCGCTGGCGCGTCGTTGCTGCCTCGCGCAATTGGAGGGGTTGTGAGAGCTTGTCCTGATCCTGTGTGATTTGTTTGCCGCCCGCGCCGCATCTTCGCCGCGGAATCCAAAAGTTTATGCGAGCGCAAAGTTTGATCTCACGCGTATTCTGAGCGGGCAGTAACAGTGCCGTAGCACCGGTTGTCGCGACTGTCGTGTTAACGTTCACACACGTGTCGCGTCTGTCGTGTTAACGTTCACGCGGCACGGGGAACTCTCCATTCGCGACGCTCGCTACGGCATTTGGTCTTCCTGTCGGCGCTGCAGAAACTTAATGCCCGCCGCAAATCCGCCGACCGTCGATGCACTCCTGGCGGGAGGCATCGGTGGCGCCTGTCTCTGCCTCGTGGGCGCTCCTTTTGATGTCGTCAAGGTGCGACAGCAGCACCACCCCTCGTCATCCGCACTCGAGGTCGTTCGCTCGATTGTGCGAGTCGAAGGCATCCGAGGCCTGTGGCGAGGAGTGACGGCACCACTCTTGGTGGCGGTGCCCCAGTTTGCCGTCGTCTTTGGCGCGTATGCGATGGCGCGTAGCCTCGTGCAGAGGATCTCCTCCAAACCGCAGGAAAATGCTCGAGATACGGCTGTCGCGGGAGCGCTTGTTGCGCTGCCTACCTCATTCATCTATACCCCAGTGGACCGGGTGAAGCTGGCCATGCAGGTGGATGGGCACAGAGTCGCCTCGGGACAGGTGGCGCGCTATTCTTGTGTGCGCGAGTGCATCTACGAGCTATGGCGTGCCGGCGGCATCGCCAGCTTCTCGAGAGGCTTCACAGCCACGCTGGCGCGCGATGTACCTGCGTGGGCGACTTACTTCGCGGTCTATGCTACCCTCAAGCAGACGCTCTCTCCATCGACCGGGGTGCTCGATGGCCGTGCGAAGCTCTCCCCGGCCGCGAGCCTCGTCGCCGGCGGCGCCGCCGGTGCGGCCTCATGGGCCGTTTGCTTTCCAATCGATGTGGTCAAGACGCGGTTCCAGTCGGATCTGACGTACCGCACCTACCGGTGCACCATACGGGCCGTGCTGCGCAGCTCCGGGATCGGCGGCCTGTTTGCTGGCTACTGGACGATCGTGCTCGGCGGCGTGCCGCGCGATGCCGCATGCCTTACCGGCACCGAAGCCGCGCAGCGAGCGCTGACCTTGCGTCGCCAGTCAATTTCGCTAAGTCTGGACCCGACCTACGACGCTAGCTAGTAGCTTTAGTATTAAATTTTTAGCGGTTCCGTTAGTAGGCTAGTATGCCCCTGATCCACAAAGTCAGCTCCCCAGATCATCATCTCCCTCACGGAGGCCTCGCCGCGCAGCCTGAGAAAGTCGCTGGGCTTGCCGTAGGCCTTGCGCATCCGCTCGTCGCGCATGGGGGAGATGCGCGTCACGGGCAGGCTTCGGAAGTCCCCGGGCAGCAAGTATGAAGGCTGTTTCATCCACGGTAGTACCTGTAGCACACACGGTGCACACATCGTATTGAAAAGAGTGCACGGGCGCAGTGCAGAGTGCGGGCACTGTGTGAGTCTGGGGGTGGTACGCTTGGTAACGAGCCGTCGACGCACTGCGTTGCGCGGAACGTGGCGGTCATCTGACGATCGAGGAAGAATGGAACATGCACAGAGGCCATGCAGCTCGAGATGAGGTCGCCCCGGTCCTTGAAGTCTGAAACGGCGACCTCTTGGGTCCATGGTTTCGTCAGCGATGTATCCTTAAGCAGCGAGACCTCGCGCACTAGCACGCTGACGCGACCACGGCAACGGTCCGCTGCGTCCGCTGGTAGGAGCTCGTCGAGCCAGCGATGTATGATCGGCCCCCAGATGCCGTACAAGCCCCAGGGGCCGCGATCAAAGACGCCAGCCTCGTTGCTCAGCATGACCGCCAAGTCGAGAGCTTCTTCCATGTCCGTGCCGCACGCGGCAAGTGTCGCGGCTAGTGCTCCCGCACTCGCGCCCACCATTGGTGTGGAGGCCAGATCAAGCCTTCGGCTCAGTCCAGTGATGGCACCGGCTTGCCACCAGAAGAAGAGCCCACCACCAGGGAACGCCAAGCCTCGCATAAAAAGGCGCTCACTTCTCTTTTCAAGTGTGAACGTCTGGAGCTGTGAACAATCGCTCCAGATTTTGACGACCTAGCCATTGTACGGTTCGTCGGTTCCACTTCCTGCGCGGCTGTACGCGTGTGGTCGGTCTGGACGGGGGACCTGGGGGTGCGTATCGTTTTACGTTTATGCAGAAACGTACTTAAAACGTACCTGTGTTTGCGTGACGGGGTGCCTGCTACACGCGACGCACCCGCTGCGTATTCTCACCCAGCGCTCGCGTGAACACACGCCTACCTGCGTTGTAACGCATCCTGTGGTGCGTAAACCCGCACGTGGTGCGTACATGCTCAATCATGCATTTCTGCACCGGCCACACTTTCCCCACACTGCGCACGTCTTTGCGTCCATGTGCGCCTAGCGCGGCGTGGAGCGTGCGATGCGTACATACGCACCCACCTGCGTGTATGCACCCCGCGACGCTGATACTACTCGCCGGGAACCGACCGAACGTCATGCTCTCTGAAACTAAAAAGCGAGCGGTACGGTAGCGGGTACGGGGTAGCGGTACGGGGGATTGCTCTGCAGGGCGGGGCGGAGGGATCGCGGTCCCAGCCCTGGGGCGGCGGGAGGCATTGCGGCCGCGCCCCGCGCCCCGCAGCTCACCGACTTCACCTCGTTCAATAATTGTTCATCTCAGATACGCAGCTTTAACCCAGCCTTTCCTTGCATTGCCTTCCGAATCAAAGCCTCCCCTTCCTCGCCAATGCAAGGGTTGCACTTGAGGTTGCACTCGGTCAATGCGCCATTGACGCACAGAGCGTCGGCAATCGCCGTGATGCCCTCTGCAGCGTAGGTGCCGCGGTAGGCGTTCACTTCGCAGAGTGAGTTATTGGAGAGGTCCAGGCTCGTCAGCGCGCCTGTGACGGCCACCATGGCGGCCACAGACTTTGCTCCCACTGGACCGATGCGGGTCTCTACCATGCTCAGCGACGCGAGCTTGGTCTCCTTGTTGCTCAGGATGGCCTCGCAGACTGCGCTTACGCCCTCATCCTTGAGCTCGTTGAAGGACAAATCCAGGGCCGTCAGCCCGCCGTTGACGCCAAGCATCTTGGCCACATGCTTGGCACCTGCTGCCCCTCCGATGTTGCTGTTACTAAGGAAGCCTCCACTCAGATCGAGCTCCTTGAGCGTCTTGTTCTGTTCCAGTGCCTCGCAGATGGCTTTGGTGCCCTCCTCCCCCAAGTTGTTCCTGGCGAGCGACAGCTTCGTCAGCACGCCTGTGACGGCCACCATGGCGGCCACAGACTTTGCTCCCACTGGACCGATGCGGTTCATGACCATTTTGAACGACGCGAGCTCAATCTCCTTGTTGCTCAGGATGGCCTCGCAGACTGCGCTTACGCCCTCATCATTGAGGTCGCTGGACGACAAATCCAGGGCCGTCAGCCCGCCTGTGACAACAGCCTGTGACAGGTCCGACGCCAGTAGGATCGCATCGGCCGGCTCGAGGTACTTGTTGCGGAAGTCAGCGGTGGTCTGGTCGCGCCGGATGCCGCAGAGCGAGATACCCTTCTGCTTGGCGACCTCAGCGAGCATCTTGGCGGACTCCGCATCAAGCTGATTGCCCAGGAGGTTGGTCACCGTCAGCGCGCCATTGACGCACATGGCGTCGGCAATCGCTGTGATGCCCTCTGCAGTGTAAGTTCCTCTTCCACGAGAATCGAGGCCGCACAGCTGGTTGGAGCTGAGGTTGAGGCTCGTCAGCCCGCCGTTGACGCCTAGAGCGGCGACGAGCTCCTTGATGCCCGTCATGTCTTTGCCGTAGTGAGTGAGATTATTTCCGGACAGGTTGATGCTCGTCAGCCCGCCTGTGACAACAGCCTGTGACAGGTCTGACCCCAGCAGGATCGCATCAGGCGGCTCGAGTCCCGTGCGGGAGAAGTGAGCAGTGGTCTGGTCGCGCTGGATGCCGCAGAGCGAGATACCCTTCTGCTTGGCAACCTCAGCGAGCATCTTGGCGGACTCCGCATCAAGCTGATTGCCCAGGAGGTTGGTCACCGTCAGCGCGCCAGTGATGCTCGTGCGGAGCGCCTCGGCGATCAGCTTGACACCAGCAGGGCCGATGTTCTCAAAGGAAGCGTCCAATGACATGATCTTGCTGTCCTTATTGCCGCAGATGGCGGCAAAGATGGCTCCCCAACCCTCGTCCCTGAGCTTGTTGCCCCTGAGCTTGACAGACGTCAATGCGCCGTTGACGCGCAGAGCGTCGGCAATCGCTGTGATGCCCTCTGCAGTATAATATCCTTGGCAAGATTCATTGACGCCGCACAGCTGGTTGCCTGAGAGGTCCAGCTGCAAAACAAATCAAAGCAAGGCAAGGGTTAGAACAGAAAGAGGCTACTCTAGGGAGGTCAGAAAGTGAGCACCTGTGTCAAGGCGCCATTGACTCGCAGGGCGTCGGCAATTGCCGTGATGCCCTCTGCGGTGTAGGTGCCATGTTGGTCTCCTTCCCAGTCAGTCCAGATGCCGCACAGCTGGTTTCTGGAGAGGTCGATGCTCGTCAGCCCGCCCATGACAGGCACGAGGTACGCAAGAAGCATGCCACCTTCGACGCCGATATTTCTCTCTTGCAGGTCGAGCTCAGAGACGGAGTCGTCGCGAATCATCTGCACCGGTATGCCGCGAATCTCGCCAGAGCCGGCGCAGGCGACAGCTGCAAGCAGTAGCTCGAGCGGCGGCTCGCCTTCTCCCTCGATGCAGCTGAGGAGAGCGGTTTCGGCAGGGCCTCCAAGGAACGGCCTCTCGTCCTCGTCCTCGTCCTCGTCATCATCACTCTCGTCCAGATCCACCCCGCGGACCGCGGTCACATTCACCTCGAAGCCCTCCCAGCGCAGTCGGGCCAGGCTGGGCAGCATCCTCCCCGCCGCCGCCGCCTCCCATGGCCGGCCCGCGTCGACGAGGACCTTGATGTTGAGATCGGTGATCTCAGCCAGCTGAGTCGGCGCGGGCTGCCCCTCGCAGCGGCTGAGGCGGGAGCAGAGCACGCGCCGCGCGAGCGCCGACCACGATCGGTTCACGCCCTTGAGCTCGGCCAGCGTGACCACGTCGACCATGCCCAGCGCCACCTCCTTGGCATCGTCTGTGACTGCCATCCACAACGTGAGCTGCGGCTGCAGCGCGGGTGCTCCCCCCGCATAGCCCACCATGGCTTCTGACAGCTGTCCCTCCGGCGAGAACGCCGGCTCGGCGAGTGCCGCCACACGTTCCTCCGCACTGCCAAAGCCATCCGTTGCGCCGAGCAGCTCTGTCAGCTCATCGGCACGTTTGCCGTTGAGGCGCGAGGCGAGGGCGCGCTGCGCGTGATTGAGCGCCCCGGAGGCGTCGAGGAAGCTGGCGCCCTCGACGAGCCTGAAGAGCTCCGAGATCGAGCACTGCTCGAGTCTCGCCGGCATGGAGTCGGCCTCGCACATCTCCCGGAGCACTACCAGCTCTTCCGCCGCAATCGTCGGCACCGGGTAGACGCCATCTTCGGGTGGAGCGTCGTCCATCATGTCTTTGAGCGTGCCAGCTCGCTGGGCCACCCGGCGCGTCCACTCGACAGCCTCGCCCTCGCGCGCCCGCAAGCGCACGCGCTCCTGGTCGTCGGACATTTTGCGACACCTGGACCGTGAAAGTCGCCCAGGCAGACCTTTTCAACTGTGAGTTGATGCCTTATCGGTCGCTCGCTCCGGCTCACAGCCGTTTCACACAGAGCTGACTTTTTGACCACAAAGTATTCTTCTCCACCCGAGTTTGGCGCGCTCGGTCAAAACAGCTATCGTATAACGTAAGGGGGTGGGCGGGAAGGACTTTTAACCGTAATACATTACGTAGTAGCTCTAATGGTCTCTCTAATGTTAGGAACCTAATGCATCTGCAAATGCATGTTAGTGTCCAGCACCTTCCGCATCTTTTCCGCATCCTCTCGTCTTCCAAGGCTTTCGTCTTCCATGGCATCGAGGAAGATGCCGGCGAGACCGGAGAGCGGAGAGTACCGCTTCTCCCGGATCGTTCATGGCGGCGACCGGCGGCGGCGAGCAGACCCGTCTCACTCTCACTCATCATGCTGCGCGGGAGGGCTGACTTCTCCTTGAACTCAGCCCTGCGTACCTCCTCCGCCTCCCTCGCCGCCGCCTCCGCCTCCCTCGCCGCCACCTCCGCCTCCCTCGCCGCCGCCGCGTCTTCCCACAGGCTCTCGGCTCGGGTTCGGACTCCTCCCTCCTCGTACTACAGTAGTGCGCAGCGGCTCAGGGCTCGGGGACGGCGTCTGGTCAGCCCGCAGAGGCTCAGGGCTCGGGGTCGGCGTCTGGTCAGCCCACCGTGCCGGCGCGACTTCGCGCGTGCTGGTCTGCGGCGCGATCCTGACGCCCTGCCGGGCATGGGGACTCGAGCTCCTACTCATAGGTCGTGGCCGAGCAGAGGTCAGCAACCTGAACTGATCGACGTACTCCTGCATGGGCACCGGAGCGACTGTCCAAGGGGCTCCGTCCCGGGCGGCGCCTCCTCCTCTGCCCTCGGCCACACGCGCCGCCTCGAGCGCGTCCTCGCTCTCCTGCAGCGCGTGAAAGATGGGCAGCAGCAGCTGCTGGCAGCGCCGAATGATCGTGCTCACGCGAGGGAATTCGCGCGAGTAGAGCTTCGAGTGCAGCCCTGCGACCGCGCTCCGGAAGTCGAGCCCGGCCCCAGCCGACGACGCGCCGCTCGCCGGCACGTGGTTCACGATCAGGTACACTTCAAAGGCTCCCAGCCGATTGGCGCGCGCCGTGGTCTTTGCCGCGGACGGGCCCGTGAACGAGACGTTCGTGGGCATGAAGCCGTGTGGCGCGTGCGGGTACGAGCTGAGCCGACGTGAATCGAATATCTCCTCCTCGACCGCGACGGCCCGCACGACCTTGGCGGGGATGTAGCGCGACGGCCTCTGCGTCGTCGCCGACGAGAAGGAGAGGGCGCCCTCCCACTTGGCGAGAGGGCTCACGATCGCCTCCCCGATGGCATCGGCTAGGCGTCGGTAGGTGCGCTCATACATCTCGGGATCGTGCGAGAGGCTATGACCCAATGAGAGCCCGGTGCCGCGCAGACGTGCAGAGCCGCCTAATCGGGGAGACCCCCCCAAAGCACCGCTCACGCCGCCGCCCGGATGATAATTCATCTCGACCACCACCAAGACCGACGGGCGCGGCTCGCCAACCTTCCGAGGAGCGCTCAGTGGGGAAATCGGACGCTCCCGCAACGACTCCGAGGCCATGCGCTGCAGCATCGCCTTCACGGCGGGGGATTCGAGCATGTTCGCCCTCCACGCGCCCTTCTCGCCGTAGATCTCGGCCTCGAGCACCTTCATCACGGCCTCATGAGGGGCGCTCTTCGTGTTGCTGCCGCCCTTCTTCGCACTGCCTCCCGAGCCCTTGGCCTTACCCGCATTGGCAACCTCGCGACTCCACGCCTCCTTGCCGGCCTCCTTGACGGTCGTATTCACAGCGCACAGCTTCTTGGGCAGGTCTTGGATTGCGGGACGATAGGCCGAGCGCGGAGGGAGGGACGATCGCGCCGGGAAGGCGATCTTGGCGGCACGATGGGCGCGGCTCGCGAGTGCATTGGCGACTGATCGCTGATGGCTCTTGTAGATCATCACCGTGTGCTGTATGTCCGGAACGCCGCCGCTCTCCGCCGCGCCGATCACCAGGGCAGCCGGCCGCGCGATCGTAGCCTCATAATCGATGGGCCACTGCCATTGCTGCCCGCTGATAGTCCAGGCGGGCCGCTCGTTGTCGGTGCCTCCGCGCCGACGCATCTGTTGACGGCGCAGTTCGATCGACGAGGCGGTGGACACGTGGGAGAGCGCCTCCAGTTCCGGCGGCTGCTGCGGCGGCTGCGGCTGCCCGGAGCGTGGCGAGAAGATGGCGGGCCTGGGGGTCGCTGGCCGGCGGGGTGTGGAGCTGGAGGGCGAGGTTGGGATGTAGATATGTGCCCCGTGCTCTTGCGACGGCGAGGAAGGGACGATCCTTGGTGCCCTCTTGGGCGCGCGCACCTTGTCCAGTGGCCATCCGCAACTGTGACAGAACTTGTGCGTCGCCAAACTTCCCTCCTCTCCGCATGCGAGGCAAGCGTCGTGGAACACCTCCTCGAGCGTATCCGGGAGCTGATGACCGCACAGGCAGCAATGCGTGGCATTCTGGGGATGCAAGAAGGATTGGCAGCCAGGGCACACGGTGGGCGTCTGGAACCCTCCCAATGGATCCACCGAGAGCTCCCGGAAGCTCTCGGCCGTCGCATCTGGGCTTGCGGGTCGAGGTACCGGGTCTAACGGCAGCGGCCAGCCGCACTGGCAGCAATAGTTTCCGTCCTCCTGATCGGTGCCGCAGCGAGTGCACATGAGTTGATGGTGAATGGCAGACTCTTTGGGCAGCTTGTGGCCGCAGCCGCAACAATGTGACGCAAAGTCGGGATGAGTCTCGAGCCCGCAATACGAACACGGCCGCGGGGTTGAGACGGCGTTCTTGGTCGCTCGTTTGGAGGTGCGAGAGTCGATCATCGCGCGCGTGTGGTACAGCGGATTGGGGTTGCAGCCACCTGCCGTGACTGGGCGAACTGTCTGTTCATCCGCGTTTTCAACGGTTCCATAAATAGCATTGGCACATATCCAAGCATGCATGCGCCGACCGCCGAGCGTGACCAACAACAGATACACCTCCATACATTGTACTACTAGCACTATTACGTACTTGTACTTTATTTCTTCATTCCCATGCAGCCTACTTGTATTCGGTCAGTTCTGAGACCTCTCCCGCGACGGTCGCGCCTCTCTGCTTTTATCCGCTTACGAAAGCCAGATCTGTCGAAGCAGCACCTCCTGCTCCTGCTCCTCCTGCTCAGGAGATGACAATCTCGAAGAGCTGCGCGTCCTGAATCGACCACGCGCTCGCATCGAGCTCCGTGAGCCCCGCCCCCTTCTCCGCAGCGCCGTCGCGCCGAGGGCAACGCAGCAGCCGGCCGGTGTGCGCGCGGAAGGAAACGATGTCCCCATGCCGCAGCAGATGGGGCGGCTTATGGCGCGGCGCCGTCGTGGGCGGCGGCGCGCCCGGCCAGCTACCCGTCGACGGCGCCGTCGTGGGCACCAGTTCGATCCGAAACGCTTGCCATTCGGCAACCTCCGTCCACCGAGCCTGCACCGCGCTGCCCTCGACGTCCAAGCAGTAACCGTTGCCTCCGCGCAGGCTCACCGTCTCGCCTGAGAAGAGGGGACCGCCCGCCGTGGTGAGCACTTGCATGCAAGGCAGCTCATCCGTGGCAATCAACGTACCTGAGAAGAGGGGACCGCCCGCCTTCTTCTCGATGAGCACTGCGCCGTAGTGGCGGTGCGCGGGCGTGAAGTGAGCGGGTAACGGCGCAATCCCCACCTGATGAGGGGAGCAATCATGGGCAATGAGTGCGGTCATCAGAGGCCATCAAGTGGGCGGGTGACGGCGCATTCCCCACATGGTTGGCAAACAAAAGATAGACGGGAAGCTCAGTCGCGCGCTCGGAACAGCGCTCGGTGGCGGCGGTCGCCGGGCGGGCGTCTTCGTGCAAGGGCTTGGGACGGTCCGCCTCAAACGCAGCCCACGTGTCCGCTCCTCCAGCGCCGTCCTGGGCGCCGTCCTGAGCACCGTCCCGAGCGCCTTCCCGAGCACCACTCGCGGGCTTGGGGCTCTCTTCGAAAGATTCGGCGGCGGAGATCACGCCAGATTCGGCGGCGGAGATCACGCCAGATTCGGCGGCGGAGATCACGCCAGATTCGGCGGCGGAGATCACGCCAGATTCGGCGGCGGAGATCGGCGAGGCGAAGCCGAAGGCGAACGATTCCGAGGGCGAGCCTGATGAGTGGCGTCATCAGAGGCGATCAATGGCGCGTCATCAGAGGCAATCAGTGGCGCGTCATCAGAGGCCATCCACGGCAGCTGCAGGTGGCGGCGCACCCAGTGGTGAAGCGAAGGTCGCCGCGAGAGTCGCATTCACGATCGTCCCTTGCTTGAACGCGGCGCTACCTTTCCTGACGGAGGTCCCAAGGGTGCTCCCGAGGGCAGGGCCGATGGCAGCCGCACTCTCAGCCTCGCTCAGCGCGCGTAGCATCACCTGTGCAACGAGTGGCGTCATCAGAGGTCATCAAAGGCCATCAGAGGTCATCAGAGGCCATCCGAGACACATTAGGAGCTGAGTGCCCAAGTGCCATCGGTGGCCATCAGAGGCGATCAGAGGCGATCAGAGGCGATCAGAGGCGATCAGAGGCGATCAAGAGGCGATCAAGAGGCGATCAGAGGTCATAAGTGCCAATTGCACCTACGTGCCCGAATGGAGCGTGGGACGTCATCAGCAGTCATCATTATTCAACAGCAATCATCAGCCGTCATCAGCCGTCATCAGCCGTCATCAGCCGTCATCATGACGCACCTTAGTGCCCGAATGGAGCGTGGGACGAACGCGTGGCGCTCCTGCCAACGCCTGCAGAGACTCGGGGCAGTGGTCCGTGCCGGCCTCGAGCGCCGACAGCCTGATCCGAAACAGAGGAGCGCTGATGAGGGAGGCAATCAAGGACCATCAGAGGCCATCCGAGGCAATCAGACCTGATCCGAAAATAGGAGCGCTGATGAGGCGAGATGAAGTACGGCTCACAGACCGTCTTGAGCGCCGTCCACGAGTCATGACCACCCACGCCCATATGGAGAGCATCGAGGTGGACGTAGATCGAGGGCTCACGCCACTCGCGGAGTCGGTCGGTCGGCGGCGGCTGAGGGCGCGGCGGCGGCGGCGGCGGCACTGGCGCGCCGTGCTGGCGCGAGATCGTGAGCTCGTCCAGCGAGATGTTGTGTACCGTCATCAAGCTGGGCGGCAGCTCGGGCTGGCGGAGCGCCGTGCTGGGCAGTACCATGTCGGGCCACAGCACCGTGTTGGGCGGTGCCATGTCGGGGCGCAGCTCGCGCTCGTGTTTCGCCTCGGTGAGCGCCCCGACCGAGTAGGCGGACACGCTCACCTGGAGAGGGGGCGTGAGTGGCCCCGTGGCCAGCAGCAGCCCGCCGCCGCCGCCCCTGCCCTCGCCGCCGCCCTCGCCCTCGCCCTCCTCCTCACCGGGCGCCGTATTGGGCGCGCGCACCGCCAGCCAGCGCACGCCGCCCCGCCCGCCGTTCTCACTGGGCACCACGTAGGCAGTGTGCATGCCCTCGAGGGGTAGCGTGTGCACGCCGAGCCACGCCGAGGCCATCCGATCGGGGTAATTCTCGTGAGGGCCCAGCCCATACCTAATGAGGGAGGCACTCAGATGCAATCATACATGCGATTCCGATCGGGGTCATTCTCGTGAGGGCCCAGCCCATACCTAATGAGGGAGGCACTCAGATGCAATCATACATGCAATTCCGATCGGGGTCATTCTCGTGGGGGCCCAGCCCGTACCATGTGACGAGTGTCGAAGTGCCGCCGTCGATGCCGCCGCCGGTGCCGCCGCCGGTGCCACTGCCGGTGCCAGTGCTGGTGCTGGTGCCAGTGCTGATGCCGGTGGCTCCGGTCGGTCGAGGAAGTTCGAGGATGACTCCAACGCGAGGTATGCTCGCAGGGCTCTCAGACGAAGGGTCGCCATTCGCCGCCGGCAGGCGCACCTGCAGCCGTCATCAGCCGTCATCAGTCGTCATCAGTCGTCATCAGCCGTCATCAGCCGTCATCAGCCGTCATCAGCCGTCATCAGCCGTCATCAGCCGTCATCAGCCGTCATCAGTGACCATCGGCGCACCTGCAGCTGCAGATGACAGCAGACCTCGATGCTCGCGTCCCCCGCGATGAGATACACGAACGTCGCCGTACCAAGGCGCTGCCCCTTGTCGCCGAGCAGCCCCCAGTCGACGAGGACCGACACGAGGGAGCGGCACGGCTGCCACGCACGCAGCCCCTCGAGGGTGCGGCTCATGTTGTGAAGCCCCGCCGCTCGCCATTGGTCGGCGTAACGGCCGAATTCGTCATTGTCCGTTGGCGCGCGCCAGAGCGACGGGATCGGCCCCACCTGATGAAGGACGCAATCAGAGGTCATCAGTGGTTATCAGTGGTCCTCAGTGGTCCCAAAACGGTCATCAGAGGTCATCAGAGGTCATCAGCGGTCATCAGTGGTCATCAGAGGTCATCAGAGGTCCCAAAGCGAAGGGATCGGCCCCACCTTGGCCTTGAGCCTGCCGTCCACCACGTAGTTACGAAGCACGCCGTCTGCATCCACAGAGACGTCGAAGTGCTCTCCCGAGACGCTCCATCCGCCATGGCCGTCTGCAGCGAGCGTGAGCGGCGCCAGCGCATCGAGCTCGAGAAAGGGCGACGCGCCACTCTTCGTCAGCGCACCAGCACCGCCGCCGCCGCCGCTGCCCGCGAGGACGCACGGCGCACAGGGCGGCGGCGTGACCTCCCATGTGAAACGACCGACGGTTTCACCTCGGGCGGCCCACGCGTGCTCATCGCGCCAGATCGTGACGAGATCGATGGCCAGGGTGCCGCCAATCGGCGCCGCAAACGCCGCCGAGAGCGCCGCATGCCATGGAAGCGACGTCGCCGCAATCGACCACGTGGCACCGGGCGGCAGGGCAGGGGTGCTCGCAAAGGCACCGTCGGCCATCGGGAGCCCGTCGCGGCGCAGCTGCCAGCGGAGCGCCGTGGTGAGCACTTGCATGCAAGGCAGGTCATCGGTGGCAATCAGCGCAGCTGCCAGCGAAGCGCCGTGGTGAGCACTTGCATGCAAGGCAGGTCCTCGGCGGCAATCAACGTACCTGCCAGCGGAGCGCGTACAGTTCGTCGAAGCGCCCGAAATCGAGCATCGAGCGCAGCGTGAGCAGCCGGCCTGTGGGCGCGAGGGTGGCGTACAATGGCTGCTGCAGATGGCGCACCTGATGGGGGAGGCAATCATGGCCCGTGGGCGCGAGGGTGGCGTACAATGGCTGCTGCAGATGGCGCACCTGATGAGGGAGGCAATCATGGACCCTCAGAGGTCATCAGCAGCGTGAGGATGGCGCTACAGGGGCTGCTGCAGACGGCGCACCTCCTCTAGCGCAGGGTGTGGCGTCCGGTCGGGGAACGTGAGGCCATTGATGCAGAACTGGCGATCGTGCTGGTAGGAATGGGGCCCGAAGTCGCCGCCGTACGCCCAGCGCATCGTGCCATCGGAGAGCCGTTGGAGCAGCCCCTGGTCGCACCTGATGAGGGAGGCAATCATGGATCATCCATGGCCATGAGCAGCAGCAGCAGAGAAGCCGATGGAGCAGGCCCTAATCGCACCAGCCCCAGATGACCCCTGATGAAGGAGGCCATCATGTATCATCAGTGGTCATCAGTGGGCGCACCAGTCCCAGATGAAGCCGCCTTGCACGTGCGCATGCTCCCGGAAGAGCGCCCAATAGTCCGCAAGCCCGCCGTTCGAATTGCCCATGGCATGCGAGTACTCGCACAGGAGCAGCGGCCGGTCGTCATTCCCCACAGCGTCGACCAAATGGGCGCAGTGCTCGGGGCGCGCGTACATGGGCGAGATCACCTGGGAGATACATGGGAGATACATGGGAGATACATGAGCGATACATGGGCGAGATCACCTGGGAGTCACTCAGCGGCACTCAGCGGCACTCAGCGTCACTCAGCGGGGTTCAGAAGAGAGACTAGGGCGACCAGAGGGGCCTTAGAAGAGAGATTAGGGCCATCCGAGGGCATCGGAGGGCGATGCCGAGGCGATCCGAGGGCATCAGAGGGCGATGCCGAGGCCATCCGAGGGCCATCACCTCGGAGGCGCCGTTGTGGCAGTTGCCCAGCCCTTCGTAGTGAGAGGGACGCGTCGGGTCGCGCGCGTTGATCCACTGCCGCATGAGCAGATGGGTGGGTCCAACGCCACTCTCATTCCCCAGAGACCACATGAAGATGCATGCGTGGTTCTTCTGCGACTCGACCATACGTGTGACGCGAGCTAGCAGGGCACGCCGCCACTCGGGCGACGCGTTCAGATGGAGCTTGTTCGAGGGGGCGGGCAGGGAGACGAGGCCGTGCGTCTCGATGTTGGCCTCGTCCATGACGTACAGACCCACCTCATCACAGATCTCGTACCTGATGAGGGGCGCAATCAAAGGTATTGAGGGACGCAAACAAAGGTAATGAGGGACGCAATCAAAGCTGGGCGCGCGGCCGCACCTGATGAGGGACGCAATCAAAGCTGATGAGGGACGCAATCAAAGCTGATGATGAGGGGTGCACTCAGGGGACGCACTCAGAGGGCGCAGCTCAGGGGCACTCCGAGCCAGATCGCGAGCTCGTCGCAGATCGCGAGCTCGACGCAGATCGCGAGCTCGTCGCGGAGGTCGCGTACCAGCGCGTCGCGTTTGGATAGTGCGAGCAGCGCCTCGCGTGATGAGGGAGGCAATCGAGGGTGGCAATCACGTACCAGCGCGTCGCGTTTGGATAGTGCGAGCAGCGCGTCGCGTTGAAGTTGTACTTCTTCATCATCAGCGCGTCCGTCCACATGGACGCATCGCTCACGTACCTGATGAGGGGGGCACTCAGGTGCAATCATGCATGCAATCAGATGCCATTCGAGGCACTCTGTATAGCACGACCCCGCTCACGCACTTGCCCGTGTGCTCATCGTGCTCGTGCCGGTTGACGCCCTTGAAGATGACCGGCACGCCGTTGATCAGCAACTTCTTGCCTTGCACGCAGCATGTGCGCGCACCCAGCCGCTGCCATTCCCACTCGAGCACCCCACCAGGCTCCTCGCCCGCGTACCTGTGATGAGGGAGGCAATCCGAGGCACTCAGAAGCACTCAGAAGCACTCCGAGGCACTCAGAAGCCCTCAGAAGCAATCCGAGGCACTTCCACACGAACATCCCCACAGGCCCTCGCGCGCGCGCACCGCTCAACCGCGGCCATCAGCGGCCATCAGCGGCCATCAGCGGTCATCAGTGGCCATCAGTGGCCATCAGCGGCCATCAGTGGCCATCCGCGGCCATCAGTGGTCATCAGTGGTCATCAGAGGTCATCAGTGGTCATCGGTGGTCATCAGTGCGCGCGCACCGCTCATCCGCGGCCAGCATCGCGCCCGTGACGACGCCATCGGGCGCCTCGGCTGCGGCGTCGCTCACGTCAAGCAGAGCGAGGCTGAGAGTGTACCTGATGAGGGAGACCATCAGGCGTCATCAGGCGTCATCCAGGCGTCATCCAGGCGTCATCAGAGGTCATCAGAGGTCATCAGAGGTCATCAGAGGTCATCAGAGGTCATCAGAGGTCATCAGAGGCCTTCCGAGGCGATCCGAGGGGTCATAAGGGCCATCCGAGGCGATCCATCCGTCCACAGAGGCCATCCGACGTACAGGTAGGGCGACTCGGCCGACCAGAGCTGCGGACTTTCGAGCGCCGTCTCGATTTCCAGGGGCAGCACATCCGCGCGTGCCGCCGTCGTCTCCTCCTGGCCCACCCATACGCGCGGCGCGCGGGCCCAGTTTGGAAAGAGGCCGCCGCCGCCGCCGCCGCCCCCGCCGCCGCTGCCGCCACCGACGCCGCCGCCGCTGCCGCCGCCACCGCCGCCGCCGCCGCCGCCACCACCACCCTTGGCCACGGTTACAGGTGCGTACGCGACAACGTCGTCGTCGGCCGCCGCAGCATCGGGCATACCGGTATCCGCGCCGTGTTGGGCGTCGGGCATACCCGCATCCGCGCCGTGTTGGTCATCGGCACCCTCGGCCATGGCCTCGGCCGGAGCGATCGCGTCCCTAATTAGGGTCGGAGCGATCGCGTCCGAAAACGAGCGGATCACCTCGCGTCCGTCGGCGTCGCTCAGGATCGCAAGCAGAGCGACGTGTGAAGGCGGCGGCGGCCCGGAGGGCGGCGGCAGTCGCACGTAGCCACGAACCTGCAGCGCAATCAGTGCTCATCAGTGCTCATCAGTGCTCATCAGTGCTCATCAGTGCTCATCACGTAGCGACGAACCTGTAGCGAAGCGCTATAGCTGGGAGGGCGGGTAGCGGTGGCCGGCTGCGGCGCCTCGGACTGCGCCGCGTGCGCCTCGTGAGCCGGCGCGCCGCCGACAGGCTTTGGTGTGAACGGTCGCTGTGAAGTGCCCAACAGGCCGCCGGGCGTTGGTGTGAGCGCAATGCGAGCGTCGATGTCGGCGAGGTGCACCTGTGGGGAAGAGGAGAGGGCGCCGTGGTGAGCACTTGCATGCAGGGGTGCCCATGGCGAGAGGGGCGAGGTAGATGGTGTGGCTCATCCACCAACGGCTTTCGATAGAGCCACACGTCGCGATGGATGCCGGAGAGCCACCAGTGATCTTGATCCTCGAGATATGAGCCGTCCGACCTGCCGACACGACGCGTGGGCGGTGAGTCGCCCGACACGACGCGCGGGCGGTGACCGACACGACGCGCGGGCGGTGACCGACACAACACGTGGGCGGTGACCGACACGACGCGTGGGCGGTGACCGACACGACGCGTGGGCGGTGAGTCGCACCAGCGCATCGATTGCACGATGAGCTTGCAATCAGGGAAGGCCATCAGGGAAGGCCATCAGTCGCACCAGCGCATCGCCTGCACGACGAGAAGGTTGTCGCCCTCGAGCACGAGGGCGTCGGTGGCGTCGAACTCGACGGCAAGGCGTGAATCCTGCGAGTAGCCGAGCAGTTGGCCGTTGAGCCACACGTAGAAGGCCGAATCGACCGCATCGAAGCGCAGGAAGACGCTCTCACCTGATGAGGGGGGCAATCAGAGGAGATGCACTCTCAGAGGCGATGAGATCATCCCATATTAGGAAGGCGCTCTCACCGGCCATCTCAGCCGCCTCCCGCCAAGCGTCGGGTAGCGTGAAGCTGGTGCGATAGCATCCGGTCGGGTTGGCGTCCATTGGGAGATAGGGCGGCCAAAGGTTCCACGGGTAGCTGCGGCACGCGGGGAAGGCAGCAGAGCGCCGAGAGACAGAAAAAGAGAGAGAGAGAGAGAGAGAGAGAGAGAGAGAGAGAGAGAGAGAGAGAGAGAGAGAGGACTCCCGGTGCCTTCGAGTTGGCGGTGGGTGCGGTAAGTAAGTGCAGTGGGTGCGGTGGGTGCGTCGTGGCGGCGACGCACGCGACGTTAGTGTAGATAGGCGGGTCGGTGGAGTGCATCTGCCAATTCGAGGGCACCGGGATGGGCCGCCAGCCCGTGCCCTCCTCGCCCTCGTCATCTGCCGCCGCTCCTCCAGTCGCCACGTCCGCGACGACCGCTGCCGGACACGGGAAGAGCCGAAAGTCCCACGAGCAGCCCGAGAGGCGGAGGCGAGGGTCGTCGCGCGCGAGCGCGGCGGCGCGCGAGCGGTACGAGCGCAGCGGCACGTGCGCGGGCAGCCGACCGAAGCCGATGCACCGCGGGTTGGCCCAGTGAGGCGATCCCTCGGGCGCGCCGTCGCTCTGCATCACGAACGTCGTGTTTGCAGCACCCGAGAGGGCGACGCCTATCCTGCCGCCCGCCCGCATCTGGAGGCAGCGCTGGGCAGGTGCGCCGCTGGCCGTGCCGCCGCCGACGTCGCTCGTGAGGCGCAGCTCCACGGCCGCGCCCACCTCGAGAAAGGCAGGGCCGCCGTCGACTCGGACGGCGAGCAGCAGCTGAGCTTCCGTGGGATCCGAGGAGACGAAGCCGACCGTGCCGTCCTGGACGCACATGAATGTGTCCGTGTTCGAGAGCAGCAGAATCGCATCGTCGGAGTGCAGCGTCGCCGCGCCGACCGACCACTGCAGGGCCTGCCACGCCGCCCATCGGGCGCGGTCGCCGAGCACGCTCGCCGCCTTGACGAGCCGCACGCCCTGCGGCTGCACATGGCTGCCAGCCTCCGCGCAGTAAAAGTAGGCGAGGTCGCCGTCGACAAAGGCGAGCGGGTAGGCGTCCGGGCCCACTGTCTTTTCGGCGGCGCTCCGCATTGCCCGGTGGCGGCAGCCGCGACCCTAAACGGGCTAGTTTATCATTAGTTGATTGTGAGCGCGCGATGCTTCGCAATTTCGCGTACGCGAGCACACCAAATGGCGGCGAACGATGCCGCCGCCGTACTCCTGGCCAAACCGAATGCAAGTTGTTGTACGGCCAGCTCCAGCACCCATACGCTGGACCTCCTCGCCGTAGCACCGCCGTCCGCGGAGGCAGCTCCAGCGGACGCAGCGACGGGCCTCTTCGCAGGGATGTCGATGGAGATTGCGGGGTTCCGAGGTCGCCTGGAATTGAATGGGGCAGCTGTGAAGCTAGTGTCCTTGTTGCCATCCAAGCGCTGGGCAGTCCTCGTCATCCATGCGAATCCTCCGGAAACGATCAACGTGAAGCCGGAGAACCTGGTCGCAATCGGCAGCCAGGACTTTGCCGTCTATGAGTCGATCAGAGGCAATCAGCAGAGACGAAGAGATGAGGAGATGAGAGCCGAGCAGAGGCGAAAAGATGAGGAGATGAGAGCCGAGCAGAGGCGAAGAGATGAGGAGATGAGGCGCCAAGAGAGACTCAAGCGCGTAAGAGAAGAGGCAGCCAGAGCGAAATCGGCCGATCGCACCACTGATCTTACTCACGACGCTCGTGTGAGCGTGTGCCACTTTCTGAATCTGAGTCAGTTGGGCAAGTTGCTCCTCGTGTGCAAAGCTTGGAGTCCTGCCGCTCGCGCTGCTGCACATGATCCAACCTGGCAGCTGACCATGCTCTCTGCCGACGAGTTCAAGCGCTATATCGTCCGTAGCCATATTCTGCCAATCTCTCTCACCACGCGGCAGCGCTGGGGGCATGTAAATCCAATGAAATTTAAGCAAGCTCATAGCGCGACGGAAGCCAAGGCGGCGGGCTTCACGATCGAGCAGATGAAAGCAGCTGGGTACGATCCGTGGGCGTGCAAGGAAGCGGGCTTCTCGCTTGAAGAGCTAACCAGTGCATGGCACCCGGGACCCGGTACTCATACAGCGCAGGAAGCCAAGGCGGCGGGCTTCACGATCGAGCAGATGAAGGCTGCTGGCTATGTACCATATCAATGCAAGGTGGTGGGCTTCTCCTTCGAGGAGGCAAGGAGAGCAGGATTCCAGCCGTCGTCTTCGGATGATGCGGCTCGCGCCTACTGGTTCTCAACCTCAACCGAATGCCGGTATTGGGGCTGATGAGATCGGTCGATATTATGACTGGTGATGCTGCCCTGCAGTGAGTGTTGCGCCGCAAGGGAGTCGCGGCACGCCCGGCACGGCGCGTGCACGAGTTGACCGCCCTGCGAACCTGCTCGTGCTCGTGCTCGTCATCGTTCACACCCTTGCCTCCTGAGTGTGCGCGTACGTTGTCGCTGCGCTGACGTTGTCGCCATCGGCATCGCGCGGGTGTTGCGTTTCGTCGTCGCTGGGTTCGAAGCTTTGGGTGGGCGAGGGGGGAGGTGAGTTTAGATGTGTAGTCTTGACGAACCCCGGGCCGTACCGTAATAGTACGAGGGTCGTCGCGCGGAGGTGTGCCGTACCGCGTAGTACGGGGGGGACGCCAGATCGGATCATGCTTCATGGGGATGGGCGGACGTAATGAACCGAACAGCCCCTCGCCCGTGGGGCGGGGGAGTTCACGAGTTATAGCCACCCGATTGTTCGCCCGCCCGGGCGTTAGGTACCGTACGGACCGGTAAAGACCCACACGTCCACACCTCCCACTCCCGCGCCATCTCTCGCCATTCACACTCTCGGCGGTTCTACAGCTGTGTACAGCCGCGACATGGCCGCCGATCGCCGCGAGAGGGGCTAGGCACACACGACCTCTCTCGTGCCCCTCCGCGCTCGCGAGCCTCACGTCACTCATCACCCCACGCCCAGCGTGCGAACGACACCGTGCGCGCGCCGTGTCGAGCATCATCAGCATCTTCGGAGCGCCGTACCGAGCGTCCTGTCTCGCGCAGGCGGAGCGAGCACGCGTCGGAGCTCGCATTCCAGATTGAGAGGAGCTCGCTCGCCAGATTGAGAGGAGCTCGCGCACTTGCCTGTTTAGGGCTTGGCGTTGTGGAAGAGCTCGCCTTTGGCCGCCTTGTCCAAAAGAAGTTTGGGAGGAGCGAACTGGGGGCCATGCTCCGCCTCGAGCTTCTTGAGCTTCTCGACGATCACCTTCGGGCCGACCGTGTCGAGCCACATGAAGGGGCCGCCGCGGAAGGGCGGGAAGCCGACGCCGAAGACGGCGCCGATGTCGCCGTCGCGCGCCGAGGCGATGATGCCATCCTGCAGGCAGTGGATGGCCTCGATGACGAAGCGCAGCACGACGCGCTCCACGATGGCCTCAATCGGCGTCGCCGGGTCGATGCGCTTGGTCGGGTGCTGGTACTTCTTGATGAGCTTTGCCGCCTCGGGGTGGATCGCCTTCACCTGATGAGGGGGGCCATCAGGGGCAATCAGGGGCAATCAGGATCCCATCGGGGTGGATCGCCTTCACCTGATGAGGGGGGCAATCCGAAGAGATGCACTCAGAGGCGATGAGATCATCGGAGGATGCCATCGGAGATCATCCCATCGGAGGATGCCATCGCACATCGGACGCAATCAGGGGGCAATCAGGGACACTCAGGGGCACTCACCTTGGCCTTCTTGTCCGAGTGGTCGAAGAAGCCCTTGCCCGTCTTCTTGCCCAGTAGGCCAGCCGCCACGAAGTCGTCCATGATCTTGAGGTCCGCGCCCTCCATGCGCACGCCGAGGTACCCTTTCGCGGGGTCGCCGATGAGGTTGTTGACCACGTGGGTCGTCACGTCGATGCCCACCTGTGCAATGAGCGGCGTCATCAGAGGCCATGAGTGGTGTCATCAGAGGCAATCAGGTGGTTGACCACGTGGGTCGTCACGTCGATGCCCACCTCGTCAAGCAGCGTGATGGGACCGACAGGGTACCCGAAGTCGAGCATGGCCTGATTGAGCTTGATGGGGTCGCAGCCCTGCTGCACGACAGCGAGGGCCTCGGTCGACATCGGCCCAATGCAACGGTTGACGTAGAAGCCTGATGAGGGAGGCAATCAAGTAGGGAGGCAATGAGAAAGGCAATTAGGGAGGCAATCAGGGTGGCGATGAGGGTGGCGATTAGGGTGGCAATTAGGGTGGCAATCAGAGTGGCAATTAGCTAGGCAGTTGGGAAGGCAAGTAGGGAGCAATTAGGGTGGCAAGTATGCATGCATGAGAAGAAGCATCCGCACCAGGCACGTCCTTGACGGAGATGACCGTCTTGCCTTGTCGGATGCCCACGTCGACGGCGGCGGCGCACACGGCGTCCGACGTCTTCGCGTGAGGGATGACCTCGAGCAGCTGCATCACCTCGGCCGGCGAAAAGTAGTGCATGCCCACAATGTTCTCGGGGCGCTTCGCGTGCTGCGCGATGTGGGCGATGGGGAGCGTCGACGTGTTCGTCGCAATGATGCAGTGCTTGGGCACGATCTCCTCCATCTGCGCGACCACCTTGTGCTTGAGCGAGAGCACCTGAGAGAGGGGAGAGGCGAGGCGCCGTAGTGAGCACTGGCTTGCAGGCAGGCAGGAGGAGTCGCTGCCCCTCATCAGAGGTCATCAGAGGTCATCAGAGGTCATCAGAGGTCATCAGAGGTCATCAGAGGTCATCAGAGGTCATCAGAGGTCATCAGAGGTCATCAGCGCTGCCCCTCACCTCGGGCACGGCCTCGATGACAAGGTCCGCCTGGCCGTAGTGACGTGTCCATGAAGGGATCGAGTCCGTCAACCCGACCACCCGCGCGAGGGTCGAGTCATGGTCGAACATCGTCATCTTCTTCTTCTGGAGCTTCTTGCCCAGGTTGCCCTGCAAGCAGTGGCCACATCGACGGCAATGGGCGACAGGCAGGGGCAATCAGGGGCGGATCAGGGGCAGGCACCCAGTGGTCATCAAAGGCCATCAGAGGTCATCAGAGGTCCATCCGAGGTCATCCGAGGTCATCAGCTCTGATTGCAATCAGAGGTCATCAGAGGTCATCAGAGGCACTCAGAAGTCATCAGAGGTCATCAGAGGTCATCAGCTTGAGAGCTCTCTCACCTTGATGAGGGACGTCATCAGAGGCAATCAGAGGTCATCCGAGGTCATCAGAGGTCATCAGCTTTCTCACCTTGATGTACGCCTCACCCTTACCCAGGCCCACGTCATCACGGTCCTTGAGCAGCACACGGAACCCCTTGCTCGCCGACGCCTGCGCGATGCCCGCGCCCATCAGGCCAGCTCCAAGGATGCCAATCGTCTCGACCGACACCGCCGGCTTGCCGTACTTGTTCTTCTTGCACTCGGTCTGGACACAGGAGAGGCCATCGGACGTCATCAGCCGTCATTAGCCGTCATTAGCCGTCATCAGCCGTCATCAGCCGTCACCAGCCGTCATCAGCCGTCACCAGCCGTCATCAGCCGTCATCAGCCGCAATCAGCCGTCATTAGCCGTCATCAGCCGTCATCAGCCGCGATCAGCCGCCATCAGACGTCATCAGCCGTCATCAGACGTCATTAGCCGTCATCAGAGGCCATCAGAGGCCATCAGCCGTCATCAGAGGCCATCAGACGCCATCAAGGCCATCGGACGCCATCAGAGGCAATCTGAGGCATTCAGAGGCCATCTCACCTGCCCATAGAAGAGGCCGCGGAGGGCCATCAGAGGCAATCAGAGGCAATCAGAGGCAATCAGACGTCATCAGAGGCAATCAGAGGCCATCTCACCTGCCCATAGAAGAGGCCGCGGAGGGCGCCGCTCTCCGTCGTCTGCGAGAGCTCGCCGAAGAGCTGCGCCTCCTTCTTGGAGCCCGCCTCGTGGCCCTCGGCCAGCCCCGTCTTCGCGCACTCGAGGATCGCGAGCGGCGCCGGGTACTTGCCCTTGGTCTGCTTCTGGACCTTCTCTGTCGCCTGTTTGAACATCAGATGCAATCAGATGCAATCAGATGCAACTAGTTGCAATCAGAGGCGGCGTCGTCCCAGCCAGCACGCACCTGCATGCAATCAACGGTAATTAGATGCAATCAGAGGCAATCAGAGGCAATCAGAGGCAGCGTCGTCCCAGCGAGCACATACCTGTTTGAACATCAGATTGCGCCCGACGCTCGTCTGCTCGAGGAACCAGTCCATCCAGCCCAGCGTGCGCTTCTTCGGCTTGTACGTGCCGGCGATCATCTCCTCCGCCACCGCGATCGCCGTCCGCTCCAGCGCCGACGGGTCGACCACGAGGTCGACGAGGCCCATCTTCTTCGCCTTCTCTGCCTTGAGCATCTTGCCCGTGAGCATCAGGTCGAGCGCGTTGGCGGCGCCGACGATCTTGGGCAGGCGCTGGGTGCCACCCGCGCCCGGCAGCAGGCCGAGCATCACCTCGGGCACGCCCAGCTGCGTCTTCGACGACGACGTCGCGATGCGCATCGACATCGCCATGGCCGTCTCAAGGCCGCCGCCCAGGCACGCGCCGTCGATCGCCGCGATCCACGGCTTCTTCTTCTGCATGGCCGCGACCTGATCCATGATCTTCTGGCCCTGCGCCGACTTGCCCACCGCCTCCTCCACCGACTCGCACGCCTCGATCATCTTGATGTCCGCGCCCGCGATCCACGAGCCCGGCTTGCCCGACATGACAACGACAGCCTTGACGGAGCTGTCCGCCTCCATCTTCTTGATCATCGCCTCGATGTCGACATTGAACTCCTCGCTGAGCGTGTTCTGCTTGGCGCCGATCACGTCCATCTTGACCACGGCCACTCCCTTGGAAGTCACATTCACCTGCGGGAGAGAAGGCGGCAAGGCGTTGGTCTCCCGCTCCGCCGGGACGGGCCACCAGGGAGCAGGGCGGCTTCGCGCGCACGCACGCCGCTCGGAGCGTGCGACGATGCGACGAGAGGGTGGGCCACTCACCGTCACGTGCTTGTTGCGGACGTGCTGGAGCACCAGGGCGGAGGCCCCGCGACGAAGGCCGAGCATGAAAGCCTACGCTCTGATGCAATCAAGGCACAAAGTACCCCGAGGAGTCCGCAATCAGAAGTGTGAACCAGGTGTGAACCAGCGAAAAAAACTACAAAACCCCAGCACGAGTTGTCCTATGAACACGAAGTTTACCGGTTCCTGGCGTCTTTTTACCGGTTCCTGGCGGCATGTTTCCATACTCGCTCTTCGCCGCCGTCCTTGCGACGATCGCTGCCGGTCTCTCGTCGCTGGTCGACGAGGACGGTCTAGAGCCACGGTCGCTTCGCGATCTCGCGCGGTCGATCGACACCTCCGATGTGCCGATGAACGCCGAGAGACGACTCGAGATGATGGCGGGCGCGCAACGCATGGCGCACGAGTTGAAGGAGCAGCTCGAATCCAAGGACAGCGACGGCCGAACGCCTGTCCATCACGCCGCACTCGCTGGCATGCCCGCCGTCTTGGAAGGGTTCCTGAGCTATGCGACCACCCTCTCTGCCGAGGAGGTCGCCGTGCCAGGGAGCGCTTCCTTGCCGGTAAGCCTGCTCAGTGGTGACAAGTTCGGACGGACGCCGCTGCATCTCGCCGTTCAATCGGACAAGGACGACGCTCACCGAGCTGAGAAGATCGCCTGCCTATGTCGCTACGGGTATGCCCTCGAACAACGCGACATCAATGGAGCCACTCCGTTGCACCTGGCGGCGCAGATGAGGAGATCTGCCACCGCGATCAAGACCTTGGTACAGGCGGGTGCGGACCTCCAGGCCATCATAGGCCCCGTGCACACAGCGTTGCACCTGGCGGTGAATGCTGGCGAGCAATCCGCAGTTCGCGCGCTGTCGGCCGTCGGCGCAGACTTGAATGCGCAGGACTTCACCGGCTACACGCCGCTGCACCTGGCCGTCATCAAGGAGCAGCCCGCCATCATTCGCGTGCTGGCCAGGGCGGGGGCGAAGCTCGAGATGCGGGCGCACCACGGCGAAGGCACCTCCAACGGCGCCACGGCGCTGCAGCTCGCGGTGCGATACAAGTGCTTTGAGTGCGTCGTCGCCCTCGTCGAGGAGGGCGCCGACATTGACAGTGAGGCCAGCGGCATCCCACCCTTGGAACCCGTAGGCACGGATGAGGAGTCTCCGAGAGGGTCGACGTTGTTGCGACCGGAGCGGGCGGAGGAGAGGCGGGCACGGATGAGGAAGAGGATACTCCACGCGTTCCATATGGCGCCTGAGCAGCATGGGGATGAGCTCTGAGAAGTCGCTTGCAGTGTGTACCGTAGTACGGGTCGCCGCGAGCGTTTTGTCACAAGAACCATTTCGAGAGAGCTTACACTCAGTTCCATATCCCCGATCTGCATGTTAAGCTTCCCGTACAGTCTTCCCCAGATCCCGTACATGTACTCAATTGTCAATTCTCAGAATTATTGTTATTCTCAATTGTGAATTGATCTGTGTTTTCCTTTCCTGGGATCCTGGGCATGTCAAATGGGGCAAGATGTCTGTTATGAAGTGTTCTTGTCCTCCGTGCTCCATTAAAAACATGTAGCGTCGTGTCCTGATCTCGTGATCTGGTCCTGCTTTCCTTACCCACCGTAGAGGTACTGATTGAAAGATCGAGCCGTGTAGATTTGTAGCAAGCGAGCAAGGCCTCGATCACCAAGATCCGCAACCTTGTGATTTATGATTTTATGTACGAAACGGCTTTTGGGCTTTGGCCGCTGCGGAAGTTCACCAATTTTCACAGAAAATGGTCAAAAACTCGTCACCCACAAGACAGAGCTGTGCAACACTGGCAAACAGCCCCTCCTTTCTCATTGTGAATGGGGGCGCCTAGTAGGCACCCATGCCGAGCGTGAGGGAAAACGGGAAGAGGGCGAGGTCAACCCGAAAGATTTTTACCCGCGCGTGTCCGGAGCGTTTGCGCGTTGTGTTGAACAGCAGCAGCAGCACGGGCTGTGTCGGCCACACCTCCGTCCATAGTGATAGTGGCTCTCGTGCTTGGGGGTCCGGAGAGGTGCGCGTTGTGTTGAACAGCAGCAGCAGCCACACCTCCGTCCATAGCGACAGTGGCCCTCGTGCTTGGGGGTCCGGAGAGTGTGCGCGCGCGCGCGCGTTGTGTTGAACAGCAGCAGCAGCAGCACCGTGCTTGCGGCACGGGCGCAAGGGGTGCCGCGGGTGCGGTATGTACCCCCACCCGAGGTGCCGCGCGTGGTGCATGTGAGACAGGTGACACTTCTACTACGGGGGGAGACGCCACCGCGGCGTGCGCGCGTGCGCGCCGCCGCGGCGGCTGCCGCCGCGAGCAGCGGTCCGATCGGTACTATCGGTTTACTCTAGAGGGGGAGGCTGCGCCTCCCCCCATGCCGCCGATTAACGGCCTGTGTAATATCAGGTTGTGTCGGCCACACCTCCGTCCATAGCGATAGAGGCCCTCGTGCTTGGGGGTCCGGAGGTTTGCGCGTTGTGTTGAACAGCAGCAGCAGCAGCACCGCAGGCGGGTCGCGCTCGGAAGTTGTCGCTCTCGCAATATGGCCGCCACCGTGGGAGAGCGCGCGCGTTGTCTCCGTTGGGGCATCACCAGCTGCATGACCACCAGCCGCATGACCACCACCTGCTGCACGGCCAACAGTCGTCAGAATACCAGCAGCGCGGCCGACGACCACATGCTCACCCTCTTTCTCATTCTTTGCTCGTTGGGTACAGCGACATGTCAAAGCTGGATGCAAAGCTGCGAATGCGGCCGGTGCTTGTCGCAGTGTCACTGTGGGAATGCCGACAGCGATTGGTCGTGCATATCCTGCTGCAACCATCGCCACCATCCCCACTCGCCGCACTCCCACTTGCCGCACGTGCACCATCCGCACCATCCCCACCATCCGCACCATCCGCACCATCCGCACACGCCGCACTCCCACTTGCCGCACGTGCACCATCCGCACCATCCACACACGCCGCGTCACACCCACTCTCCGCCGCCGCCCCCCCCCTGCTTGGATCGGGTGAGCAGCGGCTTGTTCTGGACTGATGGCACTGCTGATGGATATGTTCCGTGCAGCTTTTGCAGCACAGACCCCAGCGAGTGCTGTGACTATCCCGAGGCGTGGGCCAACTGCCCGCTCTCATGCGGCACATGCCCCCCTCGGGACGTCTGCACCAATGCGTGCTTCCGTTCAGGAGATGATTCATGCGACGACGGCGGGCCAGGAGCCGAATATAGTTATTGCGGTATGGGCACCGACTGCAACGATTGCTCCGCCGGCGTCGGCGCCGCCGCCGCCGCCACCGCCGCCGCCCTCGGCTTTTGCGGCTGCGGCAAGCCGCGCCGCCGTCGAGTCACAAACCGCGCCCCCTCTCCCTCGCCGCCGCCGCCACCTCCGCGACCGCCACCACCTCCGCGACCGCCACCATCGCCATCGCCGCCGCCACCATCGCCATCGCCACCGCCACCATCGCCATCGCCACCGCCATCACCTCCTCCGCCGCCCTCGCCGCCGCCGCGGCCCCCTTCACCCTCTCCGCCGCCGCCTCCGCCACCGCCGCCCTCTCCGCCGCCCTCGCCGCCCGCGCCGCCGCTCTCGCCCCCGCCGCCCTCGATGCCGCCCACGCAAATGGTGCGCGCACTCGCGCTCCTCTACGAGGCCACAGGCGGCGGCGCGTGGCGCAACAACCTCAAGTGGCTCTCCGGCGAGCCGTGCGTCGACGGCTGGTTTGGCGTGCACTGCTGCCCACAGGCGCTGCCGGTCCTGCGCGGGGACAACGAGTGCACCGCCGACGGCGGCGGAGCCACCGGCGTGCTCACGACGCAGGGCAGCGCCGCCTGCCACTCGGGCTCCGTCACGGGCACCGCGCTCGACCTCGCCACCTGCGTCGTCGTCAAGGTGCTGCTCCCGTCCAACAACCTGATCGGCTCACTCGACGGCGCGCTCTGCGAGCTGCCCTTCCTGCAGCAGCTCGACCTCTCGGGCAACGCGCTCACGGGCAGCCTTCCCTCCGCCGCCGACTGCTTGCCGCGCCTCACCTACCTCGACCTGACGCAGACGCGCTCGTGGGACGACGAGGGCGGCGTCACCGGCCGCGTGCCCGAGTGGCTCCTCGACCGCCTCGACTTTATGGCGCCGCTGAACCTCGCCAACAACGCCTTTGACGACCCGACGGCCGCCGAGTCCGCCGTCGCGATCAGCCGGATCTGGCAGCACTGCCAGACGCTCGGCGCGGAGGGGTGCTCGGGCGTGCCGCCGATTGGCTGCAGCGCCTTCAACCGCCAGGGCCAGCGCTACGAGGTGGAGCTCGACGGCCTCGGATGCGTGCGCTGCCCGACGCCGCTCGAGATCTTCGGCATCGCCGGTGGCATGGCGGGCATCGTGCTGCTCCTTATGCTGCTCGTGTTCGTGTACACGCGCTTCGTGCGCAAGTACCCAGAGCACGCCAAGACCCACGTCGCCACGATCATGATCCTCGTGGGCCACCTGCAGACGCTCACCATCATCGGCAGCTTGCAGCTTGGCTGGCCGCTCATCATCCAGCAGATCCTCGCGAGCATCAACCTGCCGCTCATGGGCTACATCCCGATACCGTGCATCCTGACCGACCCGGTGCTCAAGGCGCTGCTGAGCTACGCGGAGACCGCCATCGTGCTGCTGCCGCTCGTGGGCGCCTGGCTCGTCGCGTGGTGCCGGCGCGAGGCTGGGGCTGAATACTTTCTGAGCGTGCTCTTCAGCCTGCTCTTTACGGTCGGCCTCCGTGTGAGCGTGACCCTCTTCATGCGCTACGACGAGGACCAGACTCGGCTGATCATCGCCCGCCTCGTGGCGCCGCTCCTCTGGCTCTTCTGGCTCTTTCTGCTACGGCGCTTCCACTGGCTGCTGCGCGAGGCCCGGATGACGGCGGAGAGCGCGGCTGCAGCAAAAGCGAAGGCGGCAGCGGCGGAGGCAGCTCTAGCGCCCACAGGCCGCATTGAGATGGGTGAATACGTCATGGTTAATGGCAGGCGAGGCAAGATCACGTCCGACGACGGGACTGATAATCCATACAAGGTCACCTATGACAACGGGGAGGTGAGCGGATGGCTCTACCCCCACGATGTGACTCGGGCTACCGGGGCGGAGGCGGCGAGGGTGGCGAGGGCGGAGGCGGTGCCCTTGCAGAAAGAGGCGCGCGGCGCGGCGGAGGCGGTGCGCTACCTGACCGAGCGGTACGATAGCGACGACGGCCTGGGAGGCGCGCGATGGCCGCTTCGCTCGCAGTGGCAGCTCGTCGTGTGGGCGCGGCAGGGGCTCCTCTTCCTCGTGTCCTTCGCCATGGACTGCGTGATGTGGTTCTCGCCGTACGAAGCGCTCCGGACCGCACGCTTCGTCTTTGCCGCACTTGCGATCGCCGTCCTCGGCGGCTTCTGGCGGCTGCAGGCCCGGCGTCAGCCGTACGCGATGCGTCAGCAGCATTGGCTCGAGACCTTCCTCTACGCGGTCGACATCTTGGCCATCGTCGGCGCCTGCGTATACGGCGCACTCACGCACGACGGCACGGTGCAGGACGGGTCCATGCGGCTGGCGTTCGAGTTGGGGCTTGGCGCGCTGCTCGGCGCCTCCGTGCTCGGTGCGGTGCTGGTTGTTGGCTTCGACATGGCGCGCGAGCGCCAGTTAATCCGGAAGTGGGTGCCTCCATTCCTTCCATCTATTGACGTGCCGATCGTGGCCGCCCTCGGCGACGGCACAGTGCGCCTCATCGACTGTGCCTGGCTGCTGGATTCTGCTCGCTCGGATAAGCAGCTGCCGCGCGTCACCAAGGTGGTGGCACGCCTCGCTTCCAACGAGCCGACGAGCGTGCTGATTCGGCGGTTGGCGAAGCACTGTGAGACCTCGTCCATCTGCATCACGGTGGAGACGGCCTCGGCAGCCTCGCCAGTGCGGCTGCGGTGGAGTAGGTGGTGGTGGACGCCTTCCTCTCCTCCGGAGGCGGCTGCCCTGGCGGAGATAAAGCTCGAGGATTGGTCTTCCGCTGGGCACACGCCTAGGCACATGCCGTCCGTTGGGCACATGAATACAGTTGTCGTCACCTTCCACCTCAGCACGTTTGACGAGGTCGCCCCGCTCACCGCAGCCGGCCTGCGCAGCAAGGCCGAGGCGGTGAAAGAGAGACTGGCTGAGCTTGGGGCCGAGGGCATCAAAATTGTCGTTGAAAAGCACTTTCTGCCACGCTGCCAGGACGTGCCGCCCGAAGCCTTCCTGTCGCCCGAGCGCGCCGTGGTCCTATTTGAAGATCGGCGCCGCGGCGTTAAGGTCGTCACCTACTGCTGGCGTGTCGCTGGCATGGCTGACCCTGATGGCGGCTCGCTCGAAAAGATCCGCGGCTACTTAATGAAGGTCGCAAGGGGCGGAGTCGGCGACCGCGGTCTCTTCGTGGACTTTGCGTGCATCCCGCAGATCTTTGCGTGGCCGTCGTGGCACGCCCCGGAGGCGTTCTCGCGACGCTTTGGAGCCGAGGTGAGCGAGGGCCCGCACACCGTGCTCAAGTTTAAGTGGGAGCGCGTCGCCACGGAGGACGAGGCGCAGGTTTGCGTCGACAAGCTCGTCACCCTGTGCGAGCAACAGCGCTGGGAGCTGGTCTCCATTGCGGAATTTAAGAGCCTCGGCCTGAGCTCGCGCGACCACGTCAGTGTGCTCTTCCACGGGCGTTACGTCACCGGCGCGTACCGCTTCGACAAGGGAGCGTCTACCGAAGGCTATGTGCGCTTCCGCACGGAGGGCGACGCCGAGAAGGCACGGCACAATCCTAAGCTCGTGGACATGTGCGGCGGCAAGGAGCCAGAGCTGATGGGCGAGCACGTCTTCGAGAATGAGCTCAAGTTCAAGCGCGGCCTCTCTGTCATGGGCTGCCTCTACGCGTCCGCCACAGGCACCTGTGTGCTTCAGCTCACGGACCCGCCTGGCAAGCTCGGTCACGACGGCGCGCCGAGCGAGCTCGTCTCCGAGCGCACGGGAACCGTCTTCATCTTGGAGCTGCAGAAGCTGCAGAAGCTGGAGAAGCTGGAGAAGTCATTCAAGGAGTTGCAGAAGACGCTGCAGATAGATCTGGGCGGCAAGTCGCTCGAGGAGCTGCGGAAGGAGCTGCAGGAGGTGCTGCAGATGAATTTGGGCGGCAAGTCGCTCGAGGAGCTGCAGGAGGCGCTGCGGAAGGAGCTGTCCCTTGAGGAGCTGCAAAAATCGCTGCGGAAGGAGCTGGGCGACGGCGTGCTGGCCTGCGAGAAGGGGTCGTGGGGTAAGGTAGTGATGCGTGTCGATGACGAGACGGCGGCACGCGCCGCGCGCTCGCTGAACGAGGGCGGCTACCCGCTTCGTCGCAAGGATCGCAAGGTGTACCCAATGTACAACTTGCGGCCGTACGGCTCGCGCGGGTGGCCGACCTTTGAGACGTCCGCCGCCTCGATTGTGCTCGCGCACCTCAGGCAGCTCAAGCGGCGGAAAAAGGCGCTTCCGCCTCTCATCGCGCAGGCGGAGGCAAGCAGTCCCAAGCTCATCAATATCGACGTGATCGGCGCCCCGCGTGAGGTGGTGGTCGCGCAGTCGCCGGAGCACCTCCTCCGCCAGTGCAAGAAGAACCTGCGCTCGAAGCGGATCTGTTTCACCTCTGGGAGCGACATGAAAGTTGTCGTCCAGCTGCTCTTAGACTTTGAGGACTTGATATCGGTCGAGGTTGACCGGAAGCGTGCCAAGCACCTGAAGCCCAGGACGGAGGACCTCGTGTGCGCACGCATACAACGCACCAAAGAGCTGGGCGAGGCGCGCAGGTCGCGAGACCTCAAGTTGCTGCTGCGCCTCCCCTTCCATGAGGAGCCGATGCCCACCCTCCACGTCATGCCCAAAACGACGGTCGCGACGAAGGCCCGGGCCGACGACAGTGACTTGATAGCATAGAATGGTTCTGGGCGGCGGCCGGCGGGTTACGTGCGTGAGTTCCGATCGTCAGGGGCTGTCTCGATACTTGCAATGGGATTCGGAAGCGGGCACGGTACAGGCCGTTTTGTGCACACACGGCTGACTGAGCGTAATCATGTTGCAATAGGCTTGAGCCTTGAAGGGCCGCGAGGGCGAGTGCAGCGAGCGGAGTCGCTGTTGTGTGTCGAGACGCATGGGTTACGGACCCGATTCACTGTTTCTCTTCCATTCACAAAATGGACCTACGCGTTGATGATTTTTCGAGCCGTTCAGCCGACCCAGGTTCCTACCTCTGGATACAGCTGTGTACCTGGCGCTGCGGCCGTGCGGGTGGGTGCGACGGCACACGTGTGGCACTCACTGAGGGCAACGCCGCGCCCGGAAGGCGCTCAGGCCCCGACCTGGCAAAGGCAGAGGGTCGTGATCACTAGCCCCAGTGCGGAGGTCAGACGCCAGGCGACGCTCCCGGTCCGCGGCGGGGCCTCCGAGGCGAAGAGACCGCTCGCCTCGCACACGGCGGCCGCGGCGTCGTCGAGGGCCTTGACGGCGGCTCGATAGCCGGGCATGGCACTCGTGGGGCATTGCATGCAGGCGGAGGCTCCGAAGGCGCTGTTGTACGTGCCACGTGTACAGGGAGCGCACGTGTCCACGCTGGTCGCGCCGCGCCGGGCACTCGCGGTGCCGTTCGGGCACGGGATGCAGGAGCTCCTGCCGCGCGTGTTGCCATAGGTGCCCGGGGGGCATGCAGTGCAATTGGGGTGCCCGCCGCCCGAAAAGCGGTTGAAGGAGCCCACGGGGCACTCGGTGCATGCGGTGCGTCCGAAGCCGTTACTAAACGTGCCCGGCGCACAGATGTCGCAGAATGGCTGGCCCGTGCGTGGCTGCGCCTGCGTAGGCGTGCAATTATGGCAGCGCGCCATGCCCGGGTTGCCATTCGACATGCCCGCGGGACACGGCATGCACGCGGCCGCGTACGAGCGACCACCCGACTGTGGCGCCCCTGAAGCCCTCGGCTCTCTCTGTGCGTGCGCGCGCGCGAGCGTCCTCATTATTGGCTGGCCATCAGGTTCGCCACGCACTCAAAGACCTCCTCCGCGAGATCATCGCTCTGCGCGAGTGGAGATGGCAGCTCTACCCGCCCCAGGTCGCCGATCTGGTCCCACGTCGCCCCAGCGGGCACATTCGGATTCCGATTGCCGTTGAGATAGCCGCCACTCATGGCGCGGACTTGCTCCACCGGCGCCACCGCGGCCCATGTCTGGCACGCCGCCACGTGCTCGAGACGTTGCCCCTTGAGTATGCCTCTCAGTTCCCAACGCAGCACCAGCGCCACCTGCCGCAGCACGAGCCGCGTGGTCATGTGCTGGAGCATGCCTGTGCCACCCACGACGCCAGGGTGGAGGCAGACCACCGGGAACGAGACGCGCTTCGCCTTGGCTCGCGTCCACAGAATTCGGATCAGATTCGAGTAGGCATAGGCATGCAGCGGGTCGTAACGTTCCTTTGGCGGCGGCGGTGGAGTCCACGAGACGACACGGCGGTGGGCCTCGGACGCCATCTGCACTACGCGTCCTCCCGGAGTGCTCAGGATGCGCTCCTCGAGCAACTCCGCCAAGAGGAACGCACCCAGGCAATTGACTGCGAATTGGGTCTCGATGCCAGGCGTGACAACTCCCCACTCTGGGATGCCATTCAGGCCCGCATTGTTGATGAGCGCGTGAAGAGGTAGCTTCCCATCTCTGTCCTCAAGCGCGAGGATTTGGCTGGCACATGCCCTGACGGAGGAGAGGTCCCCGAGGTCTAAATCGATCAGGTAGACGCTCGTGCCGGTAGGTGCGTTCGCCTCAAGGGTGGCCACTGCAGCCGTTGCCTTGCTTCCAGGCCGAGCCGCAACAACCACCGCTCTCGGGCCGCCGCTGATCAATGCCTTCGCACACTCGAAGCCGATGCCGTTGGATGCGCCCGTGACGACGAACACGCAACCTGTGAGGCCGGTGCCGCGGGCGGCGGCGGCGCGCACGACAGAGGCCGCGGACCAGAAAGGCATGCTCCGTGTCCTCTTCTTTGGGGGTGGCCGAGTGGTGGCCGATCGTGTGAATGTTATAAACATTGGCTGTGAATGGAAGATGTGTGAAGATACCCTGGGTCTGCTCGTCAATCATGTATCTTCAGCGCGCGAGGGCCTAATAAAACGAAGATAAATTGCTGCTCTTCGGCGTTTCTGGGATCTTCGTTTTACTCATTACTGCATCGTCCTCGGGTCCGTAGACCGGGGGTCGGCGGCCGCCATCGCCGCCCGCGGATCCGCGAGGGCGGCCTGTGCAGCCCCTGATGTGGCCGCGCCCGCGCCCGCGACGCTGCCATTGTCCTGCCCGGCCTTGAGGCCACCTGGCATGTGTGGTTGGAGTCTCTCACGAAGCGCGCGCTGACGCATCTCGTCAGTGCGCTGGTCATTCCACTCCTCGTGCCTAATATGGATGACGACACAGCCAAGGGCTTGGAGCAGGCGTGCCTTGAGCTGCAGCGCGCCGAGCAGCTGGCCCGTGCTCGTGTAGTCCTTGGCCGCATGCAGCAGGATCGCAAACGTGGGTCCGCCCGTCACGTCGTGCGGTACGAGGGCATCGATGACGTATGTGTTGAACACCTTGACGCGGTGGGGTAGCCCAAGTGCCTCGAGCGTAGCAGAGACCTCGAGGAGCGGCTGCGGCGCGCGCTCGCTCTGCACCTGTGGGGAGAGGGCGCCGTGGTGAGCATTTGCATGCAGAGGGATAGCAGAGAGCTCAAGGAGCGGCGGCGCGCGCTCGCAGCTCACCTGCAGCTGCACCTGCTGCCACGCGAGCTGCGCCTTTTGGCACAGGAGCGGCGGGAGCACCAGCCCGAGCTCTGGAGGCGCCTCGAGCTGCAGCATGAGCATGCACTCGGCGATCCGGCATAGCTGGGCAGGTAACGCGACCCCAGAGGCGGCCTGGCTAATGGCTTGGAGCACAGCGATGGTGAGCCGATGCTCGTAGCAGCGCAGCGTGAGCAGTGACCACAGGCAGAGTGTGAGGGAGTGCAAGTCAGCATGCTGCGCCGTCTCCGCAATGTCGACGGGCAGCGTCCGGATGGCTTCGCGTGCCAGCTCTGCGCAGCCCAGCTGTACGAGTGACCAGAGAAGGGTGCCCGCCTCGGCGGGGTCGATGGCGAGGCCTGAGGCGCTCATCAATCGCATGATGTCCGCGATCCCGAGCGGCGCCGGAGGCTCCACATGCAGCAGTGCCAAGCCGTGCACCAAGGCGACCGCAGAGTGAGGCAGCAGCTGCTGCACACTGTGGAGCCGCTCGATGAGGAGCGTGAGGATCGTGGAGGAGCGCCCGTGGTAATGGAGCGCGCCGAGCGCCTCGATGATGGTGCAGGCCTGCGCCTCGTGCAGCACCTCGGGCTGCTCGAGCGTCCGAACCAGCTGGGACTCGAGGGCGTCGAGGAGCTTGGGCTCGTCGTACCTGCGCGAGATCAAGGGAGATCAATGGAGATCAATGGAGATCAAGGGAGATCAAGGGAGATCAAGGAGGAGCTCGGGCTCATCGTACCGCAGCCGCGCCAGACCATCGATCACCTCGGTCAGCATCTGAGGCACGAGGACGCCGCCGCTCGTGCTCACGTGGCAGAGCTGCTCGCCGAGCGGCGCGAGCAGAGGCCACGGGCGGCGCATCGGGAGCGAGCCGAGGAGCCGAAGCGCATCACAGAGCGATTCGGTGGGCTCCGAGCGCGATCTCCGGTCGATCTCGCTGAGCAGCCTCTCTGTGAGGTCGCCTTGGAGCGAGCCGTTCAACTCGAAGAGGGCCCATGCGGTCTCGACGACCTGCATGCATTGAAGGAGGCACTCAGTGGTAATCAGTGGCATTCAGTGGCACTCAGAGGGCCCATGCGGTTTCGACGACCTGCGCGAGACGAAGCTGGTTGCGCGTGAGGCGCGCCTCGATCTGGCTGAGCATGCGCGGGAGGAGCGCCGTGTTGGGCCGCTTGAGGCGCGCGAGCACGTTCATCGTGTCGCACAGCTGCTCGGACGAGATCGAGTCGAGATCGCCGACCAGCAGCAGCAGCTGCTCGATCAACGAAGGGAGCATCATCAGTAACGGCGAGTGTGGCGAGAGCTGCTGAAGCGAGGGCAGGTGTCGTACAAAGAGCCAGAGCGCGAGAGAGATCTGCTCGGGCGACAGGCTGCCAGCGAGAGAGCCTTCGCCTTCAGAGGCCAGCTCCCTCACGATATGCGCCCGAAGCTGCAGCAGTAACGGCTCGGCCAGCGGCATGCGCCGGCAGAGGAGGCGCGCCGTCGCGAGCAGCTCGGCGAACGAGAGCGGCGCGTGCTCGTGGGCGGCGAGCGCTTGAACGAGCCGCGGCAGCAGCCGCGCGCACGCGGCCGCGCGACCGAGGGGCACGATGGCGCGGATCAGTTGCGCGACGAGCTTTGCATGGAGCGAGGGCAGCTGTTTGTCGAGCGATCGCATCATGCGCGGGTACGCGGGCGCCTGGGCGAGGGGCCAAGGGGCCAAGGGTACAGACAGGCAATGAGAGGCAATGAGAGGCAATGAGAGGCAATGAGAGGCAATGAGAGGCCATCAGAGGCCATCAGAGGCCATCAGCGGTCATCAGAGGCAATCACCTGGGCGAGGCCGAGGGTACAGAACGCCCACAGGCAGTGCGCCGTGTCCGAGGCGGTGAGCGCGTGCAATCTCGACGCGATCTCCTCGAAGAAGGCCGTGAGGATACGCGTGTCGAGCACCTGAGGGACGAGGCGCCGTGGTGAGCGCGTGCATGCAGGGCCTGGTGAGCGCGTGCATGCAGGGGCAGGCCATCCGCGGCACTCGACGCACCGAGAGCTCGGCGAGCGCGCACAGGGCCTCGCGCAAGTAGCCGGAGTCGAGCGCGGGCAGAAAGTCGTGCAGCTTGGCGAGAATCTTGGCGAATTCGGGGCGCGACACGATCGAGGCTGCCCACGACTCTGGATCAGGGCACAGCTGCACCTGGCGCGCGAGCTTCGAGAGGCCGGTGCACAGCTGGAAGCCGGATACGGGCCGCTCGGTCAGCAGCTGCAGCAGCGCCGCCTCGTTGGTCGCACGCTCGATGTCGAGGCTGAGGGACTCGGCAAGGTGCGCAGCACGCTCGCGCGCGAGCACGAGCGCAGGCTGCATCGGCCTGCCCAGCTTCTCAAGCTCCGCGAGGCGGCTCGGCAGCTCGTTCGGCGGGATCTGTTCCACCTGAAGACGCATCGCCTGCTCGCATCCGTCGAGCAGCTGCTCCACGAGCACTGATTTGGCCTGATGAAGGAGGCAATCGGAGGCCATCAGGGTGAGGACCGCCTGATGAGGGAGGCAATCAGTGGAAGCACTGATTTGGCGCTCACCTCGGCGCTCGTGAGCGTCTGCAAGGCCCACGTGAGCTCGGCCGCGCGCTGCAGGCCGAGCGCGCGCGCCTCCATCCCCGACAGCGCCTGCGTGAGTGGCTCCACACTCGCGGCCGGAGGCGCGACCTGCGCCATCGCGAATGCGATCAGCAACGAAGCTGAGCCATGCGCGAGCATCGTCTCGCAATAGCCGGGCTCGTCGGCGCGCCCCTCGAGCTGCGCGCGCGTGCGCGAGCCCTCGATCGTGAACTCCTCCAGCCGCGCCGTGCTCACCGCACGCAGCAGCGGCTCCGCCTGCACGCCGAGCCCCTCGACGAGCGCGCGCGACAGCGTACCCAGGTGTGCGGCGTTTAAGTCGGCGAGGCGCGGCAGCACGATGGACGTGACCGCCTGGCCGATCGGGCCGCCAAGCTGCTTCAGCTTCGCGAGCGCTTGCGTGGCGAGCAGCAGCTGCGCGGAGGTCACGCGCCCATGCTGCGCGAGCAGCAGCAGCCGCTTGACGAGCCCTTGCAGCAGCGGACTCTCGGCCTGCTCGAGGCAGGAGAGGGCCCACAGGATCGAGGTGAGGCCCTTGACATCGGTAACAGTCGCGCCGCTCAGCATGCCTCCGAGCCGCATCATCATCTTGCCAAACCACGGCAGCTCCGCGAGCGCCTTGCGCTCCGAAGCGGGGAGTACCAACGCCGTGCGCGCGAGCGTATGCAGCCCGATGCTGAGCACGCCGACCGGCAAGCGTTCATAGTGGGCCTCGAGCAGCCGAGAGATCTCGTGCGCGCTTGTCTGCGTGAGGAAGACATCGTACAGGTGGTCGGCCGTCGCCATGAACCACGCACGCGGCGCGCTCTAACCTCGCGGCCTACCCCTGACAATCGGCTCCACGTGGCCGGCATTTCGCAGACATTGAAAGACGATTTTTCCTCGAACACACTGCTTGGGAGGCTTGCCGACGCGTGGAGAAACTCGCCGCTCATCGCAGCGCCTTTGCTCCTGTGAGACAAAGGGAGCGTGGCTCCACGCGGCCGGTTCGCGCCCCGCGGGGCATGCAGTGATTTGCCTCGCGTGACGGCCGCCTCGCGGGAGGACTGAGTGGGGCGGCGTCAGTGGCCACGGCACATCGGCTCATTGGCACTCCTGCAGCCACCGCAAGCGCAGCGCCGCCCGCACGAGTTGGTGTTGGCACCACGGCGTTTGGAGCCGTCAGCTGACCCTCAACGTTCGCACGATGCTCTCGGGAATGCGCAGGACTCGCCGCCGCCTAACCCCCTCTGGTGCATGGACATCGCCAACTTGGGTGGAGGCCTCGATCCGTTCGCTGATCTTGACGCGGAAGCTGAGGCTACTGCGGAGAAGAAGAAGAAGAAGAAGGCAGTCGCCCCGGAAGATGAGCTGATCGGTTCGGGCGACCTGATCCATATCCGCGTGCAGCAGCGCAACGGACGCAAATGCATCACGACCGTGCAGGGCCTGAGCGCGGAGCTCGACCTCAAGAAGATCATGAAAGCCCTCAAGAAGGACCAGTGCTGCAACGGCACCGTCGTCGAGGATGACGACATGGGCTCCGTCCTTCAGCTCCAGGGCGATCAGCGCGACGCCGTGGAGAAGTTCCTCGTGGCGAACGAGATCGCCACGAAGGACAAGATCAAGAAGCACGGCACTGGCTAGACGGGGGGCTAGACGGGGAGGACGGCCGCCTGGCCCTCACGTGCTCATGTGCCTGGACCTGGCCTGGGCGCACTTCACGGGTCCCCGGTCCTGTACCTCCCAGTGCGTGCGCCTGCACTTGGGCGAGAGAGGCCTCGCGATGAGGCCGTCTTGTAGAGCGACGCGCCGCTGCTACCTGAGTGGATCTAGTCATCATCCGACTTGAGCACGCGCGCAAGGCGCGAGTATGCATGAGTGTGCCGTGAACCTGTGTGTGGTTGCGACACACTAGAAAGTTGAAACGAGCCGAAGTGTGCCCGTCTGGGGTGCAGCTCCCACGTCACGGTGCGGATCATAGTATCGACACTAGAACGAAGCGCGTTTCGTCGCGCCGTAATTCCGCAAACCCACCGGTCGACCGGACGATGGACGTGTTGAACAGCTTGGAGAAGATGGCGCTCGAAGCTGTCGCGATCGAGCTGGTGACTAAGAGCGTCGACGATGCACTCAGCACCCTCTTCGACAGCGTCGAGCTTGCGCAGCCGGCCGGCATAGCGGAGCAGCAAGCGACTCCGGGGGCTTCAGTAGCCGAACCTAGCAGTCCTGCCGCCTTGAGCAGTCCGAGTCAGCCTTCCCCGCTCTCACTGTGGAGCAACAACGACTCAGACGCGGCGATGGCGGACATGGCTGCTCTCGCGACGCACCTCGCTGCGCGACTGGCTCGCTACCTGCTGTTTCTGCGCGCGGCCACCAGTTGGAGAACTGAAGCTCGCTTACCAAAGGGCACCACTGGGTACCAGTGGGTGAGCAGTTTCGAAGCCGTTGAGGACCCTGCCAGGATTGAGGAGGCCAAGGCCATCTTGGATCGTTTCGTGCGCAGCGGTGCCGAGCTCGAGGTGAGCAACTTGCCCACTAGCATCCTCCAGCCGCTGCGCACTGCGCGAGAGATGACGCTGCCGATGTTCGACGAAGCCATTGCTGAAGTCCACGCCATGCACCGGCGAGACACGTGCCGCCGCTTTCAGGCCGCACGTGCTCTCGAGGCGGCGCGAGCCCTTGGGACGAGTGAAGCGCACTTGCTCGCGCGTCGAGCCCTGCTAACCGCCGCCGCCGCTGTGATCGGAGCTTCTCCGAGGACGCCCTCGCCCCTTGCACCGCCGCGGCAGCCGGCAGTAGGGCGGCCGGCGGCAGCGGAGCCGGCGGCATCAGTGGAGCCAGCAGTGGAGGATCCGACGGCAGCGGAGCAGATGGACGAGGAGTTGCCTAATATGGACGAGGAGTTGTCCGCCATCCATGAGGCAGCGAGGGCAGCAGCAGCGGAGCCGGCGGTAGTGGAGCTTGCGGCAGCGGAGCAGCTATCCACGCCTGCGCATCCTATCCGCGCTGAGATGGACCGGGCAGAACCGAGCATGCCAGTGCCCACCACGGCGCCTCGCCCTGCGATGGACCGCGCACAGGCAGCGGAGCCGGCGGCAATGGAGCCGGCCGCAACAGCTTCGGCCGCAGCAGCGCCGGCAACAGCGCATGAGATATGGCTCCGTCGGCAGGCGATCCATCGGGCGGAAGCGCTCGCCGCCGGCATGCTGCCGGAAGCGCTCATGTCGCCGCCGCCCGCGCCGCCGCCTGTGCCGCCACCTGTGCCGCCGCCCGTTCGACCGCCCGCGCCGCCGCCCGCGCCGCCACCCGCACCGCCGCCCGTGGCCGCCGGCTCATGTTCCAATTCCAACTTCGTCGACGACCTGCCCACCTCGCCGAACGCCCGACAAACCTTGGCCGTGGAGTGTGACGAAGCCCAACAAACCTTGGCCGAGGAGCGTGACGACGCCCAAGTGCTCAACGAGAAGAAGAACAGGGCAAGGGAGGACGCTGCAGAGCTTGCCGGAGGCGAGCCGGCGGTAATGGACCCTTCGGACATCAGGAGAGCAGCAGCGGCAGCGGAGGCAGCGGAGGCAGCGGAGCACGCGTCCACGTCATCCTCCACGCCGGCGCCTCCCAGAAACGCCGAACCTGCCGCGATCGTGCGGCGAAGCTTCTCCTTCTCTCGCCCTACACGCACTCCCGCGCCCTCCAGTGCCTTACCTGCCACCCCCGCTGCCAGATCTACTGCGACTGCCGTCGCGGCCACACCTGCCACCAAGTTGTCGAGCGTCGCTCCACGCGGAACGACATTCGTGGCGACGCCACGTCGCTCCACGAGCTTCGGTGGAGCTGTCGCTAGGACCGTCGGCCGGGCGGCTGCGTTGCCGTTCGTGAGGGCAGAGGCGTTCGTCGAAGGCGCCATGCTCCGCACGCTCGCGCGCCGCGAGCAGCGGAAGAGAACCAAAAGCAAGCTCGAGGGCATGGCGGCACTGCGTGGCTTTCACGACGGGCAGCGCGCGCTCTGGATTCAATGGAGGCTTCGAGCGGAGTGTCGCACTCTCACGCGCGGCGCTCTCGTCGGGCTCCGGAGGCGCCAGAAGCTGGGCGGGCTGACGCGCTGGTCGGCACGAGCTGCCCAGCTGCAGCGTGCACGTGATGCTTGGATGCTCATGCGCCAGCCGCGGCTCGCGATCCGCATGCGAGTATGGCGCGTGCACGTTTGCGAAGAACATGTGCGGATCTCCCAGGCCGAGCTGGCGGTGCATGCGATGGTACGAGGGCTCATTCGACGCGCCTTTCTCCGCTGGTTCCACAGCCTTCTGCGGTGGCTGCGCATGGGCAGGATCGCGGCGGCTCCGGAGAGCCAAGATCGCTATCTCCGGCGGAGATATCCGGAGATTGCCCCCGAGGTCCATGAGCGCACGGCGGCGCGTCACCTGCAGCGGCGCGGCTTGGAGTGGGGCTTCGATCGCTGGGTTCGCCTTGCGGGTGCGTGGCGACGGAATACTGCTCGGAGCTCGCTGGAGCACTGGCGTGCAGGTGCGCAGGGCGACGCTCTCGCCCTCTGGGCACGAGTCGCCTCGGCGAAACGGCGTGCAGTGCGCCTCGTGCGGCGGGTGCGGCATTCGGCCACGTGGCGAGCGATGGTGCACTGGCGCGCGCGCGGCGTTGCGATGGTGGCGTGCAGCCGTTTGATGCGCCGCGCGCATCACTCGGCGACGCGGGGCGCGCTGGTGCAATGGCTGCATGCCACCGCCGAGAAGCAGCGCGTGCGCCGAGTGCATGCACGCGAGCGGCTCGGCCTCTCCCCACAGGCCAAGCTACACGGGCGCCGGCGCACGCTCGGGCTTGCCTTCGAAGAATGGCAGCACGTGCACGGGCAGGGCCAGGCGCTGGTCCATATCGGCTTCCGGGCACTCCGGGCGCTGATCAATGGGAAACGGGCGCGTGCGTGGCGCACGTGGGAGCAGCACGTGCGTCGGCGGCGGGACGAGGCGGCCGTGCTCGCTCTCATTGGGCGCGCGTACTTGCTCCGGCGAGCACGCGCCGCCTTGCTGGCCTTGCGGCGCCAGATGGTGCACAGCTTCCTCGCGTGCCGATTTGCGGCGGCGAAGGTGTGCGCCGTCTTCGTCGTCTGGCGGGGCCAGGTGGTGCAGGCCGCCCTGAAGCAGCGAGGCGCGGCGGCGTTTGTTGAAGGGAGGGTGCGTCGGGCGCTCAACACGTGGCAAGCGAGTGCGGAGCGGGTGGGAGCCGGAGTCACCATACGGCGCTGTCGTGCGCTCCTCGCGGCAAGTGGCTTGAAAGAGCGAGCTCGCACGCTGCTCACAGGCTTCCGACGCTGGGTGTCCCACGACGAGGCCGAGAGCGCGCTGCGGAAGGCGAGCGCCTGGATGACGAAGCACGAGCTCCACAGAGCCTTCGTGGCGTGGCGGTGGGCGCATCTCGACTTGGCGCTACAGAGCACGCGCGCACGTGCGGCGGCGCATCGGTTCGGCCAGTCGACGCTCGCACGGGGCTGGAACACGTGGCAAGCCGTCGCCTTCTCCGTGGCGATCGTGCACATGAAGGTGCGCAAGTTACTCCGCAACGTCCTCCACCAGCACAGCTGGCGTGCCTTTCACAGCCTCGTGACCCACGCGGAGCACCGTCGTCAGCTCCGTCTGGGGGCCTGCGCGTTGCAACGGCATGCGCCTCGGCGCGCCATGATGACGTGGCGAGACCATGCCGAGGCACGGCTCGTCCAATCGGCGCTGCTGCATCGCGCCCTCGCGTGGATGGTCGCATGTCCATCGGTGCGGCGCTCGTGGCGCCTGTGGACCCAAAGGGCTGTCTTGGACGCAGCCGAGCTCGACGCGACTCATGCGGCGATGGAGAGAGTCATCAGGCGGCTGCGCCATCGGCGCCTCGGGCGCGCACTCAATACGTGGGAGGCGCTGGCCGTGCTGCTGCTCAAGACGGCGCGCGCGTGCAGCGTGTGGGTGCACCGGCGCATCGCGACTGGATTCCACAGCTGGCTCGAGGCGTGGCTGCAGCAACAGGGGACGCTCGCGACGACACGCGCCGTGCTGCGCCAGTGGAGATCGAGGCGCCTCGCGCGTGGGTTTGACACGTGGCTGGGCTCGGTGCTCGAGCAGGTCGCACACCAAGCAACGCTCGCGACTACGATCCGCGTCGAGATTGCTAGGTGAGGGAAGGTCTCCGATGGCCTCCTATCGATTCTAAATGCCTCTGATGACCTCTCCTTGCCTCTCTCATTGCCTCTCATTATCGTGCTTGCTAGGCGACGCCTTCACGTGCATCACGCTCTCGGTCTGTGGAAGGACTTCCGGCGCGACGCGCAGCGCGTGAAGGGGGAAGAGCGCCGCCGTATCGTCTCGCGGGAGGCGCGCCGGATCGTGTCGCAGGAGGCGGCGTCCTATGACGACCATGATGAAGGACGCCATCAGGCTCGGCACGGGGCGTCCTATAACGACCATGATTTGCTCTCGTACGAGGATGAGGGCAGTCGCGTCCCCGGCTCGTCGCAGTCGGTGGAGCAGCGTGAGGCGCTGCAGGTAGCGGCCGCGTCCCGCTCTATTGCCTGTACTTGCCTCTAATGACCTCTGATTACCTCTAATTGCCTCTGATTGCCACTGATTGCCTCCGAGCGCCGCTGCAGGTAGCGGCCGCGTCCCGCTGGCTTGCGGCTGCGGGTCTCGAGTCGGGACCCCCCATGTGGCCTGGGAGGATGTCACGCCCCACGACCCGGTTCCCGGCGCTGCACGGTAGCGCCGGCTACACGGCGGAGGCGTCGGGGAGCGAGAGGGAACGCCTCTCTTTCGAGTCGGACGCGGAGGCGGCGAGACGCTCCGCGCTCGTTCACATCTCGGACCTCCTCCTTGACTCTCATCAGTGGCTCGAGCCGGCAGACGCGCAGGTGCCGCCGCCGCCGCCGCCGCCGCCGCCGCCGCTGCAGGCCAAGGCGGCATCCCAGTGGCTCGCGGCGACAGGTGTCGAGGCCACGGCACGTGGCGCGTCGTATCGGTCTGTGGAAGGTGTCGAGGCCACGGCACGTGGCGCGTCGTATCGGCAGAAGGCGCCCGGGGAGGTGTCCATTCCACAACGGCCGGACGGCCCCATCCCCGTGATGGGCCCCGACGAGGCGCCCATCACGGCGCCGGCCTCGCCGCAACTGCAGCGCTCTCCCGGGTTCACGCCCGCGCCACGCTCGTCTCCGGCTGCCCGCGCCCGGCCGCACGCCGCGTACTCGCAGCAGATGCGCGTCGAACCCGAGTGGATCCGCTCACCTGTGAAGAGCTCGCCTGTGAAGAGCGCGCGCACGACGCTGCCGCTCGCGTACCCGGCGCTGCAAACCCTCACGGCGCTCGGCACGCCGGATGTACATCAGCTCGGCTCCGTCGAGTCGCTCCAGGTGACTGATGACCACTGATGACCCTTGATGACCACTGATCGCCACTGATTTCCACTGATGACCTCTGATGACCACTGATCCCCTCCGTCGAGTCTCGTCAGTTCGCGGAGGCGGCCAACCTCGCGGTGGAGCAGCAGATCGCCCAGATCGCGCGGCTCGAGGCGCTCAGGATGGCGCTCGACCAGTGGGTGGCGGGCTGGATGGCGCAGCGCGAGTATGCATGGGAGCTGCGTGCGACGGAGCGAGCGCTCTTCCACCGGCTGCACACCGAGTGCTGCCGTGCCTTTGACGCGTGGGTGCAGGCTGTGCAGTGGTGGCTCTTCGGGCTCCAGATAGGTCACCACGGCCGGCTTCGTGTGCTGCGTGAGGCTCTCCAAGCACTAGTGGCCGCGGCGGTCAACCGCCGCCAGCTGCTCGTGGCTCTGGGCCACTACCGGTATGGCGGATTCCACAGGGGATGGCACACGTGGCGTGCCCATGCGCAGGCCGCACGCGCCGCACTGGGCGCTCGTCTCAAGCGCGCCGTGCGCCATATGCTCAATCGACAGCTCGCGCGCGGCTGGCACGCGTGGGTCGCCTTCGCTGAGACGCGCGTGGCAGCCCGTGCCAAGGGCTACCGCGCCTTGGTCAGCCTGCTGCACCAAGCCCTCGCGCGCGCGCTGCGAGGGTGGGTCGCTCGTGTTGAGCAGGCCTCGGCTGCAAACGCGAAGCGGCTTCGCGCCATCGCCAGCCTCTTCAATCAAAAGCTCGCGCGCGCGCTGCGAGGGTGGGTCGCTCGTGTTGAGCAGGCCTCGGCTGCAAACGCGAAGCGGCTTCGCGCCATCGCCAGCCTCTTCAATCAAAAGCTCGCGCGCGCGCTGCGAGGGTGGGTCGCTCGTGTTGAGCAGGCCGCGGATGAGAAGGCCAAGCGGCTTCGCGCCATCGCCAGCCTCTTCAATCAAAAGCTCTCTCGCGCGCTGCGAGGGTGGGTCGCTCGTGTTGAGCAGGCCGCGGATGAGAAGGCCAAGCTCCAAACGACCCTCGCCACCTTGCTTCATCAAGCCCTCGCGCGGACGCTGCGTGCATGGTGCGCCGAGACAGCGCAGTGGAAGCTTCCGAGAAGCTTCCTCAAAACGAGTGTGCATCGGTGGCGCGAGCGTGTGCTGTACACCGCCTTCGTTCACTGGTCCTCCTCGTGTGTGCACCAAGGTCGTGACGATGCGGCGATGCGGGCGGCGGGCGCGAGGTTTCTGCATGCGGCGGCCACGCGTGCTTGGAACACGTGGTGCGCATGGCATGCTGCGCGAGCTCGCCTGCTCGGGCTGGCACGTGCGCTGCTGCAGCAGGGGCTACGACGAGCCCTCAATACGTGGCAGGCCACCTCTTCGGACCTCGCACAGCGGCAGCAGCTCATGACCTCGGCGCTGCGCAAGATGCAGAAGAGAGAGCTCTGCCAGGGGTGGCTGGCGTGGGCGGCAAGCGCGCCGGCGGCGCGCCGGTGGAGGCTGATGGAGTGCTCGGTACGTCGCCTACACCATCGTGATCTCTATCGGGGCTGGCTGGCGTTGGAAGCCTCTTCGAAGCAACGGCGGCTGCAGCAACGGTCGCTCGCGGCATGGCGAGGGAGTGCGCTCTGGGCGGCTCTGCAGGCATGGCGCCTGCTGGCCGGGGAGTCGACCGCCGCGGCGGCCCACGCTGCCTGGCTGATGGACGCCTCCCCGGAGGCTCTCCGACGGATGCGAATCGTGATGGATTCGGTCGCGCGTCGGTTACGCCGGCGTGTGATGCATGCGTGGTCGGCGTGGTCAGCGCCATCGGGCCTTCGCCGGCGCAGCGCCAAGACGGGCGTTCGTCGGGCTGTCTGGTACCTCCTCTCGCCCTCTGACCGAGCAGCATGGCCCAAAATTTGGACCGACTTTTTTGGGTGGAGCCACACTTGGCGGGACCTGCGCGAGTGGCTGACCAGCCTCCAGCTGTACGATCGTCCGACCTTCGTGGTGCCCAAGTCGCACGCGGGCCTGGTGAGCGCGCTGCAGCAGGGGCACCTCTACGAGCACCTCATCTACCGAATCAGCCGGCCGCACGAGCGCCTCCGGCGCGCCGTCGCGGGCGCCGACGCGACCACGACGCACATCTACGCGTGGGCACGCTCGCACTCGCGCGTCGGGCTGAGGGGAGGCCCTCCGCTCGAGCGTCCCACCAACCAACAGCGCGACGAGGGCGATGGCTGGCGCCATCTGCTGCGCGCCTTTTTCGCGTCCGAGTTGGTTCACAGCGCCCTCGGAGAGGAGGCAGGTGTGAAGCTCGGTCTTGTCGGCGCGGCGCTCGGCCGCGCGGGAGCCAATGACTTGCTCGACCACCTGCGCGTCCTGTGCGCGCTCCGGGCCGTGAGTGAGATGCACGAGCCCTCCTTTTGGGTCCCCTTTGTGGCGTCCATCAGCCGGGCGTCGTGCCGGGCAGGCGAAGGCGCACCCGCGTACGAGCGTGAGGAGCCACGGCTGACGCCCAAGCATCCACTCGATGACTACTCCGAATGCCCGGCGCACGCGGCATGCGACTTCGTGTGCCTCGGCTGCCCCACGCCGCGCATCCTAATCGAGAACGTCATGTGCGGCCGGTGCGGCCTGCGTGCCACCATGTCTACGCTCGAGTACGGGGCGCTCTTTTCGAGGCTCGAGAGCGGCTCATGGAGCAGCTGAGACGGGACCGAGTCTGAGAAGTACTGTGTAGGTACCCTCCGTGTAGTCTAGAGGTCCCCCTGTCAGCCCCCAGCCCCAGTCCGAGTGCACCTCGCCCACCACTCACGACAAGTGATAGGGAACGAGAGAGTGAAAATAATGTGGGTTCTAGAATAAGCGCCTTGGCGCTAGATTGGTTGTCTTCAAGGGCGAACAACGCAACATTGGGCGGCAAGTGCATTGCCTCGAAGCCGAGCAACATGCACGTAAGCGGGCGGGTACAAACAGGATACATGCAACACCATCCTCTAATCGGAGAATACACCCTGGAACGAAACGAACTGAAACGACTTAGGAAATCTGCAAATTTCGCGTTGTTCGTGTCGATGTGTCGTCAAGTGGTGCGGCTTGCCAGCCGTGCCGCTTTCTCGTGCCCCACCCTCCCGAACCCGTACTGTGTTTAGGGGGGACTCAGAGCTCGGCCTTCGGCCAGCTCTCGGGGCTGTTCTATCTAAACATCCCCAAGTGTGTGAAGCACAAAGAAGACATAGGTGACGGCCGCGTCGTTCTGTGGTGTCAGCTCATTTATTGTGATGAGGTGAGCTGTCATACGATGAGTTGCGTGAGCTGGAGACCGTTGTTTTCTAGATATCTCTTTTCACGCAACAAACACACGCAGGAAGTCGCGCCCGGGGCGCACGACTTCCTGTCTTCCTCAACGAACCCCCCATCTGTTTTCCTGGAGGATCACGCGCCTCCTCAACACCTAATCCTGGCGTGCCCTACCAGGTTCCGAGTACGGAGCGGTAGTTGCGTAGCTCCACACGTTCACAGGCACGTGTGGACTGACTTCGCGATCCTCCGCGTCGGTCGAGAGGTGCTTGGACCGTGGTGGCGCTGGGCTGGGCAGGAGGCTTCACCTTGGGTGGTTGAAGGCGCTAATCGCGGCGATGCTTGTGCGCACCGCTCTTCTCCTGCATTGCAGCCGCGCCACGCTTGCCGCGCCGCGCAACCCATTCAAACGTCTCGGCACGCTCTCCGCATCGATCGAAAGCGAGGAGAATCCTTACTCCTCTCTGCGAGGCCTTCCGCATTCGCTCGGGCGCGATGCGGGCGCGTGGGCACTATCGGGCGCAGTTCCCGAGCGCAGCGCCGACGGGCAGTACAGCGTGGCCACGTTCGCTGGCGGCTGCTTTTGGGGTACAGAACTGCGCTATCAGCGGCTGCCCGGCGTCATCGCAACGTGCGTCGGGTACACCGAGGGGCGCACCACTCGGCCCACGTACGAGCAGGTCTGCACTGGCCGGACGGGCCACACCGAGGCATGCCAGCTCCTTTACGATCCAAAGCAGGTCTCGTTCACCGAGCTCTGCGAGGCGCTCTTTCGGTCCATCGATCCAACCAAGCGCGACCAGGTGGGCAACGACTTTGGCACGCAGTACCGGCACGGGATCTTTTGCCACACGGAGCACCAGCTCAAGGAGGCGAAAGCCTTTGTCGCCAGTCAGGCAAAGGGCTTGCCGCCCGGCAAATCGATCGTCACCGAGGTGAAGCGTGCAACCGTCTTCTGGCCCGCCGAGGCCTACCATCAGCAATACTTGCAGAGGGGAGGGCGGTTTGGCAGCGCGCAGTCGGCGGCCAAGGGCTGTAACGACGCGGTGAGGTGCTATGGATAGAATGCTTCTCCATTTCTTAAGGGACTGAATGTTTATAACGCCGCGGACGCTCGCCATGTGGCGCGAGCCTCCTCCGCGGGGCCAGGGACGACCAGGATCCTCTCATTCATTCCGGGCGGTAACAAAGGTTCTACGGCTCGGCTCGACGATGGGGAATGCTGCTACGTGGCTTCTCGGCTTATATCGAACCACGGCGGCGGATCCGCGGCTGCGGACGAACACACGCGAAAACGAGATCGGTGTTTGTATCTCGTTCGTTGCGGGGGTTCACGTTACTGCAAATACCGGCTAAAATACCGGCAACCGGGCCGCGGGCGTGTCCGACGACTGATTAGCGATTACGAGAAGGGAACCACCCCCTCGGAGGGAGCTGCGGAGCTCGGAGGGCTCCAGAGAGAGACCGGAAGGACCAGAGCGCCCAGACGCGCGCAGGGACGCGGCGACACCCCTCTCACCCGAGCACGCTTTGTTGCATCAATTTCCGATGTACACGACGGGACGACCACGTAAGACGCTAGACGGTAACAATCGTAACAATCAATGGGTAGGTACCACTTGTCGAGGACCGACAGGGGGGCGCGTTCTGGAAGGGGTATTCAAGTTGCCCCTTAGCCCGCCGCAGGCGCGAAAATTTGGGCACTATTTACTGCAAATAACAGCAGTTTACACTGTAAGGATGCCTGACCATAACCAGACCATTGTGCCCACGCAGACTACACTATTCGCTATTCGTCTGACCAAATGTCGTCGACTACTGTACATACAATACCGTACACCGCACAGCGCGCTT